>ENA-ORXM01003854-ORXM01003854.1-marine-metagenome-genome-assembly--contig:-NODE-3854-length-14143-cov-62.086379_pt1 | contig 14143 bp, 8 predicted proteins | sample MGYA00237867_ERZ511480 | MGnify/ENA primary metagenome ERZ511480 (study PRJEB26309, sample SAMN06266103) | marine metagenome | isolation source: Algal blade | place: United Kingdom:Sidmouth, United...
CCAACGGTTGCAGTAACGCCGATGGAGACAGCGACAGTTGTACCAACAGTAACAACTATGCCAACGGTTGCAGTAACGCCGATGGAGACAGCGACAGTTGTACCAACAGTAACAACTATGCCAACGGTTGCAGTAACACCAATGGAGACGTTGACAGTTGTACCAACAGTAACAACTATGCCAACGGTTACAGTAACGCCAATGGAGACAGTGGTAGTTGTACCAACAGTACCAACCGTGCCAACAGCGATTGTAACTGAAGAGCCAACAGCAGTTGTGCCGACAGTAATTGCCACGGTGCCGACAGCAATTGTAACTGATGAGCCGACAGTAGTTGTGCCGACACCGACAACAATGACAAGCCCATTAGAACCGCCAACAGCAGTGCCAACGGTTGAAACACCTGTAACAGTGGTGCCAACGGTCGAAACACCTGTAACAGTGGTGCCAACGGTTGAAACACCCGTAACAGCAGTGCCAACGGTCGAAACACCAGGTCCGTCTTTGTCACTCGCTGCGGCTGAGGCGGCGGCGATTCGGTTCCTTTCAAGTGTGACAGGTATTCCTATTAGCAATATTTCAGTCGTGTCGAGCCAATCTGTGGCTTGGGCTGACGGAAGCTTAGGCTGTCCAAAAGCAGGTGTTACATATGCCGCGGGTATGATCAGTGGCTATGAAATAACAGTTGATGCAGATGGAGCGAGCTATCGGATACATGTACGAGCAGATGTACCTGGCTACGCATTTATCTGTACGAATTTAAATGGTTCAAAGCTACCAACGAGTACACCAGCTGTAGTGGCAACTGCAACACTAAATTACACGCAGAATGATCCGACAGCAACGGCGACACTGCACTATACGCAAGGTGATCCGACAGCAACGGCGACACTGCACTATGCGCAGAATGATCCGACGGCAACAATGATCCCTGCTACATATACGCCAACTAAGACACCCGTGCCAACTTATACGCCGACTCCAACCTACACGCCGCTTCCAACTTATACGCCGACCGCAACTCCGTATATTCCAAGCAGCGGTTTGCAGTTAGAAGGTCGATGGGTGCAGCGAGTTGTTGGCGACAGGCTGAGTAGTTCGGTGTATGGCGTGGTCGATATTGAGGGAATGCACGTACTTTACCGTTCTCGCAATGATGGCACTACATGGCAGCAAGTGGCTGGTGCGACGAGCGGTCTGGATTATGCAGGATTGAGCGCTATTGGTCAAGATGAATTTGTCATGAATGCAAGCGATTCGAATATTCTGTACAGCGGCAGCAACGAGTCGTGTGCAGATATGGCGACCGAGAGCGCGGCAATTGTCGACGCTGCACCGATGTACAAATCTGAGAATGGAGGCATTAGTTGGGATGCTTTACCCGACAGCATGAATATGCGTCCGCTACTTTCTCATGCATATCAGCCTAATGTGCTCTTTGCAACCGACTGTGTTTGGATCTATGTGACAACTGATGGTGGGCAGACATGGGCTCCAACACCAAGTTTGGCCGAGACAGATGCTTTCTGGAATACGTATCGAGCAGTGAGCATGATCGGCGTTTACGATAGTAGTGATCTATCCAGTGCGCCAGCGCTAACAAAGGTTGTGGTTGGTGCCCGCAGCACAACAGGGGCAGGCATTATTGTCGAAAGCAGCGATCTAGGCGGCAGTTGGTCAACGCTAACGCCCGAGCTTGAACCCGCACCGTGGGAATTTACGGCAATGGCGCTCTCTGGTGATTCGATCTGGTTTATCGACCCAAGTGGTTTCTGGTCGACAAAAGATGGCGGCATGACATGGGTCTTTACAAATCGTGGGCTAGAATCGCTTGTTGCAATTACAGACGGAGTTCAAAGTGGTCGCCTTAATGCGCTGATCTATCACCCAAGCGAGCAGCTTTACCTTGGCACGAGCGCAGGTCTTTACCGCAGTTCTACTGGAACAACATCGTGGGAAAAGATTACGGGTACTGATTTTGATGCAGCCGATGTTGACGGCATTGTGTTTACGGGCAACGAGCCTAACTTGATTTATATCAATAGTGCCGATGGCGTTTATGTTGCACGAGTTCAGTAAGTAACAAGCGGTTCATGCCTAATGCTTTGTGAATATGGAACTGCTGATGACAACCGCAGATCCGGCTCATAAATAAGAGTAAAAACATCCTCAACTGTGACCTCTAATATGTTACAGTTGAGGATGTTTGTTTTTAGAGGGTGTTTGAATATTCACCGAACCGTTCCCCCTAGTAGCTACATGGACGCTACATGCCTTCTCCTAGCTATCCGAGAGGAAAGGGATGGCAAGAGCCTGTTTGAATATTCAGGCTCTTAGGTAAACCAAGTTGTCCCTTCGAATTGATATTGCTGACCGATGGCCTCATCTAGCTCTACGCCAATGCCGGGGCGGTCGCTGAGGTGGATGTAGCCATCTTTGATAATGTCCGTCTTCTCTTGGATGATGGTCGTCCAGTAGTCGCGATGCAGCCAGTGGAATTCGAGCACGAGAAAATTAGGAACGGTAGCGCAAAGATGGGCCGATGCCATGGTGCCGATGGGCGAAGCAACATTGTGGGGCGCAAAGGCAATGTAGTAAAGTTCGGCAAGCTGGGCTTGGCGTCGACCGTGCGATAAGCCACCACATTTTGGCAGATCGGGCATGATCACGTCGACGGCTTGTTGTTCGATCAGATCACGGAAGCCGTGGGCAAGGTAGAGATTTTCGCCGCAGCAGATGGGCGTAGTGGTAGAGCGCTTGACCTCGCGCATGGCTTTGGGATTCTCGGCGGGGACCGGTTCTTCGAGCCACATAAGGTGATAGGGTTCGAGGTCGCGCGCAAGCCGGATGGCGCTAGGTACGTCGAGGCGGGTGTGAACGTCCGCGGCAACATCAATATCGCGGCCCGCAGCGGTGGTAACCATGTCGACAAGTTGGACCATCCGTTCGTGTTCCCACTGTCCGGCGGTCATGTTAAACTGGTCCTTGGTGAAGCCTTCTGTTTCGGTACCGTGGTGGCCGTAGGCGTGAATGTCGACATCAATTTTAAGCGCAGTGAAGCCGCGCGCAAGCACTCGATCGACAACTTGTTGGATCTGGTCGAAGTTCATGCCCGGTTCCACTTGGCAGTCGGCATAGACGCGAATTTTGTCGCGAAATTTTCCGCCCATTAGCTCGTAAATGGGTACGCCGAGCGCCTTCCCTTTAAGATCCCAGAGCGCGAGCTCGATGCCGGTTAGCGCGGTGATGAGCGCACCACCTGTGCCACCGTCAAAAACGTGACCGCGACGCATTTCTTCAAAAATGGCGTCAATCGCAAACGGATCGCGGCCGATCAATTTTTCTTCGAGGTAGCTGATAATGGCGATGGCCTGCTTGCCACCATGCACACATTCGCCGATTCCGGTGGTGTCCGCGTCGGTTTCTATCCGCACCCAGAGATGCATACCGTGGCCTGTGGTTGCTGCAGTTTTGATGGATGTGATTTTCATTGGGTTTCTCCTTAGATGTTAGTACAGCAGTGAAATTCGTGCTTTTACAACAAGAAAAGGGCTTTAATTTTTACTGATGCTGTCAGATTTGGTGGGATATCAACGGTTCAAAAAAATGATCCAAACCTGTAGGGATATATCATACCCTTACGAACTCACCACTAACTATTTGGAAGTCCCCACCAAATCCGATAGAACTAGAATTTTTAACGCCGATACGGACGAACACTGATAACCGATTGTTTTATCAGTGTTCGTCCGTATCAGTGTCCATACTTTTTTGTCTATGGCCTGTTTAGGTATAGGCTAATCTAAAAATAAATAACCGCAAATTACGCAGACATTGTACCCGTGTGGTATTTCTGCCTCCAAGAATCTTCTTAATTGTAGGCTCATATGGGTATGCGGTTGAAATTGATTACATCTTCAAAAGAAAAATAGCGCAATCGATGATTCATCTCACCGGTAGGGTGCCCGTAGCCCTTAAAATGTATCGGAACTGTAAACCTAGATATATAAGTGAGAATAGAAAACTGGTAAAATATAGCGTATGTCAACCCCAACACCACTCCGAACTATCTCTCTTATTACGTTCTTTTTGCTAATTGGAGTAATCGGCTCGATTCAAACTAGCGCTACAACTATTGCCCAAAATGATGAACCGATACCAGTCGATCCATTGTTGCCACGGGCTTCGTTGCCACGCGGTTTTTATTCCGAACCACACCCTGTCGCGCTTTCTTCGGCCACTGCTGCCACGATTCTTTACACGCTAGACGGGAGTGAACCAACCGATTCTAACGGTATTATTTATACCGTTCCCCTAACAATTACACAGACTACGACGCTACGCATTGCTGGCATTGATGAAACCGGGCTGCGATCTGCAATTGAGACCTTTACCTATATTTTTGTGGCCGATGTGCTCGATCAGGGAACGCCTGACGGCTGGCCTACCGCGCCAATTAATGAGCAACTATTCGACTATGGTATGGATCCGGATGTCGTGGCTCCACAGCGCGATTTGGTTAAGCAATCGTTATTGAATGCACCTTCACTCTCTATTGTAACCGATCAAGATAACCTATTTGATCCAGCGACGGGTATTTACGTAAATGCCTTTGGGAAGGGAAGAGAGTGGGAGCGTCCTACGTCGATAGAATGGCTCAATGCGGACAATTCCCCCGGCTTTCAAATTGATGCTGGGCTGCGTATTCGTGGTGGCTTTAGTCGACAACCACATAATCCAAAACACGCTTTTCGTCTCTTTTTTAGAAAGAGTTATGATGGCACGCTAAAGTATTCGATTTTTGGAGAGGATGGCGTTGATACCTTTAAAAAGTTGGATCTGCGTACGTCTCAAAACTATAGCTGGTCGTTAAACGCTCACGAGCGCACTACTTTTTTGCGCGAAGTATGGTCGCGCGATACGCAAGCCGCAATGGGTAATCCCTATACGCGCAGTAATTACGTGCATCTCTATATCAACGGACATTATTGGGGGCTTTTTATGACGCAAGAGAGAGTCTCGGAAGAGTACGCAGAGGATTATTTTGGCGGTAAAGAAGATGATTATGATGTAATTAAGCACTATCGCATTAAGGAGAGCGAAGATGGGGCGTCGAATGGGACGAACTATGTTACAGCCGGAAATGACGCTGGCTGGATCGACTTATGGACAATCGTGCAAAACCAGATCGTAAACAATAGTGAATATCAACAAATCGAGGCGCAAGTTGATCTTGATAGTTTAATCGATGATCAATTGCTGCACATGTATACGGGTGATTATGATGCTGTTCTCGGGGGATTTTGGGAGAATTTGCGGGCGAACAATTGGTATGCATTGCGCGACCGCACAGGTGATAGCACGAAATGGCGCTTTTTTGCGCATGATGCAGAGCATTCGTTGGGGGCTCACGATCACAGAGTAAACGCACACCGTGTCGGCCCGTTTCCCGTATTGGAAGAGAATGAATTCTACAACGTCGAATATTTCAACCCCCAGTGGCTCCATCAAGCACTCACATCAAACGAACAATATAGAAACCGCTTCCGATATCGTGCTTGGAAACATTTAGTAGAGGTGGGTGGGGCGCTTACGCCGACAGAAGCTCGCCGTCGCTGGGATGCGCGCAAAGTGCAGGTTTCATCAGTCATTTTGGCAGAATCGGCCCGTTGGGGTGATGCCAGGGTTAAGCCGCCTCGGGGTCTATCACATTGGCAAAATGAGGTGAAGTGGGTTGAGACTGTCTGGTTTCCTGAACGGTCAGAAATCCTCCTTGCACAACTGCAAGCGCAAGATCTGGCTTCAGCGTCACAACCTTTAGCGCCGATTACGCCGACGCCACCCGCCGCAAAGATGATTCTGAACGAATATAATGCCGTCGATGGGAGTGAGTTTTTGAAAGATGCACGCAGTGATTCGTACTTCGGAACCGTGCAGGGTAATGGTGGGGATTGGTTTGAACTCGTCACAGTTGTCGATAATTTGGACATACGCGGTTGGACGTTGGAAATTTGGGATGCAGACAACTTTGCGCAGCTTCCACGCCGCACTGACATTTTTAAATTTGCCGATCAACCGCTGCTTTCGGCCTTACGGCGCGGCACGATTGTAACCGTTGCCGAAGAGGTCGCGGACGACCCATCGTATGATCCTGCCGGTGGTGACTGGGCGATCAATCTACAAACAAATAGTGAAGATAGTGGGGTATATTTTACGGCGGAGACACAATCAAACTTTGACACAAACAATAAGAGCTGGCAATTGGTGATTCGCGATGCCGCGGGCAATCTACTGTTTGGTCCGGCCGGTGAAGGCACCAGCACATTGACTGGCGTCGGTGATGACGAAATTGGTCAGCTGATAGAAAATCCTTCTGCGTTTATTTCGAAAGAATCAGCCTATAATAGCGGCGCGTTGTCTACCTTTGGTGCGCCTAATAGCTGGAGTGATGGAACAGTAACACAAGATTTTGCACCATTACGCAGCGTTGTTCAACCCGACACGCCAACGCCAACAGTTACATCCACACCGACAGAGACACCAACAGCAACCAGCACGCCCACACCAGCCCCAACAAATACGCCGGTGCCCGTGCTAACCAATACGCCGGTTCCAGTTGCTACCAACACCCCTGTACCGGTCGCAACGAATACTTCTGTACCGCTGCCAACCAATACACCCACACTGTTGCCAACTGCTACGTTACCTTCGCCACTAACCAATACACCTGTACCCGCTGCAACCAATACGCCCGTACCAGTTGTCACCAATACGCCCGTACCGGTCGCAACGAATACGCCTGTACCGCTGCCAAACGCACCAAAATCCACAGATGTACCAACGCCAACAGACACACCAGCAGCAACTAATACGTCGACATCAATGCCGACCAATACATCGGTGCCTGTATCAACCAATACACCCGTACCGCTCACTACCAACACATCCGTGCCTCGGCCAACCCCTATCCCAGATCTACGCCCAACTATTACGCCATCTATTTTGCCAACAAACACAGCAGTTCCTGTGTCAACGAATACGCCTGTACCACTGCCAGATACACCGATGCCAACAGATACACTTGTCCCAACAGAGACACCAACCACTACGAGTACGCCGAGGCCAGCGCCGACGAATACACCAGTGCCTGTGTTAACGAATACGCCCGTACCCGCCCTAACGAACACGCCTGTACCAGTCGCAACGAATACGCCAGTTCCGCTGCCGACCTATACGCCCACCGCTCTGCCGACTGCTACATTACCTCCGCTGCCGACCAATACGCCAGTACCTGTGCTAACCAGTACGCCTGTACCTGTTGCGACCAACACACCTGTACCTGTTGCGACTAATACATCCGTACCGCTCCCGGCTAGCACGCTGGTTCCGCCTGTATCGATTCAGGCAGAGCTACAAAAAGAGCTTTATCTGCCTATTATCAACGTTCAGTCGGAGTAACTTTGTTAGGATAGACCTTTCGAATCAAAAAATTCGACTATTCCTTGACATTTATTTAAAGCAGTGGTACTCTTTCCTGCAATAAGATGATTGCAGAATTATCTTAAAGACGTTGATGGAGACAAGTAGAGATCAAAATGTTTACGAGCGAGTCTGGGATGGTGTGAGCCAGATGAACCGCTATGATGTTGAATATCCCTCCGGAGTTGCGGCCCAAAAGCTGAATCAATTTTAAACAGCAAGTAGACGCCGCCGAAGTTGTGACTCGTTATCATCACAGCAAATTCAGTTGGCTGCATTTTAGCCTAGCTGGTTTTGCACAGAGGCGCTCGATTGGTTCGAATAGTAATCAATCGGGAACCAGGGTGGTACCGCGGACTGATTAACAGCCCGTCCCTGATTAATTTCAGGGGCGGGCTTTTTCTATTGGGATTTACTAAGTTCAGGCTTGAATGGGCTAATTGTCATGGAAACGATACGTAGACTAACCGAAGAGGATGCAGCTCAATACTATGCTGTCCGTTTGCGCGCATTACGGGAGCATCCCGAAGCATTCGGATCAGCGGCAGAGCTATTTGAACAACGAACGCTCAAACAAGTTTCGGAGCAGTTTCGCTCTAACTCCCCCGAAAGCTTCTGTCTATTTGGCGCATTTGTGGATATGCAACTGGTCGGGTTGAGCGCATTTGGCTGTCCGGTAGAAAATCCTAAAATGCGTCATCGCGGTGGCATCTATCAAATGTACGTCGCGCCAGAGGCACGCGGTTGTGGGCTTGGCTTAAAGCTGCTCGAAGCGGCTGTTGATCATGCTCGCCAATTTGGGCAAGTGGAAGAGCTAATTCTGGGTGTGGCGGTTGGCAACGATGCGGCACGGGACCTTTATCTGAGAGCTGGATTTCAAACACATTATGTGGATCCACATAGTCTAAAAGTAAATGAGCGTTATTACGATACTGAGTTCATGCGCTTGAGGCTTACGTAAAGCATGGTTAATCCTTATGCTAGCTACTTCACAACGGGAACTGTATTTGTTACATGTTTTACCGCTCACGATGAAGCGGTACTGACTAGTGAAGCGACCTGCCGCCTTTTTCGCGAAACGTTGCGACAAGTGAAGCAGCGGGTGCCTTTTACAATGAACGCGTTCACGCTCTTACCCGAACATGCCCATTTGATGATTCGGCCCGAACAAGCGGATCAACTCGATGAGATTGTCGGAGCAACTTTAGGGCGCTTCAATAAGGAATACCAATCGCTGCTTGGGCAGCCTGGTAAAGGGCTAACGTGGTCGCGCACCTATCAACAGATCGTTATGCACAATGTGGAAACATTCGCCGCTCATTTGGATTACATCCACTATGATGCGGTGCGCCACAATCTCGCAGATCGACCCGAGGAATGGTTGCAGTGTAGCTACGAAGCGTGGGTCGAGCGTGGGATCTACAAGCTAGGCTGGGGCTGGCAAGAGCCGGAATCGATTAAGCTGGTGAATGTGAAGAAGATTGAGGGCAAGAAATGAGGCAAAGGCTAAAACTAAAGGCTGAGGCTGAGAGGGAAGGTCGTTTGAATTGGGACGATTGGGAATGAACTGGGTCATCACAAATGTGTTTTCCGCATAGCATTCGTTTTGCCCTACCCGCGAAGTCCCGTTCATGAGGCGTTGTTTTTTGGGCCCCGTCGCTTACGGCGGGGCGGGCGTGGCAAACCGACAAGCATTGCCATACCAAATCGGCACGGTCAGCCCAATAAAAATCGGATAATTTCCCTAATCCGCTGTAGTCCACTTATCAACATAACAGAAAACAAAAAAATCTGCGTATCTGCGGTTAAAACACAAACATACGAGAAAAGAATCATGACAAAAACAAAATTCGCCGACGTAACCTCATCCGTCAGCTTCCCCAAAATGGAAGAACAGCTACTCGACCTCTGGCGCGAGCGCAACGTCTTCAAACGCACCACCGAAGAGCGCAAAGATGGCCCCAACTATGTCTTCTTTGAAGGGCCACCCACCGCCAACGGACTGCCCGGCATCCATCACGTATTGGCCCGCGCCTTCAAAGATATGTTCCCGCGATACAAAATCATGAACGGCTACTACTGCGAGCGCAAAGGTGGCTGGGACACCCACGGCCTGCCCGTCGAAATCGCCGTCGAAAAGCAGCTTGGCATCAGCGGCAAAGATCAAATAGAGGAAGTCGGCGTCGAGAAATTCAACAAACTCTGTAGAGAATCGGTCTTCACCTGCGTGGACGAATGGGAAAAAATGACCGAGCGCATGGGCTTCTGGGTCGATATGGACGATCCATACGTCACCATGAACAATGACTACATCGAATCGGGCTGGTGGATCTTGAGCGAGTTTTGGAAAAAGGATCTGCTTTTCCAAGGCTACAAAGTTGTCCCCTACTGCCCGCGTTGTGGAACAGCCCTAAGCAGCCACGAACTCTCGCTTGGCTACAAAGAAGACACGCCCGATCCAAGCGTCTATGTGAAATTCAAAATACGCGACCGAGACAACGAGTACCTGCTGGCGTGGACCACCACGCCGTGGACGCTGCCCGGCAATGTCGCGCTCGCGGTCGGCGAGAAGATCAACTATCTCAAAGTAAAAGACGTCAGCGGCGATACTTTATATATAGCCGCAGATCTGGCCGAAAAAGTGCTCACCGCAGGCTACAAAGTGCTCGACAAACTAGTCGGCGCAGACCTGCTCGGCACGCGCTATGAGCCGCTTTATACCTTCTTTCCTGTCGCCAAGGAGTACGCCTTTGTCGTCGCTGCGGATTTTGTTAGCACTGCCGACGGTACCGGCATCGTTCACATGGCACCTGCATTTGGTGCCGACGACATGGAAGTCGGCCGCGCGCACGACCTGCCCGTAATCATGACCATCGAATCCGACGGCACCTTTAAAGACGGAGTTACTTGGGCCGGAATCTTCGTCAAAGAGGCCGACCCGCAGATCGAAGAAGAGCTAACCAGCCGCAATCTGCTCTACAAATCAGAAACCTACCTGCATACCTACCCATTCTGCTGGCGCTGCGACACGCCATTACTCTACTACGCCCGCGAAACGTGGTACATCCGCACAAGCAAATATAAAGATCGACTCGTGGCAAACAACCAAGAGATCAACTGGGTGCCCGACCATGTCAAAAATGGGCGCTTTGGCAAATGGCTCGAAAACAACATCGACTGGGCGCTAGGCCGCGAACGCTTCTGGGGTACGCCGCTGCCCGTCTGGCAGAGCGACGCCGAGGGCAGCACATACATGGAGTGCATCGGATCGCGCGCCGAACTGTCCAAAAAATCAGGCCAAGATTTGAGCGATCTTGACATGCATCGCCCCTACGTCGATGAGATCACCTGGCCCGCACCCGATGGTGGCACCATGCGCCGCGTCCCCGAAGTCATCGACGTCTGGTTCGACTCGGGCGCAATGCCGATAGCGCAGCAGCATTATCCATTCGAAAATCAAGAACTCTACGAAGAGCAGCAGCAGGCCGACTACATCTGCGAGGCGGTCGACCAAACGCGCGGCTGGTTCTACTCGCTGCACGCCATCAGCACGCTACTTTACGATCGACCCGCCTATAAAAACGTGCTCTGCCTCGGCCACATCTTAGCCGAAGATGGCAGCAAAATGAGCAAATCCAAAGGCAACGTCGTCGACCCGTGGGATGTCTTCAATGAGTACGGCGCAGATGCCGCCCGCTGGAACATGTACACCGCCAGCCCTCCCGGCAACAGCCGCCGCTTCAGCATGAGCTTAGTTGGCGAAACCGTACGCAAATTCATGAACACACTCTGGAACACCTACAGTTTCCACATCACCTACGCCAACCTGAGCGAAGCGTGGACGCCAGAAACGCCAAGCACACCCACCAATCTTATGGATCGCTGGGTGCTCTCGGAAGTCAACAAGCTGACGCGAGACGTCACCGCCGCCTACGAAGCCTACGACGTGCTCGGCGCAACCCGTCCCGTCGCCGCTTTCGTGGACGAACTGAGTAACTGGTACGTGCGTCTCAATCGGCGTCGCTTCTGGGAAAGTGATGTCGACGCACTCAACACGTTGCACAGCGTGCTCATCTCCGTCAGCAAATTGCTCGCGCCAGCCGTCCCGTTTATCTCCGAAGCAATGTACCAAAATCTCGTCGTGCAGATAGACCAAAGCGCCCCCGATTCGGTCCATCTAAGCAACTGGCCAGTGGTAGATGAAGCGCTCATCGACGAGCAGTTAAGCGCAGACATGGCCGCCGTGCAGAAAGTCACCAGCTTAGGGCACGCCGCGCGTCAACTGGGCAACTTAAAAGTGCGCCAGCCATTGGCCCAAGTCGTAGTCCGCACCCGCACGCCCGAAGAAGCCGACAGCCTCGAACGGATGCAGCATCTGGTGCTTGACGAACTCAACGTTAAAGAACTCACCTTCGCCGACGCCGCTGGCGATCTAGTCGATGTCGAGATATTCCCCTTCCCCAAACAATTGGGGCAGAAATATGGCAAAGGCTACCCCGTCATCCGCAAGCTCATTGGCAGCATGGATCAGCTCGACCTAGCGGGCAAATTCCAAAATGGCGAAACCGTCGAGCTATCAGGAGATGGTGAAACCTACACCATCGAACCAGACGATGTCGAAGTCCGCAGCACGCCGCGTGCGGGCTACTCCGTCAGCCAAGATGGTGGCTATCTCGTGGCGGTTACCACCGAGCTGACCACCGAGCTAGAGCACGAAGGGCACGCCCGCGAAATGGTGCGCCAGATCCAGTCGCTGCGCAAAGACGCCGGTCTCGAAATCACCGACCGCATCAGCCTTACCATCTCCGAATCGGCGTTGGTCAACGACGTACTGTCGAGCTTTGGTGAGTATGTGAAAGAAGAGACGCTCGCCACGTCGCTATCAGTCAGCGCAACGGTTAGCGAATCCGACACAACCGTGGTGAAGCTTGGTGACGCTGAGGTGACTATCGGGTTGGCGAAAAACTAGTTTAACAATGTCCGCTACCCTAAGACTCAGTGACAGGAAGGTGAATCTCGAAATTTGTCATGCCCGAGTGTTTTTATCGGGCATCCATAGGACGCGCGCAAGAGCGGATTCCCGCTAACAACCCGCGGGCATGACAACTAAGAATCCCGCAAGAGCAAATAGCGTAGGCTGAGCTTGCCTAAGCGAAGCGAAGTGCAATGCTCGAAGCCGTAGCGGACATCCACTCCCCGCTATGGCTTTGACCGTCGTGCTGATGCACTGACTCAGCCTACGCTATCCAGACAGATGAGATCTTTCCACCCCATCCATCCCAACGAACCAGCGTGATCGCCAAACACCGCATTTATTGCCATCGTAGGTGCGGATTCCATTCCGCACGATCTGCGATTACCCCGTCATTTTGCCATGTTGAGATGATTGCGAGCATCCATTCGCATCACCGCGCGACTGCGCCAAACTCTCCTCCGCTACCTCCGCCCAATTATGTAAACCAATCGCCACAAAACCCGTCTTGGCCCGCTCCAGCAGATCTACCGCCTTTTTCCTGTTGGCCGCGTGCAAGAGCAAGACGCCCCCAAATACGTTTCTGATGCATAAATACCTTGAGATTAATGAATCGCAAGGCACGTGCTTATACATGAGTTGTATGGCCCTTCCGCCTCATCATCGCGTCCGGTTGCGCTCAGTAAGTAGGCCAGCGACGATTTCGTCACCGCGATTTCTCTCGTGTCGCCCAACGCCTCTTTCACCCTGAGACTCTTCCGATACAAGCGCTCGGCCTCATCATACTGTCCACGATTGCTCAGCAAGTAGGCTAGCGAGGATTGCGTCGTCGCGATGCTGTGACAGTCATCCAACTTCTCGAAGAACTTGAGGCTCTCATGATAGAAGCGCTCAGCCTCATCGTACGTCCATACGGTCTGGGCTGCGGCTAAGTTAAGCTCATTGCGCGTAAATACATCAAGGCTAGCCATCACAAACTAAGGGACCGTCCCCGATTTCGCTTGATGAGCGACTATTTTCGAATCACTTACCTGTACTTAGTGTCTTCACTATCAATAACTTTTACATGTGCGAAATGCAGGCTTATGAGATGGTTTTCAGATGAGTTTGATATTTGGGTGCATCTTAGTTTGTGGGCAGGATGGTAAACGCAGTAAAAAAGATCTGAATGATCGAAATCAGGAAAAATGCAGCAGATGCAACAAACTAGCAGCATCGCTTGCCTCGTTTTGCCTTGTGAATGTCAACCACACAAGAGCCCAAAGAGCCATAAATGTTCATATGTGTGACCGAATTCTTTGCGTCCTGTTGCGTATATTAAGCATACATTAGGCGTACTAGATAGATTCGTAACCGACTCCGAATAGAAGACGAGGCTAATCCAGAAAAATAATTATACCGATTTTCGCAATCTACTCCAGAAAATTGCGGCCACACTATATGTTTTATATTTTGGAATGGTCTGACACAATCTTAAGCCACCTGACTAAAATGTCAAGTCGAAATGATCAAACATGCCATTTTTTCGCGCAATTAATGTACTAATTCACTCTACTACCTTAATTCTACGTCAAATGTATAACGCGTATATGCATTTTATCCGATAACACCTTAACTCGGCTTTGTACAAAATTATAGTATCGACTGACGTGGCATTCGCTAAGCCGGTTAAGTAGTAGTATGGGAGAGAAT
>ENA-ORXM01003855-ORXM01003855.1-marine-metagenome-genome-assembly--contig:-NODE-3855-length-14142-cov-3.916104_pt1 | contig 14142 bp, 9 predicted proteins | sample MGYA00237867_ERZ511480 | MGnify/ENA primary metagenome ERZ511480 (study PRJEB26309, sample SAMN06266103) | marine metagenome | isolation source: Algal blade | place: United Kingdom:Sidmouth, United...
ATCAATTGTGACTTTATCCGCAAGACCTCTTTCTTCTACCAAAGCCCGAAATATCCCTTCTGCCGTAGGCGAGCGGCAAATATTCCCCATACAGACAAATAATACAGAAATCACGCTCTGATCCTTGCACTTTTTAAGCCAGGTTCAACCCTGTAAACGTCGGTAATGTCTGAAATGCGCTGCACATTTTCTTTAATAAATTCAATTTCGTTCTGGTCTTTTACGTCGACACGGAATTGAATGTTGGCGCTTTGAGTACCTTGCACATCAGCAGACACCCTCGAGGCCGATTTATTCATCGCAGCAATCACGTCGAGCACGTCTTTAAGTAGGCCAGGGCGATCCACTGCAACCACCTCAAAGTCAACAGGGAAAACCTCACCCGAGGGTACGTTCCAGGTCACGCTGACAAAGCGTTCGTTTTGCGTTTGCATAAGGTGTTTGACGTTCGGGCAGTCAACGCGGTGAACGCTCACCCCGCGACCCCGCGTAATATAGCCGAGCACGTCGTCACCGCGCACAGGTGAGCAGCACTGTGAAAGCTTGGCAGGTGCGTCGAGTCCATCGACATACACCCCGCCCACACCCGCCTTCTGAGAATTTGGCGCTGGCGTTGACGGTTTGGGCGTGGCGTAAGCTTCGGGCGCAATCACCTCGAGCACCTGACGCGGGCTGAGGCGCTTACTGTTGATGGCTAAATAGAGGTCATCGACGGAGTCTGCGTTGACAATTTTCCTAGCGGCACTCTCGAGGACATTCTTCGTCATGTATTTTGCCAAGGGTAGCTGCTTGCGGCGCAGGGCACGCTCTAAACTTTTCTTGCCACTTTCCAGCTGCCCCTGGCGCTCTTGAAGCCTGAAATAGTGGCGGATTTTTTGCTTGGCGCTGCGGGTCGCTGTCAGGTTTATCCAGTCACTACTCGGGCCGTACTGGGCGCTGCGGTTAGTCAAAACCTCAACACGGTCACCCGTTTGTAATTTATAACTCAGCGGCACAATTTCACCGTTCACCCGCGCGCCGATACAGCGGTGCCCGACCTCGGTATGTACCTGATAGGCAAAATCAATCGGCGTCGAGCCGCGCGGCAAGTTCATCACATCACCTGCGGGGGTAAAGACGAGCACACGCTCACTCAATAAATCGTGTTTGACAGTATCGATAAAAGCCCCAGCACTATCAACGTTGTCATCTACGTCGAGCAGTTGTTTCATCCACTCGAGCCGCTGTTCGACTTCGGAAATGTCGTCTAAACCCTGCTTGTAAGCCCAGTGCGCAGCGACCCCGTACTCAGCCACTTCGTGCATGCGCCGCGTGCGAATCTGCACCTCGATAGGCTGTCCGCGCAGACCAATAACGGTGGTGTGGAGCGACTGATAGCCGTTTTGTTTGGGCACAGCGACGTAGTCTTTAAAGCGTCCTGGTATGGGTGTCCAGAGGCTATGCACAATGCCGAGTGAGCGGTAGCAGACGGCCTTTTCCTTTTCGTCATCGCTCAGACCACCCTTTTTAGGCGCTTCAATAATCGCGCGAATCGCCATTAGATCAAAAATCTGGTCGAGATTTTTACCGTCGCGAATCATCTTGCGGTGAATACTGTATAGGTGCTTGCTGCGTCCGGCGACTTCGAACTTTAGCCCCTCGGCTTTAAGGCGGTCTTCGAGTAACACAATGGCCTGTTTGACATACGCCTCGCGCTCGGTGTGGCGCATACGCACTTGCCGCTGTAAGGCTTCGTAACGCTCAGGTTCTAAATAGTAAAAACTTAAATCCTCTAACTCGTTTTGAATATTGCTGATGCCGAGGCGGTGCGCCAGAGGTGAAAAAATCTCGAGGGTTTCCCTCGAGATTTTGGTCTGTTTGGCAGGCGGCATAAAGTTGAGCGTTCGCATGTTGTGCAGTCGGTCAGCAAGCTTGACCAGAATAATACGTACATCGCTTACCATCGCTAACAGCATCTGTCGCAAATTTTCTGCTTGCTCATCTTCGTAAACGCGCACAGAGAGCTTACTTATTTTAGTCTCACCCTCGACAATGCGGCGCACCGTCAACCCAAACTGGTCCTCGACTTCTTCAAACGTTACAGGGGTATCTTCGACAGTGTCGTGCAAAAGCCCCGCCATAAGCGCCTCGACATCCAGGTTCATATCCGCCAGAATTTCGGTCACCGCTACGGGGTGGGTAAAAAAGGGCTCGCCTGAGCGGCGCAGCATACCCTCATGAGCCTTTTCGGCAAAGCTGTAAGCCGCGCACAAACGCTGCTGCTCGGCCTTAGCGAGGTACTGCGTTTTTTCTTGCAAGCCTGGGGGGAGGGCACTCATCTTAGAAAATCGAGTTTATCACGCTCAGGCACGGCCTGCGCACCAAATAGCTAACGTTGGTTGGGAGGGGGAGCATGGGTGAAGGGGAGAGAGGGAGAAATTCACCCACGCTTTACAAATGAGATGAATAGTTAGAGAACCATCAGCGTTTCGCATCACCCTGAAAAAGCGGCTGAGGAGAAAAGTATTGACTACCTACGAACTTTTGTCATTTCGAGCAAACGCGAGAAATCTTTATGCAGTGCGCCAACAATGAATGTTCCGAAGTTTACCCTCGAGGAAATTCTCACTACATTCGTAAAAGGGCCTCGCTTCAATTGAGATGACAATAAACCCCTCGCCCAACTCATTTTTCGCACACGCTCAGCGTTTCATGAACCTGTACATCATCCCGCATAATCTGCTACACTTGCGGGTGCTAAGTTACGCACGAACATTTTCGTGCGCGTTTTAAGGAGAATCATGGCAAAAGATATTCACCCCAAACTGGTACCGTGCAAAGTTTATTGCGACGGTCAGGTCGTTATGGAAACGTACAGTACCCAACCCGAAATCACTGTTGAAGTTTGGTCAGGCAATCACCCTTTCTTCACGGGTCAGCAGCGTTTTATTGACACCGAAGGTCGCGTCGAGAAGTTCCAAAAGCGCTTTGGTGGCAACTACCGCCGCAACAACAAAAAGAAAAGCTAAACCTAGTAGGCTTAAGTATTTCTGGAAAAAGCCTCGAGAGGTCTCGAGGCTTTTTCTTTGGTCTGAATTGAAGCCAGGTTCGGTTGACATTTGTTTTTGAAAAACGCAGCCCATCTCGTGATGGACGCTCGTAAGTGAGAGAATTTTGCAAGTTTCTGGTTAGCGAAGCGCCGAGCCTGCATCTTACTGACTACTGATAACTTGTGCCAAAGGGCGCCCTCCGAGAAAAACTAAGCCAAAGTAACCATGCCTGACTACTTCCGTGCTGGACGGTAAAACCAAAGTAGGTGCGGCGAAATGTCAACACAGCCTAATCAGGTATAGATGCAAACACCCGCGTACCCTCACCGGGTGCACTCGAGACTTTAAAGGTTCCACCACGACTTTCAATTCGCTGTTTCATCTGTTTGAGACCCAAACCCCCTGCACTTGTGACGCGGTCGGAAACGCTGCTGGGGTCGAAGCCGCGACCATTATCCTCAACTGAGACAAACGCTTGGCCTTTTACCGAGCTTCCTAGAATCACCTTGACCTCGTCTGCGTCTGCGTGCTTTGCCACGTTGTGCACGGATTCTTGAAAAATGCGGAACAGTACCGCCTCACTTTTGGCACTGAGTTGGGGAAAAGATTCGAGTTCTAAGTCGACACGAATGCTGTTTTGCTCGCCGTAATCGCGCATATAGCGCCTGACAGTTTCGACAAGGCCGTGCTGCTCCAAATCAATGGGGCTAAGCGCAAAAATACTGCGCCGAACTTCTTTGATAAGCTCTCGCAATACTGTCTTTGTGTTGCTCAGCTCGAGTTCGGCTTTGTCTGGCTCCGTTTTTAAAAGCCGCGCGACCAGGTCGAGTTTCAGGGCGCTAAAGGCGAGCGACTGCGCGACACCGTCATGAATTTCGCGGGCAATGCGCGCGCGCTCCTCAGCGATAGCCAATTCTTCTGACTGCAAATAAGCCGAGGCGTTGCGCACCGCCAAACGCATCTGCCCTGCGACTAGGTTCAAAAAGGGCAAGGCGGCTTCGTCGAAGTGGTTAGGGGCGTCATGGGCCAATACCACAACGCCGAGCAATTCTTTTTCGTCGAGAAGGGGTAAGGCGACCGCGCTCGCCGCACCTGAGAGCAGGGCGCCACTCGCCTCACTTTCATCGGGGCTCAAATGCGCAGCGATTCGGGGCTCGGCTTGCTCGGCGGCCTTACCGATAAAGCCTTTGCCCAACCTTATAGGAACGCCGCCCGTTGCACACGGCAGAGGTTCGCCCTGGCACGCTCTGAGTTGCATACGGCCATCATCATCTGACAAGTAAACGCCGCCCAAACTAGCGTCGGCGCGGCCCATGACCTGAGTCAATAGGGTCTCGAGCAGACGCTCTAAATTACCCTCGGCGCGAATACTTCGATCGACTTCGACCAGGGTCATCAGGTCGCGGGTACGGCTGCGGGCGGCTTCAGCTGCGGCCGAAAATTCAGCGCACAAAATACTAAAACTTTCGCGTTGGTCGTTTTCGGGCGTTTGGATAAAATAGGCGTGAATGCTGCCTTGCGGACGACCTGCCCAAACGATAGAGGTCGATAGTACAAAGTGCGTTTCACCCTCTATCAAAACGTCACTTGGCAACGTTTCGCCTTTAGAAAGCGCTATATCACGCTCGAGTGCATTTCTTTCAAAAGCGTCCCCGAGTCCGTAAGTCTTAGTAATATCAATGCCCTCTGGTCGCAAAAAAACTGCGCTGCCCACCGCGCCCGTTACCTGCACAATCCCCTGACTTGCTGCCGTTAGCGCCGCCTCTAAATCGGGCGCTGCAGCAAACTGCTCGGTGACGGTCTGAATAGAGCCGAGTAGGGCGTGGCTCGAGCGCAGTTCATCATAAAGATGCCCGAGTTCGGCCTGGGCACTTTCGCGCTGCTGAACTTCCGAGGCAATCCAGTCGAGGGTGATAAAGGTAACCGCTGGTCCTAGCAAGCTGTAAAAAAGCAAAACCGACCAGAATTGCCAAGCAGGCCCGCCCAGAGGTACGAAGGCGAGTTGGTAAAAGAGAACGACGCCGATAATTGTCAGCGGCAGCCAAAAACGCGCCTGTTTGAGCTGCGGATATAGGCTCTGCTTTTCGGCATTGTTCGTTGTTGCCTCTGCGCGAGTATCTGCAAAAGAACTAGCCACGGTTAAACCTCTTTGTACCGGTAAGTGTTGTACTTAAAGGGCTGCTGAGCATTCTCGAGGAAGCTCTAAGCGTAACGCCTAAGGTGCGCCTTTTCATAGCTATAGTTTACGGTAGCCTGCGCAAACTTATGTTCTGCACATAGGCTTAAGCAACCTTCTAAACGTCTCTGTAAATGTCCCAATACTTTTATAAAGATGCTTAAGTTGTGCAACTTGAGACTCCCCCAAGAGTTGATTGAACAAATATCAAGCCTGTAGAAAAAACATTCATCCTATACGTTCTTCTGTGATGACGCTGCACGAAATCTATCGCACGTGGGATTTCTCTCTACACCGACACCCAAACTTGCAATTAATAATGCCCCTGCCACGATGCTCCCCATCTTTGTAATTTTTTGGTAAGAGCCTTTGCACTACTATGTGAGCAGTTCAAGCAGGAGTTGAGACTCCAAGAACGAACGCTACCTGCATTACACTTTTATGACTAATCTTACTTACATATTAACGACGTCTTTCGCTACAGTACTTATGATCGTTCTAACCCTGAGAAGTATTTCAACTAAGGGTGAAAAACGACCCAGTTTATCCTGGTTGCTGGGGCTTATCGCGCTTTGGACCTTTGGTGCGTCTATAGAAAATATGAGCGCGCGCTTTGGCTTAGGACAACAAGTGCTCCTCTTCTGGACCAATTTTCAGTATCCAGCTATTGCCCTTCTTCCAACGATTTGGTTGGCCTTTGTGTGCACCCATACAGGCTTTTTCATGGGGGTCAAGCGGCAACCCTTTTTCATCATTCCTAGCTTGAGCGTTCTAATGGCCTGGACAAACAGTTTTCACGGACTTATGTGGCCCACAATTACGCTGTCAGACGGCGCGTTTCCAGGTCTCGAGGTGAGCCACGGTTTTTGGTTTAACTATATTCATACGCCATATAACTACGGCCTTATACTGCTAAGCCTCTTTGTCATCTCAAGATTTGCACTATACCGGCAGCACGCTATCCGCGGACAAATGATGATTCTGGCAGCGGCAGTTTTGATTCCGGTGGGTGTCAACCTAGCCTACCTTACGGGCTTTTTGCCTTCGGTCGCAGATCCGACCCCTGTTGCCTTTGCCATGAGCGGATTTATTTTAATGTTCGGCTTGTTTCGCTACCAACTTTTTGATCGCGAGCCGATTACCTACCGAACAGTTTTCGACAACCTCAAAGAGGCCGTCCTCATTCTGGATGAAGACTACCGGATTATCGACATCAACGCCGAGGCGGCGCAGATTCTCGGCCACGCACCAGGCTACCTGCTTGGGCAAAATGTTCAGAACTTTATCGACATTTCGGAACAAACAACGCCTGACATGGCAAAGAAAAATACCTGGGTTGAAAAGCCGCTTGGCAACAACTTTGTCGAAATCCATTTGAACCCCTTTGATGAGAAAAGGAAAGGCCACGTTTTAACGATTCACAACGTTACCAAGCGGCGCAAGGCCGAGTCTGAGTTAGGCTTGCAGCTTGATAAACTGAATGCACTTGTCGATATTGCTGACGCTCTGCGGGATATAAACTCCCCAGATGCTATTTACAACGAAACCCTCAAAGTGATGTTCTCGAGGACGCGGGCAAACTTTTGTGCGATGCTGCAACTTAACGAGGGGCATTTAGAAGTTATTGCCTGCGACCAACAAGATCAAGATGTCAGCCATCTTATAGGTAAGCGTCTTACACCTCAATTAGGACCTAGCTGGCGCGTTGTCGAAACAGGGCAGACCTTCCAGGTACGTGATATTCGCGGTTTGAACAGCGTTTTTACAGGCGCAGAAACCTTACCCACCGATTTTGTGGGTACCCCTTGTAAAAACGAGTCGGGCAACATAATTGGCATTCTGGTTGCAACTCTCACAACCCCTGGCGAGCGTTTTGATGAAAGCGATAAGGCTTTTTTAGAAGCTATTAGCCACGCATGTAGCGGCGCCCTGGGCCGCTTGGAACGCCTAACCAAGGCGCAGACAACCGCGCAAGAGTATCAGCAGCTTTATACCTCGGCCGAACGTCAAGCGCGCGAACTCGCCCTGCTCGACCGCGTGCGTAACGCCGTCGCGCGGCAACTCAACTTAAGCGAAGTCATGCGCGCTACTGTTGAGGCAGTCAATGAGGAGTTCGACTGCGCCCTGGTGAGCTTATATATGCTTGAGGGTAAACAGCTCATGTTGCAACACCAGCGTGGCTACCGCATGATACCCAGTCATATTCCCATGAATCAGGGCGTTATCGGACGCGTTGTCAGGACAGGACAGGCCATTTTGCTGTCCGAGCCGCAATCTTACCCAGGCTTTATCCGCTCTGTAGACGGCGTCACGAGTGAAGTTGCCGTGCCTATTTTCGACCACGGCAAGGTTGTGGGCGCCCTGAACTTAGAAACCACACAAACGGTCAAACTCGGTCAGGCCGACCTGAAACTGATGATGGCGCTAAGTGAACAAATCAGTATTGCCGTCGAACGAGCGCGGCTTTACGGTGAAGTGCGCGAAAACGAAGAGCGCTTTCGGCTGCTCGCTGAAAACATGAGCGACCTTATTTGCTTGCATGATTTAAGGGGCCGCACGGTATATATAAGCCCGTCCGCCGAAGCCATTTTAGGCTACGCCCCTGGCAGCTTGCTCGGCAAAGCGCCTAGCAAACTTTTTCACCCCGAGGACCGCCACGTCTACCGCCAAATGATGATAAGACTCGCCACGGGCGAACGCGTCAAACCTGTCAGTTACCGGGCGCGCCACGCCTCGGGTGAGTATGTCTGGTTAGAAAGTTTTGTGCAAAGCGTTACGAATGATGAAGGTGTTACGCACTACGTTTCGGGCTCGCGCGACATCACTGAGCGCAAAAAAATGCAGGAGCAACTTCTAGAAGGTGCCCTGCTATACGACGCCTTAACGCAATTGCCCAACCGCGTGCTTTTCTCTGACCGTTTGCAGCAGGCTCTTAAACGCGGTGAGCGTGACGGTACCCCGTTTGCCCTCCTATTTTTAGACCTTGACCGTTTCAAAATCGTCAACGATAGCTTAGGGCATAACGTTGGTGACAAGCTTCTGACCGAGACCTCGAGACGCATACAAACTTGCGTGCGCCCTCAAGATACGGTAGCGCGGCTCGGTGGCGACGAATTTGCCGTAATTTTAGAGGGCGTTGGCGAAGAGCGCGCCAGCGAAGTGGCAAGCTGTATTCAAGAAATACTTAAAAAGCCCTATATGCTAGAGGGCCATAGCGTTACGACAAGCGCAAGTATCGGCATTACGCTGGGCGGCGACTTTGTTAGTTCCGACCCCGAACAACTTTTGAGAAACGCTGACTTAGCGATGTACCACGCCAAAGCGAGCGGTAAAGCGCAGCACGCCGTTTTCGATAAAAGCATGCACCAGCGCATCAAAGACCTTATGCAGCTCGAGCAAGACCTGCGCCGCGCCCTGGAAGAAGAAGAGCTGTTCGTGGTTTACCAGCCCGTAGTCGACTTGCAGAGTTGCGCGGTGACAGGCTTTGAAGCCCTGGTGCGCTGGCAGCATCCGACCAGAGGTATTATTGAACCCACCCGCTTTATCGCTGTCGCTGAGGAAATGGGTCTGATAACGCAAATCGACCAATGGGTACTGAGCAAAGCCGCCCGGCAGGTCAGCGAGTGGACGCGGCGTTACCGCCCCCAAGCGCCGTTGACGCTAAGTGTCAACCTATCAACCAAAAACTTTTTGCTCGACGATTTAGTCGAGCGAATTCAAAACAAACTAAGCGCGTCTGGCTTGGCAGCTTCGCAACTCAAGCTCGAGATTACCGAAAGCGTTCTGATGGACAATGTCGAGGTTGGCTCTAACTTGCTCAACGAACTACGCGCCCTGGGCATCGGCATGCAAATCGACGACTTTGGTACAGGCTATTCGTCGCTGTCGTATTTACACACGCTGCCTCTGGACTCGCTTAAAATTGACCGTTCGTTTGTCGAGCAGTTGCTCGTTCAAGATGGTGCCATTGTCAAAACCATCATCGCCCTTGCCAATAGTCTGAGCTTAGATATTATCGCTGAAGGTATTGAAACCTCAGCTCAGCTCGAGCTTTTAAGCCAGCTTGGTTGCACGTACGGACAGGGTTACTATATGGCGAAGCCGCTTGTTCCAGCTGATGTCGAATGTATGTTTAATAGCGGCGGTGTCCTCGGCGTCCTCAGTGCGAGCGCCCCTATCGAGGGTCTCGAGGGTGCAGCGGCCTGAGTGCTGCTAGCATTATCAGTTTTCGGTCGTCAGTTCTAAGATTTTTTCTGATAACTGACGACTGCGAACGTTTCTACCTGACTATCACTAACAACATAGACAGAACCATGTATGATGCCTCGAGGCTCAAACCGAGCCCCAAGGATTTCTATGGACGATTTAACTGAAACGATAAGTACACCACCAAGTGCGCTCGATGGACAACCGATTGAGGTCTTAGAGCGTGACGGTGTGCGCTATACGATTCTAGGGACGGCCCACGTGTCCAAAGCGAGCGCCGACGCCGTTCAAGAGCTTATCGAAACGGGCAGCTTTGACGCTGTAGCGATTGAACTGGATAAAAACCGTTACACTTCCATTTCCAACCCGAACGCTATTGCTCAGCTTGACCTTTTCCAGGTTATCCGCCAGGGTCGTGCGGGCATGATTGCGGCAAATTTGGCCCTGAGCGCCTTTCAGCAGCGCATTGCTGAGCAGTTCGATATTGAACCCGGTGCCGAAATGCGCGTGGCGATTAAAGCCGCAAAAGACGCCAGTCTTCCTCTACTACTCGTCGACCGAGATATCGGCGTGACCCTGCGCCGCGTTTACCGCAGCGTGCCCTGGTGGCAGCGCTTTATGCTGATGGGCGGTATTATCGGCAGTTTGTTTAGCAATGAAAAAATCAGTGAAGAGGATATTGAAAAACTCAAGAGTGGCGATATGCTCGAGGCTACCTTTACCGAATTCGCAGAAAGCTCTGAGAAACTCTATACCCCCCTGATTGCCGAGCGTGACGCCTATATGGCCGCCAAGCTCCGCGAAGAAACCGCGCAGGGCGATACGCCGCGTTACCAGAATGTCCTGGTTGTTATCGGCGCGGGTCACCTAAAAGGCTTGAGTGAAAAACTCAAAACTGAAGAGGGCGTGCCCTCACAGATTCGCGCAGAACTCGAGACCGTGCCCAAGGCAAGCTTTTGGCCCAAGCTTATCCCCTGGCTCATCGTCGCAGTGATTGTCGTTGGGTTTATCATCGGCTTTCAGCGCAGCCCAGAACTAGGCTTTCAACTGCTGGGGGACTGGTTTCTCATCAACGCTATTCTGGCAGGGTCCGGCGCGGCGATTGCGCTCGCCCACCCTTTGACCGTGGTCGGCACGTTTTTCGCCGCTCCGTTCACCTCACTCAATCCACTTATCGGCGCAGGCTTTGTCGCGGCAGGGCTCGAGCTGTGGTTGCGCCGTCCCAGTGTGGGCGACTTTAGCAGCTTGCGCAAAGATATTACCGAAATAAAGGGGTGGTGGAAAAACCGCGTCGCCCGAACCTTACTTGTGTTCTTTCTAGCCACTCTCGGTTCGGCGCTCGGTACGTATTTAGCAGGTTTTAGGATTTTTGGTCGTTTATTCGGGTAAGAAGAGGCTGCTGCCAGTTTTCAGTTCTGAGTTTTCAGTTATCAAAATCGGTCAAGAGTGGAGAAGGTGTGGACGAACTATCTGAGCAGGATTACGAACGAATTGCCAAGATGATTAATAGTGACTCGAGCCCCGTAGGTATCGACGCGAAGAAAACGCACGTGCTTATTTTGCATTTGCTCGACAAGATTGAGCGGCGGCTTGAAAGGCTTGAGCGGCGCTTAGACACAGTCGACTAAACCTGCACTATTTCAATAACTTTTTAGAGAGTATTTTTGAACGCTCGAGGTCATGCTTAGGCTCATTTCCAGCATAGGTGACATTGGGTTAAAGGTCGGCGCAGCAGGAAAAAGGAGAAAGTGAAACGTGGAAAGACTTTCTCCTTTTTCCTTTCCTCTTTCTCACTGTCTTTTTCATTCGTTCTGAACATGAGCCTTATGTTTATCTGTTTTCCCGCAGGTGAGGGCAAAATGTGAAAAATACCTCACGAAATAGCGCTTTTTTAGCTTTAAAAGACAGTCTTTTTAACCCTTATTCGTGTTAGTTTAATTGTCATGATAGGGATAGATTTAGGTACGACCAATGTGCGCATCCATGTGAAAGGGCGCGGCGTCGTGCTGCGCGAACCTGCTGTTATCGCTATTCAAAAAGGCACGACCGATGTCAAGGCCGTTGGTGAAGAGGCTTACCGCATGCTCGGGCGCACGCCCGGCAGCATCACCGCAGTGCGCCCTATGGCGGATGGGGTTATTGCTGATTACACCCTGACCGAAAAAATGCTACAAGCTTTCTTGAAGAAAGTCATGCGTGGTCCGGGACGGTTTTTTCGGCCCAACATTATGGTCTGTATTCCGAGTGGCATCACCGAAGTTGAGAAACGCGCGGTGCTGCAAGCCGTTAATGAAATCGGTGCGCGTAAGGCTTTTCTAATCGAGGAACCTATTGCCGCTGCTATAGGCGCAGGCATCGCCATTGCCGAACCCATCGGTTCGATGATTGTCGATATCGGCGGCGGTACAACTGATATTGCCATTATCAGCATGGGCGGGATTGTCGTATCTGAGTCGCTGCGCGTGGCAGGCAACCATTTCGACCAGGCGATTGTGCGCTATGTGCGGCAAAAAGAGAACCTGCTCATTGGTGACCGTACTGCCGAAGAAATCAAGCAAAAAGTCGGGGCTGCCACACTGCAAGGTCAGGGGGACAATGTCACGATGGAAGTGCGCGGGCGTGACCTAATAAATGGGATGCCGCGCACGATTACGGTGAGTACGCAAGACGTTATTACAGCACTTAAAGAGGCCTTACAAAAACTTGCTGACGGGATTCGCAAGGTGCTCGAGCAAGGCCCGCCCGAACTCATCAGCGACGTGATTGAGCGCGGCATTGTAATGACGGGCGGCGGCGCACTGATAAGAAATTTGGATGATTACTTTCGCCAGGTTACGAGCATTCCGGTTGCCATTGCTGAAAATGCGCAGGACTGCGTCGTGATTGGCACGAGTATGGCGCTCGACATGACCTCGATTTTGCCAGACGCGCGGGTTAAACAGAGTTATTAGCGCCACCTTATGTAAAGCAACATGGAGAACGCTGAGGGGCTAATCTTAAGAATTCAGTCGTTAGAGTTTGGTGTTTATAAGGAACCAGTGCGACTGAATTCTGACGCCCTCAGGCACTTTCTCAAGCCAAGCTTTAACGTCTGTAAGATGAATTTTAAGTTGATTATCAGTGCCTGCAATCAACACTGTAGCTAAGTTTTTATGATGTCTGAAACCCGATCGCCTGGTGAAGGTAGAAGCGAGGATCTAGCTCAGTCGTTAAGCAATCCAATTAACACTCTAAAAATAAGTACAACTGTCCCTTGTTTTTGAACCCGTTTTGCTCTACTCTATAGGTCATAACGGCAACGTTTACAGTCAGTGGGGTCTCGGGGGGAACCGCGACTACATTTATACTTCGGAGCTGCCAGGGCTCCTCATCTTCTTACCGCTCGGCTGAAACGTTTATCCGTGGAAGGAGATGTATGCAGTTTCGCGAAGAAACAAAAATAATGCCCAGTCTCGTTCAAACTGACTCAGTGATACCCAATACCTGGCAGGGTGAAACCAACTGTTTTGTGGGGCCTTTCTCGAGTAAAGAAGTTGCCACCTATTTTTCGACCTGGGTTGTCAATAACAGTACCTACCCAGCCTCTACCAAACGAATCTTTGCACGGGGTGACAGCTGGTACGTTGCTATTGAACCTTAGCCTTTGGCACAAATTCTCAAAAGCTCGAGCCGCCGCAAGAAACTGTGACGGCTCGAGCTTTTGCTTACCTAACCTCCGACAACATCGCCCCCATTAGGATGCAGAATTTGCCCAGTCATATACGAAGCATCAGACGACGCTAGGAAAACGTAACTGGGCGCAACTTCTTCAGGTTGTCCGGCGCGTCCCAGCGGCGCGTCAGCCCCAAAGTTATCGACCTTTTCTTTGTCGAAGGTTGCGGGTATCAGGGGTGTCCAAATGGGACCGGGGGCAACGCCGTTCACACGTATTCCCTTGTCGGCTAAGTTCTGCGACAGCGAACGTGTAAAGGCAACAATCGCGCCTTTGGTGGATGAATAGTCGAGCAGACCCGCGCTACCGCGGTAAGCCGTAACTGACGTCGTGTTGATGATACTATCGCCCTCGCTCAGGTGGGGCAGCGCGGCCTTAACAAGGTAAAACATTGAGAAAATATTGTTGCGAAAGGTGCGCTCGAGTTGTTCGCTACTGATATCTAAAATGCTGTCTTTGGGATGCTGTTCGGCGGCGTTGTTGACAAGAATATTTAAACCGCCAAGCTCATCAACTGTCTTTTGCACCGCTTCCTTACAAAACGCTTCATCACCTATGTCACCGGGCAATAGCAGGCAACGCCTGCCCTCGCCCTCGACCTCGCTTTTGGTTTTTTCAGCGTCTTCGTTTTCATTTAGATAAACAATTGCAACGTCAGCGCCCTCACGTGCGAACAGCACCGACACCGAGCGTCCGATGCCCGAATCGCCGCCAGTCACGAGCGCGATCTTGCCCTCCAACCTACCACTGCCCTTGCGGTCCGGCTGAGCGTAGCGCGGCTTCGGATTCATGTCAGCCTCGCTGCCCGGTTGTTTATCTTGGGTTTGTGCCGGAATATCTGGATAGTCTTTATCTGCCATAATTCCCCCTTTAGGTCTCCTCTTGTGAAAAGGACGCTTTATTATGAAAGACTGTTAGAACTAACTCTGTAAGGGAAGCTGTGAAGCTTGGCTCGTGTCCGGAACGAGCGGGGCAGAAGAGAGTGGGGGAATGAGGAGAAAGGGTAAAACATAAGAATC
>ENA-ORXM01003856-ORXM01003856.1-marine-metagenome-genome-assembly--contig:-NODE-3856-length-14140-cov-5.221361_pt1 | contig 14140 bp, 13 predicted proteins | sample MGYA00237867_ERZ511480 | MGnify/ENA primary metagenome ERZ511480 (study PRJEB26309, sample SAMN06266103) | marine metagenome | isolation source: Algal blade | place: United Kingdom:Sidmouth, United...
CCTTTTCCGATTTCGCCTAAAACCGCTTCTACAGGTATCTTTGTGTTTTCAAAAAATACTTGTCTTGTAGACGACCCCTTAATTCCTAATTTTTGTTCTTCAGCACCCAGACTCATTCCTTCTGTACCCTTTTCAACGATAAAGCCTGTAAACTTATCTCCATCTACCTGAGCAAAGACGATAAATACATCTGCAAAGCCCGCGTTGGTGATCCACATTTTTTGTCCATTCAAAACATAGTGCTTACCATCTTCTGATAATATAGCAGTAGTTTTTGCAGCTAAAGCATCAGATCCAGAACTTGGCTCTGTCAAACAATAAGAGGCTTTTAATACGCCACTGATCAGTCCTGGTAGATATTTTTGCTTTTGAGTTTCATTGCCAAAGTATAATATCGGCAACATACCGATACCAGTGTGGGCGGCGTAAGTTGTGCAGAAAGAACCCGCAGGTCCAAAAGCTTCTAACAAAAATGTATTGGTATTAGTATCCATCTCCATCCCTCCATACACTGTAGGCATGTGCGTCCCTAACAAACCGAGTTCAGCAGCTTTTTCCATGATCGCTACCGTAACACCTTCTTCTTGCTTCTCTATCTTTTCTGAATGAGGTAAAACTTCTGTTTTTAAAAAATCTTCCACCATTTGTTTGATCATCAATTGTTCTTCGTTGATGTCTTCTGGAATGTATGTGTCTTTTGAAACAGAATCTTTGATTATAAATTCTCCTCCTTTAAGTGTTGTATCTAGCAAAGATTTGGATGGATTAGGTGTCATGATAAATGGAATTAAATGCTGTTAGCGAATTTTCGCTAAAGATATAGGATTTTTTTCAATAAGTAAAGTATTTTAGCGAATTTTCGCTGTATTTTGCTCGGATGTTGTTATTTATATTATGGCAAGATTTATACCATGTAGAAGAATTGCTGGCATGCAATTATTGGTTTGTGAACGGTATGGTTTGTTAGCTAAAACAGCTGCGCAAGTTATCTGCAGATCAACCTCTCAGTTTATCTAGCAGATCGCTAAGTAATTTTGCTTCTTCAGGTTTGAGATTGGAATCAATTATCGCGGATACATCAACATTTTCTTCAATTTCGTTAATAACATCTAAGCCTTTTTGGGAAATTGTTATGTCTACAAGTCTTTTATCAGAGCAACAAGCTTCTCTATTGACCCAACCTTTAGAGCAAAGTCTTTCGACCAGCCTTGAAGTATCTGCCATTCTTTCTACCATTCTTCCTCTAATGCACGAAGTTGAAATGGGCTTGGAGGCCCCTTTTAGTATTTTCAATACATTGAACTGTTGCATTGTTACATCATGAGGTTTGAGTAAGATCTTCAACCTACTAGAAAGCCAATTTGATGTAAAGATCAAATTGATCGTAGTTCTATGAAATTCACTTTTGAAAGGTTTGGTCTGATTTATCTCTTCTTCAATCCTCATGGTAATAAAAAGTTATGTACTCAGAAAAAGAGAAGCTGTAGCTGTATCTATCAGCTTCTCATCTTGTAACGCTAGTTGAATAGGTTTGTTTATCTCAGACCTGCAGCTAACGCTTTTTCTTGTAATTCCTTTCTTGCAAAGAAAATCCTACTTTTAATTGTACCTAATGGTGCTTCTAAAGCATCCGCGATTTCTTGGTAACTCATACCCAAATAGTACATCCAAAATGGTTGTCTCAATTTATCATCTATGCTATCTAGCATACCCATCAATTCGGCGACAGCCATATTTGTTATACCATCATTATTAACTGTCGTTCCAGGATTTCCTTGAGTGAAGTATAGGCTATCAGACGGTGCTGAAGTCACACTACTTCTCTTCTTCCTTCTATATTCATTAATAAAAGTATTTCTCATCAAAGTCATGATCCATGCTTTGAAGTTTGTACCCAATCTAAATTTCTCGCGATTCTTTAAAGCTTTAAAAACAGTTTCCTGAAACAAATCTTTGGAATCATCCATATTTTTGGTCAAGCTTAAAGCGAATGACTGCATTGGAGACCTCACATCGTCGATGTATCTATAAAATTCAGTTGCACTCATGATTAACTGGTTAAAATTTAAAAAATTACTTTATCAAAAGCTCTAACTGAACTTTCAATGTTACAACACCAAAGTTATAACATCTATTGCAGACTATTTGTTAAAATGTGTTAACAAAACATTAAGGCTTTGCTAAATAGAGCTTCTTAAATAAGAAAATCTACGATTTTAGGAGCTTTCAAGAAAAAGCGAATTTAGAAATAGTCTAAAGAAATGAATCTATTTTGGATGATCACCGAGTGAGGATTCAGCCTAAATCCATCCCAAGTTGCAAACAATCGAAGCGGATGTCCAGCCGAAACAGCTAGCAATCCCCATTTTAAGGGGTCTTCACAGATGCATTCCATAGACTTATTATCTTCATCTATGACATACACTTGCTCGTCTTTTGCCTGAATTCTCACATCTTTCAAACAAAGGGGAAATTCATTTATGATTGGTTTGATTGCAATTGCGTTTGAATAAGATTTTAAGAAGCTTTCTAAATTAGGGTACGCGGCAAATGTTTTGATGTCTGTTTCGAGGTGGACATAATTTACAAGCATCAAGCGCAAGGGATATAAAGAAGGATAAATTTTTAGGTCTCCTCGAAATTGTCTGCCAGCATTCCAAGTTATCATGAAATCTTGTTTTCCCCAAGCATATTCTAGAAGCAATCCCATGAATTTTGTTTGCGTGCCTTGTATCCAAGTTTTTCTTGTTTTCATCTTGGCATCTGAAGATTGTTGTACAGATAAAATCTTCCAATCGTCGCTGATCAAGTTAGTATGCTCTAGATGTTTTTTAGTAATATTAAAACCTGCAATATTTAGGAAATCTAGTTGTTCTTCTTTACTAAATTTCTCCAAACTAATAATTGCATTTGCTAATAGGTAAAGTTCGGAAATTTCATTTAGGACTGGATCTTCCCAATCGTCTTGCTGTTCTATGAAATTGAAAATAAGCCAGATGCGATTACTGAGGCCGGATAGTTTTGAGTCAACCAATCTTTTTGAAATGGTTTCCCAGAACTCAAAATTGTAGGTAGGCAAACTTGCTAAACCGTTTTTAATTTGGTCATTCAACCAATTGATCAAATCAGCAGCACCTGCTTTCATTAGATCAATACGTTTATTATCTGGAAAAGGAATTTTTAAACTATTGGAATCAGATATGGTTGGCAAATCAATTTTCTTTAACTTTTTTAGGATTTGAGTTTGTGATTCCCATGGAAGTCATTGCTCTGGAAGAGGCAGTTTGCTCTGCACTTTTTTTATTAAAGTCATCAGCGATGGCAACCTTTACCCCATCGATCAAAACCGCTACTTTAAATCTATCTCTTTTTTCAAATTTATATCTGGCTACAACTTTATAAGAAACCATTTGTCCATTTTTCTGGCACCATTCAAGCAATTGGCTTTTGTAGTTTTCATCTAGTGTTTCTAGTTTATGAACATCAATATAATTTCTTAGAATTTTTTGGACGATGAATTTTTTGGTTTTTGAATAACCTTTTTCTAAGTATACGGCACCTACTAGAGCTTCTACAGCATTCCCTAGCATGGATCTAGATAATCTTGTATTATTATATTCAGACAAGATCATATCGAGTCCCATTTTATCCCCGATACTGTTTAGTGCTTTTCTTTGAACAATTTTAGATCTCATTTTGGTAAGAAAGCCTTCATTACCATTTGGATATTTTTTGAATAAATACTCCGCTACAATAGTTCCTAATACCGCATCCCCTAAGAATTCTAATCGTTCATTATTCTGAATGGCGTAGGATTTTTCAGGAGCATTGGATTTATGAGAAAAAGCTAATTTGAATAGTTCAATATTCACAGGTGTGAATCCTAGCAAAGATCTAAGTTTTTTTGCCAGTTGTTTTTCTTTCGAAAAGTATAAATTGTAAAGTCTTATAAAAAATCTCAAACAAAAATTTTTAATGTGTCTTCTTAACTAATAGGCCTATCTAATAATCCTAAAGAAGGCTAGAATTTTGGCTAACTCAAGTTAGTGGGTGATACAATGAAGATACGACCAAAATGATATTTGGTTTGATAAAAATATCGCTTTTAGCTCAACTTTTTAAATATTATGGAGGAATTATGACCACCAAAGCCAAAAGTATTACTCAAAATAGCATTTACAGACTTTGATTGAGCTGTATTGAAAGTAAAATTCAATTTATTGTCAATGTCAGGATCATCTGTAAAGTGGTTGATCGTAGGTGGAATAAATCCTTCCTTCAATGCTAATATTCCAGCAATGGCTTCAATTGCACCTGCTGCCCCTAATAAGTGTCCGGTCATGGATTTTGTCGAACTAATATTTAGGTTATAAGCATGATTTCCAAAAACATTTTTTATCGCTTTCGTTTCAGCAATGTCACCAAGTGGTGTTGACGTACCATGAACATTTACGTAATCAATATCCTCTAAATTCATTTTTGCATCTCTAAGCGCCATTTTCATTACGCCAGAAGCACCAAGTCCTTCGGGATGTGGCGCTGTAATATGGTAGGCATCAGCAGTTGCTCCTGAGCCACCCACTTCAGCGTAGATCTTAGCACCTCTTTTTTTAGCATGCTCAAACTCTTCCAAAATTAGTGCACCACCGCCTTCACCAAGGACAAATCCATCTCTATCCAAATCAAAAGGTCTCGACGCGGTTTTTGGATCATCATTTCGTTCAGACAATGCCTTCATTGCGTTGAAGCCACCAATACCTGTAGTTGTTATCGCAGCCTCTGAACCTCCAGTTACGATTGCAATTGCTTTTCCTAATCTTATAGTGTCGCAAGCTACGCCAATGGCGTGACTTGCAGAGGAACAAGCAGAAACTGTTGCAAAGTTTATACCTCTGAACCCGTGCTGTATTGAAATATACCCAGCTGCAATGTCAACGATCATTTTTGGGATCATAAAAGGATTGTACCTAGGTCTTTTTCTGCCGTTTTTTTCAAAATCCTCAATATCAACTTCGAGGGATTTTAGTCCTCCAATACCTGAAGCCCAAATGACTCCTATCATTTCTGGATCATAACCAGCATCAAGAATACCTGAATCTTGAACCGCCTCCTCTGATGCGACCATGGCAAATTGTGAAAAGCGATCCATTCTTCTTGACAGTTTTCGATCAATTTTCTCTTCGGCGACAAAGTCTTTGACTTCACAGGCAAATTTTGTCTTAAAAACTTCTGTGTCAAAAAGGGTAATGTTATCCGCCCCACTTTTGCCATTCTTTAATGCATCGAGATACTCGGGAATGTTGTTCCCAATTGGTGTAATTGCTCCTAATCCTGTTACGACTACTCTTTTCATAGGTTAATAATACGATTTAATAAAAAAATCCACAAACCAATTTAAATTGATTTGTGGATATGTTGTGTGATCAACTAAATTACAAAATCATAATTTATGTTAATTTGTAGTAGATGCTTTTTCTAAGTAATCAATTGCGTTACCAACAGTCTGAATTTTTTCAGCTTCCTCATCCGGAATTGAAATATCAAATTCTTTTTCAAACTCCATGATCAATTCCACAGTATCTAAAGAATCTGCATCCAGGTCGACTGTAAAGTTAGCGTCTTTTGTTACTTCACTTTCTTCGACGCCTAGTTTGTCTACAATGATTTTCGTTACTTTTGTTGCAATGTCCATAATAAAATTGCGATTTTAAATTGCCCGTAAACGGGACTTGGTTAATAATATGATGCAAATTAAACCATAACTAATGCAATTCCCAACCTTTTTAGCTTTTTTTAATCTTTAAGTTTTGGAATCGTTAGTTTAGCCGATGCAAGGTTATTATAATAAAATTTGCCTAAAGTTTTCTAAAAACAAGATTAATTTATTATTAAATATTGTACATTGTACACTAACTACTAGCCTTTTTTATCTAATATTGCAGATAATCAATAAAAAAAGATAATCAAATGGATAAGATCAAACATCAAAGTACAAAAATCATTGCTACTGTAGGCCCTGCGTGTAGTTCTTATGAGGTATTGCTTGAGTTAGCAAAAGCGGGAGTAGATCTTTTTAGATTGAATTTTTCTCATGGTACGCATCAAGACCATGAAGAAACTGCCAACAGAATAACTTACATAAACGAAAAATATGATCTACACCTCGGAATTTTAGCAGACCTTCAAGGTCCAAAACTAAGGGTTGGAGAAATTGAGAATAATGCGCTAGAAATAAATAAGGGCCAGATACTGACTTTTACAAATGAAGAATGTGTCGGTAATGCTGAGAAAATATATATGAGCTACGCTCGATTTGCAAAAGATGTAACTGTTGGAGAAAAGGTATTAATTGATGATGGCAAATTGATGTTAGAGGTTGTTGAAACAGATAAAAAATCAAAAGTTAAGCTGAAAGTACTTTTTGGAGGAACATTATCCTCTCGAAAAGGAGTAAACCTACCGAACACAAAAATTTCTTTGCCTTCTCTTACCGAAAAAGACAGAAAAGATCTTGATTTCATCTTGACCATGCCAAAGGTCAATTGGATCGCACTATCTTTTGTAAGGTCAGGAAAAGATATGAAAGAGCTTGAAAAAATAGTCAAAGCCAGTGGGCACCATGCAAAGCTTATGGCAAAAATTGAGAAGCCTGAAGCCATAGAAAAACTAGATAAGATCATAAAGGCATCTAACGCTATCATGGTTGCAAGAGGTGATCTTGGCATAGAAGTCCCGATAGAAAAATTACCGATCCTTCAAAAATTGATCATAAAGAAATGTATCCAAAGAGCAAGGCCCGTTGTGGTTGCTACGCACATGTTGGATAGTATGATCAAGCAGCCGATCCCTACAAGAGCAGAAATTACAGATGTTGCTAATGCGGTATTGGATGGTGCAGATGCTGTGATGTTGAGTGGAGAAACTTCGGTTGGTTTGCATCCTGTCAAAGTTGTTGAAGCAATGAATAAGATAATAGCAGAAGCTCAAGAAGAATATGTTTTGAGAGACAGGCCTACCCCATCAAAAAAATCTAGAACTTTTCTATCTGATGCCATTTGTTTTAATTCTTCAAAAGTTGCGGAAGATGTCAATGCCAAAGCCATCATTGGAATGACAAGCTCTGGCTATACAGCATTCAAAGTTTCTAGTTTTAGGCCTAGATGCAACATTTTCATTTTCTCTGATAAGGTCAATATGCTTTCAACCTTAAATTTGGTTTGGGGTGTACAAACCTTTTATTACGACAAATTCACTACTACTGACGAAACCATCGAGGATGTAACCAATATTTTAATTAAAAATGGGAATCTAAAAAAGGGAGATATCGTAGTAAATACTGGATCAATGCCCTTACAACAAAGGTTTAGGACCAATATGTTGAAAGTTTCTGTTGTAGAATAGTGTTATATTGTTGGATTGGGTATATTATTGGTGACTAAGCATGCGTTTATTTAGTCATAAGAATTATATCTTGTTAATATAACAGTACGTTTTGACAAAAATCATTAGATTCCTTACCATTTTTATATTGTTTAGCCTTTCGGCTAATGTTCAATTGTCTTTTGCACAGCCAGGTACCACTACTGAAGCCGAGGTTAATGCACAGAAGATCTTTATTGAAGCCAATAAAGAGAAAATTCTAGAAAATTATGAAATGGCTGTCACTCTTTTCAAAGAAGTTCTCAAGAATGACCCGCAAAATCATGCTGCCGCTTATGAACTAGCAAGGGTTTATGATGTCATTGATAATGATGAAAAAGCACTCAGTTCCATAAAAATTGCCGTTGGTTTACAGCCAGAAAATATGTGGTACAAACTATTTTTGGCAGATGTGTATGACAAGGCAAGCAAATTTGATGGAGCCGCAGATATCTATAAACAAATGATAGAGAAATATCCAGATGTAGAGTATCACTACTTTAAGTACGCCTATTATCTGGTAAAAGACAACAAACAAGAAGAAGCCATTAAGGTCTATAATAAAATTGAAAAGAACTTTGGCCTCAATGAAGAAGTAACACGCAGAAAACACTCGCTGTATTTAGGAACTGGAGACGTAAAAAATGCTGCCAAAGAAATACAACTATTAATTGATTCCGATCCAGAAAAAATAAAGTACCACCATTTGCTTGCTGACTTTTATACTTCTATAGGTGAAAAAGAGCAGGCAAAAAAGGTTTATACAAAAATTTTAGAATTAGATCCACTTGATGCTAAAGCAAAGATCGCTCTTGCCGGTGATCAAGCTTCCCAAGGTAATGATGTAGCTTATCTGACTTCATTAGAATCCGTATTTTATCAAAAAGATGAGAGCATTGACATTAAGATCAAAGCATTTATGCCTTACATAGTTAAGGTTGGAGATTCTGACGATGAAGCATTTAAAGAAAAAGCTGTTGAACTTGGTAGAGTCTTAACTGAGGTCCATCCAGATGATGCCAAGGCTTATTCTGTTTATGGAGACCTTCTTTATCAAATGCGTGATAACCAAGGCGCCATGGAAGCCTATGAAAAGACTTTAACAATAAACAAGGGAGTCTATTCTGTCTGGGAGCAAATGCTATACATATTAGCGGAAGACTATAATATGGAAAAGATGGCCGAAATTTCCGAAAAAGGAATGGATGTCTTTCCCAACAATAGCAAGCTGTATTATTTTTACGGCATTGCAAGTACAGAGTTAGAAAACCATAGCGAAGCCTCTTCTGCACTTGAACAAGCACTGCTAATGAGTGGTAAAAATGAAAATCTCAAGGTAGATGTGTTGGCTAGGTTAGCAAGATCTTACGCTCAACAAAACAAAATTGAAAAGGCTAATAAGAAAATTGGAAAAGCACTACAATTAAAACCTAATGACTTTAGAGTTCAAGAAGCTAAAGGTTATGTACTTTTTAAAAATAAGGAAAACAAATCTGCTAAAGAGTGGTATGAAAAATCGCTAAAGAATGGCGGACAAAATAACTTTGAAGTAGTAGAACATTATGGCGATCTATTGTACCAGATGGGAGAAGAAAAGGAGGCTTTTGAGCAGTGGACAAAATCTAAGGCCCTTGGAGGCAATTCAGATAGGCTGAATAAAAAACTAATTTCAAAGCAACCTGTTGAATAAATCCGAATAATCACAACCATTGAGCAACAATAAATTACTTACCAACTTTTTATACCTTATAGTTTTCCTAACCGTTTTTGGAGCTTGCAAGGCGACAAAAAAATCCAAAGCTGATAAAGGAAAAAAAGAAATGACTGTTGACAATGTCAGTAGCATTTTAGAAAAAAAACGGATCAATCCTGAATGGTTTTCTGCAAAAGCTCAGTTGAGTTACAAGGACAACAATCAAAAAATTAGTTTCACATCTACGATCATTTCAGAGCGAGAAAAGGCATTTTGGATGAATGCCAAAAAGTTTGGTTTTGAGGCTGGAAGATTTATGTTCAGGTCAGATTCTCTCTATGCGATCGACAGATTAAATAAGCAATATTTGAAAGATAATATTAATAGCTTGTCCCAAAAAATTGAGTTGCCTAATGCCTTTGTTAAGGAACTTTCAGTTAGGAATCTACAAGATATTTTTATGGGAAATTCTCTACAAAGTATAATTCCATACACTGAAATAACACCGCTCGAAGGACACTATTTATTAAGTGGATCACGGGAAGGAGTCATCAGTACCCTCTTGGTCAGAAAAAATGATCTTGTGCCTATGGAAGCTACTTTTACGCAGGGTGATCTTGAAGTCAGAATTCTTTATAAGGATCATAGACTACACTCAGGATTTCTATTTTCGCATAATCGAATCATTCAGATGAACAGTTCTGATGACCAAATAAATATTAATCTAATCTATTCTAACCTTGACATGATAACTCCTAAAGAAATTACTTTTTCAATTCCTCCCAGATATTCTAAGATGAAATTTTAGATGAAAATCGTGTTATCAAATCTATTTTTAATAATATTTTTGTTTTTTGCTTTCAGCGAAAGCGCAAACAGCCAGTCAAAAGCTGTCCTAGAAAAAAAGAGAAGTAAAATTGAAAATGAGATCTTCCTCACTTCCAAACTTCTAGAAGAAGCTCGATCGAGCAAGACTTCTGCTCTAAATAAATATGTAGCCATCCAAAGAAGGATCCAGAAACGATCTCAGCTCATCAGGAATCTAAACAAAGAAATAAAGTTGACGGAAGAACGGATATCAAAAACACAAGATTTTATTGAATCCTTGAATTCTGACCTTGGAGCCTTGCAAGAAGAATTTAAACAGATCTTGAGAAATGCTTATCGACAAAAAATTACTGATGGAAAGTTAGTATTTCTATTTTCTGCAAATAGTTTTAATCAAGCTTTCAGAAGATGGAGGTATTTAAAACAATACGAGTCATTCAGACAAAGACAAACGTATTTAATACAACAGACCAAAGTATCATTAGAGAAAAGAACATACCGTTTAGAGGAGTATACTTCAGAAAAAGAATCTTTGCTTAATAAAGAGTCTTCTCAACAAAAACTCTTGAATAAGGAACTAGAAAAGAGAAATCAATTATACCTTGATCTTAAGGTAAATGAGGATGAGTTAAAGGAAGAAATAGAGCAGAAACAAACAGCTTCAAGACAGTTGAAATTTGCTTTAGAAGACATTATCAAATCTGAGATAAAACAAGAAAGTCCCAAAGCAATTTCGCCCACGATCACAAATGATTTTGAAAGATCCAAAGGAAACATGTCTTGGCCGATCAATAGCGGAGTTGTTGTTGGTTTTTTTGGTCAACAAGAACATCCTACCATAAAAAATATCATGATCACTAACAATGGCATTGACATTCAATCAACTGGAGCAGGAGTAATAAGATCCGTGCTAGAAGGAGAGGTAGTCGGAAAATTTTCAGTACCTGGAAATAAAAGATCCATATTAATTAAACATGGCGATTTTTTTACGGTATACGCTAATTTGGAATCTGTATTTGTTGAGCGAGGAGATATTGTAAAAACACTCCAATCTATTGGCAGTGTCAACAGAACAAGCGATGCTGAACTACACTTTGAGATCTGGAGACTAAAAGTAAGACTTAATCCTCTGGATTGGCTTAGACCTTGAAAATGCTCATTTTTTGTATTTTGAGCAAATTTTAAAAATCACATAAGAGAAAAAGTATTGCTTTCCTTATTCAGGACAAATAAATTCTTTGCCAACATATTTCTACTTTTCTACATTCTGATTTTGTGGGCTAGTATATTTATTGTTAATCATGAAACGGTCTCTTCACATGGTGGCATTTTCTATAGCAGTATTGATTCTTTGTTAGAGATCGGCTCCTTGCAACGAAAGATCCTTGCAATGATCTTTGTCTTCGTTCAAGCAGTCATTATTAACTATTTAGTCGGTAAACAGAAGATGACAGAAGAGATCACGCTGTTACCAGGAGTATTTTTTATATTATTTTCTTCTTTTAGTCCGCAATTCTTTGATCTAAGCCCCGCTATGTTTGGCAACTTTTTCTTGATCCTTGCTATAAATGAGATCTTTGGTACCTATAATAAATATTCCTGTGCAGATTCTATTTATAATATTGGTCTTTTCATTGGCTTGGCGTCGTTGTTTGACTTTAGTTATACTATCATGTTATTATTAGCATGGCTAGGATTGGGTGTAATGCGAGCTATAAAGCTAAAAGAAAGATTGATGATGATCGTTGGCTTTTTGAGTCCGTATATATTGGTGATGATCTATAAATTCTGGAATAATGATCTTCAGGATTTTTATACCATTCAATTCAATAAAAATTTGGCGTTTCTAGATTTTAGTGGGGAATATTCTATCCATAGCGCTTATGTAGTTGGCTTTTTTGGTCTGTGTGTACTTGTGGCGATATTTAGTATGAAGACTTATGCTTATCGAATGAAAATAAATAAGCAAAAGAGTCTAAACATTTTATATATGTTGTTGGCAATTTCAGTGTTATCGCTTTTATTTCAAAAAAGCGTTCAATTGCAGCACATATTAGTGTTGATTCCTGCTCTTTCTATATTAATTTCTATTAATTTTGTGAAGATGCCATCCCATTGGGGAGAGATCTTACATTTAGGAATGTTGGTTTCTGTTTTAGTATGGCAATTTTTTCCACTTTTAAATTTGTAAAGGATGAAATTTGGTGTTGTTGTATTTCCCGGTTCTAATTGTGATGATGATATGGTACACGTGCTATCAGAGGTGATGGGACAGGAAGTTGAGAAACTATGGCATAAAGAAACTGAACTCCAAGGCTTTAGCAAGAAAGATTGCATTATTTTACCTGGAGGATTTTCTTTTGGAGATTATCTTCGATCGGGAGCTATTGCTAAATTTTCTCCTATTATGAAGAATGTTGTAAAGCACGCAAACAACGGAGGCTATGTCATTGGAATATGCAATGGATTTCAAGTTTTGTGTGAATCAGGCCTTTTACCGGGAGTTTTATTGGCTAATAACGCTCAGAAGTTCATCTGCAAGAACATACATCTAAAAGTTGAGTCAACGGATAATGTATTTACTAAGAATACAAAAGTTGGTCAGGTCTTGAAGATTCCAATTGCGCATGCTGACGGGAGGTATTTTGCCAATGATGAGGTTTTATCCGTCCTTGAATCAAATAACCAGATCCTCTTCAAATATTGTGATGAAAATGGGGTGATATCCGAAACTACTAATCCAAACGGAAGTAAAAATAACATTGCTGGAATCTGCAATCATGGAAGAAATGTCTTCGGAATGATGCCGCATCCAGAGAGAGCAGCTGAATCCATACTTGGAAATGTAGATGGCAAAATATTATTTGAGTCCCTAATAGAGCACGTTGCTCAAATCGGAATTCCTGCATAATGTCTTAATGCTTCCTTATAATTTCATTGAAGTAGTTAATATTTTCTTATATTTTTAGTGACAAAATGAAATTTTCCTTTTAATGTCATAACTTTCGAGTCTTAAGCAATTACTTTTTGGTTTGAGTGCATAGACTTAACGAAATAATCTAACATATCTAAATTAATTAAAAGACAATCAACTACGTATGAAAATAGGTGTTTTGGGTATTCTATTCCTTTCTTTCTTGAGTTTTCAATTATCTGCACAAAAAGCAATGCCTGTAAAGTGGCAGTTCGATATTGAGAAGATCAACGATACTGACTATAACGTAATATTTACAGCAAGCATTGATAAAGGTTGGTATGTGTATTCACAATACTTAGAGTCTGATATGGGGCCGATCCCTACCAGTTTTACCTTTGATAATGCTGCAGATCTTGAACTGGAATCTCAACCAGAAGAAATTGGTGAGAAAATTGAAAAGTTTGATAAGCTATTTGATATGAACATCACCAAATATGCAAACGAGGTCAAATTTATTCAAAAGGTGAGAAACACTAAAGGTGCTAAAGAAGTAGTAGGTAGTTTGGAATTCATGACATGTGATGACCATCAATGTTTACCTCCAAAAAGTTTAGATTTCAAATTAGAATTTTAATAAAATCTAATTATCAAAATAGCAATTCAGACCGAATACCAAAAAGGAGGATGCATTTCATCCTGCAAATTATATTTGAAGTGATTTAATAACTAAACACCATTCAGATCATGAAAAGGATCTACCTTCCATTATTTATATCTATTCTATTTTCAATCCATTCTTTTGGACAGATCCTAAAACCTGTCACCTGGAAAACTTCTTTTGAACAAATAAGTGGAGATGAATATGAATTGACCTATACGGCTAAAATCAAAAATGGCTGGACGATCTATTCTCAGTATTTAGAATCTGATGAGGGGCCTGTGGCTACTACTTTCACTTATGATGAGGGAGGGCACTTTGCTCTTAATGGAAAAAATATTGAGTCTGACGATAATAAAAAAACTGGCTATGATAAGATATTCGATATGAATGTCACAAAGTTTTCTAAGAAAGCCATTTTCAAACAGAAAGTCAAAGCTTCTGATCTTAGCAAACCTATCACTGGTTATCTGACTTATATGACTTGTGATGCTACAAAGTGTTTGCCACCTACAGATTTTGACTTTGAATTTAAGTTGTCACCAAAGAAGGCTTTCAAGGACAAGGAGAAAGCAAAAACAACGGCTGCTGCAAAAAAGGAAGATCCAATAAGGATATCAACTCA
>ENA-ORXM01003857-ORXM01003857.1-marine-metagenome-genome-assembly--contig:-NODE-3857-length-14139-cov-3.415161_pt1 | contig 14139 bp, 12 predicted proteins | sample MGYA00237867_ERZ511480 | MGnify/ENA primary metagenome ERZ511480 (study PRJEB26309, sample SAMN06266103) | marine metagenome | isolation source: Algal blade | place: United Kingdom:Sidmouth, United...
ATGCGCCAGTTCGAACCTGGCTCGGTTATGAAGCCTTTTGTGGTTGCCTCACTACTCGCCGAAGACCGCCTGTCGCTTGACGAATACATTGACACACCCATGCACTATCAGGAGGGCGACAAGTTATTCAGAGATGTGGTTCAGCATGACCCCCAACTTACCCCCTGGGATATTTTGCGGTACTCGAGTAATTCGGGCATGCTCGAACTCACCAAACGTTTTAGCGATGAAGAGTTGCGCCGTTGGCTCTGGCACTTTGGCTTTGGGCAAGACGTTGACCTGGCACCCACCTATACGCGTGTTGGCCGCCTGCGCGATACGCCCTGGGTGCCCCAGGATCAAGCGTCTATTACGATTGGTCAAAGTATGTCAACTACAGCCTTACAACTGGCCGCTGCCTACAGCATCTTTGCAAATGACGGCGTTTATATTCCGCCTTATTTGGTCGAGGGGAGCGAAACACAAGCGGCTTACCGCATTGTCTCACACGAAATCGCCCTTACCATGCGCTCGCTTTTGAAATATACGGCAGAGAAAAGTGGCATTCACAGCTACGCAATTCCTGGCGTCAGCTTAGCGGGCAAAACGGGCACGGCAGATATCTTCGATGTGCAAAAAAAGGCGTATGTCAAGGATGACTATACGGTAACCTTTGTAGGTATGGTCCCTGCCGAAAACCCCAAATTTACAATGGTGGTGACGGTGCAAAAACCGCGCACGGACACCTCGAGTACAACCGTCGCCGTGCCGCTCTTTACCAGCATTGCAAGTGAGGCCGTCTCTCTCTGGCAAATACCGAGTACCCCCGAAGCCCTTGCCACCGTTCGTCAAGAGTAACGTGTGTAAGATGTGTAAGTTAGTGTATTATTGGAGTCGATGAAGCATCTAAGTGTCAAAACCATTCTCGAGCTGACGGGGGGTCGGCTACCACAAGCAGCGCTTGCCGACGCCTCGGGCGTGAGTTTTCATACCAGCAGGGTCAAACCTGGTGACGCCTTTTTTGCCCTATCCGGGGCCGCCATGCACGGCATTAAATTTGCCAATGAAGCCCTGCAACGCGGGGCCGCCTTTGTCGTTTCAGACAGACCGCATCCCCAAGGCATTCTCGTAGAGGATGCAGCGCAGAGTTTGCTCGAGCTAGGGCGCTGGGCCAGGCGTCAGTATGAGGGGGAAATAATCGGCATTACAGGCTCAGCTGGTAAAACGAGCACGAAGGCTTTTGTCGCCGCTGCGCTTGGGGCACCGAGTAGTCCTGGTAATTTCAACACCCCCTTTGCCCTTGCCACCACACTTGTCGACAGCTATCTAGCGCAAAAAAAGGCCGAACCCCTCATTCTCGAGCTTGGCATTGATCATGTTGGCGAAATGGCGCAACTGACCGACCTCGTTGCACCTAGCCACGGGCTTATCACCCTTATTGCTGAAAGCCACCTCGAGGGTTTAGGCTCGCTTGAACAAGTAGCTAGTGAGAAAAGCCAGCTGCTTTACTCGGCAGAGCATAAGTTTGCGAGCTATCAAACTTTACGCTTTTTAGATAAGGCGCTGCGCCCAAACGTGACTAGCTACGGCCTCAACAACGACGCCGCTAATATCGTAGCCCGCGTCACAGAGGCAGAAGGCTTAACGCAGATTATTGACTTCCGCGACGTTCGGCTCCGGCTGGGCTACCCGGGTCGCGCAATGGCCTATAACGCTGTCGCCGCCCTTGTTCTTGCTGAGGTGCTCGGCGCTCCTTTAAAAAAAGCAGCTGAGCGTATCGAGGCGGCTGTACTCGAGCCAGGACGTTTACAAGCGCTAAACGTCGGTAACGCCCTTATCCTGGATGACAGTTACAACAGCAATCCAGCGTCGGCTAAAGCGTCGCTCGAGGTTTTACGCGCCTCGCCTGGACCCCACACGGCGGTGCTCGGCGACATGCTCGAGCTTGGACAAGAGGCACAGACCTTACATAAAGAACTTGGCGAACAAACGCAGGGGTTAGACCGCGTTATTGCCATCGGTGAACATGCGGAAGACCTCAAAGAAGGTAATCCTGATGTAGAAACGTTTGCCTCCTTGGGTGAAGCGCTGACTACCCTCTCGATGCTCGAGCTTAAGGGCACTATTCTTGTAAAAGGCTCACGGGGTATGCGGCTCGAGCGGGTACTCGAGGTTTTAAAGCAAGGCGTACCTGCATGAGCATGCTTATGAGCGCGGGCCTCTCCCTCATTCTGGTAGGTATTTTTGTACAACTCGCCGGACGCTTCGGCTGGGGTAAAAGCGTCCGGCGTGACGGACCCCAAAGCCACTTTGCTAAGGAGGGCACACCGACAATGGGCGGCGTCGCTTTTTTAGCAGGTGCGCTGACTATCTGGGCGGTGACAGGCAGCAAAACACCCGAGGCGTGGGCACTCGTGCTGCTGACGCTCGGGGCAGCTCTTTTGGGCTGGCTCGATGACAACCTTGCGCTACGCCGCAAACGTAAACGCGCCGAAGGGTCAGACACTTCGACAGGGCTGCTCGCACGCTACCGAATCGTGGGGCAAGCAGCGGTCGCCCTCGCTTTTTCTATCTACATCGTCAACCTTGGCTATGTTCTGATTGGCCCTCCCGTTTTAGACAGCTTGGGATTCACCTTCATAATCGTAGGTACGATTAACGCCCTCAACTTTTCAGATGGTCTCGATGGGCTCGCCACAGGCATGAGCCTTATCATGTTGCTCCTATTTATCAGTGTGCCGTTCGTGCCCATGCTGATAGGCGCGCTGCTTGGCTTCCTGTGGTACAACGCGCAGCCCGCAAGGGTCTTTATGGGCGGGGTGGGGTCAGAGGCGCTGGGCGCAGCAATTGCTGGAGCAGCTATCTTAGCAGGCTGGGTATGGTATCTTCCTCTCTTGGCACTAGTGCCTTTGCTCGAGGTTGTATCAGTGATTATGCAGGTCGGTTATTTCCGCGCGACAGGTGGCAGACGCCTGTTTAAAATGAGCCCCTTACACCACCACTTTGAACTGAGTGGCTGGTCAGAAACGCAGGTTGTGACACGTTTTTGGCTTGTCACCGCCGTTTGCGCCGCCGCCGCCTGGGGCATTCACGGCGGGCGCTTATGAAGGTGCTCGTTTACGGTTTAGGCCGCAGTGGTCGGGCCGCCACTAAGAAACTTGCGAGCCAAGGACACGGCGTTGTTACCTATGATGAAAAGTTGACGCTCGAGGATGAGGCGTTTGTAAAACAACTGGGCGGACATATAACTAAAACGCCTCTCGAGGAAACCGTTCACCTCTGCATCGCGGCACCTGGCGTCCCCTTCGACCATCACCATTTGCTTGCTCTGAGAGAGCAAGGTACTGAAACGATTGGCGAAGTCGAGTGGATTTACCGCAGTGTCGCTGCGCCTATTATCGGCGTAACGGGAACAGCAGGGAAAACTTCTGTGACACGGTGGCTGACAGATACCCTACAAGGTTCTGGGGTAGACGCGGTGGCAGGTGGCAATATCGACCCTGCTCTTTCGGCGGTTGCAGAAGAAGGGCGCACGCTCGTTACAGAGTTATCGTCGTTTCAGCTCGAGCGTTGCCCCACGCTCAAGCCAAGTATTGCTATCGTTCTCAACTTAGGCATCGACCATATTGACAGGCACGGTAGCCCCGAGGCTTATCACGCTGCAAAACGTGCCGTTACCCAAAACCAGGGACCTGAAGACCTCTTTATTTATAATGAAGATGACTCCACTTTGAGAACATGGGCACAGGCATCGCAGGCGCGGACGCAAGGGTTCTCGGCTCAACAGCAAAGCGACGCTTATCTCGAGCACGACCAGAACGATACCTGGTTACGCTTTCAAAATGAACGGATAATAAAAACCAGCGACCTCAACCTTCGTGGAAAGCACCAATATATGAACGCACTTGCTGTTGCTTTAGCGGCTCGAGAATTAGGTTTAACCCTCCCACAAATCCGTGATGGCCTACAGGCATTCAGCGGCGTCCCAGGACGCTACGCACCTGTGCGGACACTGGGCGACGTGACTTTTATTGAGGACTCCATTGCTACACGCGGTATCGCAGTTCATGCCGCCCTTGAAGCGACCCAAGCACCTATCGTCTGGCTAGGCGGCGGCGCTGATAAGGGCGCGACCTTTGAGGATTTGCAAAAACTCATCAACGAGAAAGTTAGTCTTTTTATCGGTCTAGGCGAGTCGGGTCCGAGCTTTGCCCAGGCCGTGAAAACAATGACAAAGACAGACCTCTGTAAACAATCCAGTGGCGAGGCGGCGCTTCATTGTGCGTGTATGCGGGGGCTCGAGCATCTGCACAAACATCACGGCGGTAAGGGGACGATTCTTTTAGCTCCTCTGGCAGCGTCGTTCGACCAGTTCAAAGATTATAAGGAGCGCGCCGCCATTTTTAAACGCATCGTCGGCGAGCTTGCTACGGAGGATCTATGGACCTCTTACTGATTTTTACGCAGCTTACTCTTGGCATGATGGGGGTATTGGGCGTGGCGACGAGCAGTCCTGGGGACTGGCCCAAACAGCTTTTGGGGCTGGTGGCAGGACTCCTGATTGTCGCAGTGGTTTCGAAGTTTTCGCCTAAATTTATTATAAAGGTCAGCCCGTATGCTTACGGCGGCATTCTTCTACTTTTGGTCCTAGTCCTGTTCGTCGGCGTATCACCTGATAGCAGCGAGAGTCGGCGCTGGATTGACGTAGGGCCTTTCACCGTACAACCCTCCGAACTCATGAAGGTTGCAGTTATCGCTTACCTGACGGCCTTTTTTCATAACCATTTAGGCGACTGGAAAATCTGGCGGCCTATGGTGGTGATTGGTCTTGCGGCGGGGCTTATTTTGATTGAACCCAATATCAGCACGGCTCTTTTTATTTTTTGTTTGGCGTTTGCCATTATGATAGCTGCGGGCACTACCTTTTGGCGGCTGCTCAGTATTACGGTTTCAGCGGCGCTTATTGCCACTATTTTTTCGTTTCCCTATCTAAAAGACTTCACTTATATTGGCGAACGAATAAAAGCCTTTTTCGACACCTTCCGGGGACGTGAACTTACCAGTACGATTGGTTATCAAGCTGACCGTGCACAACAGGCCCTTCAAAATGCAGGGTTTTTCGGCATTGGTCCAGGTCGGCCTATATCGGTTCCCGCAGCAAATACCGATATGATTGCTATTTCTATCGGCTACGCGCTCGGCATAACAGGCATTATGACGCTTGTTGCGCTGTACGCTATTTTGGCGGGGCGCGGCATTCGTATTGCGTCATCGTTGCAAGGACCCGGTAGTTTGCTTGCCGCAGGCGCAACGCTTTATTTATGTGCTCAGGCGGCCCTCAATTTGCTCGTTGCGTCGGGACTCTTGCCGATCACAGGTGTTGTTTTGCCTTTTGTTAGTTATGGCTTAAACAGCCTTGTTTCTGCGTCTATCGCCATGGGCTTTTTACACAGTGCTTACCGCCAAGCCCGTAGCGAAGGTGCGCTAGCATGAGGCCGCACCGTACACTTCTTTTTGCTACGGGGGGCACAGGCGGCCATATTTATCCAGCCATTGCCATTGCCAACGAGGCAACCGAGCGCGGCTACGACAGCCTCTTTTTAGGTCAAGAGGGCGGTATGGAGGCGCGTATCGTGCCGTTTGAAGGCTTTAGATTTCACGGCGTTCCCGCAGGAAAGTGGGACCGCGAAAGCCCTAACCCTATGCAGGGCATCAAGGCTCTGGAAGGGTTTTGGCAAGCCCTGAATATAGTGCGCCGTTTAAAGCCAGATTTAGTCATTGGCTTCGGCGGCTTCGCCAGTTTTCCAGGTCTTGCGGCCGCCAAAATACTCGGTATTCCTTATATATTGCACGAGGGTAATGCCCATCCAGGTAAGGTTATTCGCGTGTTCGAGGGAGGCGCGAAACGTATTGCCGTCTCACAGGCTGCTGCCGGGGCCTTCAAACGCCGTGATCCCGTTGTCACTGGCTTTCCCGTGCGTGAAAAACGAATAGATAAACTCGAGGCACGCGAAGAATTAAAGCTACCTCTCGAAAGCCCCGTCACCCTGGTTATGGGCGGCTCTCAAGGCTCACTTTTTCTAAATGAACTTGTGCCCAAAGCCTTCAAAAACTTACGCACGCCAAGCACGGTTTTACATAGCACCGGACCAAAATGGTTGGAGAGCGTTACGGCTGAAACCTATCCTTATACGAACTACTTTCCGCTGGGATTTGTCGATGCTACGCTGGCGTGGTCTGCTGCGGATTTGGCGATTACCAGGGCGGGTATCAGCACTCTGTCTGAAGCGGCTTTTCACGAGGTTCCCAGTATCATGATTCCGCTACCGAGTGCCGCTGAAAATCATCAAATGTATAACGCTCAAGCCGTGGCAAGGGGGGGCGCTGGCTGGGTTGTCGAAGAAAAAAATAGCGACACCCTTACCAGCGTTTGGGAAAAAGCATTGCAAAAAGACACCCGCCAAAGAGCCGCCTTAGCAGCAGCTAGCCTGAGCCCCAAGGGCGCCGCGAGCGCTGTAGTAAACCTTATAGATGACCTGCTCTCGCCCGCGGCGTTGGGACAGACCTGGCAGGAGTCAGCATGAAGCCTCACTTACATTTTATGGGTATCGGCGGTATCAGCATGAGCGGTTTGGCGCGCTGGTACTTAGCTGACGGACACCGTGTATCAGGCTGCGATAACGTCCTTGGTCCCAATGTAGAGCGCCTTAGAAACGAAGGCATCTCAGTGCTTATCGGACACTCGGCTGAGCATTTGAGTGACGTTGACATACTAGTTAGTACGATGGCGGTGCCTAATCCAGATATAAAAAATAGTGTAGAGGAAATCGAAGCAGGCGAGCGCCCTACCCTAAAAAGTATTAAACGTATCGAACTGCTTGCCGACCTATTTGGCAAACGCCGCGCTATCGGTGTAAGCGGTACGCACGGCAAGAGCACCACCTCGGGTATACTCGCCACAATTTTCGTCAAAGCAGGTCGTGATCCTTCGGTGCAACTCGGGGCTACCTTGCCTCTACTCGAGGGCGTCATGCGTTACGGCTCGGGCGGTGACCTGATTGCCGAGGTCGATGAATCTGACCCAGGTTTCGCGCATCTTAAATCTTTTATTGCCGTTTTAACCAATTTAGAAGAGGATCATATCGCCGGAGACTTTGACGAGCGCCGCAATTATCACGCCAGCCTCGAGGATTTAGAGGCGGCAGCGCTAAGCTATGCGAGAGGCGCTGAACATGTCGTTTACTGCGCTGATTGGGACCGACTCTCCACGCTCGTGGGCGACCTCCCTAGCGCTGTTTCTTACGGTTTTGCAGAGGACGCTACCTATAGAATCACCAACGCGGTTTTAAACGCGGACTCGAGCACCTTCACGTTACAGAGTCCCAAAGAATCTGTACATGTCGAATTAAACGTGCCAGGTCGCTACAACGTACAAAATGCGGCGGCAGCCCTGACCGCAGCGAACCTAGCCGGAATTAGCTTAGCTGACGCAGTTGCGGCGCTCTCGAGCTTCAGGGGTGTGGGTCGGCGATGGCAAAGCTGGGGCACGGTGGCAGGCACCCTCGTCATCGATGACTACGCCCACCACGCCACCGAGGTTAGAGCTACACTCACAGCGGCAAAACACACCGGGCGCCGCGTCCGCGCCGTATTGCAACCCCACCGCTGGATTCGCACCGCACGGCACTGGCCCGACCTTGCTGAAGCAGCGGCGCTTGCCGATGAGATTTTAGTGCTAGATATTTACAGCGCAGGCGAAGCGCCCATCGAGGGTATTTCGTCCAAACTTATTGTTGACCGTCTTAAAGAAATGGGGAAGGCAGCGAGCCATCACAGCTTTGACTCCGCTCAAGCTTATTTACAGGGCTCACTGCAAAATAATGACCTTATCATTACACTGGGGGCAGGCGACGTTTGGAAAATTGCGGCTAACCTTGTGTCTGAGCATCAGCTGTCTGAACATAAAGGGTCAGCCAACGTGGGAGGTGAACGTGCCCACAGCTAATTTAAGTACAGCTCATGGGCAACGCCTCGAGCTTAAACGTTTCACCACTTTAAAGGTCGGCGGTCCTGCCGAGGTTTGGCAAATTGAGACGACAGACGACCTACTAGAAGCCACCCAAGAGCCCTACCGCGCTATCGGCGCGGGCTCGAACTTGCTCATTTCAGATGAGGGCATTTCCGAGCGCGTCATCAAATTGGGCTCGGATTTCAACACCCTAAAAACATTTAAGGGTCAAGGTGACCTCTGGCTTGGCGCTGCGACCCCACTTCCTGGCTTGGTACGCCGAACAGCCCAGGCAGGTCTCTCAGGTCTCGAGGGTCTGCTGGGTATTCCCGCTGTACTAGGCGGCGCAATCGCCATGAACGCAGGCACCCGTTTTGGTGATATGAGCGACAGCTTACAAGAAGTCGAGGTCTTTGTTGATGGAGGACTCGAGCGCATAAAAGTTAGCGAACTCGGTTTAAGCTATCGTCACAGCACCCTACCCGAAGACGCCATCATCACACGGGCACGGCTGAAACTGACGCCCTCTACCCCAGAAAAAGTTGAGACCCTCTTGGCAAAGGTCGACGCGGCACGTAAAGGACAGCCTAAAGTGAAGTCGGCTGGTTGCGCCTTTAAAAATCCCGCAGGTAATAGTGCTGGACACCTCATTGATGTTGCAGGTCTAAAAGGCTTGCGTGTCGGTGACGCGATGGTGTCACACGAGCACGGCAACTTCATTGTCAACTTGGGCAACGCTACCGCTAACGATGTCCTCAAGCTAACCGACCTTATTCGCTCTAAAGTTGACGCGCCCCTTGAACTCGAGTGGCAGCTTTGGGGTTTTCAATGAGAACCCTGCGCCGCAGATGGATGGTAGGTCTACTTCTAGGGCTTTGCGCTCTGGTGATTGGAAGCCGCTTTTATCCGAAACTCGAGCAGGTTGAAGTGGTTGGTAATAAGCATTATTCCCAAGAGGATATTATGCGTTTGGCGAAGGCCGAGCTGGGTGCACCTTTCTTCTGGATTACCCGATCTCGAGTGCGAGGGCTCGAGCGTGACCCCTGGATTTTGAGTGCGACGGTTTACCGCCGGTGGCCTGATACTGTATCTATCACTGTTCAAGAAAGGCAGCCCGCCTTCACCGACGGCGTTTTGAGCTACTCACTAGACGGCACCGTACTCCCTGGCTTGACGAAAGCCGAGCAGGACGCGCTTATTCAGGTTTCGGGTTGGGGCGAACTGCGTTTTGACGAGGTTTTGACTCTGGTCAACTACCTGGCAGAGTTCGACCTAAAGGTGTTAAGCTACTCGCCAGCAGGGTTTCACATACAACTTGGCGAAAGGCAGCTTTTTACCCCCTCCGCTACCATGCTGCAAGACAATTGGTCAAGTTTTTTAAGTCAACAAGGGACGCGCGTAAGCGTGTATCCCTGGGGAGTGAGCGCAACACATGACTGATGAGCACATCATCGTCGGCCTTGACATCGGTACGACCAAAATTTGTACGGTCATCGGTGAAATAGCCAGTGACGGGGTGTTAGATATTATTGGAGAAGGTACGGTGCCGAGTGACGGCTTGCGCAAGGGCGTGGTGGTCAACTTAGAGCGCACGATAGCCTCAGTAAGGCAGTCGATTGCCGCCGCCGAACGCGTTGCCGGTGTCGAGGTCAAAAGCGCCTGGCTCGGTGTCGCGGGTAGTCACCTTAAAGCGGTTACAAGTCACGGCATGGCAGCCATTCGCCGTGGTCAAGAAATCTTACCTTCCGATGTCGAACGCACCATTGAAAATGCTAAAGCTGTTCCACTAGAAGCCAACATGGACGTCATCCACGTGATTCCGCAAGAATACGTGGTGGACGGCAACGACGGCATCAAAGACCCAAATGGCATGTCTGGGATTCGTTTAGAAGTAGATGTTCATATTATTGCGGGGGCTCAGGGGCCTCTACAAAATCTTAAGCGCTGCGCCAGAGACGCAGGTATCGAAGTCGACGGCATGGTTGTTCAGGCACTCGCCTCGGGTTTATCTGTGTTGGATGATAGCGAGAGCGAAGTCACCACGCTGCTGATTGATATTGGCGGCGGCACAACCGACGTGGGCGTTTTTCGGCGTGGCACCTTAGCCCACAGCGCCGTAATTCCCTTGGGCGGTGACCACATCACCCAGGACATTTCCCAACTTTTACGTATTCCTCCAGACGAAGCGGAGCGAGTCAAGAAACGTTACGGGGTCGCCATACCTGACCTGGCAGATCGGGAGGTCATATTAGAAGTTGCCAATCCGAACTATACGACGTCGCTGACAACCTTTGAATTAGCGCAAGTTATCCGCCCCAGAGTGATTGAAATATTAGACCTCGTCAAACAAAATATCGAGCAGCGGATGGGCGCTCTCGAGCTTTTAGCAGGCAACGTGGTTATTACGGGCGGCGCGTCGCTGATGCCAGGTCTAGACCAGGTGGCAACCGACCGCTTCAGACTGCCCGTAAGAATTGGCAAACCGAGTGACGTTTCGGGCCTTGTTGATGTGGTGGCGAGTCCAGCGCACGCAACTTCAGTAGGTCTGGTTCGTTACGGTATGCAGCAGTTTGACCGCAAACAGCCCGTCGCGGCAGGCCCACCTGACGCGTTTGGTTCACTATTCAAAAATATAAGCAATTTTCTTAAAGACTTCTTTTAAGGTTCAATTTTTAGATTTAAACGTATTTATATCGCAACTATGCGGCAGGAATGGAGTGAAAAAGATGGACAGCACCTTTACAGATAACGCCATTATTCGCGTGATTGGTCTCGGCGGCGGCGGTAACAACGCGGTTAATAGAATGATTGATTCAGGTTTACAGGGCGTAGAGTTTTTAGCCGCCAATACAGACGCGCAGGTATTAGCTAATAACCTTGCAGACACACGTATTCAACTTGGTGACCACATTACGAAGGGTTTGGGCGCAGGCGCTAACCCTGAAATTGGCGAAAAGGCCGCCTTAGAAGACCGTGAGCGCATAGGTGAAACCTTGCGCGGTAGCGACCTTGTTTTTATTACCGCGGGCATGGGCGGCGGCACGGGTACAGGTAGTGCTCCTGTCGTTGCAGAGGTTGCACGTGAACTCGGTGCACTGACTGTCGCAGTCGTAACAACCCCTTTTAAGTTTGAAGGTCCCCGCCGTATGCGCCAAGCCGAAGAGGGTTTGCGTAAGCTCGAGGATAAAGTAGACGCTTTAATCGTCGTAGAAAACGAACGCCTACTTTCTGCCCTAGATAAAAAATCAAAACTGACAGACGCCTTCCGCGTGGCTGACCGCGTTCTATATCACGGCGTTCGCGGTATTTCGGATGTCATTAATATGCCTGGCTTAATTAACGTCGACTTTGCCGATGTGCGCAGTCTGCTCTCAGGTGCGGGAACCGTGCTTATGGGTATCGGCGCAGGGCGTGGCGAGAACCTTGTTGACGAAGCGTCTAACAGTGCAACGCAAAGCCCTCTCTTAGCAAGAGGCGTTGAAGGTGCCCATCAACTCCTTATCAATATCACGGGCTCGGACGAGCTTACGTTATTCGATGCCAACGAAATTGTCGAGCGTATTTGCGAGGCTACTGACGTTGAAGATGTCGAAGTTCTCTTTGGTGTTACCACTGATGACGCCGCAGGCGATGAGGTACGCGTTACGGTCATTGCAGCGGGGTTCGACCACCAACCCCAAATGAAGGTGCTGCGCCCAAACCAACTTAAGGCCGTTGCTGGAGGCCGCAATTACGACCCAAGCAATTACGATATTCCTGCCTTTTTGCGCTACAACCCAGACGGCGACTCGAATTAGATAAAGTAGCCGGTGGTTAGAATTTAGTAGTCAGTAGGCTGCGATGTAGGGGCAGGTCTTGTGCCTGCCCTGCTACCTTAGTGCGTAGCAGGGTGAAGGGCGACCACGAGGGATCGCCCCTACGGGTGTGAAAAAGGAGACGGAGTCCTAGGATAATTCGAGAGATAGTTCGTCTCTCAATCCTTTTTATTTATGGCAAAGAAAATTCTTTTTGAGGGTCACATTCTCACCCTCGCTATCCTCGAGAACAAGTGGGAAGTCGCCCTACACGCTGAGGCTGTCGCAGTTTTGGTTATGAAAAACCGCGAGGTTCTAGGCGTCGTGCAGCGCCGCCCCGCCATCGGACAAAAAACCTGGGAGATTCCAGCGGGACTGATTGACGAAGGCGAAACACCCGAAATTGCAGCCGCTCGAGAACTTACTGAAGAAGTGGGCTTAAAGGGCAAACTCGAGTTTCTAACACAGATGTACTCGAGCCCTGGTTTTACCGATGAAAAAATTCACCTCTACCGTGCCACTGACCTCTCCTCTACCTTTGCCGAGGCCGATGAAGACGAGGATTTGGAAATCGTCTGGCGAGATGTGGACGAATTGTGGACCGATATTAAAAGTGGCAAGCTCGCCACAAGTGGTCCGACGCTACTAGCCCTCAGCCTGGCTAAGGGGTATCTTGATAAGGCATGAAGCTTGCCGCTAGTCCAGACGACCTCAACCTGACGAATACGGTCATATCGATTGGTAACTTCGACGGTGTTCATAAGGGTCATCAAATGCTTTTAGAGCATTTGATGAAGTTGGCGAATAAAACTGACAATTCGAGCGTCGTCATCACCTTTTTTCCGCCCTCGAGAGTCCTTTTTCAGAACAGTAAATTTTTAAGTTCAGAAGAGGAAAAAGTTGATCTTCTCTCACCTTTTGAACCGAACGCTGTAGTTTCCATTCCTTTTACCCACGACTATACCCAAACGCCCAAAGAGGTTTTTTTGGGACAGCTCGAGCGCCTCTCTCCTAAGGTGATTATCGTGGGCGAGGATTTCCGCTTTGGCTATAAGCGCGAGGGAACGCTTAACGACCTAAGCCAGATTACTGATAGACTCGAGGTTTTCAACCTTAAACATCTGGGCGACGCACCGATAAGTTCGTCTCGTATTCGTGCACTTTTACTAGAGGGCAAGGTTGCCGAGGTAAAACCAATGCTGGGACGCTCGTATTCAGCACAAGGCATCGTGACCGAAGGCGATAAACGCGGACGTAGTATCGGCTTTCCTACGGCTAATATCGAAACTGCACCCGAGAAGGCGCTTCCGCTTGGCGTCTTTGCAGTGAGGGTCCAAACTTCACAAGGCACCTTCAAAGGTATGGCCAATGTCGGACCGCGCCCGAGCTATCCTGACGGCACACCCTCTTTAGAAGTACACTTATTTGATTTCAACGAGAATCTATATGGTCAACAGCTTACGACCTATTTTGAGCATTTTATTCGTGGGCAAATCAAATTTGGTGGGCTCGAGGAACTCAAAGCGCAACTCGCCAAGGACAAAGAAATCGCTCAATCGCTGTTTGGATAAAGCGGGAGCGCCGCACAACATTTAGCCTCCACCTTCACACGCAAACCTTTTTGGTCGCCCTTCACCCTTCTACGTCATGAGGTATCAGGGCAGGCACAAGACCTACCCCTACACCGTATCTCTTTCTAACTCTTAGTCTTTAATTTTCAATCTTCAATCTTTAATCGCTTTCACTTTGCTATAGTGCCCCTTATGCTTATCTACGGAAAAAACGCAGTCACCGAAGCCTTGCAGTCTGGCCAAGTCAGGCGCGTCCTGCTAGCCCAAGGCTTGCAACAAGGAACGGTCAAGGAACTCGAGAAACTCGCACGGAAAAATGGATTGACCGTCGAGCACGTCCCCCGCATTCAGCTCGACCAGGCACTTAGAACAACAAATCACCAGGGGGTTGTAGCCGAGCTTCCCGACCTGAATTTCTCCGACCCAGAAGCACCTTTTAAACTTGCCGAGCAGCGCGGCGAACGCCTCCTACTAATTTTGCTCGACCAGATGAACGACCCGCGCAACTACGGCGCGATTATTCGCAGCGCTGAGGTTTTGGGCGCACATGGTGTAGTTACAGAGGAACGGCGAAGTGCACCGCTGTCGGCAGTGGCGGTTAAGGCGGCGGCGGGGGCCTCGAGCTATCTCCCACTGGTACAAGTCAAAAACATCCCGCGTTATATAGAAGGCTTGAAAAAGCGCAATGTCTGGATTTACGGCGCGGCGGGCGAGGCGAAAAGTACGCCCAAACAAATCGATTGGGACCGGGACGTGGGGCTGGTTATCGGTTCAGAAGGCACGGGGA
>ENA-ORXM01003858-ORXM01003858.1-marine-metagenome-genome-assembly--contig:-NODE-3858-length-14128-cov-3.996442_pt1 | contig 14128 bp, 16 predicted proteins | sample MGYA00237867_ERZ511480 | MGnify/ENA primary metagenome ERZ511480 (study PRJEB26309, sample SAMN06266103) | marine metagenome | isolation source: Algal blade | place: United Kingdom:Sidmouth, United...
CAGGTCTACGGCGCGCCACCTGCCCAGCCCGCGTACCAGCAGCCCGCACAGCAGGTCTACGGCGCGCCACCTGCCCAACCTGCAAATCAGCAGCCCGCGCAGCAGGTTCAGCCTGCCGTCCCGGCAACCACTGGTCAGGCGAGCGCGACGGACGCGCTTCTCGGTGCCGCGATCCAACTTGGCATCAGTACCCTCAACAGCCAGTAACGGGTCTCGCGAGAGCCGTCAGACCAATGACAGCACCCCCTGCGCGGCCTCCGCGCAGGGGGTAAGTTTTTCGCGGTTCTCCGAGGGATAGAATCGCGCGCGCGTTGCCGTCGCCATCGGCGGAGGACGATGGAAATGCGCGGTAACGCCCGCCTTCTCCCGCTCCGCCGCCCAGGCACGGGCAAAGGCGATTCCGGCCTCCTTCGTCGCATGATAGGGCGACCACAGCGCCTTGCCCTCCTGCGAATCCGTCACGAAGATCGCCACCGGGTCCGGTGCCGCGCCGAGCAGCGGATCGGCCACGGTCAACAGCCTTTGCACCGCCCGCGCATTGATCGAGAACGCCGTGTCCAGCGTCTTCGCATCCAGATGCGTCACGGGCGACAGATGCGGCGCATGGATCGCGCAATGGACCAATAGGTCGAGCCGACCATGCCGCTGATGGATCGCCTCGGCCATCCGCTCCAGCGCCTTGTCGTCCGTGATATCGAGAGGAAGCAGGGTCGGGCGGATGCCCCCGTCCTGCGCCACGGCATCGTCCAGTTCCTCCAGCGCCCCCTGGGTCCGCGCCAGCGCCCAGACGCGATAGCCCCGCCCTGCCAATGCGCGGGCCACCGAAAAGCCAAGCCCACGCGACGCGCCCGTAACGAGGGCAATCCGGGGATCGACCGTCATTCGGCGGCATCCAGCGTCAGATCACCGCTCGCAATCGCATCCTGCGGCACGATGGGGTATTCGCCCGAGAAACACGCATCGCAATATTGCGGCGCTGCTCCGTCGCGCCCATCCTCCCCACAGGCCCGGTACAACCCGTCCAGCGACGTGAAGGCAAGGCTGTCCAGCCCCAGATGAGCGCGCATCTCCTCGGTCGTCATATGCGAGGCGAGCAGCTTCGAGCGGTTCGGCGTATCCACTCCGTAATAGCAGGGCCAGGCCGTCGGCGGCGAGGCGATGCGGAAATGCACTTCCTTGGCCCCTGCATCGCGCACCATCTGCATGATCTTGATCGAGGTCGTCCCCCGCACGAGCGAATCGTCCACCAGCACCACGCGCTTGCCTGCCACCACCGCCTTGTTGACGTTCAGCTTCAGTTTCACGCCGAGGTTTCGGATATGGTCCGTCGGCTCGATGAAGGTCCGGCCCGTATACTGGTTGCGGATCACGCCGAAGGCGAAGGGAATCCCGCTTTCCTGAGAATAGCCGATGGCGGCGGGTGTTCCGCTGTCGGGTACCGGACAGACCACGTCGGCCTCGATCCGGTGTTCCCGTGCCAGTTCCTCGCCGATCCGGCGGCGCGTCTCGTAGACGCTTCGACCGTCTATCTGGCTGTCGGGACGCGAGAAATACACGTATTCGAAGACGCAGAAGCGGCTCGGTTTCGGCTCGAACGGACGGCTCGACACGATCCCGGCATCGCTGATGACCACCATTTCCCCCGGCTCGATATCCCGCACGTATTCGGCCCCGATGATATCGAGGGCGCAGGTCTCCGAACTCAGCACATAGGCTTTCCCGAACCGCCCCAGCACCAGCGGGCGTACGCCGGAAGCATCGCGCAGACCGATCATCTTCGTGCGCGTCATGGCGATGATCGAAAACGCCCCCTCCACCGCGCGCAGGGCATCGGTGATGCGTTCCGGCAGCTTGTTCTGGATCGACCGCGCCATGAGGTGAACGATGCATTCCGTGTCCGACGACGACTGGAAGATCGACCCCCGCTGCACCAGATCGGTCCGCAGGGCAGCGGCGTTGGTGATATTGCCGTTATGGGCGATGGCGCAGCCGCCGGGGGCGAATTCCGCGAAGATCGGCTGGATATCGCGCAGGGCGGTGATGCCCTTGGACCCCGCCGTCGAATACCGGTTATGCCCGATGGCCAGCGCACCGGGCAGTCGGTCGATCGCGCTCTGCTTGGTGAAGGTATCGCGGACCAGACCGATACGCCGGTCGTTGTAGAACTCCTTGGTCCCGGTATCGTAGGAGACGATCCCCGCCGCCTCCTGTCCCCGGTGCTGCAAGGCATGGAGACCCAGCGCCACGAGGGCGGAGGCATCCCCGGCTTCGGCGCCGAAGACACCGAAGACCCCGCATTCCTCGTTCAGCTTGTCGTCCAGCACTGTATCCGCTTCGGCCATGGCGTTCCCCTGTCATTCCCGGACAACCGGGCCCCTTGCTTCGCCGGTCTGCGTTTACTGGATCGGATTGGGTTCCACGAACTCTCCGACCGGTTCCGAACTCGCACCGGGGGCCTTGTCGAACAGGTCGCCCAGAGCCGTTTGCAGGAAGTCGGGCATCTCCGTCGGCATCGCATCCCTCAGCGCGGTTGCCGTATCCCCCACGATCTTGCCGCCGTAGGAATTCTGGATGACCGGGTCTTGCAGGGTCGCGGGATTCGATCCCCCGACGAATATCCACACGAGCGCGAGAAGCACCAGCCCCCGTGCCACGCCGAACAGGAACCCGAGGCCCTTGTCGATCGGGCCGAGGGCGGAATTGCTGATGAACGAAGCGATGGCTCCGGCCACGATGGTCAGGATGATGAGCGCCAGCACGAAGGCGATGACGATCGCCGCCCAGGGCGTCAGGTCGCCCAGATCGACGAAGTCGCGCAGTATCGGCTCGACCACCGGATAGAAGTTCAGCGCGGCGAGCGCCGCCACGATCCAGATACCGAGCGTGAAGACCTCGCGCGTGAAGCCCCGGCTATAGGCGAACAGCGCCGAGAGCAGCACGACGACGGCGATGACCGCATCCACGATTGTCGAAGTAAGTTCCATCTGTCTTTCCTGTGGTTACGCGCTGGAATCGGCTTCGATATCGAACCGCTCCACCAGAGTACGCAACTCTTCGAATTCCTCGATTCGGACGGAATCGGCGTCCGTCTTGTCTTTGCCCTCTCCCCGTGGCGGGGCGAAGACCATGTCGAAACCCAGTTTGCGCGCCTCCCGCAGCCGCGCGCCCGATTGCGCCACCGGGCGGATGGCCCCCGACAGGCTGATCTCGCCGAAGACGACCGTGCGCGCCGGGACGGGATTGTTCGTATAACTCGAAATCAGGGCTGCCGCCACTGCCAGATCGGCGGCAGGCTCGCTTATGCGCAGGCCTCCCGCGACGTTCAGATAGACGTCGAATGCGCCGAGTTGAAGGCCGCACCGGGCCTCCAGCACCGCCAGCACCATGGCCAGCCGCCCCGAATCCCACCCCACCACCGCCCGGCGCGAGGTGCCGAGCGAGGACTGGGCGACAAGGGCCTGAAACTCCACCAGAACGGGCCGCGTTCCCTCGATCCCCGCGAAGACGACCGAGCCGGGCGCGCGTTCGTCGCGGTCGCCGAGGAACAGCGCCGACGGGTTGCTCACCTCTTTCATCCCCGTGCCGGTCATCTCGAACACGCCGATCTCGTCGGCAGGGCCGAAACGGTTCTTCACCGCGCGCAGGATGCGGAACTGATGCCCCCGCTCGCCCTCGCAATAGAGGACGGTATCGACCATGTGCTCCACCACGCGCGGCCCCGCGATCTGGCCTTCCTTGGTGACATGCCCGACGAGGATCACCGCCACGCCCCGCCGCTTGGCGAAGTTCGTCAGCTCCAGCGCACAGGCCCGCACCTGGCTCACCGATCCCGGTGCGGACTCGATGGTGTCCGACCACATCGTCTGGATCGAATCGATCACCACGAGCGCGGGCTTCTCCGCATCCAGCGTCGTCAGGATATCGCGCAGGCTCGTCTCGGCGGCCAGCAGCACATCGGTATCGGAGACGCCCAGTCGGTCGGCGCGCAGCCGTATCTGCGCCCGCGCCTCCTCGCCCGAGACGTAGATCGTCTTCGCTCCCGTCCGCGCGATGGCGGCGGCGGCCTGCAACAGCAGCGTCGATTTCCCGATCCCCGGATCGCCCCCGACGAGGATGGCCGAGCCGGGAACCAGCCCGTCCCCCAATACCCGGTCGAACTCCCCGATCCCGCTCTGTATGCGCACGGGGGGCGGCTCGCTCGCCGACAGCGAGGACAATTCCACCCGCCGTCCCTTGCCCGAGGTCAGGGATTTCGAGGGCGGACCGGCGGATTGCGTCGCCTCTTCGCTCAGGGAATTCCACGCTCCGCAATCACCGCATTGCCCCGCCCATTTCGTATGGGTCGTGCCGCAGGACTGACAGACGTATTTGACGGAGGCGCGGGGCACCTAGCTGGTGATCCCGCTGGCCAGCAGGATGAACACCGGCACGCCCAGCGCCACGAAGCCCGCAATCGCGGTCACGGCGATGGGGATGTCCGACGGCCTGCCCTCGGGCAGACGGGCGAGACGCTGATGCGTCACGAAGGTCATCGCCGCCGCCACCATCAACAGCGGCACCCCGGCCAGCCGCGCCGCCGGAATGATATCCACGGCCATCATCACGACCACCGCAACGGTCAGCAATACGCCGACCGCCTGCCCGACCCGTCCGCGCGGAAACAGCGTCATTCCGCTCACCAGACACGCTCCCATGATCGCGATCAGGCCGATGATCCCGATGATCGCCAGTGGTAATCCGACCGCGAGGCCAAAGAAGATCTCCGCAATATTCTTCATCGCAACGCCTCTATCGGGCCATCCGCGCGGCCATGGATGAACTGTTCGATATACGGGTCGCCACAGGTTTCCAGATCGCCGACCGGGCCGGTCCACTGGATCACCCCGTCATGGAGCATGGCGACCTTGTCGGCGATGCGCCGGACGCTCGTCATATCGTGGGTAATGGTGATGGCGGTCGCGCCCATCTCGACCACGACCTCGCGGATCAGGGCATTGATGACATCGGCCATGATCGGGTCGAGGCCCGTGGTCGGCTCGTCGAAGAAGATGATTTCGGGATCGTCCGCGATGGCCCGCGCCAGCCCCACCCGCTTTTGCATTCCGCCGGACAATTCGCCCGGAAAGAGGTCCGCATTCTCCGGCCCGAGGCCCACCCGGCGCAGCTTGGTGATCGCCACCTCGCGGGCTTCGTCCTTGTCCATCTTCCGGCGCATCCGAAAGGCGACGTTCTCCCAGACCGACAGCGAATCGAACAGCGCGGCGCCCTGGAACAGCATCCCGAACTTGTCGAGCAACGCATCGCGCTTGCTTCCCCGCGCCTTGTCCGCACGGATATCGTCGACCCAGACCTCGCCCTTGTCGGGCCTGACCAGCCCCAGTACCGACTTGATGGTGATGGATTTTCCCGTGCCGGATCCGCCGATGACCACCATCGATTCCGATGGCATCACCTCCAGATTGACCCCGCGCAGCACGCGCTTCGTCCCGAAACTCTTGTGCACGTCCTTGAGGGCGATCTTGGGCGTCATGTGGGGAACCCGCCGGATACGTCATTCCCGCGCAAGCGGGAATCCCGTGCCGCTTTGAACAGATACCCGCCTGCGCGGGCATGACACGGAGCGGAAAGCAGGGCGATTTGGGGTGTCATGCCGAGAAGAACAGTTCGGTCAGGATGTAGTTCGCCGCGAGGATCAGCACCGAGGCCGATACCACGGCATTGGTCGTCGCATTGCCCACGCCCTGCGCGCCCCGGCCCGAATTGTATCCGTGGTAGCAGCCCATCAGCGTAATGATGAATCCGAACACGGCGGCCTTGCACAGGCCCGAGATGATGTCGCCCGCTTCGAGGAAATCCACCGTATTGGCGATATAGGTGCTGGCATTGAAGTTCAGCCGGTTCACCCCGACCAGAAACCCGCCCATCACCCCGATGGTATCGGCAACGGCCACGAGAATCGGCAGCGTGACGACACCGGCGATCAGGCGCGGAGCGACGAGATACTTGAACGGATTGGTCGAGAGCGTCGTGAGCGCATCGATCTGCTCCGTCACCCGCATGGTCCCGAGTTCTGCGGCAATCGCCGCCGACACCCGCCCGGCCACCATCAACCCGCCCAGCACCGGCCCCAGCTCGCGCACGATCCCGATGGCGACGATGGACGCCACGACTCCCTCGGCATTGAACCGCGATCCGCCGATATAGATCTGCAGCGCCAGCACCGCCCCGGTGAACAGCGCCGTCAGTCCGACGACGGGCAGCGAGTAATACCCGATCTTGAGCATCTGCCGCAGCGTCTCGCGCCAGTACCACGGCGGCAGGATGCAATGGATCAACCCCTGCGCGGCAAACATCACCAGCGCCCCGGTTGCCCGGAACAGGCCGAGGACGGAAGCACCGATCCCGGCGACGAATCCATGAAGTGCGGAGAGAACGGCCACGCGGATATCCCGTCAGTTTCGATCCGCGCCCTTGTAACGCCTCTCGTATCGCGATCCAAGCGCGGTCAGCATCTCGTAGCCGATTGTTCCGGCATCGGTTGCCAGCATGTCGATGCTTCGGTTTGGCCCGACGATCTCGACCGTCGCCTTCTCGTTCAAATCGGGAAAATCCGTCACGTCCACCGTCAGTAGATCCATGCTCACCCGCCCTGCCAGCGGCGCGGGTCTCCCCTCGATCCAGACGGAGGTGGCTGACGAGAGCGTGCGATGAAACCCGTCCGCATAGCCCAGCGGCAGCGTGGCAATCCGCGACGGCCGATGCGCGGTCCAAGTCGCGCCATATCCGATCTCCATGCCCTGCGGGACATTGCGGATCTGGATGATCGGCGCGGTCAGGGTCACGACCGGCTCGGCATCCTCGAAGGGAAAACCGCCATAGAGGCCGATCCCGCACCGCACGAGATCGTAACGATAATCCGCTCCGAGAAGCGTCCCCCCTGTGGCCGCGAGGCTGGCGCGGGCCGTGGGGAACGCACCTTGCAACCGGTCCAGATTGGCCTCGAACGCCGAACGCTGGACATCGTTCTGTGCGTTGTCGGTTTCGTCAGCGCAGGCAAGATGCGACAGGATCAGCGTCGCCGGGGGCAGCGTGCCGGTATCCTCATCGAGCAGCCAGTCCAGATCGTCCGGTGAAAATCCGAGTCGTCCCATGCCGGAATCCAGCTGCAAGGCGCAGGCTTGGCCCCTTGCCGCCTGCCATGCCATCACCTGATGCGGGGCATTGAGACAGGGCATCAAGTCGTGCTTGCGAGCGTCATCCGCCGTGTCGCGGCTGATCCCGTTGAGGATAAAGACCCCTGCTTTTCCCAATGCCCCGCGAAGCTGGATGCCTTCATCGACAGTTGCCACGAAGAACGTGCGGCACCCGGCCCGCCACAACGCCCGCGCCACCGGCTCCAGCCCGCAGCCATAGGCATCCGCCTTCACCGCCGCCGCCGTTTCTGCCTTGCCCGACAGCACATCCAGCGCCCGCCAGTTGCGCCCGATGGCATCGAGGTCTATGGTGAGGATAGGGGCGTTCACGTCGAAGATTTCTCCTGCCTCGGTTCGGGTCCGGGGCCGGGAAGATTGCCACCCCTCACCCGAAATCGTGCCGCTCTTCCCGCGCCAGATTCCCGAACCGCGTGAACTGCGCTTCGAAATGCAGCTTCTCGATCCCGATGGGACCGTGCCGCTGCTTGCCGATCACCACTTCGGCCACCGAATGTACCTGGTCCATCGCCTCGACCCATACCAGATGCTCCTGCGTTCCCTCGCGGGGTTCGGTACGCGAGAGATAATACTCCTCGCGATACACGAACATCACCACGTCCGCGTCCTGCTCGATGGACCCGGATTCGCGCAGATCCGAAAGCTGGGGCCGCTTGTCTTCCCGGTCCTCTACCTTTCGCGACAGCTGCGACAGCGCGATGACCGGAATATCCAGCTCCTTCGCGATAGCCTTCAGCCCGCGCGTGATCTGCGAGATTTCGTTGACCCGGTTGTCGCTCGCCCGTCCGTCGCCGTTCAGCAATTGCAGGTAATCCACGACCAGGAGGTCCAGCCCCGATTGCCGCTTCAGCCGCCGCGACCGCGCCGAAAGCTGCCCGATGGTCAGCGCGGGGGTGTCGTCGATATAGAGCGGCTTCGTCTCCAGAACCCGCGCCACCTCCACGAACTTGCGGAACTGCGCCTCGTCCAGATCGCCCCGCCGGATCTTCTCCGAGCTGATCTCGCATTGCTCGGCGAGGATACGGGTGGCGAGCTGTTCCGCGCTCATCTCCAGCGAAAAGAACCCGACGACCCCGCCATCGACCGTCTTGAGCTGCCCGGTCTCGTCCTCGCCCTGCTTGAAGGCCTTGGCCACGTTGAAGGCGATATTCGTCGCCAGCGCCGTTTTCCCCATGGAGGGCCGCCCGGCGAGAATCAGAAGGTCGGAGCGGTGCAGCCCGCCCAGCTTGGCATCCAGATCACGCAGGGCCGTGGACAGGCCCGCCAGTTTCCCGTCGCGCTGATAGGCGGCATTGGCCACCTCCACCGCATCCGTGACCACCCGTCCGAAATTCTTGAACCCGCCCTCGATCCGCCCCTTCTCGGCCAGCGAATAGAGCCGCTGTTCGGCTTCGGTGATATGGTCCGAAGACACGCTCTCCTCGGCGAAATCGCCCGCCCGGTCCGCGATATCCTCGCCCAGCCCGATCAGATGCCGCCGGATCGCCATCTCGTAGACGATCCGCCCGTAATCCAGCACGTTGAAGACGTTCACGGCGGCGTCCGCGAGGTGCAGCATGTAGACCGGCCCGCCCAGCTCGGCCATCCCCTCGTCCTTGTCGAAGGCCGCGCGCAGGGTCACGGGCGAGGCGACCTGACCGTTCTGGATACGCCGCTGCGCCAGCGCATAGATGCGCGCATGGACCGGGTCGTAGAAATGCTCGTCGGCCAGAAACGCGCTCAGCCGGTCCAGCGCCTCGTTGTTCACGAGAATCGCCCCGAGCACCGCCTGCTCCGCCTCGATATTGTTCGGCAGCGCCCGCAGCGCCGGTTCGGCGGTGTCGGGCAGGGGACTATGCTGGTTCATGCCGCGCTCCTCGGGGTGAGTCTGGAGCATACGGTTCTCGATGCGCGCCGTCATGCGATTCGATGGAAATAGTCCGACCTACGATTGCGGACGTCACGGCAGCCGGAAGAGCGAATGTCCAGCACGATACGCAAAATAGCACCCGGAGACGGTTGTTCCTGTGTGTATACATGTGCCCTTCAGGAGATTTTCGGATGGAAAGCGATTCCCGGAAAATCATCGAACGCCTCGAAGCGGGCGAGTGGATGCTCGTTCGTACCAGGGGCAGTCATCATCATTTCAAACACCCCGGAGTGCCTGAGATTATCGCGGTCAAACTCCCGGAGAAGGATCTTGCACCCGGCCTTGTCGCCGATATCTTCAAGAAGGCAGGACGACGTTGAGACAGAAGAAAGGGCGACATGACTTACATCGCAACCCTGAAACCTGAAGGTGGCCGCATCACCGTGCTTTTCCCGGATCTTCCGGGCTGCGGCACGGTTGGCGACACGCTCGATGACGCTCTGGTTCTGGCTGCCGAGGCCCTCGGCGGTCATGTCGAGAGTTTGCGCGAGATCGGAGGAATAATCCCGGTCCCCCGTTCGCTTGCCAGTGTCAGAGCCGGGATCGACGACCCCGACATCACCCTCGTCGCCGTTCCCCTCATCGAGGATCGCGGCACCGCTCGCCGGGTCAATATCTCACTCGACCCCGGCCTTCTGGACGCCATCGACGGGGCCGCCAAATCGCGCGGCATGACCCGTTCCGCCTTCCTGTCGAGTGCCGCGCGGCGAGAATTGCTGGGCGTCTGATCGACACGAAAAAGCCGCATGGTTTCCCATGCGGCTTACCGTCTTTCGACACCGGCCCGGATCAATCCGCGTCGGCATATTCCTCGTCGCCCGTGTCGCGCAGGTCTTTCTTGCCGCGCACTGGCTCGTCGTCCTCTTCCGCAGCGTCGTCGTCGTCCTTCGCGGCGGCTTTCGCGTCTTCCGCACCGTCCTTGAGGATTTCCTCGCGGATATCGGCTTCCTCGTCGAACAGCGAGCGCACGTCGAATTCGGCGGCCTCGGCCGCGTCCTCTTCGGCGCGCAGTTCGGCGATGGACTTGCCCTCGGCCTGAAGCGCAGCCTCGTCCTCGGAGCGGGCGATGTTCGCCGTCACCATGACGCTGACTTCAGGATGCAGGATCACGCGGATTTCGTGCAGGCCCAGTTCCTTGATCGGGTTTTCGAGTTCGATCTGAGACCGACCGACCTTGAACCCGTCCTCACCCAGCGCATCCACGACGTCGCGGGTCGAGACCGACCCGTAGAGGTTGCCCGTTTCCGACGCCTGACGGATCACGATGAACCGGTGGCCGTCCATGCTGTCGGCATAGGTCTGGGCTTCGGTCTTCTTGTCTTCGTTCAGCTTTTCGAGACCGGCACGTTCGGCTTCGAAGCGGGCCATGTTGGCCTTGCTGGAGCGCAGGGCCTTGCCGCTGGGCAGCAGGAAGTTGCGCGCATAGCCGGGCTTGACCGAAACGATCTCGCCCAGATTGCCGAGTTTCTCCACCCGTTCGAGCAGGATGACTTCCATCGGAATTTCTCCTTACTTGATGATGTAGGGCAGCAGGGCGAGGAAGCGGGCGCGCTTGATGGCCTTGGCCAGTTCGCGCTGCTTCTTCGCCGAGACGGCGGTGATACGGGAGGGAACGATCTTGCCGCGCTCGGAAATGAAACGCTGGAGCAGTTTCGTGTCCTTGTAGTCGATGACCGGCGCGTTATCGCCCGAGAACGGGCAGGATTTGCGGCGGCGGAAGAACGGGCGACGCTGAGGTCCGGCCATCAGGATTTCTCCTCTTTCGCGGCTTCTTCTTTAGGGGCGGCATCGGCACCGGCGACCTTGTCGGTCGGGGCCGTGGTCGTCGTTTCGTGCGCGGTTTCCTTGCGCTCCTCGCGAGGCTTGTCGTCGCGGGGAGGGCGGCTGCCCCGGCGTTCGTCGCGCGCGGTCTTGCCCTGCATCATCTGGCTGGGGCCTTCCTCGTGCTCGTCGACCTTGAAGGACACGGCGCGCATGACGTTGTCGTTCAGGCGCATCTGGCGCTCCATCTCCTGCACGGCGGCGGAGGGGGCGTCGAGCCGCATCATGGCATAGTGGCCCTTGCGGTTCTTGTTTATCTTGTAGGCCATGGGGCGAAGGCCCCAATACTCGGTTCCGACGACGGTTCCGCCGTTTTCGGTGATGATCCCGCCGAACTGCTCGATCATCCCTTCGGCCTGTGCGCCGGAGATATCCTGGCGCGTGATGAACACATGCTCGTAGAGCGGCATGGCCCTACTCCTTTTCCTGCGACGGCTTCAAAGCACGGGGGCGGTCTTCTCCCATCCCATGCACGAGCGGTCCGTCACGAACGATCTTCGGGAGAAGAGGGCGTCCGATACCGCCGGGCCGCCCCGGATGCAAGGCAATTATCCGTTCCGGCGGTCTTCCGACGAAAAAGGCCGCCCCTGCAGGGAGCGGCCTTCGTCTTCGGTCCGGGGTGCCGGAGCTTATTTCGCGCCGATCAGGGGCACGGGGTTGGCCGCGTCGTTATAGCTGTCGAGCGCGCCGTCGATGCTGCCCGCTTCGACGAAGACATCGGCAACGCCTTTCATGAAGGTCTGCATCCCGCCGCCGAACCACTTGCCGGTCAGCTGCTCTTCACGCGAGGGGAACTTCATGGTCCCGATCGAGGCTTCCGCCGCGTCGAGGTCCATGCCGGATTCCTTGGCGATGACTTCCAGCATCGATCCCCGGCCGATGCCCGAATTCCAGCGGTCGTTGGCCGCTGCGGTCACGGCGAGGAACTTCGTGAGGACTTCTGGATGCTCCTCGGCGAATTCCTTGGTCGTGGAGGTCACGTCGAAGACCAGGATGCCCAGCTCTTCCTTCTCCGCGCCGGTCAGCAGCACCTTGCCGGATTCCTTCATCCGCGTCAGGCCACCGCCATAGCCGCAGGCGAAATCGACCGAACCCTGGGCGAGCGCGATGGCGCCGTCGGGGGGAGGCATATCGACGACGCTGAGGGTCGAGATATCCACGCCGAAATGGCCCATCTGGCGCAGGAAGCCATAATGTGCGGCGGTGCCGAGCGGCACGGCGACGCGCTTGCCTTCGAGGTCGGTCGCGTTCGACTTGTCGATGCCGAGTGCATCGCCGATCACGCAATTGTCGTTATCGGAATAGCTGACCGCGACATCGACCACTTCGAGCGGCAGGCCCGAGGATGCGGCGACCACGAAGGGCGGCAGGCCCTGGCTGAGCGCGATATGCACGTCGCCCGATGCCATGGCGGCGGACATGGCCGTTCCGGTCTCGAACGAACGCCATTTGACGGGCATTCCGAGTTCCTGGTCATACGTGCCGTCGACCTTGGAGGCGAGGGCGGGCATCGGCCATTCGAGGAAATAGGCGACGGTCAGCTCGTCGAGGGCCTGAGCGGCTTGTGCGGACAGCGCGAGAGTCGCACTTGCGAGCATGGCGGTCACGGTCTTGCGTAGCATCATCGGTAGAGTCTCCCTTGGATCATTCTTTTTTCGCTCCCCGATCCATCAAGCTGCAAGTGCATGATTTTTTGAGAGCAAAGGTCTCGTTTTCCATTGAACGATCAAACGATCCTATTGCATTCCGCATGAAAAGAGGAACAGATTCTTTATCTTTGCACGAGGATCGTCCGCATGAAGCCATACCACGGAACGGACGACTCCCTCTGGGCCGCGACGGTCTCGAAACGATACGCCGGAGCAGCCCTGAACGAAGACCTGACCTGCGACGTCGCCATCGTCGGGGCGGGCTTCACGGGCCTGCGCGCGGCCCTCGATCTGGCGGAGGCCGGAACGCGGGTCGTGGTGGTCGATGCCGGGGGCGTCGGCTGGGGAGCCTCGGGCCGCAACGGCGGGCAGGTCAACCCCATGCTGCCGGTCTTCGAGCCGGACGATCTGCTGAAAGCCGTCGGTCCGACCTATTTCGAGCGCCTCGCCGAGGTCTCCCTCGGTTCCGCCGATGCCGCCTTCGACCTCATCCGCAAATACCAGATCGCCTGCGACGCCCGACAGAAGGGCTGGCTGCGCGTCGATCACTGCCCGAAAGCCCGCATCCGGTCGCGCAAGGGCGCGGCGCTCTGGGCGGAGTACGGGGCCGATTTCCGGTATCTCGACGGCGACGACCTCCGCCGTCTCAGCGGCTCGCCCGTCTATGAATCCGGCATCCTCGTCCCGAAGGGCGGCGCGGTACAGCCCCTCTCGCTCGTCTGCGGTCTCGCCTTCGCCGCCGAGGCGCGCGGTGTCCGCATCGTCGAGCGCATGACGGTCCAGGCCCTCGATCGCAAAGGAAAGACATGGGTTCTGGCCTGCGGCGCGCATTCCATCACCGCCGGTCAGGTCATCCTCGCCACCAACGGCTATTCCGGTGCCCTGCGCCCGGATATCGCCCGCACCATCGTCTCGGTCGCGCCGATCCAGATGGGCACCGACACCCTGCCCGAGGGCCTGCTCGACACCATCCTGCCCGAGGGCCAGACCATCGCCGATACCCGCCGCGTCATCATGTATTCCCGCCGCGAGCCGAACCGGCGTCTGGTCTATGGCGGAGCGTCCACGATGAACCGCAGCGGAAAGCCGACCGGCTTCGAGACCCTGCGCCGCGATGCCGAACGCACCTTTCCGCAGTTGAAGGGCGCGACATGGCGCTGGCGCTGGGGAGGTCGGATCGCCCTCACCGAAGACCGCCTCCCGCGCTTCATGGAGCCGGAACCCGGCCTGCTCGCGGGTCTGGGCTATAACGGACGCGGCGTCGCCATGTCGCTCGCCATGGGCAAGGCCCTCGCCGAGCGCGCCCTTGGCAAACCCGCCGATGCCCTGCCGTTCCCCGTCGTTCCCACCGACCCCCACGCCTTCAAGCGTGTTCAGGAATTCGGTGCCGGCATCGCCATCCTCGCGATGCGCGCGGCTGATCGGCTGGAGATGCGCCGGGGGAGATGAGTCTCTTCTGCTCCCTCTCGCTCGTTGGAAGGGCTGAAGTGAGGGCCGACGACAGTGGAGGAGGGGCCGATTTTTAATCACTATACGGA
>ENA-ORXM01003859-ORXM01003859.1-marine-metagenome-genome-assembly--contig:-NODE-3859-length-14127-cov-3.245623_pt1 | contig 14127 bp, 14 predicted proteins | sample MGYA00237867_ERZ511480 | MGnify/ENA primary metagenome ERZ511480 (study PRJEB26309, sample SAMN06266103) | marine metagenome | isolation source: Algal blade | place: United Kingdom:Sidmouth, United...
CGCCATGGCACGCCGGAGCCGAGCAACGACACGAAAACCGTCAAAGGGCGCGCCACAAGAATGACCAACGCGACAAAGTAAACCGCCCGCATATCGAGTTTGAACAACGCGTCAACATCCAACCCCGCCGCCAACAGGATGAACACGCCGGACACCAAAAGGACCGTTGCGTGTTCCTTGAAACGGCGCAATTCCTCGTAGCTTGGCAGGTTCGCATTCGCGATGACAATGCCCATGATTGTAACAGCCAGCAGTCCGCTTTCGTGGAGCACCGCGTCCGACACAGCGAACACCGCGAGCAGCAATGAAAACAGGACCGGTACTTTCATGTATTCAGGCACCCAAGCGCGCTTGAACGCCCGCGCCAGCCCGTATCCGCCCGCCCAGCCGACGACGGTGGCAAACCCGATACCAATCGCCAATTGCCACATCGCCTCTTCGGCGGTGAAGCTGGTGTGCCATGCGGACACAACAGAGAACGCCAGAACCGCGGCCAATGCCCCGATCGGATCGTTGACAATCGCTTCCCATTGCAGCAACGCGGCTGGCCTGCGTGACAGGCGCGCGGTGCGCAACAACGGTGCGATAACCGTCGGGCCTGTCACGATCATAATCCCGCCAAAAACGGTCGCGCTTTCCCACGACAACCCTGCCCCGTATTTCAGCGCAAGCGTTGACGTCAGCCAGCCCAAGGGCGCGCCGATGAACACCAGCCTGCGCACGCCTTTCACCGCATCTTGGAGTGAGTGAAAGTTGAGCGTAAGCCCCCCCTCGAACAAGATAATCGCAACCGCAATGGCAATAATCGGGCTCATCAAGGGACCGATATCGCGCGCCGGATCAAACACGCCCAGCACAGGGCCAATAATGATGCCCGCGACAAGCATTAGCACAATGGCAGGCATTCGCATCCGCCAAGCAAGCCACTGTGACCCAACGCCCAATGCACCCACAAGCGCAAACGCCACAACGGGCTGCATCGCCCCTGCTGCTGTCTCAACTGCCATCAATTACGCCTTTCGGTATCTCTTCGCCGCCAATCAGACGGATATGTTCCTGAATCGCGAAACGATCCGTCATGCCAGCAATATAATCGGCCACAATACGGGCCAACGCCACTTTATCGGGGGCATCAGCCACGTCCTTGCGCCATTGTTTGGGCAATTCGTCTGTATTTTCCATGAAAAACGGAAACAGATCATCAATCATTTGCGTCACAACAACCCGCATATCGACAACAGCAGGTGCGCGGTACATGCGCTCGAACAAAAACTTGCGAATAACCTTGAGATCGGACCAAAGCGCGGGCGAAAACTGCACCATCATCCGGCCCGCATGGCGGATATCATGCACGGTCTGGGGGTCCAGTTCAGCGATGTTGTGACGGCTTACATTGATCACATCCTCGACCAGCACCCCGAAAAACCTGCGCAACGCCTCGTGACGACGGCGGTAGTAATTCAGATCAGGATATTTTGTATCCACACGGGCAAAACAATCGCCAAGGATTGGCAGTTCGGCCAACTCGTCCGTGCTGAACAATTCGGCACGCAGCCCGTCGTGCAAATCGTGATTGTTATACGCAATGTCGTCGGCCAGCGCGGCTGCTTGTGCTTCTGCGCTGGCGTGGGTGTGCAGTTCCAAATTGTGCCGCTCATTATATGACGCAAGCGCCCACGGAATGTCACCAGTCACCGGACCGTTATGTTTGGCGATGCCCTCAAGACATTCCCACGTCAGGTTCAGCCCGTCCCATTCGGCATAGTGCCGTTCCAGATCGGTCACGATCCGCAAGGCTTGGGCGTTGTGATCAAATCCGCCGTAAGGCTGCATCAGCCGGTCCAGCGCCTCTTCGCCCGTGTGACCAAACGGCGTGTGGCCAAGATCATGGGCCAAGGCCACAGCTTCTGTCAGCTCCGCATTCAGTCCAAGGGACGCCGCGACGGTGCGCGCCACTTGCGCCACTTCAATCGAATGGGTCAGGCGCGTGCGAAAATAGTCACCTTCATGCTCGATAAATACTTGGGTTTTATGCTTGAGCCTGCGAAAGGCGCTGGCATGGATAATCCGGTCACGGTCGCGCTGGAACGGAGAGCGGAAAAAACTCTCTTGTTCGGGATACAATCGTCCGCGCGCGTTCACCGGATCAGTCGCGTAGGGGGCTGTCATTTGGGTATGCCCTTTTTGCCTGTCTTGTCGTCTTTGCCTGATCAACCTATATTGCAACCAGATCAAACATGTAAGGCTGGCAAAATGCTAACGCTCCCCCCTATTGTGACACCCCGTGCATTTGAACGCCTGTCCGAGATCGGTGCGGCGGCACAAGGCAAGGCGTTGCGCGTCGCGGTTGAAGGCGGCGGATGCTCCGGCTTTCAATACGAGATTGATCTGGATGAGCCCAAGGCGGACGATCTGATCCTTGAAGGGTCCGGTGAAAAGGTGTTGATCGACCCCGTGTCCCTGCCCTTTCTGGCGTCAGCGACGATCAACTTTAGCGAAGAATTGATCGGCGCGCGATTTGTCATCGAAAACCCGAACGCCAGCAGCTCTTGCGGCTGCGGCACTTCGTTTTCAATGTGATTACAACGCTTTCGCGGCGCGAAACGATACCAAGCGGCGGGATTTTTCGTCCCAAAGATCAAGACTGGCGCACTTAAAGCTTTCCCAGATTGTCATGCGGCTTTGCTCGACCAGTTCCTCGTGGTCGCGCAACACTTCTGTCAGGCGGTAAAACGGAATACGGGAATACAGGTGATGCACATGGTGAATGCCGATATTGCCGGTAAACCAGCGCAATACCACTGGCAGGTCGTAATGCGAGGATCCGTGCAATGCAGCATCGTGCAACTGCCAGTCGGGGGTTGCATCCCATTCTGTTGTTTCAAATTGATGCTGCACGTAGAACAGCCAAACGCCAACCGAGGCCGCGACAATCGTCGTTGGCAAAAACACCAAGAACACAGCGCCAAGGCCCAAGAACCAATAGATCGCGAACAGTGCAGCAGCAGTGGCGAGGTTTGATCCCATTGAGCTGATCCAATACTTAGACCCCGCATTCATCAAGCCAAACGGAAGGCGGTTTTGCAACAAAAACAGGTAAGACGGACCAAGAACAAACATCGTTAGCGGATGGCGATATGCGCGGTATTTAAACCGCCCCCAGACGCCGCGCGCCTTAAATTCGTCAACCGTCAACGTCATCACATCACCGATTCCGCGATGATCAAGGTTGCCGTGATGACCGTGATGCATCGCATGGGTGCGCTTCCAAACATCGTAAGGCGTGAGCGTCAAAATCCCCAATGCCCGCCCGATCCAGTCCGACAATGTCCGGTTGGCAAGAAACGACGCATGCCCGCAATCGTGCTGAATAATGAACAACCGCAACAAAAACGCGCCATTAAATGCCGAAATCAGGAACGCACCAAGGTAGCTATATTGCAACATCACGCAGGCTGCGACCCAAAGGGCGATAAATGGAATGACCGTTACAGCCAGTTCTAAGCTGGACCGCCACGTTGACGGATCACGGTATTGGGCCAATGTGGCAACCCATTCGCGGGCCTTCAGGCGTTCGGGTGAATGTGAATCTTTCATCGGGCAGCTCGCTTTTCTTATGTTGCCCCTGTCGATATCGCATCGCCGCGTTGACGCAAGGTTAAAATGCACGCTGCGCGGCTTGCGGCCACCGCGCTGATCGGTCAAAACTGGCGTAACCAAAGGGGCTGCCAATGAAAATCGCGACATTCAACATCAATGGCGTCAAGGCACGCATCGACACATTGACCACATGGTTGTCCGAAAGCGCGCCAGACGTGGCCGTTTTGCAAGAAATCAAATCGGTCGACGAAGGCTTCCCCCGCCAAATCATCGAAGACCTAGGATACAACGTCGAAACCCATGGCCAAAAAGGGTTCAATGGTGTCGCCATCCTATCCAAGCTGCCCCTTGAGGATGTCACCCGCGGCTTGCCAGGCGACGACACTGACGAACAAGCCCGCTGGATCGAGGCCACGGTTGTGGGCGAAAAAGCAGTGCGCGTTTGCGGGCTATACCTGCCAAATGGCAACCCTGCGCCCGGGCCAAAATATGATTATAAACTCGCGTGGATGGAGCGGCTCTATGCCCGCGCCCGCGACCTCATGACACGTGAAGAACCCGCGCTCATGTGCGGTGATTACAACATTATTCCGCAACCCGAAGACGCAGCACGACCACAAGTGTGGACCGAAGACGCGCTATTTCGTCCCGAAAGCCGCGCAGCATTCCGCAAGATCGTGAACCTCGGGTTTGCCGATGCCTTTCGTGCCCGCCAGCATGGCCCTGATCATTATTCGTTTTGGGACTACCAAGCTGGCGCATGGGACCGCAATGACGGCATTCGCATCGACCATTTCCTGTTGACGCCGCAATGCGCAGACCTGCTGAATGATTGCTGGATCGAAAGCGCAATTCGCGGGCGCGAAAAACCATCCGATCATGTCCCTGTCTGGGTCGATCTTGCCGTTTAATCAATTAGTTACGTCGTGATCATAAAGCCATGACAGACGCTTGAGAAACGCATTTGGTGCTATCACGCCAAGCGTTTTGAGCCCTGCAAAGGCAACACGGCGCTTCATACCTGATAAATGGTAATTTTTGGCATTAGCATTCGCCGCCGCGATCGCCCGCGCAACGCGGTGGTGGCGCAGTTGCTGATAGCGCTTGCCTATCGCTTGTACGGTGGCATGTTCGCCCGCACATTTGGCCAAAACATAGGCATCCTCAATCGCCAAATTGGCCCCTTGGGCTAAAAATGGCAGAGTCGGATGGGCCGCGTCCCCGACTAAGATCACCCGCCCGCGCGCCCAACGCGTCGCCACATCATGACTGTACAATCCCCATAGATTACAATGCTCTACATGAGACAGTAAATGTCGTAAATTTGGTGCACAATCATGAAATGCCGCAACCAGATTTGCGGGATCGTCCACGTGGTTCCACCCGTTCTTGGCCCAAGTATCGCGTTCCTGCACAGCCACAATATTCAGCATGTTATCGGCGAGCGGATAGGTCACGACATGGCGGTTCGGGGCCATCCAGATGCGCGCTTCGGGTGGCACATTGCTGGCGGGAATCACGGCGCGCCACGCGACTTGGCCGGTAAATTTGGCCTCAGCGGCAACGGGGTCCACGAAAAACCGCATCACTGAATGTATGCCGTCTGCGCCAACAATCAGATCCGCCGTCATCGGGCCTTCCGAGGTCTGCAAAACGCCTTCGGGCGAGACGCTGGTGACCGCCACCCCGAGGTGGATTTTCGCGCCTGCCGCCTTTGCTGCCTTGCCCAACATACCTTGCAAGCTGGCGCGGTGAAAAAAACGGTAGCGCGGTGATTGTTTGGTCAGGTCAAACCGCGTTATCGTGCGCCCTGTTATGCCATCCGTGGGCACGACTGCATCTGCCGCGATGCTGGCTGCGGCCATCGCACCCGTCAAACCCAGATCGTGCAATACCCGCGCAGCATTGGGGGTGATCTGGATGCCCGCCCCCGCCTCTTTGAGTTCAGCGGCTTGTTCCAAAACAAAAACCTCCGCCCCGTTACGGGCGAAGGCCAGTGCAGCCGTAAGGCCGCCAATCCCAGCACCAACAATCGCAACTGTCTGGCGCGGTGTCGTCATCAGTCGTCGCGGTGTACTTTTTCGCGGCGCTCGTGACGTTCTTGCGCTTCAAGGCTCATGGTTGCGATCGGGCGCGCATCCAGACGTTTCAGCGAAATAGGTTCTCCGGTAATGGAACAGTAACCGTATTCACCTTCGTCGATACGGCGCAGGGCCCCGTCGATTTTGCTGACCAGTTTGCGTTGACGATCACGTGTGCGCAATTCCAGCGACCGATCCGTTTCTTCGGATGCGCGGTCGGCGACATCGGGAATATTGCGGGTCTGGTCTTTCATGCTGGCAACCGTATCGCGGCTGTCGTCTAGCAAATCAGATTTCCACTCCAATAACTTACGGCGGAAATATTCGACTTGCATGTCGTTCATAAACGGCTCGGATTCAGCCGGACGATAATCTTCTGGCAGGAAGGTTTCTGCTTTCATCTGCGTATCCTTGGTGCTTTCGGCGTCTGTAGTCGTGGTTTTGTCAGACATCGTTGATCCCTTATTTTGCGTCCGTTTACTCCCGTTCTGACGTTATGTCACCCCCGAAATTTACCGCTCATGTACAGTTGATGCCGCCCGCATGCCACATTAGGTTGCCGCTATTCCAGCAACGCGAAAGTCTGACATGCAGTTTCAAGGCACCGACACCTACATCGCCACCGACGACCTGCGTGTCGCCGTAAACGCCGCGATCACGCTAGAGCGTCCTTTGCTCGTGAAGGGTGAACCCGGGACTGGCAAAACAGAGCTGGCGCGCCAGATCAGCGCCGCCTTGGACCTGCCGATGATCGAATGGCATATCAAATCCACGACCAAGGCGCAGCAAGGACTGTATGAATATGACGCCGTAAGCCGCCTGCGCGACAGCCAGCTAGGCGATGAAAAGGTGCATGACGTCAGCAATTACATCCGCAAAGGGAAACGGTGGCAGGCATTTGGCGCCGAAGGCCGCGTCATTTTGTTGATCGACGAAATTGATAAAGCCGATATCGAGTTTCCCAATGATCTGCTGCAAGAGCTCGACCAGATGTCATTCCACGTTTATGAAACAGGCGAAACAGTACGCGCCATCCACCGCCCTGTGGTGATCATCACATCAAATAATGAAAAGGAACTGCCAGACGCATTCCTGCGCCGTTGTTTTTTCCACTACATCAACTTTCCCGATCAGGACACGATGCGCAAAATCGTGGCTGTGCATCACCCTGACATCAAGGACACACTGCTGACGACCGCGCTGACGCAGTTTTATGACATTCGCGACACGGCGGGACTTAAGAAAAAACCGTCGACATCGGAAGTGCTGGACTGGCTCAAGCTCTTGCTGGCCGAGGATTTGACCGCAGACGACCTGAAGCGCGACGGCGCGAATGCATTGCCAAAACTGCACGGCGCGCTTTTGAAGAACGAACAAGACGTGCATCTTTTTGAACGGCTGGCTTTCTTGGCGCGATCGGGCCGCTAGACAGAACGGGCGCGGCACCCTACAAGACGTCAAGGGTTCAAAGCACCCGCCGCTTGCAGGCCAAGGCCCATGGTGAAGCTTTGACACTTTCACAACTGATCACAGCTCTTTGCGGTCTGTTGGCAATGCAAGCGCCCGACGAGAAATCCGCATCTGAACTGAAAGATGTGAAAAATGACAAATCTACCATCCTTGGATGCGCTTAAGGCGCAGGCAAAACGTCTGCAGCAGTCATTGGCTGAAACGGGCCAGAGCGTTCACCACTCCCAATCGCTTGAACTTCTCGCCAAACAGCTCGGGTTTCGCGACTGGAACACCTTATGCGCCAAAGCTGGCAATGCGATGACCCCGTTGATAAATTTGGGGCAATCCATCACGGGGTTTTATATGGGCAAGCCATTCTCTGGCACCATCATCCGCGCGCGTGACATTCAACAAGGCGCGAAGACCCAAATCACTGTTCGGTTTGATAAACCCGTCAACGTCAGCAAGTTCGAAAGCATGGCAGTCGAGCGCCGCCAAGTCAGCGCGATCATTGGTCGCGATGGTCGCACACTCGAGAAAACGTCCGATGGAACACCACATATGTATGTGACCCTAGGTTAGCAAACGTGGCAGGCCAAAACGGCCTGTCACCACATCTTGGGGTTGATGACCGTCTCAAACCGATAGACCTGAGTCTTTCATGCAACGCAGCCGTTTAATGCGGGAATTGGTGCAAAATTCCCCGTGCTTCACTCACCTCTAAATTGCTTTATCAAACTTGCCCCCGTCCGAATGTGCATAAATTGCCGCATTTGGGTCAAAGAGGGGCCGCAGTTCAATGGCAGGTTGAATTGACGATATTGAGGAGAAGCAGGTTTGACCAAGGCAAAAATGCCGGTTGAAATCCGCCCGTTACGCCCCGCTGATCAAGCGGCTTGGCGCGGGCTGTGGGCCGAGTACTTAGACTTTTATGGCACGTCAGTGCCCGACGCAGTTTATGCGTCAACGTTTGCACGCCTGCTAGGTGATGACGACCGCGATTTTCGCGCGCTTGTCGCCGTGAAGGACGATGCGCCTGTTGGCCTCGTGCATTTCGTGTTTCACCGCCATTGCTGGCGCGTCGAAAATGTCTGCTACTTACAAGACCTTTTCGTATCCCCTGTGGTGCGTGGAACCGGCGCAGGGCGTCGCCTGATCGAGGCGGTTTATTCAGCTGCCGATAAACAAGGTGCCCCTGCAGTTTATTGGATGACCCAAGACGACAACGCGATCGGGCGCCAGCTTTATGACCGCGTCGCTGATCTCACGAACTTCATTAAGTATCAGAGGGCTGCGGCATGAACCGGATCGTCGCCTTTGCCTTGGGTTTCATGGTGTCTTGTGCGCCCGTCCCCCAAGACGCCCCGCCAAGCCGTGCTGTCGCGTTCACGACCGTGCTTCCTCCAATGCGGGTATTTGACACGCCGCAGGTGACAGCCCCGCAGCGATCCAACACTGAAATTGCCCAAGATTTCCTCGACCTGTCTTTCCGTATGGAAAGCGGCCGTACCGTGCCGCAGCTAACCCGATTTGAAGGGCCGATTTCCGTCAGATTAACAGGCGAAACGAACCCCACAATGGTGCGCGACCTCGAGGCCTTACTAGAACGTTTGCGCAATGAGGCACAGATCAACATAACGATGGTAGATGCCGATCAACCAGCCGCGATCACCGTACAGGCCTTGCCGCGTGCGACCATGCAAGCTGCTGTTCCACGCGCCGCATGTTTTGTTGTGCCGCGCCTGACGTCTTGGGATGAATTCAAAATTGCGCGCCGCACGCCCCAAGTCGATTGGACCACATTGACACGTCGCGACCGCGCCGCGATCTTTGTGCCATCCGATGTAGCCCCGCAAGAAATCCGCGATTGCCTGCACGAAGAGCTGGCCCAAGCACTCGGGCCGCTTAACGATCTGTATCGCCTGCCCGACAGCGTGTTTAACGACGACAATATCCATACCGTATTGACGGGCTTTGATATGTTGGTGCTGAAAACGTTTTATGCCCCCGAGATCGGCAATGGTATGACACGTGGCGAGGTTGCCGCCCGCCTGCCGACCGTGCTGGCACGGTTGAACCCCGCAGGCCAAGCCCGCCGTGGCATTCCGCTTAATGACACGTCGCGTGACTGGATCGAAGCGATGGAAACGGCGCTTGCAAACGGGGCAACACCCACGCGCCGCCGTCAGGCCGCCCAAAAGGCGATCGCACTTGGCCGCGCATTTGGCTGGTCAGGTACCCGCGTAGGGTTTGCGCAATACGCCTATGGCCGTTTGCAAGTCGGCCACGATCCGTCCACCGCATTGGCCGCGTTTAACGCCGCCGACGCCGCCTATCAGGGCAGCAATGCGACCCGCATCCACGCGGCCCACATCGCCGTGCAGAAATCGGCCTTCGCGCTGGCCGCGGGCGATGCCGAAACCACCATCGGACTGGCCAATAGCGGCATGGACATCGCGCAAAAGCACCAAAACGCCGCCCTTTTGTCGACGCTTATGATGTTTAAGGCTGCCGCACTCGAGATGCGCGGCGATACAGCACAGGCAGAAAGCCTGCGTCTGGACAGTCTGGGTTGGGCACGATACGGATTTGGCTCTGATGCAAATGTGCAGGCCCGTCTAGACGAGATCGCGGCGCTGCGCCCGTTCTAAGGGACAACGTTCAATGATCTTCCCACTTCTTGGCCTGTTAATCGGTGCGCTTGTTGGTGTCTTCATGGCCAAACGGCGCGGCGGTAAAAACTTGGACATGCTGCAATGGGGCGTGGTTATCGCGATCATGGGCGCAATTATCGGCATCTTTGTCCTTGTGATCATTGAACGCATGGCCATGTAAATGTTCCTGCCGTTCTTTGACAATTTGCGCAATGCCGGTGTGCCAGTGTCATTGCGTGAATTTCTGGCTTTTCTCGAGGGCGTGAAAAAAGGTCTCGTGACCTATGACATCGAGGCGTTTTATTTCCTCGCCCGCGCGATCATGGTCAAGGACGAACGGCATCTGGATAAATTCGACCGCGCATTTTCGGCGACGTTTTCGGGCCTTGATGCAATTCCACCGCAAGCAGTGATGGACGCTGTCGCCATCCCCGACGACTGGCTGCGCAAACAGGCCGAAAAACACCTGTCCGCCGAAGAGAAGGCCGAGATCGAGGCCTTGGGCGGTTTCGACAAGCTGATGGAAACGCTCAAAAAACGCCTTGAGGAACAAAAAGGTCGCCACCAAGGTGGGTCCAAATGGATGGGCACTGCGGGCACCTCTCCGTTTGGCGCATATGGCTACAATCCCGAAGCCGTGCGCGCAGGGCAAGCCGAGAGCCGCCACCAGCGCGCCGTTAAAGTCTGGGACAAACGCGAATTTCGCAACCTTGACGACACGGTCGAGCTGGGCACCCGCAACATCAAGATCGCCCTCAAGCGCCTGCGCAAATGGGCGCGCGACGGGGCCGTCGAAGAACTTGATCTGACCGAAACGATCCGCAAAACAGCGGAAAACGGTTACTTGGACGTTAAAACAAGACCGGAGCGGCGCAATGCCGTGAAAGTCCTTTTGTTTTTGGACGTTGGAGGATCAATGGACCCCCATATCAAAGTTGTAGAAGAGCTGTTCTCGGCTGCAAAATCCGAATTCAAGCATCTGGAGCATTTCTATTTTCATAACTGCATCTACGAAGGTGTGTGGCGCGACAACCGTCGCCGTCATGACGCACAAATCCCGACCTACGAGGTATTGCGCACCTACGGGCCGGACTACAAATGCATCATCGTGGGTGACGCCTCGATGTCTCCCTATGAAATCGCATTTGCAGGTGGTGCAAATGAACATTGGAACGAAGAAAGCGGCGAGACGTGGTTAACCCGCACCCGCGATCAATGGCCAAATCATCTTTGGATCAATCCGTTGGACGAACGATATTGGCCTTACACACAATCAATTCAAATGGTGAAATCCATCTTTGGCGCGGACCGCATGGTGCCAATGACACTTGCCGGGATTGAGCGCGGTATGAAGGCACTGATCTGAACAAGAAAGCACCTTTGGCCCACCCCGCGCTTGCCGTTACCCGCATTTTTGCGGTCGGTCGGCTTTCTTGGCTATTTTGATGATCGCTCCCGAAAGCCAATAGTGGCCCGAAAGCCAATAGTAGATTGGCGGACGCGAAACCCGATTTGCGCCAAGCCCCGCATGACATCCACCCTGACAGATGCCGCCCCCCGTTTGGGACGACGTCGAGGGGATGATCCGCGCCGCTGGTCTGGCGCAGATCTTATGCCACATCAAAGATCTCATTATCCGCCAACCATGCCTCTGCTGTTTGCCGGTCTTCTGGTGCAAACCCTTTGATTTGCAACGTCGGTATCAGCTTGCCTTCAAGGGTCGCAAAGGTGCGGATCCACGCGCGGTCACTGACGACTGCAACTTTGGCAAAGCGGCCAAATAGCTTGGTCAGCTCCGGTAGGCGTGAAATCTTGCTTGTCACGACACCAATTGCGGGCCAGCGAAAGTCGGCGATATGGTAAAACAATCCCGCGCCGCGCAAACCATCCGAAAGTGCCATCAGATCATCCAGTCCGGCGTCCATTTCCGATGATCCGATCTTACCGCTTAGGATCAGATCCAGACGTGAGTCATTGATCTTTGTGACATGAAACATTGGCACCCCCGCATGCTTTGCACCAACAACATGCCAAACCATGGCAATCATCGCAACGCACTTGCCTGATGCAGGTCGGTGCCCCATATCAAACCTATGTTGAAATTTGCACCCATTCTGATCGCACTGTTTTACGGCATCGCCATGTACCGGTTTTCGGTCTGGCGCACGTCAAAAGAACTGGATGTCAAATCGACAGAACTTGCGGACCCAATCCTGAAGTCACTGACCGATGATATGGCCCGCGCGCTGGACCTGCCCCGCATCAAGGTCAACATCTACGAAATTGAGCCGATCAACGGGCTGGCCGCCCCCGACGGGCGCATTTTCATCACGCGCGGGTTTTTCAACAAATACCGCGCGGGCGAAGTCACTGCTGCCGAATTGGCCAGCGTAATCGCCCACGAGCTTGGGCATGTGGCTTTGGGGCATTCACGCCGTCGCATGATCGATTTTTCCGGTCAGAACGCGATGCGCACGGCGCTTGCCATGGTGCTGGGTCGCCTGTTGCCGGGTATCGGGCCGTTTGTGGCATCCGGGCTTATGTCCCTGCTTGCAGCCAAATTATCGCGCAAGGACGAATACGAGGCCGACGCATACGCATCCGCGCTTTTGGTGAAATCGGGCATCGGAACGGGGCCGCAAATTTCGTTGTTCGAAAAGTTGGAAAAACTGACCGGTGCGCGCGGTGCAAGCACACCTGCATGGACCCTGAGCCATCCCAAAACCGATATGCGCATCAAGGCCATCGAGAACAACACCGCTAAGTGGCAGGGCTAGACCAGCGCCTTACCAAACCGCGGCAACCGTGCCTTTTTCATCAAGGCGCGCATTTCCCAACCTTCACCACCCATCGCGTGGGCTTGGGCCAAAACGCCCGCCGCTACGCTCCGCATGCCTGCGGGGTCTTCGTCCAGCATCCGGCAGCAAAATTCGTCAGGACCAAAGCGGATCAACCCTTCATCTGACAGAATGTTGCGCGGAAAGTCCTTGTTATTCATCGTCATGATACCGTCGCATGATCCAGATATTGCGGCGGCCAGCACGTGGATATCATCCGCGTCCGGAAGCCACAGACGCTCTGCCAAACCGGCTTTAACGGGCACGATTGCGCGGGGGAACGTGATGCCAAGCATCGCTATTTCGCCGCGCGCAAATCCTTCGGCCGTATTATCGATCTTGCGGGTTGCCCGCGCCCATTCTTCAAGAATGCGGCCGGACCAGCGGGGTTCAAACAACCCCAGCTTGGCCGCGCCCAACACGACCTCGCGCATGACCGTGGGGTACAATACGCAAGCATCGATCAGCACTCTCATAGGCGAAAGAACACGGCCTTGAGGTATCCGCTTTCGGCCAAATGCGGCATCAACGGGTGATCTGGACCTGCATAGCCTGTGGCGATCACTTGGCTACGGCGCCCTGCCCGCCCGATGCCCCGTGCGGATGCATTGCGGAACTTGGTGAGGTCAGCAGCATGCGAACATGAGCAAACGCCCAAATATCCGCCGTCCTTGACCAAGGCTGCGGCCAAACGGGCCACACGTTCATATGCGCGCAAGCCTGCGTCAAGCGACTTTCGCCCTGGTGCAAAGGCGGGCGGATCGCAGATGACGACATCAAATTGAGCACCCTCTTCGGCCAAAGCTTCCAAAGTTGCAAATGCATCCCCTTTGCGGACCTCGAATTTGTCCGAAACGCCCATCGCGGCGGCACCTTCTTCGGCCAAGGCCAAAGCTGGCGCGGATCCGTCGACGGCCAGAACGCTTTGCGCACCACCTGCCAATGCGGCGAGGCCAAAGCCACCAACATGGGAAAACACGTCCAGAACCTCTGCACCCTTTGCCAAACCTGCTGCAAATGCATGGTTTGGTCGTTGGTCATAGAACAGACCGGTTTTCTGCCCGCCCATGACATCAGCCATATAGATCGCGCCATTCATCGGCACTGCAATCGGACCATCGGGGGGCGTTCCGCGCATGGTTTCCGTCTTTTCCTCAAGTCCTTCGAGGGTACGCGCACGGCCCGTGCCGTTCATAATGACGGTCGTGACACCCGTGGCCGCGATCAGCGCATCGACCATAACATCCAGCAAGACGTCAGCATAGGCCGCGTTCGGTTGCACAACGGCCACATCACCAAAGCGGTCAACGATGACCCCGGGAAGACCATCTGCTTCTGCGTGCACAAGGCGGTAGAACGGATCGGAATAAATCAATTCACGGTGCTTCAATGCGCGGGCGAATTTTGCCTCGAACCATGCGGCATCGATGGGCGTATTCACGTCCCGCTCTAACATACGGCAGAAAATCTTGCTCTTGGGGTTCACCGCAACAAGACCCATCG
>ENA-ORXM01003860-ORXM01003860.1-marine-metagenome-genome-assembly--contig:-NODE-3860-length-14123-cov-20.388082_pt1 | contig 14123 bp, 10 predicted proteins | sample MGYA00237867_ERZ511480 | MGnify/ENA primary metagenome ERZ511480 (study PRJEB26309, sample SAMN06266103) | marine metagenome | isolation source: Algal blade | place: United Kingdom:Sidmouth, United...
TTATTAATAATTATGATAATCTATTGGCTGAAGATATTAGTAATATTTCCCAGCTTAATTTAAATGGAGCACTAGGTATTACCGCTGGTTTTAAATTTTTGAAGCTAAGGGCACATTACATTTATAGCGCAACTAACATATTAAAAAAGATTGAAAGTGAAGCTATTGATACTTCTGGTGGCGATTCTCGTTTTAAAGGGAATTTATCTATGTTGGTTTTTGGGGCTATGGTTTCGTTTTAAATTCCTGCTAAGGCAGAAATTGCATTAATTTATTTTTCTATAGAGTCAGTTAATTCTATTATATTTATGGAAAGAATTGAAAAAGAATGAATGATTTTAGTGCGAAAAGTATATCTTGAGTACTTAGTTCCTTGTAAATTGTCTAGAATATTTGATTATCATGATTCAAATTCTCCATTTTTAATATCAAAGTTCCATTCATTGGCTAGTTTATTTTGTACACCATTTAAAGTTTTTAAAGAAGAAAAAACAAATTTCTTTTTTTTGATACCCTTAAAATGAATTTTGTTCAATACTATTATTTTTCTACAAAAGGAATAATCGTTATAATCATTTACAAAACCTCTTTCCAGAGAAATTTCTACTATATTTTCTAGCATCAAATGACCTTTTAATAGTATTAGCTCTAAATCAGTTTTGAAATAAAGGTTTCCCTAAACAGCCCATTCAAGTAAAAAATCTACTTTTTCTTTTAATATTTTAAATCTAATCTTTAAGTTCTATTTGTCTCTAAAACAAGTTCTAGATAAAAAAATTCACAAAACAGCAACTACACTCTCAATCCGCTTAACACTCTCCGCCTTACCAATCATAAACATTATATCAAACACATCAGGACCTTGTAAAGCACCAACAAGCGCTAAACGAAGTGGCATCATTACTTTTCCGAAACCTATTTCGTTTTTAGTAATCCAGCCTTTTATATCCGTTTGAAGTGCTGTAACTGTAAACTCATCAATATGTAAAATAATAGTTTTTAACTCGCTCATCAAAGCAGGTGTTTCAACTTTAAAAGCCTTTTTAGATGCTTTTTCATCATAAGAAGTTGGCGCAGTGAAGAAAAAATGGCTCAAATCCCAAAAATCTGAAATAAACGTGGCGCGTTCTTTAATTAAGGCTACAACCATTTCAATGTAATTGATGTCGGTTTCAGCTAATTCAAAATGCTTACTTTTAAAAGCTTCAGCTAATTCATAATCATTTTGCTTTTGCATATACTGATGATTGAACCACTTGGTTTTATCAGGGTCAAAACGTGCTCCAGATTTGTTAACTTTATTCAAATCGAAAGCAGCAATCAATTCATCTAAAGTGAAAATTTCTTGTTCCGTTCCAGGGTTCCAACCTAAAAAAGCTAAGAAATTAACCATAGCTTCTGGGAAATAGCCATCTTCTTTATAACCTCTGGAAACATCGTTTGTTTTAGGGTCTGTCCACTCTAAAGGAAACACGGGGAAGCCTAATTTATCGCCATCACGCTTACTCAATTTACCTTTTCCTGTCGGTTTTAAAATGAGTGGCAAATGTGCAAATTCTGGAATGTCCCATCCAAATGCTTTGTATAATTGGTAATGCAAGGCTAAACTTGGCAACCATTCCTCGCCTCGGATAACATGTGAGATTTCCATCAAATGGTCATCCACAATGTTGGCTAAATGGTAGGTTGGCATACCATCACTTTTAAACAACACTTTATCATCTAGGATATTAGTATCAATAGTAATAGCGCCACGAATAATATCTTGTAGATGTAGTGTGTCATCTTGAGGTGATTTAAAACGAATTACATAATCATCTCCAGCATCTATTTTGGCTTTCACAGCTTCCGCGCTAAGCGATAAAGAATTACTTAATTTCAGTCTGTTATGCCAGTTATAAATAAAGGTTTTGCCTTTAGCCTCATGGTCTTTTCTGTGGAAATCTAAAGTTTCAGCAGTATCAAAAGCATAATATGCGTTACCAGAAGTAATCAATTCTTCGGCACAAGCCTTATATAAATGTTTACGTTCGCTTTGTCTGTACGGTCCAAAAGTTTCGTTGGTATTTGGCCCTTCATCAAGTGGCATTCCACACCAATTTAAGGCGTCAATAATATACTGTTCAGCACCTTCAACATAACGATTTTGGTCTGTATCTTCAATTCGTAAAATGAATGTGCCGTTGTGCTTTTTAGCAAACAAATAGTTGAATAAAGCGGTACGAACGCCGCCAATATGTAAAGGTCCTGTTGGGCTAGGTGCAAAACGCACACGAACATTTTTGGTCATGATTTGTAAATTTCATGCAAAGATACGATTATCATGTTTTTTTGGGACACGGATTTCACAGATTTACACGGATAAAATGGTTTACTCTAAAAAAATCTGTGGTAATCTGTGAAATCCGTGTCACGATCACTTCCTAATATTACCCTAAATTAGCAGCTGCTTTTTAATCGTATAAAAATAAAATTGTAGTTTAGTATATTAAATCATTTTTTTTAATTTTTGCAAAAGCAGAAATACACCCAAATCATGAGCAACTTTAGCACCATACAAAATAAACTAGAGGCCTTTATAAGGCGGTATTATACCAATGAATTGCTTAGAGGCGTCATTTTATTTTTTGCTATTGGTTTACTGTATTTTTTGTTCACACTTTTTTTAGAACATCTTTTATGGCTGAATACAGCATTTAGAACCGTTTTGTTTTGGCTATTTATTGCTGTTGAGTTCGGTTTGCTTATTAAATTTATTTTTATTCCGTTATCAAAATTGCTTAAGCTTCAAAAAGGGATTAACTATAAAGCAGCTTCAAAAATTATTGGCACCCATTTTCCTGAGGTGAATGATAAATTACTGAATGTGCTGCAGTTGAATGAGAACGACTCAAAATCTGAATTACTATTGGCAAGTATTGAACAAAAATCTTCAGAATTACAACCTGTTCCTTTTAAATTAGCGATAAATTTCAAGAAGAATATAGGCTATTTAAAATATGCTGCGATACCTATTGCCATTTTACTATTTACATTTTTCACAGGTAATTTTGATTGGTTTAATGATAGTTATAAACGTGTTGTTGACTATAAAACAGCTTACGAACCACCAGCCCCATTTCAGTTTTTTGTTGTTAATGAAGATTTGAATGCTATAGAAAATAAGGATTTTAAACTGATTGTAAAAACAGCAGGTGAGGTTACCCCGGAAAGTGTTCAAATAAAGTATAATAACGAAATATACTATTTACAACAAAAAGCTGTTGGCGCATTTGAGTATGTGTTTACGCAACCTAAAGAATCGTTAACATTTCAGCTATCCGCTAACGATGTGATTTCCAAACCATATACAATCGATGTAGTAAAAATACCAGCGTTATTGAGTTTTGCAATGATTTTAGATTACCCAAGTTATACCAAAAAACGTGATGAAACTTTAAAAAGCACTGGAAATGCTTTAGTTCCAGAAGGCACAAAGATTAAATGGCAATTGAAAACAAAATCCACAAATGAAGTTAATTTGTATTCAAAAGACACTATAAACTTCAGTGCATTTGAAGGAGGTGTTTTTGAAGCCTCTAAGCGTATTTACAACAATTATGATTACACACTAAGCACGAGCAATAAAAACCTGATAGACTACGAGAATTTGGCGTTTAGTATTGACATAGTAAAAGATGAATATCCTGAAATTAATTTGAAAGTTGAAAGAGATAGTTTGGATTTGCAAACGCTTTATTTTTTCGGACAGGTAAGTGATGATTATGGCTTTAGTAAACTCCAGCTGGTCTATTATCCATCAACAAATGAAAAGAATAAACAGTTTGAAATTATTCCCATTTCAAATTCAAATATTGCTGATTTTATTAGCGCATTCCCTAATAATTTAGCTATTGAAGAAGGTGTTCCTTATGAGTTATACTTTCAAATATTTGATAATGATAGGGTTAACCGATACAAAAGCTCAAAAAGCAGTGTGTTTACATATAGAAAACGCACAAAAGATGAAGAAGTTAAAAAGAACCTAAACGAGCAAAGTAAAGCTATTAAGGATTTGAACAAATCGTTAGAAAAATTTGATGAACAGGAGCAGAAATTAGATGAATTAACTAAAACCCAAAAGGAAAAATCAAATTTAAATTTTAACGATAAAAAGAAGTTAGAATCATTTTTTAAGCGTCAGAAACAACAAGATGAAATGATGAAAAATTTCAACAAAAAGCTAAAAGATAATTTAGATGAATTTCAAAAAGAAAACCCAAAGGAAGACGAATTTAAGGAAGATTTAAAGGAACGTTTAAAAGCGAATGAGGAGCAACTTAAGAAGGACGAAAAATTATTAAAGGAAATAGAAAAGCTTCAGGAAAAAATCAATCAAGAGGATTTAATTCAAAAGTTAGATGAACTTAAAAAACAAAATAAAAATAAAAAAAGAAGTTTAGAACAACTCTTGGAATTGACGAAGCGTTTTTACGTGGAGAAGAAGCTTGAGAAACTTAAAGATGATTTAGAAAAGTTAGCTGAAGAACAGGAAAAACTATCAAACAAATCTGAAAAAGAAAACACCAAAGAAAAGCAAGATGATTTAAATAAAGCGTTTGAAGATTATAAAAAACAAATTGAAGAATTAGAAAAAGAAAGTAAGACATTAAAAAAACCAATTGATGTTCCAAGAGATAAATTAGACGAGCAAGAAGTGGAGCAAGAACAACAAAAAGCGTTAGAGGCTTTAAAGAAAAAAGAACAACAAGCAGACGCACCTCAAGCTCCAGACAAAGAAAAAAATGAACCGGAAGATAGTAAAAAACAGAATTCTGAAAATGCGAAGAAAAGTCAAAGAAAAGCAGCTCAAAAAATGAAGCAAATGAGCCAGAAAATGCAAGGCGCCATGCAATCTGGTGGCGAAGAACAAATGCATGAGGATACAGATATGTTACGACAAATATTAGACAATCTTGTTCTGTTTTCTTTTGACCAAGAAGCGCTGATGAACCAATTTAAATCTATTGAAGGGAATAATAATAAATTTGCCATATATCTTAAAAAGCAAAATAATTTAAGAGAACATTTTGAACATATTGATGACAGTTTATTCGCCTTATCTATGCGCCAACCTAAGCTTTCAGAACAGGTCAATAAGGAAATTACAGAAGTGTATTATAATATTGATAAGGCCTTAAGTTTGTTAGCTGAAAATCAAGTATTTCAAGGTGTTTCAAATCAGCAATTCACAGTTACAGCAGCCAATAACCTAGCTGATTTTTTGAGTAACGTTCTGGATAATATGCAAGAGAGTATGAGCATGAGTGCTGGAAAAGGTGGTGAAGGCGATATGCAATTACCAGATTTGATTATGTCTCAGGAGGAGTTGAATAAAATGATGGAAGAAGGTATGAAAAAAGGTGAGCAGGGAAAGCCAAATCAAGGGGAAGGACAAAAACCAGGCGATAGCAAAAAGGAAGGTAAAGGCGAAAAAGAAGGTGGAAAAGAGGATTATGGTAAAAACGGCAAACCTGGAAAAGATGGTAAGGGAAAAGACAATGGGGAAGGTAAGAACGGTCAACAAAATGTAGGCGAAGGCAATAGCGATGTTAATACGGAATTGCTATTTAAGATTTACCAACAACAACAACAATTACGACAGGCACTACAAGATAAACTTTTAAAAGAAGGCAAAGGTGGCAACGGTGATAGGTTGGTAAAGAAAATGGAAGACATTGAAATGGATTTACTAAATAAAGGATTTACAAAGCAAACGCTTCAAAAAATGATGGATTTGAAACATCAATTATTGAAACTTGAAAATGCCACATTTCAACAAGGCGAAGAGAATAAACGAGAATCTGAAACTAATAAAAATAGATTCGATAATAACTCAAACAATCAAATCCCAACGGCAAAACAATATTTTCAAACGACTGAAATATTAAACAGACAAGCTTTACCTTTGCAGCAGGTTTATAAAAAGAAAGTGCAAGATTATTTTAAAAAAGCTAATGATTAATTTCAATTACGAAACGGATTTTAAATTAGATTCTGAGAAACAATTTTCAATTTGGATTACGAATACTATTTCTTCTGAAGCATACAAATTAGAGGAAATAAATTATGTGTTTTGTGATGACGAATATCTCCATAAATTGAATGTTGAATTTTTAAATCATGATACGTTAACAGACATAATTAGCTTTGATTATTCTATCGGAAAAATTATACAGGGGGATATTTTCATTTCTGTTGAACGCGTAGCAGATAACGCTAAGGATTTTGGTGTATCGTTTGAAGATGAATTGAAACGTGTTGTCATTCACGGTGTTTTACATTATTGTGGTTACAAGGATAAAACGGATGATGATGCTAAGTTGATGCGTAAAAAGGAAAATCACTACTTGTCGAAATTATCTTAGATTCAAGATTTCAACGTATATTTACAAACCCAAAATTTTGATGTGTTCCACGTGGAACATGCTTTAAAAATTAATTTTAAATAATGTCAGGTTGAGCACAGTCGAAACTTTTTGACGTTAATAGAAACAATAATTATGTTTAACGAAGTTTATGATGTTGTAGTTGTAGGAGCAGGTCACGCAGGAAGTGAAGCTGCTGCTTCTGCTGCAAATATGGGAAGCAAAACGTTGCTTGTTACCATGAACTTACAGAACATCGCGCAAATGTCTTGTAATCCTGCTATGGGCGGCATTGCTAAAGGCCAAATTGTACGAGAAATTGATGCACTTGGCGGGTATAGCGGAATTGTTTCTGATACATCGGCTATTCAATTTAAAATGTTGAATAAATCTAAAGGCCCTGCTATGTGGAGTCCGAGGGTGCAAAGTGATAGAATGCGTTTTGCAGAAGATTGGAGAATGCTTTTAGAAGGCACACCAAATCTTGATTTTTATCAAGAAATGGTTTCTGGTTTAATTGTGGAAAACCATAAAGTAGTTGGTGTTAAAACATCATTGGGAATTGAGATAAAAGCAAAGTCGGTTGTCTTAACAAACGGCACTTTTTTGAATGGATTAATTCATATTGGCGATAAGAATTTCGGTGGAGGAAGAGCAGGCGAAAGAGCAGCAACCGGAATTACAGAACAACTCGTTAATTTAGGTTTTGAATCTGGTAGAATGAAAACAGGAACACCTCCAAGAGTAGATGGTAGAAGTTTAGATTATTCTAAAATGGTTAAACAGCCTGGAGATGCTAATCCTGAAAAATTCTCGTATTTAGATATTACAAAACCATTAGAAAATCAGCGTTCTTGTCACATGACTTATACGAGTCTTGAAGTCCATGATTTGCTTCGTGAAGGGTTTGATAGGTCGCCAATGTTTAACGGTAGAATTAAAAGTTTAGGGCCAAGATATTGTCCGTCAATAGAAGATAAAATTAATCGTTTTGCTGATAAAGATAAACACCAATTATTTATAGAGCCAGAAGGTTGGAATACCTGTGAGGTTTACGTAAATGGATTTTCTACATCACTTCCAGAAGATGTTCAATTTAAAGCATTACGATCTGTAGTTGGTTTTGAAGGCGTGAAGTTTTTTAGACCAGGTTACGCTATTGAATATGATTATTTTCCACCCACACAATTGAAGCATACTTTAGAAACGAAGCTTGTTGAAGGCTTATATTTTGCAGGTCAAATTAACGGCACTACAGGGTATGAAGAAGCTGCTTCTCAAGGATTAATGGCAGGCATAAATGCGAGTTTAAAAGTCCAGGAAAAAGACCCGTTTACTTTAAAACGAGATGAAGCTTATATAGGCGTTCTGGTGGATGATTTGATTACGAAAGGCACAGAAGAGCCTTATCGTATGTTCACATCTAGAGCAGAATATAGAACCCTATTACGTCAAGATAATGCGGATAAAAGATTAACGCCAAAAGGATTTGAATTAGGTTTAGCTTCTGAAAAGCGTTTAAAGCGTATGGAAGAAAAGCATGAAGCTGCTGAAAAATTCGTTACGTTTTTTGAAACTGAAAGCGTTAAACCAGAAATCATAAATCCGATTTTAGAAACTAAAAAATCAGCTGCTGTAAAACAATCTGGAAAGCTATTTAAAGTTTTTGCTAGACCGAATATTGAGATGGATGATGTTAGAAAAGTTGAAAGTGTTGAAGCTTATATTCAAGATAATAATTTAGATAGAGAAATAATAGAGCAAACAGAGATACAAGTAAAATACGCTGGATATATCGCCAAGGAAAAAAACAATGCTGATAAATTAACACGATTAGAGTACGTAAAAATTCCTGAAAACTTTGACTATTCACAAATCAAATCTATGAGTTACGAAGCACGTGAGAAGTTGAAAAAAATTCAACCAACAAGTGTTTCTCAAGCCTCAAGAATTAGTGGTGTTTCGCCAAATGATATTTCTGTTTTATTGGTTTATATGGGGCGCTAAATTCTTGCGAAGGCAGGAATCTCATTATAAAAATAAGTAAACATTATTACTTATAATGCGAATTTTTTAAACGTTCCACGTGGAACATATAATCTTTTAGTTCAAATTTTTAAATCTTCAATTAGAAAGTAAAGTGCAAAAATCAATAATTTTATTATTCTTTATTACAACAATTGTTTTCTCTTGTAAACAAAGAAATAGTAAAATAGAGTTTGTTAAAAAGTATTATGAGACTTTAAATAATTCTGATTTTTCAAACGTTACTTCATTGTTGTCGGATAGTATATTAAGTAAAGAAGTTAACTATAAGATGATGTTTTCTCAAGAAGATTATCTTAAACTTCTCAAATGGGATTCAACTTTTAGTCCAGAATATAGGGTCATCGAGATAAGCGAAGAGGACGAAATTATTAGAACTAAAATTTCTCAAAAAGATAAACGAATTCTTTTTCTTAATGAAGAACCAATAATAACGAATCAAATTATTAGGTTTAATAATGGTAAAATATCAAATATAGAAATTGTTAAATATGTTGTTTTTAATGACTCAATATTTATTAGTAATAGGTTTAAGCTTTTAAATTGGGTTGGAATTAATCATCCTGAAATAAAAGATTTTATTAACGACCAGACTGAAAAAGGTGGTTTAAAATATATAAAGGCTATTGAACTTTATCAAGAAGCTAACAAATAATTTTAAGTTTTAAATGACAATTAAATCTGTTTCTATAACCGTAAAAGACCACTCCGTTTCAGGAGAAGAGTTTCAATTAATTCAAAACTCTGAATACGGTTTTCTAGAAACGCAACCACAACCGTCTTCGGATAAATTACCCGAATATTATCAAAGCGAAGATTATATTTCGCATACAGATTCCAAAAGAAATCTATTCGAAAAAGCATATCATTTAGTCAGAAGTATTTCACTTAAAAAGAAATTAAACTTAATTAATTCTTTAGCTTCCGAAGAGAAAAAACTTTTAGACGTTGGATGCGGAACAGGAGACTTTTTAAAAACAGCGCAACAAAATAATTGGCAGATTTCTGGAATAGAACCAAACAAAGAAGCAAGAGATATTGCTAATAAAAAAACAAATAATTCCGTTTTTGAAACAGAGCAATTATTAAAGTTTAAGCCAAACAGTTTTAATGTCATTACGCTTTGGCATGTATTAGAGCATTTACCAAATTTAGAAGAGCAAATTGCAATTTTTAAAAAACTTTTAAAGCCAAACGGAACTTTAATAATTGCTGTTCCGAATTATAAAAGTTACGATGCAAAACATTATAAACAGTTTTGGGCAGCTTATGATGTACCAAGACATTTTTGGCATTTTAATCAAGCATCTATTTCAAAATTAGTTTCAAAACAATCTTTTAAAGTTGAAAAAGTAAAACCCATGTGGTTTGATTCATTTTACGTAAGCATGCTTTCTGAAAAGTACAAGTCTGGAAAAATGAATTTTATTAAGGGGTTTTGGATTGGATTGTTTTCAAATCTAAAAGCGATAACAACAAAAGAGGCTTCATCTTTAATTTACATCATTAAAAACAGCTAAAATCAATTTCTATTTAGCACATTCTTTCTTCAGTTAAGTAAACACCCAAATACTAGTCGATTTTATTAAAGTGTCTTAAATCGCTTTAAATGCATTAATTTTTAATAGGAATTAACTATTACTTATTCTTTTTACTATAAGGTTTCGTTATATGTTAAAATCAGAATAATTCCGTTTTTTTTTAAAACTTACTTTATTACATTTGTTCGTATTAAAAATAAAATCATTCAGAAAAATTCAAACCAATGAAAAATATTATTTATGTAGTTTTAGCTACTTTTATTTTTGCCTCTTGTGAAAAGCCTAACAAAATTGCTTTTGTTGATAACGGTACCTTAATCAATAAGTATCAAGAGAAGATAGATGTAGAAGAAAAATATAAAGTTAAGGAGGAAGCCTTTAGAAAACGAGGAGATAGCATCAGTCAAGCTTTTCAAGCTGAAGCACAAAAAGGACAAGCTGAAGCGCAAAGAATTGCAAGAAGCAACAGAAAGAAAGCTGAAGAGTTAATGGGAGGTTTACAGCAAAAGCAACAACAATTGCAACAACAAATGCAAGTGGAGCAACAACAATTGACTCAAGCATTTCAAGGTGAAATTGACTCCGTTATTGTTCATGTAAAAGATTTTGTAAAAGACTATGGAAAAAAGAACGGTTACAACTATATATTAGGAACTAGCGATGGAGCTGCAACGGTTATGTATGGTGCTGAGGAAAGTGATTTAACGCAAACTATTTTGGATGCGCTTAATGCGGGATATAAAAAAGAATAGCTTCTTAACACAATAATATGTTAAAAGTCAAGTTTTTAGCTTGACTTTTTTTTGTGCCCAAAAATTAAATTCAAAATATTCTTCAATTCGATGCAACCTTTCGTTTTTTGATATGTCAATAATAATATCAATCATCAATCAAAAAACGAACAAATCAAATGAAACACACTTTATTAGTCTTGTGTTTAGTATTAAGCACAGTATTAACAGCTCAAAATACGTTTAGTATAAGAGGTACAGTTAAAGATTCTAAAAACGGGGAAACATTATTAGGCGCTACCGTTTTCTTAAAAAACACAACAAATGGAGCAGTTACAAATCCTTATGGATTTTACTCTTTAACAGCTAAAGAAGGAGCATACTCTTTAGTAGTGTCTTATATGGGATATGAAAACATATCTAAACCCATTATTTTGAAAGAAGACCAAATTATTGATTTTAAGCTTACTGAATTATCACAACAATTAGACGAAGTCGTTATTACTGCTGAAGAGCCAGAACGCATCAATATTAGGAAACCACAAATGAGTGTTTCTAAATTAAACGCCTCCACAATTAAACAAATACCTGCGGTTTTAGGCGAAGTGGATGTTATAAAATCCATCCAGATGTTGCCAGGAGTTACCAATGGTGGCGAAGGTACGCCTGGTTTTAATGTGAGAGGTGGTGCTGCAGACCAGAATTTAGTGTTACTAGACGAGGCTATAATCTACAACACCTCACATTTTTTTGGATTCTTTTCCGTTTTTAATAACGATGCCATTAAAGATGTGAAATTATACAAAGGCGATATTCCTGCTAAATTCGGCGGACGCGTATCATCTGTTTTAGATGTGCATCAGAAAGACGGAAATAGTAAAGAGTTTGCTTTAAGTGGCGGTGTTGGTTTGATTTCTAGTAGGTTAACTGCAGAAGCGCCGCTGTTTAAAGATAAAGGGTCCTTTTTAATTGCAGGTCGTTCGTCTTACGCACATTTATTAATGAAAACTATTGAGGAAGTGAAAGACGATAAAATATCTTTCTACGATTTAAACTTAAAAACAAACTACGAAATCAATAACAATAACCGTGTGTATCTTTCAGGATATTTTGGTCGAGATATTTTCGATTTATCGGGCGTGATTAAAAATACTTACGGAAATGCATCAGGAAATTTAAGATGGAATCATGTATTTAACGATAAGCTTTTTTCAAATTTATCCTTGATTTATAGCAAATATGACTATCAAATCAAACTTGATTTTGTGAAGTTAGATTGGATTGCTGACATCAAGAATTATAATGTAAAGTACGATTTCAAATATTATGTAAATAATAAATTGACTGTAGATTTTGGTGCAAGCGGTATTCTGTACAATTTGAACCCTGGCGAAGTAAAACCGACTTTTGATGATTCGCCTGTAAATTATTTAAAATTAGAACAAAAACGTGCTTTTGAAAGCGGTATTTACGCTAGTGCGGAAATGAAATTGACCGATAAGTTGACTCTAAATTACGGTTTAAGATATAGCCGATTCAATAGATTGGGAGGGCAAAATATAATGAATTATGTAGATGGTATGCCAGTAATTTATAATGAAGAATTGGATATTTATGAAAATGGCGAAGAAACCAGAAATACATTTTTCAAGAAGAATGAAAGCATTAAAAATTTTGGAAATTTAGAACCTAGATTAGGACTTGCATATCAATTAGACGAATCGTCTTCTGTAAAAGCAAGCTTCACTAAAACAGCGCAATATTTACATTTATTATCCAATACATCTGCGGTAACGCCAGTTGATGTTTGGACACCAAGTGGAAAATACATAAAACCACAATTATCCAAACAATATACTTTAGGCTACTACAAAAACTTGAAAGACAGTAAATATGCTTTAGAATTAGAAACCTATTACAAGGCTATAGATAATAGAATTGATTATGTAGATGGTTCAGATTTAATAGGAACAAACACTATAGAAACCGAAATATTAAACGGAGAAGCCAGAGCTTATGGTTTAGAGGTGTTATTCCGAAAAAACAAAGGGCGTTTTACAGGTTGGTTTGCTTACACACTGGCTAAATCTGAACAAAGAACTTTAGGTGGCGATGCCGGCGGACCAGGTATAAATGATGGCAAATGGTACAACACCGCTTATGATAGAACACACGATATATCTGTAACTGGAGCTTATAAACTCAATGACCGATGGAATTTTAGTGCTAATGCCGTTTTCCAAACAGGAAGACCAGTAACCTATCCAGACGGACAATATGAATATGAAGGTTTATCAATAGCTAGTTTTTCTGATAGAAATGCAAGCAGATTACCAGCATATCATAGGTTAGACCTCTCAGCAACTTATAGCCCAAAAAAGAACCTAAATAGACAATGGCAAGGCGAGTGGGTTTTTGGTATATACAATGCTTATAATCGTAAAAATGCAGCATCCATTTCGTTTCGTCAAAATGATGAAACGGGCGTAAATGAAGCTTCTAGAACAGCCATTTTTGGTCTTATTCCTTCAATCACTTATAACTTCAAATTTTAGCATCATGAAACTATATATAAAATCATTTTTAATACTACTGTTTATCGGCATCACATCTTGCGAAGATGTTATAGATGTAGAGGTACCAACTTCAAAATCTAGATTGGTTATTGAAGCCTCTTTAGATTGGCAAAAAGGCACAACTGGAAATAATCAAACTATAAAATTAAGTACTTCAAAACCTTATTTTGATAATACTATAAATAGCAGTTTAACTGGAGCTTTAGTGAAAGTTACGAATAACAATAGTAATGTAGAATATGTGTTTGTTGACCAAAATGATGGCACATATACCATCAATAATTTTGATCCAATAATTAATAACAGCTATACATTAGAAGTTGAGTATAACAATGAAACTTACAACGCTACTGAAACATTAAAATCCGTTTCGCCAATAAAACGAGTAGAACAATCATTGGAAGGTGGTTTTGATGATGAAGCACTAGATGTTTCCATGTTTTGGGATGATCCTGCCGATGAAGAAAACTTCTACCTCATAAAATTTATAGATAATTTTGAGATACTTCCCTTATTTGAAGACTTCTCAGATGAGTTTGTTAATGGAAATGAATTAGAGACCTTTTTTGAAGATGAATATGAGGTAGGCGATAAGGTAGAATTTACATTGTATGGCATTTCAGAACGTTATAATAATTATATGGTTTTATTAATACAACAATATGATAGTGCTGGCGACCCGTTTAGTCCCGTTCCAGGAAAATTAAAGGGTAATTGTATTAATGTAGATTCTCCAGAAGATTACGCTTTTGGATATTTTAGGGTTACAGAATTTGATACGGTAAATTATACGTTTCAATAACTTTTAAAACCAATATTATC
>ENA-ORXM01003861-ORXM01003861.1-marine-metagenome-genome-assembly--contig:-NODE-3861-length-14121-cov-2.935061_pt1 | contig 14121 bp, 11 predicted proteins | sample MGYA00237867_ERZ511480 | MGnify/ENA primary metagenome ERZ511480 (study PRJEB26309, sample SAMN06266103) | marine metagenome | isolation source: Algal blade | place: United Kingdom:Sidmouth, United...
GAGCAAATTGTTACCAGTAAAAATATCGTTCAACATTTGAAAGCCATTAAGAACGAAACGGAAATTGGTCATATTAAAAATGCAATGCGAAAGGACGGCGTTGCATTGACTAAATTATTTATGTGGTTGGAAAAGATGTTGGAAGAAAGGGAGATTCCAGAAGTGGAAGTTGCGGAAAAATTAGCGAATTTTCGAGCGCAACAAGAGCATTATTATGGGGAAAGTTTTGATGCAATCGTCGGTTACAATGGCAACGGGGCGATTGTGCATTATCGGGCAGAAGCGGCGACTTGTGCAAATATTAAAAAAGAAGGGATTTTACTTTTAGACAGTGGCGGACAGTATTTTGACGGCACTACAGACATCACGCGAACCATTGCTTTGAGCGAACCGACTGCGGAACAAAAACGGAATTACACCTCTGTTTTGAAAGGACATATTGCCTTGGATACCGCTAAATTTCCACACGGAACGACGGGTCCACAGTTGGATACTTTGGCGCGCATGTACCTTTGGCAAGATTGTTTAAATTATGGACACGGCACAGGACACGGCGTTGGTTTTTTCCTGAATGTCCACGAACCGCCGCAGGGTTTTGCTACCAATCCGACGACTTCGCGGGGACGCACGGCGATTGTGCCAGGTATGTTTACCTCCAATGAACCAGGTTTTTACAAAAAAGAAGAATACGGAATTCGGATTGAAAATTTGGTGATTTGTCGGGAAGGAGAGAAGAACGATTTTGGGCAATTTTATCAATTTGAAAACTTGACAATGTTTCCAATTGAAACTATTTTGATAGATAAAAAGCTATTGACTGAGCGAGAAACCAAGTGGCTCAATGATTATCATCAGGAAGTTTTTGAAAAATTATCGCCACTTTTAAATGAAGAAGAAACGGCTTGGATGAAGGCAAAATGTGCGGCAATTTAACGTTTTCCACAATTCACAAAAGTTATTAACAAGTTGTTAGCTTTTTTTTCTAAAAAATAGGAAACTAAAGGTTATTTTTGCAAAAACATAACTATCCAAAAAATCGCCTAAACCATTGAAATATACATCGTTATGAAATTTAGTGTTTCCTCTTCTGAATTGTTAAGACACCTTACCATTGCGGGCGGTGCGATTGGGTCAAATCCAGTATTGCCAATCTTGGAAGACTTTTTATTTACTATTGCAGAGAATAAATTGACCATTGCGGCTACCGATTTGGAAACCTCCATTTCTACCCAAATTGATGTGATGTCGGATGCCAACGGAACGGTCGCTGTACCTGCACGAATTTTACTGGACACGCTGAAAGCTTTGCCTGAACAGCCAATTACGTTTGCCATTGATGAAGAAAATTTCGGTATTCAGATTACTTCTGCTTACGGAAAATATAAATTGGCAGGAGAAAACGGTGATGATTTTCCGAAGATTCCGGAAGCAGACGGAGTGGATTCGATTACTGTGCCTGCGCCAGTTTTGAGCAACGCGATTAGCAAAACTTTGTTCGCGACCAGTAATGACGAATTGCGACCAGCGATGACAGGCGTTTATTTTCAAGTTGATTTTGATAAACTGACTTTTGTAGCAACGGATGCGCACAAGTTGGTAAAATATACATTTTCGGAAGTGAGTAGCGAAGTTTCGACCTCGTTTATTGTTCCTAAAAAAGCGTTGAATCTATTGAAAAGTGCATTGCCATCTGGTGGCGAAGTGAAATTTTCGTTCAACAAAGCCAACGCCTTTTTCAGTTTCGACCATACAAATTTGGTGTGTCGTTTGATTGACGCACGTTATCCAGATTACAATGCGGTAATTCCAGTTGACAATCCAAACTTGTTGACCTTGCCACGAAAAGATTTTCAAAATTCTTTGAAACGGATTGCGATTTATGCGAATAAAACGACCAATCAGGTGATTTTGAATATTAAGAATGAAAGCATGACGGTTTCAGCGCAGGATTTGGATTTTTCTAATGAAGCGCAGGAAGTATTAGATTGTAACTATGATGGCGAGCCGATTACGATTGGTTTTAATGCGAAGTTCTTAGGAGAAATGTTAGGTGTTCTCGAATCTGATGAGATTAAATTGGAATTGTCAGCACCGACGCGTGCAGGAATTTTATTGCCGAGTGAAGATGGAGAAGGAGAATCAATTTTGATGTTGGTGATGCCGGTGATGTTGAGTAATTGATTGGAGAAGTTAGAGATTTAGATTGATGACAGAGATATAAAAAAGGTTAGCAATTCGATATTGCTAACCTTTTTGCGTTTTAATCCTTATTCATAATCAACTCATAATTAGTACTTCGCCCACCGTCTTCTCTTTTTAAAATACCTTTCTCCATCAAATCTTGAATATCTCTCAAAGCCGTATCTTTTGAGCATTTTGTCATTTTCGCCCATTTGGCAGTCGTTAATTTACCAAGAAAGTGGTCTAACAATTTTTGTAAAATCAATATTTGACGAGGATTTAAAGCAGTTGCCGCATGTCTAATCCAAAATTCATGACGTATCAGCACCTTTTCTAAAAGAATTTCGGAGGCTTTCAAAGCATTCAATAAACATTCTAAAAACCAAACGAGCCAATCGGTAATGTCCAATGATTTTTTCTGCGATTTTTCCAAAATAGCGTAATACCCTTTTCGCTCCTCCCGAATTTGTGCCGACATACTATAAAATCGCTGTGAAATACCATCTGCCCGCGTCAATAACATATCCGTCAATGCTCTTGCCATGCGCCCATTTCCATCGTCAAAAGGATGAATTGTGATGAACCAAAAGTGTGCAATTCCTGCTTTTAAAACGGAGTCTATATCTTGATTTTGATTAAACCACTTTAAAAATTGCTGCATTTCTTTCTCAATTCTATCCGCTGCGGGAGCTTCGTAATGCACTTTTTCGCGCCCCATTCCACCAGAAACAACTTGCATCGCCCCCAATGTGTCATCTCGATATTCCCCCACCATTATTTTGTACAAGCCACTTCTCCCTCCAGGAAACATCGCTGCATGCCAACCAAAAAGTCGGTCTTCCGTCAATGAATTTTTATTTTTTTGAATGGCATCTAACATCATTTCCACTACTCCGTCCACATCTCTATCAGAAGAAACCAAGCCAGCGATTTCCAATCCTAATCGTCTCGCCAAAGAAGAGCGAACTTCTTCTGATTTGAATATTTCCCCCTCAATTTCATTGGATGTCAAAATATCTATAGTTAGCGTATTTAGGTTGGCTTCACTTTGTAAATCAAATCCTAAATTTTCCATTTTTCCCAACAACTTTCCCTGTAAATATCGGACTTTACCCAATAATTCAATCAGTGCCTCATCTTTCCATTTGAAATTTGGCCAATCATTTTGCTCGTGTATGTAAGTTCTTATTCGTTGCATATTTTGCGGTAAAAATACGATAATTTAATTATTCACCGCATATTTTGCATCGAATAACACTTTTTTCACCGCAAATTACAATATCTAAGCCGCCAATGCTTCCTTTAAATCATTTTTGGAAACCATGCCCGACGCTCGCCAAAGCAATTTTCCTTTTTGATAAACCATGAAGGTTGGAACACCTTTTACTTCCATAGCTGTCGCCAATTTTTGATTTCTATCAATGTCGATTTTCACAATTTTAGCCTTCTCACCCATTTCATTTTTCAAATCTTGCAAAATTGGGGACATTGCTTTACACGGTCCACACCAAGTTGCATGAAAGTCTAATAAAATTGGAGTTTCGCTATTGATAATGTCTTGAAAAGATTTTTTCTCTGCCATTTTTTTATGTTTTATTGTAAAAACGTTTTAGGTGTAAATTGGTTGAATAATAGTCTTCGACCTTCGTTTCCATCAAATAAATGTCAAAAGAAACAAACTTTATAAGGTCGCAAAGCGTACTCTATTTTTATAGAATATCTTTGTGTTTTTTGAAAACGAATTCAATTTTTGCAATGAAATTTTCCAAAATGAAATCACTCAATTCTTTTCTACTTTTCCTGTTTATTAGCAGTCCGTTTTTTACTTTCGCCCAGCAAATGTCGCTGGCTGATGCCTTGATATATGCAGAAAAAAATAACTCCTCGCTCAAAGATGCCTATCTGAATATTGCGGATGCAGAAGGACAAATCGTTGAAAATAAATCCATCGGTCTGCCCAAATTGAACTTGGGTGTTGACTACACTTATAATACACAGTTGCCAAAATCTTTGATTCCAGAAACTACTTTTGACCCCGTAAATGGGCGAGACGGTGAGTTTTTAGAACTGGTTTTTGGGTTGCGCCAAAATTTTAATGCAGGATTGACGGCCAATTGGTTATCATTGGACGGTACTTATTTTTATGGGTTGAAAGCGGCGCGCTTGTTCCGTGATTTTCGGCAAAAAGAATTAGCGACGGTGAGGAAAGATGTGGAAGACGCTGTGATTGAAGCGTATTTGCCCGCATTGATTATCACGGAAAATTTAGCAATTCTGGATAAAAACATCGCTAACGTCACTAAATTATTAAAAGAAACGACCGCTTTTTACGAAGAGGGTTTTTTGGAACGGTTGGATGTTTCGCGTTTGGAATTGTCTCTGTCTAATTTGAATACGGAGAAAGATAACCTCAAGCGACAGCGAGAAATTGTAGTAAATGCACTAAAATTTGCACTCAATTATCCACTAGACGAACCGCTGGAAATCGGTGATGATTTGGAAACGTTGTTTGTCGAAGATGCGCCCGAGGAATTGACCGAAGAAATGAATTACGAAAATCGACCTGAATACATTACTGCTAAAGTAGGCTTACAACTCAACGAACTGAACATAAAACGCTATCAAGCGGGCTATTTGCCGTCACTTAGTTTGATTGGTGCGTATCGACAAAACTGGCAGGGCGATAAATTCAACGAAGGTTTCTGGTTTCCCAATTCTTTTGTAGGTGCGAGTATTTCAATGCCGATTTTTGATGGCTTTATGAAAAAAGCACAGATTCAACGGGCAAGAGTTGATTTGGAAAAAGCACAATTGCAGTTGAACGATTTGGAACGTGGTATTTCTTTGGAAGTCAAAAATGCGCGAACGGCTTATTATTCTGCCGCTGAAAGATTGACCAATCAAAATAAAAATTTGGAACTTGCTGAGTTGATTTACAACGATGCGACTATTAAATATCAGGAAGGAATTGGGTCGAGTGTAGAGTTGATTCAGGCGGAACAAGCGTTGTTTAATACACAACGGAATCGAACGCAAGCGATGTACGATTTGTTGGTGGCGAAGAAGGATTTGGAGCAGGCATTTGGGAAATAAATAAATGCCACTACTTAAAAAATATTGATTTCAAACATGAGTCATCCCAAATTTTAACCTATAAAAATGCGGAATAACTAAATTCAAACTTTTGCTAATATACTGCTATGTTCCTGCGGGATTATCAAGTGCAAAGTTTCCATTTTCTGATACTATTTAAATTTCTACATTTTAAGCTAAAAATCGAAACCCCACACCTCGTACCGTTTCAATTTTCACATTTTCATCTTCTTGAAAATATTTACGCAAACGACTAATAAAAACGTCCATACTACGTCCCAGAAAATAATCATTTTCTCCCCAAACTTCAATTAAGATGCTTTCGCGACGAATGAGTTGATTGCGATTTTGAAAAAGGAAATTAAGCAAAATGCCCTCTTTTTCCGTCAATTGATGCGTTTTCGTCGGCGTAACTAAAGTGAGTTCTTCAAAATCAAATTTAATCTGTCCAATCTGAATCGGTTCGTTGCTTTGTGTGGGCGCGACCCTTTTTAAAATATTTTGAATTCTCAACACCAATTCATCTGCTTCAAAAGGCTTGACAATGTAATCATCTGCCCCTAATTTCAATCCCTCCATTCTATCTTCTTTCAGTTTTTTAGCGGTCAAAAACAAGAAAGGAATTTTTCCATTGATGGCTTTTATTTTTTTCGCCAAGGTAAAACCATCCATTTTTGGCATCATCACATCCAAAATACAAATATCAAATTTCTGTTTTTGAAAACTTTCCCAGGCCTCTTCACCATCTTTCGCCCAATGTACCTCAAAGTCATTGAGTTCTAAAAACTGTTGAAAAACACTGCCGAGGTCTTGGTCGTCTTCTGCTAATAGGATTTTCTGCATGGATATTTCTATTCTGAATTTTAAATTATTTCGGTAACTCGGATTTTCAATCCGAGCAGTCGTTTCTAAATTCCAATTGATTAAATTTTAGGATTAAAAATTTTATTAGCTACTGCTCGGATTGAAAATCCAAGTTACCGAAATAGTTATTTGAATTTTTAATATTTCGTTCAAAGGTATTTTAAAAATTGGTTGTTTCAAAATGGAAGTCCAATTTAGAACTTATTTTAATGATTCTCGTTACTTTTTAGATACTTCGGTAACTCGGATTTTTTATAGTCTGAGCAGTATTTGATAAGGTATCTATTTTCAAATGCCCTAAAAATAAAACAATTGTCAGGTTAAAAACCTGAGTTACTTAAATTTGCAGTAATCAATTCTCAATTCCTAAAAAAATGCAAAATCAACCACCTACTTACAAAGAAAAAGGCATTACGGGACAAGGCTTTGAACTTGTCAAAAACCCACTTGATTTTGTTATCAAACAAAGCAAATTACTCGGTGATTTTTTCAAAGTTCCTTTCTTTTTTAGAACAATTTATGTGACGACCAATTTGGAAGCAATTCGCCACGTATTGCAAGTCAATCATAAAAATTATCAAAAAAGTCCCGCCTACAAGCAATTAAAATTAGCATTGGGAAATGGTTTAGTAACTAGCGAAGGTGATTTTTGGAAGAAGCAGCGACGGATGGCACAACCCGCATTTTACAAAACGCAACTCAATGAGTTATTTGAAAAAATGACTGGCATTGCGGAAGATTTTTGTGAAGAACTGGAGCTAAAACGCGGGCAAAAAGAATCCATTGACATTGCCCCCGAAATGATGCAGGTGACTTCCGATATTGTTTTAAAAGCATTGTTTAGCACCTTCAAAGAACAGGATAAAGAGGAAATGGCGCAAACGATGTATTTCGCTCAGGAACACATTATGCGTCGAACCATTAAGCCCTGGTCAATTCCATTTGGCTATCTCAACGGTCGCGAGAAACGATTTAGCAAAGCAATGGAAGATTTTAATCAAACCATTTATGAACTGATTGATGAAAGAATGCACAGCCCAAATCCTCCAACTGATTTATTAACCATGTTAGTGCAAACTCGCGATGAAGAAACGGGTAAAGGCATGACCAATCAACAATTGCGCGATGAAGCAATCACGATGTACGCCGCAGGACACGAAACTTCTGCGAATGCGCTAAATTGGACATTGATGGCATTGGCAGAAGAACCAGAAATCGTGGCGAAAATGCGAGCAGAGATTAAAGAAGTTATCGGTGAACGAACGCCTTCTTTTGAAAATTTGCGGCAACTGCAATATGTTCGGCAGGTTATAGAAGAAGGGATGCGCTTGTATCCACCCGCTTATGCTATTGGGCGAGAATCTTTGGCAGAAGATGAGATTTTGGAATATAAAATCCCAAAAAAATCAATCGTATTGATGAGTGTTTATGCTTTGCAGCGCGATGAAAAATATTATCCAAATCCAAATAAGTTTGACCCAGACAGATTTTCGCCAGAGGAAGTTAAAAAGCGTCCGCGATTGGCTTATATGCCCTTTGGTGCTGGACCAAGAATGTGTATTGGGAATCATTTTGCAATGATGGAAATGCAGTTATTGCTCACGCTATTGATTCGAAGATTTGATTTTGTTTTGGATAAAAATTATCCAGTTGATAAGCAAGCGTTGGTGACAATGAAGCCTAAAGATGGGATTCGGATGTGGATTCGGTGATGCTTAGGAAGGGATGCCCTCGAAGGCATCCCTTCCTCTCTGAAGCAGTCTTACATTGCATGTACTATTAAGAGAGCAAGGGATGCCTTTTGAGGGCATCCCTTGCTACAAAAAAAATCCCCAACCGATTACTCGATTGAGGATTTTTATATTTCGAAAAAAACAATTTTGGTTTCCACTACACCACCGTGAGCCGTGTACCGTCCGCCGTCAACCGTTTTTTACTCTTCTTCGCTTTTTGTCTTAATTGGCTTACCACCGTCAGACAAATCTTGCCATTTCTTCAATTCGTCCCATTTTCCATCTGCTGCCATTTGCGCTTGCTCTGGCCAAGTAGTTGGATTATGGAAGCCGAAGTTACCTTCTGCTTCTGTCAACATAGTTTTGATGTCTTCCGCTTTAGCCGCAGCCAATTGAGCAAAAGTCATAATACCATTGTTGTTCAAAACGCCTTGAATTTTTGGTCCAATACCTTCGACTTTAGTCAATTTGTCAGCTGCTACTTCTACTTTTGCATCAGCCACAGGTGCTGCTGCTTCTGTAGCTGCTTCTTTAGCCTCCACATTAACTTCTTCTTTTTTCGGTGCTGGTTTTTTCAACGGCGGAGGAGTAGGAGCTTTACCTTGCAAAGCTACTTTCAAATCTGCCAAACCTGCCAAGTCACCCAAGGTTGTTTTTTCAACTTTTTCCTGAGTTTTCTTAACAGCTGTTCGTGTTTCTTTGCGTTCAGCATCTTTCTCTGCTCGTACAGAATCATCCGCTTCACGGCGAATATCATCTAAGTAACGAGTATGAGAAACGATGATTCGCTTATCGTCACGGTTGAACTCAATGACTTTAATTGTCAATACTTCATCCACCTCTGCTAATTTGCCATCTTCCTTGCGCAAGTGACGAATTGGAGCGAATGCTTCCAAACCGTAAGGCAATTGAACGATGCCACCTTTGTCGTCGCGTCGCATGATTGTTCCTTCGTGGTATGAACCAACTGGGAAAACATTTTCGAAGGTATCCCAAGGATTCTCTTCCGTCTGTTTGTGACCCAATGACAATTTACGGTGGTTTTGGTCGATGTCCAAAATCACAACATCAATGTCTTTACCTACTTTAGTAAATTCAGATGGGTGATTGTATCGTTTCGTCCAAGACAAGTCAGAAATGTGAATCATTCCACCAATTCCATCAGTCATTTCGATAAACACACCATAAGGAGTCAAGTTTTTGACTTTACCTGTGTGGCGACTACCAACTGGGAATTGTTCTGAAATTTTGCTCCATGGGTCATCACTCATTTGCTTAACGGATAATGACATTTTACGGTCATTACGGTTAACAGTGACAACTTTTGCATCCAATTCTTCACCCATTGTGAAGAACTCACGCGCGTTGATTGGTTGGTTACTCCAGCTAACCTCAGATACGTGAATCAAACCTTCAACGCCTGGCTGAATTTCCAAGAAAGCACCGTAGTCTTCGATGTTGACGATTTTACCTTTAACAGTAGAACCTTCATCAATCGTTTCTGCCAATACTTCCCACGGATGTGGTTGCAATTGTTTAAGACCTAAAGAAATACGTTTTTTGTTCTCATCAAAATCAAGTACTACAACGTTGATTTTTTGATTCAAAGAAAGTATTTGATTCGGGTGACTGATTCGTCCCCAAGAAATATCCGTGATGTACAACAAACCATCAACACCTCCCAAATCAAGGAATGCACCAAAGTCTGTAATGTTTTTCACCAATCCTTCCAATACCTGACCTTTCTCCAAGCTACCGATGATAGCTTCACGCTGTTCTGCCAAGTCAGATTCAATCAATGCTTTGTGAGAAACTACGGCATTTTTAATTTGCTCGTTGATTTTCACTACTTTGAATTCCATCTCGCGACCAACAAATTGGTCATAGTCCATAATTGGCTTAATGTCAATTTGTGAACCAGGCAAGAACGTTTCCAAACCACTGCAATCAGCGATTAAACCACCTTTCGTTTTGTGAATGATGCGTCCTTTAATAACAGTACCATTTTCGAAAGAATCTTTGATAGATTCCCATGCTTGCAACAATTTGGCTTTACGACGAGACAATACCAATTGTCCACGCTCATCCTCTTGTGCTTCCACATAAACAGAAACCGAGTCACCAACTTTCATGTCTGGTGTATCACGGAATTCACTCAATGAAACCAAACCATCAGACTTGAAGTTAATGTCCAAAAGAACATCACCATCGTTGATAGCCGTTACGATACCGTTCACGATTTGACTGTCTGCTACAGAACTTAATGTCGCATCATATTCTTCGATATAAGCAGCAATTTCAGCATCCGAATAAGTTAATACTTGTCGATTTCCACCATCCCAATCAAAGTCATCATGTGGCGTGTCGTCAACGACTTCTTCGTCCAAGTCTGGCATCGGCTCATCTATGTCCTCTTCGGTCATGGTTTGTGTAGCAGCAGCTTTGATAGACTTAGCAGTTTCACCTACTGTCTTTCTCGCTTTTTTAGTCACAGTTTCAACTGTCGTTGCTGCTGTTTCCTTTACTGTTTCCGAAACCTCTTTTGCCGTTTCAGTAACAGTTTCAACTGCTTCCGCTGCTGTTTCTTTTACTGTTTCTGCAACCTCATTTGCTGTTTCTTTCACAGACTCCACTGCTTCCGCAGCTACTGATTTTGCTTTTTCAACAACTGTCTCTGCAGTTGTTTTAGTAGATTCTGTATTTTCTACAGTTCCATCTACTTCTGGATTTTTTTCTTCGAGCATTTAGAATGCTTTTAGTTTTATGAAAATTAGACGATGAAAGTATTTTTAAAAATAATCTAAAAAGTGACTTTCATTTTTTTCCCAATTTTCAAAGTTTATTAAAAATATGGTTGATACTCCGTTTTTTAAGAAAAGTTAAACCTCTCCTCCAAAACGGGCGCGAAATTACTATTTATTTTGTTGAAAACCAAAGATTTAGCGGAAGGAATTGAGAATGAAAAGTATTTGACGGGAAAGATGAGTTAATTCCTCAAAAAAAATAGCCAAAAACTATGATTGGGATGAGTATTAAAATCGATATTCCTACAATATTCAGATATTTTACAAAATTATTCTTGTAGATTTTATCTTCCTTCAATCCCTTTATTAATTCATTTTTTATTTCTTCATAGTTTGATATCTCTGTCGAAGAAATTTCAATATTTATTTTATCACCAAGCAGAAATAATGACTTTGATTGAAGGGAGTAGCTATCGAAATATAATTCAGCAAATCTAGTGATTTTTTCTCTTGATGTTCTCTTTTTGTAAAGTCCAAAAACTGATTTTTTTAGCAATTCATTATCATTTATTTCAATTTCATAACTGATAATTAATAAAACAAAATTCAAGATTCCCATAAATCCAATGAAACATAAAATCAAGGTTTTTCCAAAAGCTAATTCACTTTCTTCTAAATTAATTGATAACCCCTTGCCACTAAAATAAATACAAAGGATACTTCCGATTAATCTAATCAATAAAAGAATCCACCTTTTTTTCGATTGAAACATTTCTGGTTTTTTCAATGGAAGGAATAAACAACATCTCTAATTAAAAGGATAATCACTCTACGTCTTTAGAATTAACACTTTTCTGAAAAAACTTATGGATAATTATGAGGGTATAGCAGCTTGACTGATTACTCCTTCTATTTTCAGTTTAATCAAACAATTCATCATATTCATTCCCTTTCTTCGGTGCTTTTTCTGGACGGCGCAACGGAGGCAATTCCATTCTTGGCTCATCTTTCACTTCTTCATAGTCAATATATTCCGCTTCTTTAGGAATGCCTGCTGCCTCCTCATATTGTGCTTGTGCTTCTTTTACTTTCTTTTTGAACATCGCTTTTCCCAATAAAAATAAAGATACAAACGGAAATCCAACCATCGTCAATAAAATGGCAATTACGCCTGTTAATAAACTTTTCTTGGCCAAATTCAGCAACCATTTTCCATAATTTGTCACCCCTTTAAAGTCCAAAGCTAAAGCCGCAAGGAAAACAAATGGGGACGCTATCCAAAGCAGTTTGAAGATAAATTGAGCAATATAAAATAGTGCAACAATCGTCAGCACCATAAAAACCATACTAAGAATTCCACCAAACATGGGGGAGGATTGATTGCGATAAGTCATTTTTACTGTATTTTGTATTTCTCGATTTTCATCGAAAAAATATATTTCCTATTTGTAATTATTTAGGTAACTCGGATTTTCAATCCGAGCAGTCATTTCTGCTGCTTCAATCTTAAATTAATTAGTCAGCAATCTTTATTTTCTGACTTATTCTTTTACCCTTAATAACTACTCCTTTTTATCATAAAACCTTAAAGTTAAGGATAAGTTTAGTAAAATTTGGAAGGATTAGACGAGATAAATGATTGATGGGGCTGAATGCTCGTTTGATTCGATTAAAATGGGTTGCGAGTTGCCCAATACGGGTAGACGGGTTACGAGTTGCGAGTTTTGGGGCAAATGAGTAGTTTTGCCCATAATTGAAATTCTTTTAACAATCTAAACAAAGATATAAATTGAGCATAGCAACGCAAAAAATTCGTACACCGCTGCGGTATCCTGGAGGAAAAAGTAGGGCTTTGAAATCTATCATTCCACTTGTTCCCAATGATTTTCAAGAATTTCGAGAACCCTTCGTTGGGGGAGGTTCAGTGTTTATTTATTTGCGGCAGTTATTTCCTGACCGTCAGTTTTGGATAAATGATTTGTATCCAGAATTGGCTGCTTTTTGGGAAATTGCAGGGACAGATATAGATGCGATGTTGGGACAAATTTGGACATGGCGTAGGGCATATCAGGATGGTCGAGTTTTGCATCGCTTTTTGGTAGATAATTTAAAAGAGTTTCCAAAAGTTAAAAAAGCGGCGGCATTTTTCATTCTCAATCGCCTGACTTTTTCGGGGACTTCGGAGAGTGGCGGGTATTCTCAATCCGCATTTGAAAAAAGATTTACGGAATCAAGCATTGCCAGAGTAGAAGCTATTTTGCCAATTATGGAAAAGGTGAAAGTGACCAATTTAGATTTTGAAAAAGTCATCGAAGCGCCGGGTGAAGGCGTTTTTATTTATTTAGACCCACCCTATTTTTCTGCTACCAAATCTGCTTTGTATGGTAAAAATGGAAATATGCACAAAGGTTTTGACCACGAACGGTTGGCAGAAGTATTAAAAAAATCACCGCACCGTTGGCTCATGACTTATGATGATAGTGAGTACATTCGTGAACTTTTTTCGTTTGCGAAGATTACTAAATGGAGTTTGACGTATGGCATGAGGAATGTGAAGGCTACGGCGAATCAGAAGGCAACGGAGGTTTTTATTTCTAATTATTAACAAATTGCGGCTGATATTTTAAATAAATTTTAACCCCTATAAATTATGCTTTTCCGACCTTTGCAACCTCTTTAAAGTATAGAAAATCAATTGTAATTTCTCGGATGATAAATCTGAATTTAAAAATATAGCTTATGAAAAAGATACTGGCATTTTTTACGATGACGGCATTGTTCACGATGAGTTTCGCTCAAACTCCGCAATATACAGATGCAAGCCAATCTGACCCTGCTGCAAAAAAACTGTTGGACAAAGTACAAGCGAAGTACAAATCCTACAAAACCATGAAGGCAGATTTTACGCTGACTATCGAAATTCCAGAAGAACCTAAAGAGGTACAAAAAGGAAAGTTCATGCAAGAGGGTGAAAAATATCGATTGGAAGCGGAAGCGCAAACGATGGTTTCAGACGGTGAAACATTGTGGTTGCATATGAAAAACAGCGAAGAAGTACAAATTAATGATGTCGAAGAAGACGAGGATATGTTGTCACCGAGTAGCTTTTTGAAATTTTATGAGTCGGAAGAATTTGTGTATGTGTTGATTAATGAATTTCCAGAAAATGGGGTAGTTGTTCAGCAAATTGAATTTAAGCCGTTGGATGAAGATTCAGAATACCACAAAGTTCGATTGACGCTCAATAAAAAAACGAACGAAGTGATTCGCATCAAAGCGTTTTCTAAAGATGGTGCGCGGTTTAGTTTTGAATTGGGCAAAGTGATTGCCAATCCAACGTTGCCGGCTTCGACTTTTAAGTTTCAAAAATCTGAATGTCCAACTTGTCATTACGAAGATTTGAGAATGTAAATTGGTTGAATTGGATAATTAGGAATGCGAAACAAATAACCTACGACTTTTGATAGGATATTTAGTCCATATTTTCTACTTTAAAAATGTTCATT
>ENA-ORXM01003862-ORXM01003862.1-marine-metagenome-genome-assembly--contig:-NODE-3862-length-14115-cov-3.935746_pt1 | contig 14115 bp, 11 predicted proteins | sample MGYA00237867_ERZ511480 | MGnify/ENA primary metagenome ERZ511480 (study PRJEB26309, sample SAMN06266103) | marine metagenome | isolation source: Algal blade | place: United Kingdom:Sidmouth, United...
AGACGTGTGCTCTTCCGATCTCAATTGCTTTGGCATCATCTCCAGAATGATAACCATCATAACCTCTTGAAATGGTATGCTTAACATCTGCTCCCTGTTCAATCAGATATTTGGAGGCATCATATTTTCCAGCGATAATAGCTTCGTGTAAAGGAATAAAACCATAATCTTCTGGTAAGTTAATTGCTGCGTTTCCTCTTTCTAGTAATAACTTTAAGACTTCTACCTTTCCAACGCGAGCAGCTACATGCAGTGCCGTAAAGCCATCGCTATCTTGGTGGTCAAACTCTGTTTTATAATTTGGATAATCAGCGACTAGTTTATCAACAATCATTTTTGTAATTTCGGGCGATATTTCACAAGCATCTCGAAGTGCTTTTTGATTGGAGCCTTGTTTTGCTTGGGCTAAGTTAATCTCCTGTTCAATCAGTATTTTAGCAATTTTAACATGTTCCATATACTCATTATCAAAGGCTAAAATACGAGGTCCTTTATTGAAAAGACTATTAATACAAAGCATCAAAGCATTAAAATCTCTTTCTTGAACCGCATTTACATCCGCTCCATGTTTCAACAATAGCGCCACCATATCAGCTGTATGTTCTTCTGCACGGTCATTTCTAGCAACAGATAATAAAATAGAGGTTGTATATTCGGCATCCTTCATTTGGGGATCGCCACCTTCTTTCAAATATTTTTCAATAATAGGCAAGCGACTAGCTAATGCTGCTTCTCTTATTTCTTTGGTGGTAAAGGTTGTCTTTTCAGTGTCCAAGAGTGGTAAAATATCTGTTCTAGCTTTGTCTTTAGCAATTGCCAAGGCAGTTGTTCCTTTAGGATACCCTTCTTTCTCTGCCGTAGAAGTAGCCTTAAAGTCAACACCTTTTTCTTGAAAAAACTTAAACAATTCTAAATCATCTCCTATCCCTACCAAATGATGTAAAGCCGTCCACCCTGCTTTGTCTATAGCATTAACATCAGTTGCTTTCATCTGTTTAAAAAACAACTGCGCAGCATCCAAACGACTGCTAGTAGCAATTGCGTGCAAAACTAATTCACCATTTTTATTAGCAATGGAAGTATCTGCACCAGCTTTAAACAATGCTTTTAATATTCTTGGTTCTCCAATCCTAGAAGCAATCATTAAAGCTGTATCACCATTTTTGTCTTGCAAATCTAATTGAGGTGCTCCTTTTAAAATCGCCAAAACACTATCTATAGCATTGTAATAATCCATTTGCCCTTTGGGTCCCCAAGATTGTTTGGCACAATATTTTTGGTCTTTTAATGAAAAGGAACGCTCCCCTTTATTGACATGGTAAGTAAACAAACCATTTTTCAATTTATATTGTACAAAACGATCGCCATTATGTCCTTCCGAATACCAACTTTCAACTCTGGCTTTTTGTACAATTTCTAAAGCAAGTATCAAAGCAGTTTTACCAGCTTCGTCTGTAGCATTCAAATCAGCTCCTTGTTTGATTAATTTATTTATTTTTGTTTTGCGAACCTTATTAACAGCTTCTAATAATTCTTGTTCTAACATCTTTGATTGATTTAATTGATTGATTTAGATTTTTTAATAAAGTTTTAAATCTAGGTCAGCCTTTGGCATAAACTTAGGCAACAAATGCTTTAGTGCAGCACTCCAAAAATCCATTTTCAAGTAAGCATACTGCCAATAATAAAAGCACTTAGCTTTAGCAGCAAGCTCCAAATAGTCTAAAACACCTATTCCTAAATCTACTAATTCTGCTCCTTCTGAATTGAATACATATAAGTTATTTTCTACTTTTTCTTTTTCTTTTTTAAGAAAAACTACCAAGGCCCAATGTAAATCCAAGGGAAGATAATTAACTCCCTTCGTGTTTGCATAAGTATGCTCTTTAGTTGTCATCATTTCATCAAACGATAGCAGATTCATAGATCCACTAAAGTTTTGATCGCGTGTATAAGATTCATAATTATTTTTTATCCAGTCATCTGAAGACAACAAAGACTCGTTGCTAGTAGGACCTAATCCCCAGTAAAGATCTATTTCAAAAACTTGAGTATAAACTTCAATAAGTTCTGCTTTTAAGTTATCACTCAAACCATAAGTTGAATTAATTTTAGTTGCAATATCTTTTACTGGTTTTCCAAATTTAGCCTTACTAGTTTCAATTTTAAAATTTCCAGTATCTTTTAAGTCAATATCAAACAATTGATTGCCAAAGGCTTTTTTTAAGTCCATAATTATTTTTTTATTAATTTATATTGCAAATATTCTTCACTTGTACTTATCTCCATAAAATAAACACCAGAAGGTTGCTGACTCAAATCTAATTGCCCAACAGAAGTATCTTTTATTTCCTTTTCGTAGACAATTTGTCCTGTTAATGCTAAGACTCGTATAGAAGCATCAACCAAAATATCGAAGTCAATGGTTACTTGACCTGTTGTTGGGTTAGGAAAAACTACAACATTCTCTAAATCTAGCACTTTTTTCACTCCTACTATCGTTGAAATCGGACTACAAATGGAAGTATCTACACAACCATTTTGGCTTACTTCTACGGCATAACTACCATTTGACATAGCCATAAAACTTGCTGCTGTTTCTCCTGGTATTAGTACATAATTGCTGTCACAATCTAGCCACTGATAAGTCGCCCCTATTGCATTCGCGGTTATTGTTGGATCCGCTACATTCACGGTTATATCTACTGTTTTTATAGTTAGGTCTAGTGTGACAATACTATCACAGCCATTCGCTGCTCCGCCTACAATTGTATAGGTAGCGCTATCATTATCAGCAGTATAAATATTTCCATCTATCCAAGTATAACTATTACAGGCTGTTTGAGTATCAATCCCTACGGTATTAACACAAACCCAATTCAAGGTTGTTGGATAACTTTGAAGAATTAATTCTTGAGTACTACTATTAAAATTGGTTACAATAGTATTTATAACTCTAGCAGTATAAACTCCACTATCCACAGGTTGAAAGTTAGTAATCGTATATTCATTTATTCCCAAGGTACTATCTATTAATATGCCATCCTTGTACCAATAATAGGTGCTTGTTGTTATGGTATTATCTATTAGCAAATCTATAGTATAACTTGCTCCTGCTGTAAGATCTACTACTTGTCGATTACCTATACTATCTTGTGGTGCGTAAATAAATTTAGATGGATTGATGATTTGTTGAGTTAAGTTATTATAACCTAGCATAAAATCCTCAAATGTGAATTGATTCTCATTTATATCCAAATATCTCAAGAATAGTAAATTGGTAAAACTTGGAATGAGACCACTTAATTCGTTAGATTGTACTTGTAAATATTCCAAATAAGGCACATTTCCAAAGGTTGGAATACTCCCACTTAATTGATTATTCTGTAATGAAAGACTTTCTAAAAAGGGCAAGTTCGTAAAATCGGGGATAGCTCCATTCAACTGATTGGTATGTAAAGAGAGCTGTTCTAAAAATATCAAATTCGTAAAATCTGGTAGGGTTCCACTCAATTGATTAATACTTGCTGTCAAGTTCGTTAATACTGGTAAATTGGTGAAATTTGGGATGCTCCCACTTAGTTGATTAGTATGTATTGATAATCGTTCTAATAGAGGTAAATTGGTAAAATTGGGGATAGCTCCACTTAACTGATTTTCAAAAAGACTTAAAGCATCCAACATCGGCAAGTTGGTAAAATCGGGAATATTTCCACTCAATAGGTTGTTACTAAAACTCAAATCCTCTAATAATGGCATATTAGAAAAATTGGGAATACTTCCACTCAATAGGTTGTTACTAAGCCACAATGTTCTTATTTGTGGTAAATTGGGAAAGTTTGGAATACTTCCGCTTAATTGATTTCCAACAAGCCACAGGTAGGTTAATTGTGATACATTTATAAAATTGGGAATATTTCCACTTAACAAATTCCCTCCTAGTGATAAACGAGCTAGAACGGGTAAATTGGTAAAATTTGGAATACTCCCACTCAAACCATTGCTCCCCAATTCTAATGTCTCTAGATTACTCAAATTGGTAAAGTTGGGAATACTCCCACTTAGTCTATTATCTCGAAGAGATAACTCTCTTAGTTGTGGTAGATTCGTAAAATCTGGAATACTCCCACTCAGTTGACCACCATTCAATTTTAAAGTTTCTAATGAAGGCAAATTGGTAAAATTGGGTAAGTTTCCAATCAACCGTTCATTAAACATTGCTAGAGATTCCAATGCGGTTAAATTTAAATCTGGTAGGGTTCCCATTATATTATTTCCATAAAAACTAAGCCTTTGAACTCTATTATTCAACATACGAACACCATTCCATGTATCAATAGGTTGAGCCAAATTCCAAGTTATTGTCCAATTCGAACCATTGGTAGCATTATAAAGAGAGACTAAAGCTAGAGAATCTGCTTGTCGTGTTTGAGCCCATATTTTTTGTATGCTTATTATAGATAGTAATAATAGTAGTAATATTGTTTTTCTCATCTTTGCTTTTTGTTAAAAAATGAATTCTAATCATTTAGAAGTCATACCATTTAATTTGATGGTGCAAAGGTCTTGTTATTGAATCTATAAATCAAGACAAAAATAAAGCACTTTCTCTATCTTCACAAAACAAAAAATATCATAAAAAACTATTAAACAATTAATTACCTAAGTAAAAAGAAAATATTCAAAGCCTAATTGAAGCACCTTTCATCACAAAAATTTCAGAACCTTCTGCCAAAAAAACAGAGTCTGGACTTTGATTCATAAAGTCAAATTGTTCCCCATAAATAGCCGAAAAATCACCATCAATTTCAAACTTACCAACTTCATAAAAATCCCAAGTTGGATGCCCTACTTCATACTGTGCCGTTCGTTTTTCGTTGATTTTAGTATACCCCCAAAAGTGTTCTGTAATAAACTCTACTTCGCTTCCTGTTTCTATTCCTAAAGGTTTATTAATGGCTTCCGCTTTTATTTTGTGCCACACTTTATCCTTCTTTATATGATATTCTACTTTCAGTTTATCTTTTTCTGTAATAATACGATGATCTGTTTTCAGCGTTTCGTAATGTTCTCCATAAAGAGTATTTGCGACCAAAGTAATCATCATTTTAGGAACAATTTCTTTGATAAACACCACTCCTCTCCGCCATTCTCCTTCCTGCTGATACTTAACATAAAATCGTAAATTAACCTCTTCAAAGTTTCGATGAAATGGTATCGGTAAACCTAGCACTTTGGTATTTAGAAACATAAAACCTACTAGACTCAAATGTAGCTTTCCATTCCAGTAATCTAGTTCTGTCCCTGCGGGCAAATAAGGCAATAAGAGTTCTGGCTCTACTAAATAATTTGCCATAATTAATTTGCGCCACTCTGCGGTTAAGAATTTCATATTGTTTGGTTTTGTTTCTTTTATAATAATGCTTAATGCGATACTTCCTTAAACTTGTTATAAGTATATTGCCAAATTTTCAATAATTTACACTTGATTTATCGCTTTCTTTTTGCAATAGAGCATTAAATGTAAATTTCCAGATTCTTTATTTCAAGAAAAGCAATAGCATCTATCACTATTCTATTTCACAACATTTGTATGAGCAAAAGAATAAAAACAGAATTCCACTCACTTTCCTCTCTTCTTTGTTTTAAAGAAGAAGTTTGGCAAGTTTGTCAACAACTTTATAACCTTGACGAAAAGGCTTATTACGATAGACTTAGCAACTTCAAACACTTCGCTATTTTCAAAGATGGCGATACTGTCGTTGGTTTTCTATCCTTCTTTGTTGACACCATTGAGATACATTCAAAATCAACTGTCTTAATGGGAATTGGTCATGGAGGATTATTACCAAAATATAGAAATCAACAGTTATTACCAAAAGCAGCAATTAAATACTTCTCTAAGCTAATCGTTCAGACGCCTTTAAAACACCATTTTGTTTGGGGAATGGCAACAACACACCTTTCTTACAGAATGGGACTTCGGGGAACAAAAATTCAATATCCTACTCGTGATGGCTTCTGTCCTCCACTTTGCAAAGAATTGTTAGATTGGGTAGGCAACAAATATTATAAAAACACTTATGATACTTCCAATTTAACCGCTCGAATTAGCTTTGCAGCAACAGACAAAAGCACCGTTCCTTCTAACGAAGAGATGAAAGACCCAATTGTTGCCAACTTTATAAAAAGGGTTCCTAGCGCCTTAGTTCCTAATAATAAAGTAGGGGCATTTTCTATTACTCCTGTTGGACCTAATATCGGTTTTTGGATAAAAAAATTTGTTTGGGGCAAAAATCAAAAACGAAAAAAGAAAATAAATGTTTAGTTTTAGATTCGAATACCGTTTTTTTAGAAGAGACCAAAACTATCTTATCAAGATAAAAACTTATACTCAATATGGCAAATAACGATCGACCACTCGCTGAACGAATGCGCCCACAATCTTTGGAAGATTATATCAGCCAAAAACACTTGGTGGGTACAGATGGTGCTTTGACAAAGGTCATTCAAATTGGACGGATTCCTTCTCTGATTTTGTGGGGACCACCTGGTACTGGAAAAACGACCTTAGCCAACATTTTGGCAACTAGTTCTGGACGTGTTTTTTATAGCTTATCTGCTATTAATGCGGGCGTGAAAGATGTTCGAGAAGTAATCAAAAAAGCAGAAGGGCATCATGGGTTATTTAGCCCACAGCAACGTCCTTTGTTGTTTATTGATGAGATTCATCGCTTTAGCAAATCTCAACAAGATGCCTTATTAGGCGCTGTAGAAAAAGGAACGATTACGCTCATTGGAGCAACAACTGAGAATCCTAGTTTTGAGGTCATTCCTGCCCTTTTGTCTCGTTGTCAAGTTTATATTTTGAATAGCTTAGATAAAGAAGATTTGGTTCAATTGCTTGAAAATTCGATGCAGAAAGACCCTATTTTGTCTAAAAAAGAGATTATTTTAGAAGAGGTAGATGCTCTATTGCGTTTTTCTGGTGGCGATGCTCGAAAACTACTCAATGTCTTTGAATTAATTTGCACCTCTGAAGATACTTCAACAGTTATTTTAACCAATGAGTTAGTACTTTCCAAAGTACAACACAACATCGTCCGTTACGACAAAACAGGAGAACAACATTATGATATTGTATCCGCTTTTATTAAGTCTATTAGAGGTTCTGATCCTAATGCGGCTGTTTATTGGTTGGCAAGGATGATTGAAGGTGGAGAGGACGTAAAATTTATTGCTCGAAGAATGTTGATTGCTGCTTCAGAGGATATTGGCAACGCCAATCCAACTGCTTTAGTTATTGCCAACAATACTTTCCAAGCAGTAACAACGATTGGCTATCCTGAAAGTAGAATTCTATTGTCTCAATGCGCTACCTACTTAGCTTCTTCACCCAAAAGTAATGCTTCTTATATGGCAATTAACAATGCCCAACGTTTGGTCAAACAAACGGGGGATTTATCTGTTCCTTTACATCTTCGCAATGCTCCCACCAAATTGATGAAGCAATTGGATTACGGCAAAGAATATCAGTATGCTCATGATTATCCAGGCAACTTTGTACATCAAGAATATTTACCCAAAGAGCTAGAAAACACCAAACTATACGAACCAGGCAACAATCAACGCGAAAAAGGTATTCGCACGTATTTAAAACATTTTTGGAAGGATAAGTATAATTACTAAACATGAGAATCATATTACAACGTGTCAAAGAAGCTTCTGTAACTATAGAAGGTAAAATCAATGCCCAAATTGAACAAGGGCTTTTATTGTTAGTCGGAATAGAGCCAGAAGATCAGCAAGAAGATATAGATTGGTTGTGTAAAAAGGTTTTGGATTTACGGATCTTCAGTGATGACGAAGGCAAAATGAATTTTTCTGTTCGAGATGTCGATGGTGATCTTATTGTTGTCAGTCAGTTTACCTTACATGCCAATGTAAAAAAGGGTACACGCCCTTCCTTTATCAAAGCAGCTCGCCCAGAAATTGCTATTCCACTCTATCAAAATTTTGTCCAAACAGTAGAAAAGAATTTGGGTAAAAAAGTAGGTACAGGAGAATTTGGCGCAGACATGAAAGTCGCCTTAATCAATGATGGTCCTGTTACTATAATCCTAGATTCTAAAAATAGAAGTTATTAAATAAACACACCACTCATACTGCTTTTAATACCTTTCATTGAATAAAACTTGTCCTTCATTGAAAAGCTGTTGTTTATGAAAACAATCTTCCTTTTTTTTCGTCTAATTGATATTGAAACACACGCAGTGTTTGGCACACTACTTATTTAAAAGAAAAATTACTAGTATAATAGATTATGGATTCAATTACACAAGCAACGCTTGGTGCAGCAATGGGACATGCCGTCTTAGGGAAAAAAATGGGAAACAAAGCAATTTTAATTGGAGCTATTGCGGGCACGATTCCAGATTTAGATGTATTTTCTCGCTTATTTTTAGACCATCAAGTTTATGGTTTAGTCTATCATAGAGGCATTACCCATTCTATTTTATTTACCTTAGTCGCTTCGCCTATTTTTGCATGGCTTAGCTTACAATATTATAAACGAGATATACATAAGCATGCTATTACACAAGGTATTTTGGCAACTTGGTGGTTTGCATTTTATGGCATAATTGTAGCCGCCTTAGGTTATCTGACCTATACCAGTCATAGTTTGGTTGCAGGTGGAATAATGAGCTTGTTTGCCTTAGGTTTTATTCCACTAATCAAGTCTTTAAAAAATAATTATGAGCAACGAGAGTTGATACAATATGACGCTAGCTTTAAGAATTGGACCTTGATGTTTTTCTTGGCTTTTTTGACCCATTGGATCATTGATGCTTGTACAGCATATGGCACTCAAATCTTTGAACCTTTTTCTCGTTATCGAGTTGCTTTTAATAACATTTCAATTCTAGATCCACTGTATACTGTTCCTATGATTATAGGTTTGGTGGGTGTCTTTTTTGCCAAAAAATATCCAAAACAACGCTTTTGGAATTATCTAGGAATTTCGGTGGCAACCTTATATATGGTAAGTACTTTTTATGGTAAATCTGTCATGAATTCAGTGGTTGCTAACAGCCTTCAAGAACAGGGCATCGAATACAACGAATACATTACTTATCCTACTATTTTAAATACCGTATTGTGGCAAACAACAGTCGTTTCTGAAGATGCCTATTATTATGGAACCTATTCACTTTTGGATAATAAACCAAGCGTGGAGTTTGTAAAATTGCCTAAGAATCATAATTTAATTGACAAGTATCAAGGCGAAGAATATTTAGATATTCTACTTTGGTTTGCTAATGGTTATTATAATCTAATAGAGCAACCTGATGGAAGCATTACCTTTAACAATCTACGTTTTGGGATGATGGGCGTTCCAGAAGACAGCGCAATCCCTATTGAAGATCGTTATATTTTCCGTTTTATTTTAACTGAAAAAGAAGGGCACTTTGACGTAGAAGAAGATCGAGATATGTCTCGTATCAAACCTGGAGAAATGGCTCAAGCACTTTGGAGTCGAATTAAAGGGAAATAAGCAAATAGAATGGAATCGTTTCAAACAGTTATCAAGCAATTGATCCATTTAAATACGGAAGAATTACAAGCGCTAACTAGCTTGTTCCATGTTGAAGAATGGGAAAAGAAAGCTTATTTTATTCAAGAAGGCAACTATGCTAGAAGATTTGCTTTTGTGCAATCTGGAGCTTTAAGAGCTTTTTATAGAAATCAAAAAGGAGAAGAGTACAACAAGACTTTTTTTACAACACAGCATTTTGTTGGAGCTTTTTCTTCTTTGATTAGTAATGATGTTAATTTAATTAATATCCAGTGTTTAACACCTTGTCAACTTTTGGTTGGTGATTATGCTGATTTTACGGATTTATACGACCAATACCCCAAAATAGAACGAATAGCAAGACACTTAGCAGAACAGTTTTTTATTCGCAAAGAAAAGCGTGAAATTGAATTAGTAATGTTGGATGCCAAAGAGCGTTATGCGATCTTTCAACAGGAACATCCAAGTTTGGAACAACTTATCCCTCAATATCACATCGCCTCTTATTTGGGGGTGAGTGCCACTCAGTTGAGTAGAATTCGTGCTGAAAGAAGGTAAATGATCCATTTTATAGCTTTTTCTTTACTTATGTAAATGGTTTTGATACAGCTTTAGCTGAACTTTGTAGTATTCATTTACAACAAATACAGTATTAAAATCATGAAACTAAGCGGAAATAAAATCTTAATTACGGGGGCAACAGCTGGGATTGGCTTAGCATTGTTAGAAGCATTTTTGGAAAAAGATAATCAGATCATTGCTTTAGGAAGAAACGAAGAAAAGTTAAACGCATTAGCGTCCAAAGATGCTCGTATTATTCCTTTTGTTGGCGACCTCAATCAAAAAACATGTCTAGATGAATTGGTTCTATTTATAGAACAAAAACATCCTGATTTAAATATTTTAATCAACAATGCAGGCATTCAATATAATTATCATTTCTTAGAGCAAGCACACTTAACTAGCAAAATTGAACAAGAAATCAAGGTCAACCTAATTGCTCCTATTCAGATGATAGGGCTTTTATTGCCTACATTAGAACAAAATAAAAATTCGGCTATCGTCAATGTAACTTCGGGCTTGGCTTTAGCGCCTAAGATGATGGCTCCAGTTTATTGTGGCACCAAGGCAGGTCTTCATATATTTTCACAAGCCTTGCGCTATCAACTGGATAACATTAAGGTGTTTGAAATTATTCCTCCCTTAGTAGATACTGCGATGACAGCAGGTAGAGGCAAAGGAAAAATTAGCCCACAACAACTCGCCAATGAATTTCTACAAGCCTTTAAGAAAGATACTTTTGAAGTTAATATTGGTAAGGTGAAATGGTTGAAGATCATTCAAAGAATTAGTCCAACTCTTGCTAGTAAAATTATGAAAGGACGTTCCTCTTATTAAACATCATTTTGAATAGCTCTTGATAGATAAAAACCAATATAAATTGAACCAATGCATGTATTTGAATTTCCTAGGCAAGAATCTATAAATCGACTAAAAAATGTTGTTAAAAATCAACTAAGTGAATTGGAATGGCCCAATATTCTTGCCACAACATCTCATAAACAATATGAAAAAACAATTCCAGAAAGTGCCTTTACAATCATTACCAATCAAAAAGGAACGACTCATTTATACTTAAAAAAAAGAACGCTCAAAGTTTGTGAACAAACATTTTATCTATCTAATCCATTTGAATCCTTTCATTATAAAATTGACTCAAATGAACAGCAAGTGAATACATTTAACATTCATCTAAATTATGATTTCTATACCAAAGCACTTTATGCATTTTTAAATTCAGATGAGATACTCTTGGACAAACCTTTTGAGCAAACTAAGAGCTATCAATTTATTAATCAATTACATTTCAGAACTACGGACTTTAATCAGGTTCTACAGTCCTACCCCCAAAAAAACGAAGACGTTTTTTTTGCTAACATAGTATTAAACTGCCTATTGTTAGATTCTCAAGAAAAAGCTAAAAGCTTAAATATTCCTGTTGCCAAGCAATCTACTCAAAAAGAATTAAGTAGAAGGATGATTTTGGTCAAAGACTATATCTATAGTAATTACCAAGATGCCGATTTATCTACCCACCAATTATCAAAATTGGTATTTATGTCTCATTTTCATTTTCTACGAGTCTTCAAAAATACATACAACAACTCTCCTTATCAATACCTCAAACAAGTTAGAGTAGAAAAAGCAAAATTTTTGCTCTTACATACCAATATTTCTATTAAAGAAATAGCCTTTCGTGTAGGTTTCAAAGAGTCTACGGCTATTTACCCCATTATGAAAAAACACTTATTAAACACTCCGCAAAAATACCGAAAAAGAAATTAGCAATTTTGAATAGTCTTCAATCTATTCACTCGAATTACTTTTGTACGACAATTATATGTTTACAAAAAAAGTAGTTATGAAAATTCAGTTAATTAGAAACGCAACCGTCAAAATAAATTTTGGTGGAAAAATTTGGCTTATTGATCCTTTTTTGGGAGATGTTCACAGTTTACCTTCTTTTGCTGGCAAATCAACGAACCCTATGGTGCCTTTACCAATCTCGATAGAGGAAATATTGGAAGGTGTAGACTATATTTTAATTACACATCTGCATCCAGATCATTTTGACTCCAAAGCACAAGAAAGAATACCCAAGCACATCCCTATCCTTCTACAACCATCTGACTTAAAAACAATTAAAAATTTAGGCTTCGAGCAAATTAAAACCATTGACACTCAAAAAAAATTAGATAATATTAAAGTTTCAAGAGTACCTGCACAGCATGGAGAGGGGAATATTTTAAACGTTATGGGTACAGTATCTGGATATGTGTTGGAGGCAAAAGGAGAAGAATCATTGTATATAACAGGGGATACGATATGGTTTGATGGTGTAAGAAAGAGCATTGACAAATTTGCCCCAAAAATCATTATCTGCAACGCTGGAGGCAATATTTTTTCACCAGAACATAACATTTTCAAAGAACAAATTTCCTTAGAACGTACTTATAAAGTTATCATGGATGAAGTTCAAGTTTTTGAATTGTTAGAATACAAAAAAGATACAAAGGTAATAACAGTTCATATTGGAGCATTGGACCATGAAACAGTTACTAGAAAAAGTATGCGGACTTATTTGGAGCATAAAAACGTACCTATCAATAGGTTTTATATTCTTGAAGATGGTGAAATAATTACAATCTAAGTACTCTGTAAAATAAATACCTAATAATTTTTAAGCGAGCCTTTTTGCGAGATTCTTCGTCTTGTCCTCGCCTTGATAGCTTCACCACGTTCGTGGGAACAGGTATGGCTATCAGGCTGTGGGAATCCTCGAATCTCACTAAAAGTGCTCTGTAAAAATGAAAGTTATTTACTTTACAGTGTACTAAGTAACAAAAAAGAGCGCCACTCCCAAAGGAATAGCGCTCTATATTTTTAGCTTATTAAAAACTTGTAAACTCTATTTTGTAACCACTACTTTCTTAGTCGTACTTTGCGCTCCTGTTTGAAGAATCACAAAATAAACACCACTTGCTTGATTCGTTAGTTCTACAGGAATACTAAAAGAAGCATCAGAATAAGAATACTCTTTTAAGACCTGTCCTAAAACATTTGTCAATCGTACCGTAGCTTCTTTTGCTTCTGTAAAGCTTACCTGCACTTGGAATGTTCCTGCATTAGGGTTTGGAATAACATCAAAAGCAGACAAGTTTGGAATTTGATCTAACCCTACAATATTAATTGTTACAGACGCTACTGTAGTACAGCCATTTGCATCCGTAATCGTCACAGAGTAAGTTCCATTATTCACCAAACCAGTTGCCATTGCAGTTGTTTGACTTCCTGCTGCTGCATCCCATTGGTAAGTATAACCAGCTGTTCCACCTACTCCATTAGCCGTTGCTGTTCCATTTCCATTATCTACTGCCGTTCCAGAAAGTGCCGTTGTTGGTTCTGTTATCGTAACACTTGTTGTGGTATTACAAGCATTCGCATCAGTAATGCTAACCGTATAAGTATTGGCTGATAAATTGGAAGCCGTCACCCCTACTTGTCCATTACTCCATATCGCACTAGTAACTCCAGTTCCACCTGTTGCGGTTACCAAAGCAATACCATCCGTTCCACCATTACAAGAAACAGCATTATTCATAGTTGCTGTTGCAGACAAAGCAGAAGGCTCACTAACGATTACCGCTACATCAGTATTACAACCATTGGCATCTGTAAGTGTTACCGTATAAGCATTGGCTGACAAATTTGTTGCAACAGATCCTGTTTGACCATTGCTCCAAGCATAGGTCAATGTTCCAGTTCCACCTGTTCCAGCTGCTGTAATTTCACCATCTGACGCACCATTACAACTAATTTGTGCCCCATTATAATTACTAGAAACAGACACATTTGAAGAAATCAAACTTGGATTGGTTAATGTTGCTGTTGTTGTTGCTGTACAGCCATTACCATCCGTAATAGAAATGGTATAAGTTCCACCACTTAAAGCTAAAAATCCACCATTAAACTGTCCT
>ENA-ORXM01003864-ORXM01003864.1-marine-metagenome-genome-assembly--contig:-NODE-3864-length-14112-cov-19.132811_pt1 | contig 14112 bp, 14 predicted proteins | sample MGYA00237867_ERZ511480 | MGnify/ENA primary metagenome ERZ511480 (study PRJEB26309, sample SAMN06266103) | marine metagenome | isolation source: Algal blade | place: United Kingdom:Sidmouth, United...
GGACAGGAACAGCTTGCCTTCAAATCATCCCAAGATTTAGGGAAAAGATGAATGCCTTCTTTCATAAAATTATCATTGAGATAAGAAGGTAGTTCCCTATTTAGTAACTGCGATAACAACATGGGATCTTCAATAATCATGGCAATGATTTTTTCCTTCGTTTGTTTGTTGAACTTGGGAACAGTTACATCAATTCTATAGGGCGTTCGGCGAGACCCTTGAACTAGCCCTGATATTTTATTAATATCTATTTCAATTGATTTTACTTTGCCTGTGTTGGCATAGGTTCGTCCTCTTGGAAGTCGGTTGGAATAATCTATATTATTAAAAGCATCCAGCCATTTTTTACCCCACCAAGTGTTGCCATAGGTTTTTCGCATAGTCTTGTTTTTTGGTTTATGATGATTTCATTTGGTAAGTAAAGAGACAAAGAAATGCTGTAGCAATCCTAATTCGGTTCAGGAATTTTCTTTCACGCAAAGACCGCAACGCAAAGAAGCGCAAAGCTCTACAGAAACCAGTCTCTTTGCGACCTTTGCGAAAAACTCTGCGACCTTTGCGTGAAATACACTTTTGCTATTTTCAAATAGAACTACTATATAAGCACCTCGTTTCCTGTTATTTATCATTTGAAAAAAGATATTTAACTTTTATCCACTTACTTATTTAAAACTTGGTTTTTTAAATACATGCCAAATTTAGGAATTTTTAGTTTAAAATGGTAGGATTTCGATAGTGGGGAGGTGCAGAGGTTGTGTCTGTAATAGGCTAGACCCGATAGTAATGGTATGGCTTTTTTTAGTTCTGTAGGTCTTGGTGCCTTAGTTCTGTGGTTCGGTTCTTCCGTGATTAGTAGGTTGTTGCTTTTAGCCATAAGAATGGATAGCGGGACCATGTGTGGCGATGAAAGATAGACTGTTCTCTCCCTATCAAGTAAGAGAGGATGACAAGTGGCATTGTGAAATTAGTGTACAATTTACATCTAATCAGTTATTTACACATACCATTAATACACATTATTTTCATTTACTTATAAAAAAACACCGAGTTTTATAATTGGTTGGGACAAAAAACAATTAATCATGCATAAAAGCTTTGGTGTGTAAGTATTTCTCTTAGCACACAAAAAATTGTTTTACAATTATAAAAGACTCGATGTTATTTATAAAAAATAGTAACTGGTTGCAAAAATTATAAATCTCAACACGAAGGAGATTTGGAGGTTTTTCAAAAATTAGTTAGGGAAAACAGTGCTTACAACAATACTTAAAACAGTGTTTTAAATATTATTAAAACGTGAGTTTATATTTAGCTAACCTTATTCTGCGGCTTCATTTTCTAAATCTGCCATATTTATTTCGTATATTTTTTCTTCTTTGTTCCACATAATATCTATAATATTTTTTTCTTTTAACTGGCTTTCAATCCAGGTAAAAATATTGAATGTACTAATGATTTGGGCGGCATCTTTATCCATATGCTTTTTTAAATCTCGCTCCATATTTAAAAGTGCGTCATCTTTTATCGCTTTTTGTCTGGTATTCAATACCTTGTTCATCTTAAACAAGTGTTTTAGTAAAAGTTTTACAAAAACAGTATTGCATGCCCGATTTTCTTCTTTTCTCAGAAAGTATTTGACGGCACGAATGAGACTATCTACCACTGATTTGTTGCCTAATTGAAGATGTGCAAACATCCCTAATATTTTAGCCATCAATTGCTCAATAGGTGTATTGGTCGAATCAATCAAGGTATCAATCTTGTTTAGATAATCTAACAACCCATCTTGATGGTTGTAATAAATACACGCAACTGCTTGATAAAAAGTCAATACAATTTGGCTTCTTTGTTGCAAGTAGTTATTGTGTATTTCTACTTGTTCATCTGTTTCTCTAAGCAAATACCCTATATTCTTGCACTGTTCATTCATCACATAGTACTTTAGAAGGATGTGATATTTTACATACATCAATAAAGCACTCTCTGTCTTTGATTTGTTTTTTATGAGTTTTTCTTCAATTAGTTTAATGTATTTAAAGAAAACCTTTCTATTGTCAATTTGTAAGCTCAAAATCAAAAGATTGTTGATGACCCTTACAAAGAACTCTCCCTTGAATATTTTGGGATATTCTTGACACAAATCTACTTGCTCCTGCAATAAGCCTAACGCTTTTTCATACTCTTCTAACTCTACATAGATGTTGGTTAAAGCAGCATAATATAGCTGTGTGCTATTGTGTGACAGGCTGCTTGTGATTCCTTGTAGAAGTGGCTCATTTTGTAAAAGCCTTCTTAATTGTTCTAATGGTTTTTTGTTTTCTTGTAATTGAATATCGACAATCCTAGTATTGAGTGCCTCATATTCATTAAAGTTTCTAAGAATATTGGAAAGTTCAATTTTTTCTTCAACCACCTTTAGAATCTTCTTTCCATTTTCTCTGTACTTATAGCCGTATTTCAATACTTTTAGCTCCAAACTTAGTATTGTAGCAAGGATATTGAACCGTTCGTAAACTTTAGCTTCTTCCTTCGCTTTTTTGAGAATTTCCCAAGATTTACCTAAAAAATTCTTTTCAAATAAGATTCGAGCATGGCGAATAGCACGTTCAAGCTTTGCATCAATGCTCTCACTATGTACTTCAAAAGCTGCCAAACTATCTAAAATAGTATCAAAAAGATAGCGTAATTTGACCGAAGTATGTTTGATTTTTTTTTGTTTTAAGTCTGTTTTTATCTTGTCTTCAGAGAATTTTTTGTGCTTGTTTATGATATTGAAAATTTGCACAATCTCTTTTTCTTGATTGCTATAAAGTTGCATATAACGCTTAAAATATCTCTTTTGAGAACTTGTCATTGCATGCACTATGTTGTATGTATTTTTAATTGCTTTCATAAAAAAAAACCATATTTAAAAAATAACACAAAACTAAAAACGAACAAATTAAAAATAAAAAAATACCTATTACAGGGATTAATCTTATGAATAAATATTACAAAAAAATCTAATTCAAAACAAACAACAAAAAATTTACGTTTTAACTCCCTTGTATAATCTAAATTAAGCCAAAAAATCCAAAAAAGCAAGAAATTCAAGCATAAACTTTTTGCAACTCTCTCATTTCCAGAACTATACGCTGATACTTACATATAAAAAAATGCAATAATATTACGTTTTTCATAAATAATGTGACAATTCAAAAAAAGCTAATAAAATAAGGCATATATATAGTAAAATACAATAATTAAAGAGTCGATTTTTCCTTAAAATAGCGGCTCCTAAATTAGGCAATTTGTTTATTCATTTTTTTTTAATATAATTACAGTATGATTGCTCTATTCAAATTATTTTTACTGTTCTCCTTATTCCTCTTGCTTCTTGTTGGCTTTAGAGTTTATCACCTCAATCCCTCTCAACGGATGAACCAGTTGTTTATGCTCTTGTGTTTGTCGTCCGCTTACATAGTATTTTGTGAATATGAGTTGTTGAAAAATATTTCGTTGGAGCGAGCCACTCAGTTGTTGAGTTGGATGAGTTTGATTATCCTCAATATTTCTTTGACAGCTTACATCGTTTACTTGTATGTTAACAATCATGTTGTTGTCTTTAGTCGCAATAACAAATATGTATTTTTCGCAAGTATTATATTTCCTGCCATCTTCTTATTTTTTATTTACAACACTCGCCCACTCTGGTTATACATTCCTGTGTATACACCAGAATTAAATGTTTGGACTTTTGTACTGCAGAATAATATTTTCTTTTATGGGTTTATGGCTTGGCTAAGTCTTATTTTTTGTTTTGTCATATATTTTTTCTTTACATCTTATACGTATACAAAAAATGTTTTAAAAAAAAGATGGGACAAACGTTTTGTGATTATTACTTTTTGTGGTGCAATCTTATTTTTATTGTCGCTACATCTATCCTCTACCTTTGAGATAAGAATGGTTATATATACAACGCCCTTTATGTTGATTCTTTTAATTGCAATGGGTAGTGCATTCTCTGACTTCAAACTTTTTGAAACAAACCAACAAAATGCAATAGACAATATCATTCAGTCAATGTCTAATATTTTATTGCTTACAGACCACAACCACCACATACAATCGATCAACAAAGCAGGAATTGCACTATTTAACAAAAGCAAAAAACAAATACTTAATTCAAGAATAAATGATTTATTTGTATCTCAAGCGTACAATAACACAAATAATTACACTAAGAATGAAACATTTTATATTAATAAAGAAATAAGCATAGACACAACAGAAGGAAAAAAATACTTATCAATCACAACCAATACTATAAAAACAGGCTATCGCCAACATTCTCGTGGATTAATTTATATCTTAACAGACATAACTTCTATTAAAAAGGCTCAAAATCAATTAATTACAGACAATATTTCTTTACAAAAAGCCAATAAAGAATTAGAAAACTTTGCAACTATTGCCTCTAAAGGTTTGCAATCACCACTTAAAGAGGTTCAAAAAAACATTCATTTACTTAAAGAAACACATACAGAAAAATTAGACAAAGAAGGCAATACTTATATTGGATATGCTCTAAATTCAAGTATCCGTATGCAAAAACTTTTAGATGATTTATTGCAATATTCTAAATCGTCTCAAGAAGAAGCTTTATATATTTATGTAAATCCTCATCTCATTATCGAACAAAAGTTAGAGGGTTTACGGCAATTTATACAAGAGAAAAAAGCGGTTGTTCACATAAATAATTTACCCTTAAAAATATATGGGAGTCCTTCGATGTTGGGCATTGTATTTTCCAATCTAATACACAATGCTTTAAAATTCAATAATACAAACAAGCCCATTATAGTTATAAATTCAATAGAAGAAAAAGATAATTATTTATTTAGCATAAAAGATAATGGAATAGGAATAGACAAAAAACATCAAGATAAAATATTTAAATTATTTAATCGCCTTCATCGCAAAGAAGTTTATGAAGGTACAGGAATTGGATTGTCTATGTGTCGCAAAATTATAGAGCGACATCAAGGAAAAATCTGGTTTCATTCAGAGAAAGGCAAAGGAACTACTTTTTATTTCACGCTTCCCAAACACTAAAACAGTATGGATACTCGTAGCTTCTTTCTTCTATTGTCGGTGGTTGGCTATGTCTTTGTCGCTTATAGAATCTACCACTTAAACCCTAAAAAAAAGCTAAATCGCTTGTATGCATTGGCTTGTTTGACCTTTGCTATTATTGGTTTTGTAGAGTATGAACTCTTGCAGGCAACGACTTTAGAGGATGCTACTTTTATTTACAAAGTGTACAACATCTATTATTTGAGTCGTATTTTGATGCTTTATTCTGTATGGACTTATGCACAAATGGACAAAGTCGCAGGAAAATGGGCAAAAATAGCCTTTCACCTCTTCAATATTGTTCCTCCTCTACTCTACTTCCTTTCTTATTTTCCTGCTACTGCTATTGCCCCTATCAAATCTGTACCTTCTGGAGGTTGGACAACTTATCCTGCCTTGATTCCCATAAAGTATTGGTTGGGTATTTCTTGGATTAGCATAAACACGGCTTTGACGGCTTTTCTCTATTTTATTACTTACCGACGAGCCACTTTTAAGTTTGAACGAAGAATTAATTTGTCACTTGCTATTTTTTCTGCCCTCACCACAACATTGGTACTCGCTGCCAATACCATTTTGCATTTTAAATCGGGCAGTACGCCAATTTATACGATTCCTTACATTTTGCCTTTCTATGTTTTTATTGCTTGGGTTTTCTCCAATTATCGTTTTTTCTTAGCAACTCCTCAAGTTGCGGTTGATCCCATTTTGGATGCTATGTCTGATCTGGTCATTTTAACAGACCTTGACCACAAAATTATCTATGTCAATGAAGCGGTCTCTAATTTGTTTGACTTAAACCAAGAAATGATTCTTAGAAAAAATGTAGACAGTTTCTTTGAACTCGAAGGAGCATCAAAAAAATTGAGTTCGCTTCCGCTTCCTCAAATTGCCGTACAGTATTATGAGGACATTATTTTGAAAACCAAAAAGCATACAAAATATTTGCAACTGCATGTACACACTTTGGGACGAAAAAAAATTCCTAATGGCTATTTATACATTGGTACAGATTTGACTTCTTATCAAAATATTATGACGCAGATTTCAACATCGAATGAAAAACTAAAACGCTCTAATCAGGATTTGGAACAATTCGTCTATATTGCTTCTCACGATTTGAAAGAACCCCTAAGAATGGTCAATGGTTTTTTACATCTGCTGCACATTGAGTATGATAAAGATTTAGATCATCAAGGACAGCAATATATTACCTCGGCACAAAATGAAGCAACAACAATGTTCAACTATATTGAGGATTTGTTACAATACTCTACTATTGTAGAAGATAATGGAAACTTCTCTGAAATCAATCTTCCTGCTTTGTTTCAAAACTTACAGCACAAAAAAGCACTAAACTTTGTATTACATGACCCCATTCCACAAAAAATTATAGGAAATAAAGAACAAATTCAGACGTTATTCCTATATTTGATTGACAAAATAAATCCAACATATCAACAATATGCTATTTATATTTCTTGTACTTCTCAAGAACATCATTGGCATTTCTCCGTAAAACATATAATGAAAAAAAATTATTCATCTATTTTTTCAGAAAAAGACATTCTTCACATTCACAATATATTTTGTCAAAAAATAGTTGCTTTACATCACGGGCATTTTTTTATTGAAACACCAAACACGAACCAGATAATATTTACTTTTACCCTGCTTAAAAAATTATCACATAATGACCTTAAAGACATTGAACATCTTACTAATTGAAGACAACGAAGGCGATATACTACTCACCAAAAAAGCTTTTGAAAGAGGAAGTTTTGACAGCCAAGTTTTTGTCGCTCGCAATGGAAAAGAAGGACTCGACTTTTTAAATAAGAAAACGCCTTTTGAAAAAGTTCCTACGCCTCACATCGTCTTACTGGATTTGAATATGCCCGAAATCAATGGTCATGACTTACTCAGAACCATTAAAAAAGATAAACAACTGCGCTCCATTCCTGTTATTATATTGAGTACATCAGGCGCAGAATCTGACATCTCCACTGCTTATGAACTTCAAGCAAGTAGTTACATTAGAAAGCCTGTTGATTTCCAAGAATTCGCCGACCTCATCCAAAAAATTCAAGAGTATTGGGCAAATATTGTGCTGTACCCCAATAAGTAAGGGAACAAAAGAAATATGGAAAAACCCTCGTACTCCTATCTATCAAATAGCGTTTATACCATCTAAAATAGCCTCGATAGTAGCGTTATAGCAAACTGGTTTAAGTAGTTTTTGTCGTTTAAGTAGTTTTTGTCGTTAGCGGTTCTGTCCTATATAGATTCCTTTGCTATAGTAGCGGATAGCGAGACCATGCTCCACGACGAAGCACCATACCTTTCGCTCCTTTTTAGGAAATTAGAAATTAGGAGTTGCCATTTAGAAAATAATACTTAGAATTTATTTCATTGGGGAACTAACTTATTTTGTAAAATGTTTTGGATACTGAATAGTTTCCTAAAAACAACCCAAAAATCATTCCCATGAAAAAATTAATTCTTCCCTTTTTCCTACTGTTTTTTATGACTGCTTGTAGTAGTAATTCTCCTGAACAAACTGCTGAAAAATTCTTGAATCATCTTGCCAATGGTGAGATTGATGCAGCGAAAGAATATGGAACTTCCAGCACTCGCTCTTTATTGGATTTGATGAATACTTTCGGTGGTGAATCTGCCATGAGGGAGGCGATTCAAAAGAAAAAAGCGGACGGTGAAACTGTTCCCAAAATAGATGTTTATGATTGTGTCATTGAGGGAGATAAAGCTACTTGCCAAACAAAAGATGAAGAGGGAGGTGGAAATACGCCCATTATGCTCAAAAAAATAGAGGGCGAATGGAAGGTAGATATATCTAAAGAAAGTATGGATAAAGAATCAATGGAAGCCTTAGAAGGTATAAATGATTTGGTCAAGTAATCTATTTAAATATGCGTTCTTTTTATGGCTTTGTTTATGGATAATCTTAGGCATTTCTTGTTCACAACACAAACCAAAAACGCCAAAAAAAGTAGCTTATACTTTGTCTGAAAATGAAATCAATCTTTTGCAAGAAGGCGATGTGATTTTGAGAAAAGGACATGGTTTGGTGAGTCGTTTTATTGGTGATTATATCAATGACTCCAAAAAACTTACGCATTTAGGCATTATCGTTAAAGAGTACAATCAGTTCAAAGTCATTCAATCTTTGTCCAGTAATGTCGCTGATTTTGAAGGTGTTCAAAAAACGGATTTAGCTGATTTTGTTCGGCATTCTGTACGCAAATCTGTCGTCGTTACTCGCCTTAAAAATGAGGATACACAAACGCCAAACAAAATAAAAGAACGAGCGTATCACTATTTACAACGCCAAGTTCCTTTCGATCTTTCGTTCGACTTTAACGATACCACCGAACTTTATTGCTCCGAATTGCTTTGGCTTATTTTGGAACGAGATTTGCAATTGCTACAAGTCGATACGCTACAATATCCTACTGATAAAGACAAATATTGGGCATTACAAGCTTTTTATGACACTGCTTATTTCGACATCATTCTCGACCATACTTTGGGGAATTAGTATAGTAGTTGATTAGACAATTAGGCTCTACAATTTCCTGATTTTCTAAAAAGGAGCGAAAGGACAATGCTTCGTCGCCACGTTTTGTCCTGCTATCCGCTACTATACCAAAAGACGTTGCAGTGCAACGTCTCTACCGAGCCATTCCACCCACGCTGCTTTTGGTATAACGCTGCTATCAGGGCTATTTTTCATGGGCGCAACCTCTATCCAAAAAAACCTAATTCCGTGGAGTTGATTTCTTACCGCTTTTTTGTGTGGCGATAAAGAGGAGGACGGCTATGATGGCGACGATGATGCCGAAGTAGGTGTAGTTGAGTTGTTGTTGTCTGCCGACGACGGCTAAGACGACGATGCCAATGAGGAGAAGTGTTGGGATTTCGTTGAAAAAGCGCATTTGGGCGGAATTCATGGTGCTGGTGCCTGCTGCTAATTTTTTGAGGATGACTTTGCAAATTCCGTGATAAGCGGTTAAGAAAAAGACCAATAGCAGTTTAATGTGTAGCCACGGACCTGTTTTCATAATGGCGGGATTGAGGGCTATCATAGAAAAACCAAAAATAAGGGTAACAACCATGGCGGGCGTCATAATGATGCGATATAGGCGATCTGCCATGCGGACGTACTCTTCATGCAAAATGCTGCGCTTGGGTTCGGTTTCACGGTTTGCCTCCACATGGTACACAAAAATACGAGGCATATAAAACATAGCGGCAAACCAAGCTATCGCTCCAATAATGTGCAAGGCTTTGAAATAAAAGTAAAAGTCCATCATCTGTCATTGTTTTATCGTCCTCAAATGTAATAAGGAATGTTTAAAACGTCTTGAGAATATCGCATTTAAATTGATATTGTCTGCCCTATAACGATATACACCTCACGCTTAATCAAGCAAAATACAAAAAATCAGTGTGTAAACTTAAATGTTTATTCTTGACATTACCTATAAAATTATTGTATCTTTATGCCTATAAATCAATTAGTTAGGTTTTTTTGTGCCAAGCAATAGCTTCCTACCAACTTTATTTTACTCCTTACTTTCACTTAGGAATGATGAAAATCATTCCTTAAATAAAACGACTAGTTATGAAAAGACTCTATTACCTTTTTTTTAGTTTGGTTCTATTGCTATGTTCCCAAACAACTTTTTCACACAATTGCAACGAAATCGTACCATATAGTAATGATACAGACTCTGTTTGTGGCGTTTCAGACATTTGGGAGTTGGAGTGGTTTAATGAATTGACGGATAATGCCGATGGTAGCACCAATACATTGTGGGCAGGTCACACCAACAATACAGGATCAATTTCTTTTCAAGGTCTTAACAACAACATCAACTCCCTATTCTTTGAAGTCTTAACTGCTCCAAATAATACAAGTAATGTGACTAATTATATTTATGATGGCTACAATGAAGGAGATATAAATATGGATGGCTCTACAATCTATCAAGGAAACAATAGTGATGCAAACAGTATTTTCTTTACAACAATACAGCATCCACAAAATAATAATTACATCGCCAACTTCACGATTTTTGAGCAGATGCCGTAATCTTTAGTTTATATGGTTTTTGTAGTTTAAGTCGTTTTTGTGGTTTCATTTCGACTCCGCTCAATGACCATTAACAACTTAAACAAAATACCATCCTTTTATTTATTGAGCCACAAACACATTTTCTTCGTGTTTGTGGCTTTTTTTATTTTACAAAAATTCACTCTCCGTTGCTCCATCATCGTTGAGACCATGAAAAATAGCCCTGATAGAAGTGGTATGGTGGCTTGTGCGTTGAGACACACGGCCGTGTGTCTGTGACAGGCAAGCCACCATAAGAACGGATAGCAGGCCTAAACGTAACGACGAAGCAATTGACCTTTCGCTCCTTATTTTACATAAATTTAATCCACTAACATCTGTTGAATAACTGATTTAATTTTGATAATTTCTTGAGGCGTTAAATCATCAATAAACTTGATGATGCGAACTTTATCTATGGTTCTTATTTGATCCAAGACAACCCAATTTTTATTCCCTTCTAAGTTTATTTCAACTCTTGTGGGATACTTTTTGGAACGACTTGTAATAGGTGCAATAATTACTGTTTTTAAATATTGATTCATTTCATTAGGAGAAATAACAACACAAGGACGAGTTTTTCTTATTTCACTGCCAACAGTTGGGTCTAAATTCACTAATATAACATCATACTGCAAACATCTCATATCTCAAATTTTTCATCCTCAAAGACATCATCAATTAACAGTTCATCGTCTCCATTCTCGTGCATTTTTTTAAACGCATCTGCCCACCCTGCTCTGCTTTTTTGTACAGGTTTTAAGAGAATACAATCTTCTTCTAAAACCACTTCCACAGCATCCTCAATGTTGTATTTTTGTAAAATTGTTTTAGGCAATCTAATTCCTTTTGAATTACCAATTTTTATGATTGAAATTTTCATTTTGTAATTATTTTGTAATTACATGTCAAGTTAGTCTATTATTATCAAAAATGCAACAAAAACCACTCAAACCAAAATATCCTTAATGATTTTCAAATGATGATTGGTATGAATGACTAAAAACTTCTTACTATCTTCTAAATTGACCAAACCAAATATAGGATGCTTAAAATGGGCATTTTTGGGCAAACCTTCCAATTTATCTAATTCCGTTTTGCTCTCTTTTAACTGTGTCATCAAATTCTCTTTGGTAATTTCTGCTCCTTCTTCTACCCTCACATATTTGGGAGCTTTGGCTCTGCCTCTTGGAATAACTCCTGTTGTCATCACCAAGGTTCTGGTTGCATTAAAACTCCATTTGTACTCATCTGGATTGGAGGTTTGGAGGGTTTTGGCAATACCAATAATGACTTTAAAACAATGATCTATGTGCCAAGAAACGCCGCCTTCTGAAATGGCTGTATTGGCTTTTCCTGCGTATTGAATAAGGTTTTCTAATTCGTTTATTTTATCGTTTAGAGACATTATTTTATTTTAAATTTTTAAAAGAAATGGTGTGTTGTTCTTTCCGTTCAGAAAGAATAAATTTTATGGGAATTTTGACTCGTTCTGTGATGGTTTCACAAAAAACGAGGGCTTTTTTTCGTTTAAATGCCTTGTAAATATCATCGTATCGTCTATCAGGTCTTTGACGCTTTGTGGCATCTTCATTAAAAAAAACCAAGCCTTTAAAATGCAACGTTGCTTCTTTAAATTCTTCGATATTGTGATTGCTATTTAGACAAAACAAAAGGTAAAAACGACTCATAGAATCTTCAAACTTCCCTAAAATGTCTTCGACAGTTTCATTACGCATTTTACTTTTCATCTCAATCATATAGACCGTTAAACGCTTTGCATTTGCAGAGTAGCTAATAATAAACGCTTCCACTGTTTTATCGGCGGTAGAAAATCCTTTAATCTTTCGACTCTCTAATTTATCTAACAACCAAAAGCGTTTGTATTTATGGTCATGGGGAATATCGGTGATGATAATTTTTTGCAAAGTTCCTACTTGACCTCTGTTTTTACGCTCCTTTAAAACGAGTGTACTTGTATCAATGGCTTGCACAAAACGATGTGGATTGGCTAAGGCTTTTTGTAATTTTCCTCTTATGTCAATCAGCTTCATCTTCTTGATTTAAATGGTCATAAATTTGGTTCGTTAAGATATCTCTTATATCTCGCATGCTGCGTTGTTCTATATCAAAATCCTTGAACGATACGCCATAATCATCAAATTCGTAGGGAATGATGGTTGTTCCATCAAAAAAGTAAATACCAAAGTCTTCTACTTTTAAATTGATGTTTGGATTAAAAATAGGATGGTTCTCAATTTCTTTATTTAAAGGAACACCTTTCGCTCTCAAATACGCTAAAAACATATAATTATTTACGGCATCTGCCACGACAGGGCTGTGCGTACTAATCAATACACGATTGTCTTTAATATTGGAAAATTCCAACAAGATATTCAACAATTCTAATTGATTTTTGGGATGTAAATTTTCTTCAGGTTCATCTATGATTAAGAAGTTGTTGTGTTCGGATGCCCAATACATAAAGTACAAATATAAGGTCGCCAATTGATTGCTCGCAGACGATGAAAGATACATGTCTAATTCCTTATTATTTTTTAATTTCACATAGTATTCCATCGGTGAAATACCTTGTACGCTTTTACTTGTAATCTCCCCACCAATCATTTCTTTGAGCTTATCTAACAATTCTGGATAGAACATATTTGGCTCTGCTCGATTGTTTAAATCGTATAATTTTTTGATCAACACCTCCATCGCTTTGGTATAAGAAGACTTTGATAAGGCTTGCGCTTTGGCAATATCACCCTCTTGCAGCATCTTACTAATTTCTTGTAAATCAACGACAGCTTGACTATACACATGCTTGTAAAACGATGGATAAAACAAGCGATTGGCAGGCAAGAACATATTGTTTTTCTCTCCTAATAAACCTCTCAAAATCCCCGTAATGTTAAAAGCTTGTCGATGCGATTCTGGCGGAATTTTATCATAACTAAACGATTGTTTTCCCTTTTCTTTTTTCAACGTATACTCACTTCCTGCGATATTAGGAATCGTAAATTCTTTTTCTGTAAAGAAGTGGAGCAAATCCGATTTATCTTTTATATCAATATCAAAATCTTGTAATAAAAAGTGGTCTTTATTTGTACAAAAATATTGAGCCAATCCTTCTTCTTTGACATACTTAAAATATTGGTCAAGCATGGCAGTTAAATCATCATTGGTCAAAGGCTTTTTTTCCAAATCCCCTAAGTCCGAAAAATAATCCAACTTCACTGTTTTACCCAACATCCAAATCAGCTGCGCCATATAGGTTTTTCCACTATTGTTGTAGCCGACAAACACATAAAATCGTTTAGAAAGGTCTATTTCGCCCTTTTTTATCGGACCGAAATTTTTTATTTTTAATTTCATATTGATAATGCTATTTTTACATACAATATTACAACTTATTCCTTGATTTTTTTAAACTAATACTTAGGAGCGAAAGGTAAATTGCTTCGTCGTAACGGAAAGGCCTGCTATCCGTTCTTATGGTGGCTTGCCTGTCACAGACACACAACCGTGTGTCTCAACGCACAAGCCACCATACCACTACTATCAGGGCTATTTTTCATGGTCTCTATCGCTTTAGATGTAAGGCATTTTGAAAATGCCTTACATATCCACCGTTCGCTCCTTAAAAATACAAATATTATGCGTAATGAATTTTTTGCCAGTTTACTGATTATTCCAAGCATCTTGCTATTTACATGGTTTTGGCAGCCAGCCATTGTTTTTTTAATCATCCTTGCCCCCATCTTTTTATTGGGCTTATACGACGCTTTTCAGACAAAAAGCACCCTTAAACGCAATTACCCCGTCCTTGGGCGAATGCGGTATTTGATGGAAAA
>ENA-ORXM01003865-ORXM01003865.1-marine-metagenome-genome-assembly--contig:-NODE-3865-length-14110-cov-6.655526_pt1 | contig 14110 bp, 15 predicted proteins | sample MGYA00237867_ERZ511480 | MGnify/ENA primary metagenome ERZ511480 (study PRJEB26309, sample SAMN06266103) | marine metagenome | isolation source: Algal blade | place: United Kingdom:Sidmouth, United...
AATTTACAATTATTACCTATACCAATAGCTTTTAAAGCTACTTGTGACATTCATGCCACATGCTTGGATGATATTTTGCCCGCTATGAAAGCGCTAGTTGCTAAACGAGTTCTCGGCATGTTGGGTTTTTGAAATTTTTAGAATCACAGACCAAACACCGCATAAAAAAACGCCCCGCAAAAGCGAGGCGTTCTCTTTTATTTAGGTTGGATGGCTTGGCCTACCTAGAAAGTATAGCTTGCACCAAAGACGATACGGCGATCAGGATTACCGACAAAACAGATCGGGCCAGTTTCTCTGACACATCTCTGAACAACATTAGACTTGGTCAAGTTCACACCCTCGACACCGACGCTAAATTGCTCGGTTACGTCATAGTTTATACTAGCATTTAGCTGACCACGGCTTTCATTAACCACTGGGAAACTGAAGGTTGAGTTAACGCTAGCACCGCCGGCAAAATCAAGCGTCCGGTATTGTTCACGCCATGTGTAACGTGCTCGAGCCGATAAGCCATATTTCTCGTAAAAGGCTGTGAGGTTATAGGCATTCTTTGAATTATCTAACAGTCCGCGCGGCAAGGATTGGTCACCCAATACTGTACGACCACGACCACCCGTGGTATCCACAATCGAACCGCCGCCAAATTTTTGGTAAGTATAGTTGGCGAGAATACCGAAGCCTGATGCCCAAGCAAAACTGCCCATGCGGTCTTCATAATCATTCAACGTATGCTGGAATGAAACTTCAATACCTTCTTGCGTAAGAGATGCAGATTCGTTGACGCGTGTATTAAGATCTACACAGTAGCCGACCGTCCCATCAACAGCAAATTGGTTTGCCACTACGACCGGGTTGAATATCCCGCCGCCAGGACAATCAGGGTTAGTTTCGCGAACAAGACCCGATCCCGAATCCCCTGGGCTAAGCGCAGCTTCATCCGAGATTGTGCTTACGATACCATCGCGCTTTTTATTAAAATATCCAATACTAAAGACAGACGCAGGTGCAAAATACCAATCAGCTGATATATCAAAGGAGTCAGTTACTGAGGGTTCGAGCCCTGGATTACCAATGGTAATTGGTGTATTTTCATTCTGCGTAAAGGTTGCAGCCGTGTTGATATCCCCAAAGCTCGGACGAAGAATGTCTTGACTATAGGCAGCCCGGATAAGGAAATTCTCGACTGGTTCTATCGCAATGTTGGCACGCGGTAAGAAGAAATCATACGAACCTGATGTCGTCTGGAACGATCCTCCACCATCTGGAGATGGAACGAAGGATGTCGAATCTACATCTGTCTCGACATATCTTGCCCCAAGATTGCCTCGAACCATACCAAAATCAAAATTAGCCTGAGCATAAAACGCGTCTGTGCTTTCCTCAACAGCGTAAGATGATCCTTGATCAAGCGCGAGATCGGAAACAGTTTCACCATCTGCTTGTGGCTCAAGCACACGTTGAGCAGCTAACGCACGCTCCAAAATAGCGAGTGTTCCTTCGCGATCATTAAAGGCGCGCTCAGGATCGATTAGAAGGAAATTTGCTACAAATAAATCACGCCCGTCAGCATCACCAAAATTGTCGGGGCCAGGCACGAGTAGTTCGGAGAACAATCGTCCGTTCGGGCTATCTTCTAAACGGCTAAAGCCACCAATACGGCCATTGACACGGTTAAATTCTGTAGAGCGCTCATTATGGCGGTAACCCATATCAACAGAACTTAGGAAATCGCCAAAGCCACTGTCTTCCAAGTCATAAGAGAGGTCTATTCGATATGTATCTTCAGCATTATCTGTAGTATTTGCTCCCAATTGCACATCGTCAAGAACGACATTGTTCGGGTCTAGGAGCTGCGAGACTGTCGGTGCGAAAGGTGAAGAAAAATCAATACCAAATGACAATGTCTCGTTTGAACGATCAAATATAAATGGCACAGAATTGTCGTTACTCGTCCTTGGGTCACCCGTCGCACCACCGTCAAGCGGTGTGTTTGGGTTAATAAAGTTGAGTGTTGTACTGAGATTAGGGTTCTCAGTTTTTGCCGTCGTGTTTGACCATTCTGCCCGTGCCTGAAGGCGCTCTGTAATATCCCACTCTCCACCGAGAACGAAGACATTGTTGACTGTTACGCGCGCGCCCGTATCACTAGAAAAACGAAGATTCGGATCATCATCATCGACGTCTAGATTGACCGGAATACGGCCAGATTCCACGACAGATGTGGGCGTGCCAGGAAAGCCAAAGTCGATATCATTAAACGTATCGACTTCCACGACAGTGCGAAGCGAACTCAATCCGGAAGCCTGAATGCGGTAAGATTGCTGTGCACGCTCCTGATCATTGACGATTGCATCAAAGTAGAGCTTTACATTGTCAGCAGGCTTGGCCTCAACTGTTCCGGCAAAGTTAATCGTTTCATATGCAAATTTCTCCTGCTCTTGGAGAAGAAATTGAATGCCAAGAAAATCCCTGCCATCGACCGTGCGAAGCTGGTCAACGTCACCGCGCGGGCGGAAAGATACAGCATCTTGCTGAGTGAAAGAACCGCTGGCAACGAAACCGATTTCTTGACCGGAATTATTTCCCCACTTATTGCCAACTGCGCCTGATATACGAGGTGTGATGCCATCGGTGCTTAGCTCACTATACTCGCCTTGAATACGAGCCGAAATTAGCGGCTTTTTGAGATCGAGCGGACGAATTGTTCTTAGGTTAACAGTACCGCCAACAGACCCTTCAATTGTTGAAGCTTCTGGCGCCTTGATGACCTCGACACCCGCAATAATCGCAGGATTGACGTCTTCAAAACTGATACCAACACGGCCCGTGCCAGAACCCACAGTAGAGACACCGTTTATTTCGACACGGTTATCATTCGTACCACGGATTTGAACACCTGTACCTACGCCTGCGGTACGTGTAATCTGAATGCCTGTAATATTCTCAAGAACTTCAGCGAGGTTTTGGTCGGGGAGCTTACCAATGTCTTCCGCGATAATGACTTCCTTGAGGCTAGTTGCGTTACGCTTTTCAACCAACGCATTTTCAAGTGACTGACGAATACCTGTCGCGATAACTTCATCAGGCTCAGAGTCTTGCGCCATAGCTGTTTGAGACAGGGCCAGCATGGAGATGGAAACACCCCCAAGCAATAGCGCCTTCATGGGCTTTATCCGAATCGGAGTACGGCTGTGTGTGGACATATTTCTTTCCCTTAAGTTCTAATTTTTATTATTACAGAGGAAAAGAACCAATAAATTACAGCATGTCAACCTATATGTTGACCAATATTTAATAATTGGTATGACCAATTAGCGTTTTTAATTTAGTGTTGCATATCAGTCACACATTAGGCGCTATTTTCTAAGGTTCAACGCCAAATAACTACCGCTTTATTTATCACGGACTGCAGTAGAGCAAACTACACTTCGCCCAAAACGCGCCCCGCAACGGCATCGAGCATAGCGAGTCGTTTAGGGTCGCGGGCGTCAGGCGAGGTTATCATGGCAACGTCCAAATTGGTTTCTATCCCTTGCGCCCCGTTCTCGCGCGGGCCCTCAGCTTTTAATATCTTGACCATTTCGCGCACAGTATTTGAGGCTTTAGCCGCATTCTCCATCAGCACTGCAATCACGGCGGCTACATCAACATTGCCGTGGGCTTCGTGCCAGCAATCGAAATCCGTAACCATGGCCACCGTGGCGTAAGGCAGCTCTGCTTCGCGGGCGAGCTTAGCTTCGGGCATATTGGTCATGCCGATAACGTCACAACCCCAGCTGCGATACATATGACTCTCGGCTTTGGTTGAGAATTGCGGGCCCTCCATGGCCAGATACGTCCCGCCCTTATGAACGCTCGCGCCTGCCGCTTTGGCCGCTTTAGCCGCAAATCCTGCCATACGCGCGCAAACAGGGTCAGCGACGGAAACATGGGCGACCATGCCTTCCCCGAAAAAGCTCTTCTCGCGTTTGAAAGTGCGGTCGATAAACTGATCGACAATGACAAAGTCACCGGGCGGGTAATCGGCCTTAAGAGAACCAACAGCTGAGAGCGAAAGCAAATCCGTGCAACCAGCGCGTTTCATGGCATCTATGTTAGCACGATAATTGACATCACTGGGCGTTAAAGGGTGTCCCCGGCCATGGCGCGGCAGAAACCGCAGCTTAATACTGCCTAGCTCTGCGAATAGAATATCATCGGAGGGCATACCCCACGGCGTCTCGATAGATATCCATTCTGGGTTTTCCAGCCCGTCAATCTCATAAAGGCCCGATCCGCCGATAATCCCTAATACCCAGTCTGACATAGCTGTCTCCGTAATTATTTTCAATATATCCTACAAAAAAACCGCCCGTATGAAAGCGGGCGGTTGCTGAATTTTTTGTGAAAAGAGTGTCTCTAATGCTCTACGTTTCTCCAAACGCGCTTGTAAGAGAACCATAATAGCACGGCGAGGATGAGCAGATATAACATTGTCATAAAGCCGACGCTTTTGCGCTGCTCAAGCTTAGGGTCTGATGACCAGGCGAGGAATTCTGTGACGTCAGCCGCCATTTGCTCAAGCGTTGCAGGCGTGCCGTCTGCATATTCAACCAGATCGTCGCTGAGAGGGTTTTTCATGGCGATCTTACCGCCATCCATAACGGGGTTATAATAAACGCCTGGAGTCAGCTGTAGGTCTGCTGGGGGAGGCGTATCATAGGCGATCAGAAGGTTATAAAGATAATCTGCACCGCCATTTCGCGCTGACACCATTACGGAAAGATCCGGTGGGAGACCGCCGCCATTACTGGCACGAGCTGCCGCATTATTGGGGTAAATAGCGGGGAATTTATCCGCAGGAATACCAGATCGGTCGATAACATCGCCCGTTTCCACATCGATATCCTGAACGGTCCAATCCGCTGCGAAGTTCTTTACGAGTGGGTTATCATTCGGATTTGGAAAGTCCTCATTATAAAAGGGAGCCCCCTTATCGCCAAGGTGACGAAAAGCTAGATGCTTAAGGGCATGACATGACGCGCAGACCTCTCGGTAAACTTGGTAACCGCGCTGCGCAGCCGCTTTGTCATAGGTGCCGAAAGCCCCCTGAAAATGCCAATGCTTATGCTCCATTTTATAGTCGCCGGTTCCGCCGCCGCCTGCCGCATAGGCGATACCTGATACAGCCGCGATAAGGGCGGCTGTGCCTGTAAGGATGAGTGTTTTCATTTTAAATGCCATGATCCCTCTCCTATTCCGCAGGCGCCGCGGCGCCGTGAGAATCTCCTAAAATCGCTTTGGTAATGGATTCGGGTCTGTCTTTGGGTGTCTCAACAAGGCCGAGAATAGGCAGAATAAGCACGAAGTAAGCGAAGTAATAAATTGTAGCTATGCGGGATAACCATGTGAAGTCCAAACCCCGCGCCGTTCCGTCAGCATTTGTGCCAAAAGGTATAGCGATGTTATCCGGTGTTTCCGCGCCGCACCATCCGAGAATGAAGCAGAAGAAAAGGAAGATCCAGAAGAACCACTTTGCGACAGGACGGAACCGCATGGACCGAACTTTCGAAGTATCGAGCCATGGCAAGACAAAGAGCACAGCAATTGCGCCCAGCATCAAAAGTATACCTGCCAGCTTATCCGGCACGGCGCGCAAAATCGCGTAAAAGGGCAAGAAATACCATTCGGGCACAATATGGGGCGGCGTTTTAAGTGCGTCAGCTTCGATGTAGTTATCGGCATGACCTAGTGCGTCCGGCTGATAGAATAAGAAGAAGGCGAAAATCAGCAAAAACACCACCACAGCAAAGCCGTCTTTGACAGTATAATAAGGGTGGAAACTGAGCGTATCTTGCTTTGTTTTAGGTGTAATACCGATAGGATTATTTTGACCTACATGATGCAGTGCCCAAACATGGACACCGACAAGACCGGCGATCACGAAAGGCAAGAGATAATGAAGCGCAAAGAAACGATTTAGCGTCGCATTATCAACGGCATAACCGCCGAGAAGCCACTGTTGCAAGCTCTCGCCAACGACGGGAACCGCGCCAAAGAAGCCCGTAATCACGGTCGCGCCCCAGAAGGACATCTGGCCCCAAGGCAATGTATAGCCCAAAAAGCCTGTCGCCATCATCACAAGATAAATAAGACAGCCGATAATCCAAAGGACTTCGCGCGGGGCCTTATAAGACCCATAATATAACCCTCTGAACATATGCACATAAACGGCAAAGAAGAACATTGAGGCGCCGACCGCATGCATCGGCTGTAACAGCCAGCCAAATGGCACATCGCGGCGAATACGTTGAACGGATTCAAAAGCAAGTTCTGTATGAGGCACATAATGCATTGCTAAGATGATGCCTGTGATAATCTGAGAGACGAGGCAAAGCGTCAAGATACCGCCAAATGTGTACCAATAATTAAGATTACGGGGTGACGGAAACGTCATAAAATCCGCGCCCATACGCACGATAGGAAGACGTTGATCCATCCATTTCGTCGCGGCGTATTTAGGTTCGTATGTAGAAGGATGACCGCTCATAACTAACCTACCTTGATCACTGTATCGGAAATATATGTATAATCTGGAATAGCCATATTCCGCGGGGCGGGCCCTTTGCGAATCCGGCCTGATGTATCGTAATGCGAAGCATGGCAGGGACAATACCACCCCTTATAATCACCCGCCTCGCCAACAGGAATACATCCAAAATGCGTACAAACGCCAACCATGACGAGGTAACGCGGATCAACTGTGCCGTCTGGCTTCGCAACTAAACGCTCATTGTCAGCCTGCGGGTCAGGAATTTTGGACAGGTCAGTCTCTTCAGCCAAAGTAATTTCTTTGGCTGTCCGGTGACGTACAAAAACAGGAGCGCCGCGCCAAAGCATCTTAAGCTGCTGCCCTTCAGCAATCTTGGATAAATCAATCTCGATAGACCCCGCAGCCAGCGTATCTGCGGCTTTGCCCATTTGCGCAACGAGCGGCCAAGCTAATAAGCCCGCACCTGCAGCAGCGGCCGCACCTGTCGCGATAAAAATAAAGTCGCGCTTATCATCGTCAATGATGTCGTCATGGGCGTCTGTAACGTGCGTCTCGGACATAGTCTGCCCTCTCCTCTTCGGATCAAATCTCTTAAATTCTCAAAAGACATGGTTGTTCTGTCGTGCGTTCTATATATATGTCGTCACAATTTCCACCGTTTATTCGCGCTAAAACGCCGCAATGCGTCACTCTCTCTCAGTTGGCTAAATCCATGAAAATCATCCTTTATCAACCAGATATGGCGGGAAATTTGGGCGCAGTTATGCGCTCTTGCGCCTGTTTTGGCATAGAGCTTGAGGTCATAGAGCCATGCGGCTTCCCTCTGACCGCCAAAGCCTTGCGCAGAACGGCCATGGATTACGGCGCGCCCGAGACCCTTAAGCGCCATGCTAGTTGGGAGAATTTCACGCAAAGCGGCGAATCGGGCAGGCTCATATTATTCACCACAAAAGGCGCAAGCTCCCTTACCGATTTTGAATTTAAAGCCAATGACCGCCTGCTCTTTGGCCGCGAGAGCGCAGGCGTCCCCGAAGCCGTTCACGCGGCTGCCGACGCCCGCGTCATAATTCCCATCGCAAAAGACGCCAGAAGCTTTAACCTCGCAACATCCGTCGCGATTGCGGCCTTTGAAGCCTTGCGGCAAACGGGTGAGTTGCCGTGAGCGAGAAGGATAACATCACGCTTGGGCGTGCAAGACATTTAAGAAAACGCGAAACAGACGCAGAGCGATTATTATGGTCTGAATTACGAGGGCGCAGGGAAGATGGATTGAAATTCAGGCGACAACACCCTATCGCGCCTTATATCGTTGACTTCGCAGAGCGATCTTTGAGATTAATAATAGAATTGGACGGAGCCACCCACTGCACAGAAGCTGAAAAAGCCTATGACGCTAAGCGCACAGCGTTTTTGGAGAGTAGAAATTGGACCGTGATGCGTTTTGAAAATGAAGATGTCTATGAAGATATTGATGATGTCTGCGAAACGATTTGGCTACAGGCGATCGCGATGAAAGATAAGAAGAATAATGATTAGAGTTCCAAACAATGCGAACTTTTTGCTTCTCCCCGCACGCGGGGGGAAGTGGCTGGAGCGTAGCGGAAGTCGATGGGGGGAGCTTTCGGCTTGGTATCGAAGTTTCGTATTTGACGAGAGTCCCCCCCATCCCCTTCGCTGGCGCTACGGGACTTCCCCCCGCGTGCGGGGAGAAGAGATTCCTTCTGTTTTTGCAGCCATCAGTGCATCTAAAAACACCCAAAAAAAAGCTAACGGTATAAACACTAAAACAAGCGCCCCCCTTCTCCCCGCTTGCGGGGGGAAGTGGCCGCAGCGCAGCGAAGGTCGATGGGGGGAAACTATCGTCACAATACGTAACATGGCATTTCAACACTCCTTACCCCCCATCCCCGCTTCGCGGCACTTCCACCCTCTAGCGTTTTTACAAAACGCAGGAGTGGGGAGAAGGGGTTTCCTCCATGTTTGATGCCCGAAAAGAGACTGCCGCCGCTTGGTTCAAATCGCTTCGTGATGACATATGCGCGGAATTTGAGGCGATAGAGCGCGAGGCTCCCGCCAACCTCTATCCCGGCGAGGCAGGGACATTTGTCTTTGAGCCTTGGGAGCGCAAAGTTGAGAACGGCGGGGGCGGCACGGGCGGAATGCTTCGCGGGCGGTTCTTTGAAAAATGCGGCGTGCATATTTCTGTTGTGAAGGGCGAGTTTGAAGGCGAGATGCGCGAGCGTGTTCCGGGCGCGAAAGACGACCCGCGTTTTTGGGCGGCTGGTATTTCCCTCATTGCCCATCTGCATAACCCGCATGTCCCCTGTGTGCATTTTAACACGCGTTATATCGTGACCACGCAGGACTGGTTTGGCGGCGGCGGAGATTTAACCCCGACCCAAGCCAAAGACCGCGTTCAAACCTCCCCTGATGCCATTGCCTTTCACGCAGGCATGAAGGCGGCATGCGACGCTCATGAGGTCGCGGATTATGAGGCGTTTAAAAAAGGCTGCGATGAGTATTTCCACCTCCACCACCGCGATGAAGCGCGCGGCGTCGGCGGGATTTTCTATGACCGTTTTAACAGCGGCGATTGGGACGCAGACTTTGCCTTCACCCAAGATGTCGGGCGGCATTTCAAAGACACTTACGCCGCCATCGCTCGCGGCCGCATGCATGAACCGTGGACAGAATTAGACCGCGAAGAACAGCTCATCCAGCGAGGACGCTATGTCGAATTTAACCTACTCTGGGATCGCGGCACGACATTCGGGCTGAAAACAGGCGGGAATATCAAGACGATTTTGAGCTCTATGCCGCCTGTGGTGAAATGGCCTTGATAAGCTTGCTTAAGAAACTCATGATAAAGCCTGACAAGTAACGCATAAAACAAGACGACAATTATGCCATCAATTCAGATACCTTATTCTAGCAAAAGTGAACTTTTATTACGCGCTACAGACCGGAAATTTTCGGTCATCAATACTATTTTGCTGCGAGGATCAGACAGTCATTTAGTGATTGAGAGTGAGAGTGAGGCTCGTCAGATTGTAAGTTTTCTTAATTATATTAATCATGAAAATGAACTGACGTTCCCGTATTATTATGATGATGGCCCGTTTTATAATGAAACCCATCAAGATAAGGTCAATGACTTTCAATTTGGAACCATGACAGACATACGGGAAGCCTTGTTTGATAAATACCCCAATGCATTTGAAAGCTGAATAAACTGTATTTTTGACCTTAGCCTGTCATTTCCGCCATTTCGTGCTATAGCTCCCCCATGACCAAAGTCTCAAAATGTCTCCTCGCTTCACTATTCTCGCTTGCTATGGCGTCCACAGCCTCCGCGCAGGTCATCGTTCAGGGCGGCGGGGCGGCGCAGTCTTGTTATATGAGCACTAAGGCCGGCAACCCTGGGCGGCTCGGCTCGATTAAGACCTGCCAGACGGCACTGACAGAGGCGCTGTCCAATAAAGACCTCGCCGCGACACATGTAAATCTGGGCGTGCTGCTCATGCGCAAAGGCGATTATGCAGACGCGCAAACGCATTATGCTCAGGCTATTAAGCTAAGGCCCAAATTGTCGGAAGCCTATATCAATCATGCCGCCAGCCTGATTTATACGGGCCAATATACAGACGCCTTGACCACCGTTGATAAAGCCATAGATCTGGGCACAGACCAAATGCCCGAAGCGCTCTATAACCGCGCCATCGCCTATGACCGGCTGAAAAATTACAAAAACGCCTATAAAGATTTGAAGCAAGCCTTGGTTTTGCGTCCTGATTGGGCTCCGGCTCTGGATTTGCTTTCAGGCTACCAAGTCTCCACGCGGGTAAAGTCTTAGGCTTGAACCCTCAAGCTTAAATCACCTTGCCACGCTTATTCTGGCTTGAAGTTACAGTTCTATCCCTTACATTAAGTTTTCAAACATGATGGGCTCTTGAGCATGAAAAAAATACAATCTTCCTATGACTATGATGATTTGATTGTCAGCGGCGAGAAGAGCCTCTTCGGCCCCGGAAATGCCAAGCTCCCTTTACCGCCCATGCTCATGCTCGACCGCATCACCCATATGGATGATGATGGCGGCGAATTTGATAAAGGACAAGTGATTGCAGAACTGGATGTGAACCCTGATCTTTGGTTTTTTGAATGCCACTTTAGAGGCGACCCTGTCATGCCGGGCTGTCTCGGCCTCGACGCCATGTGGCAACTGGTCGGCTTTTGGCTCGGCTGGTCAGGCTCCCCGGGACGCGGACGGGCGCTGGGTGTCGGCGAGGTTAAATTTACGGGTCAAGTCACGCCCGACATCAAAAAAGTCCGCTACGAGATTGAGCTAAAGCGCGTTATTCGCCGCCGCCTTGTTCTTGGTATTGCTGATGGGCGTATGTATGCCGATGAGGAGCTTATTTACAAAGCCTCTGATCTAAAGGTTGGATTGTTTATACCGGAAAATGCTACTGAAGGAGTTGCCTAATGCGCCGTGTTGTTGTCACCGGAATCGGGATTGTGTCTTGTATCGGTAATGATCAGGACGAAGTTGCCACCAGCCTAAAGGCTGGAAAATGCGGCATCACAAAAGACGAGAAAATGGCCGAGCTTGGCTTTCGCAGCCAAATCTCTGGCCGCCCGGCGGATACGGCGGATCGCGCTAAAGAAGCCATTGGCAAACGTTCGTTACGCTTTATGGCCGACGCGGCGGAATGGTCGGCTCTCGCCATGCATGACGCTATTGCGGATTCCAAACTAACCGAAGAGCAAGTTTCAAATGATCGCACGGGTATCATCGCAGGTTCTGGCGGGCCCAGCGCCATTGAAATTGTCCGCGCTGCCGATATTACGCGCAAGAATAACTCGCCCAAACGTATCGGGCCTTTCGCTGTGCCCAAGGCGATGTCATCCACAGTCTCCGCCACCCTCGCGACGCATTTCAAAATTAAAGGCGTGAACTATTCCATTACCTCTGCCTGCACCACATCCCTGCACTGTATCGGCGCGGCCTGTGAGCAAATCCAATGGGGTAAGCAAGACGTGATGTTTGCTGGCGGCGGTGAAGAAGTCGAATGGGCCATGTCCTCGCTCTTTGACGCTATGGGCGCCATGAGCAGCAAATATAACGACGCGCCCGAAACGGCTTCCCGCGCTTTTGACGCCACGCGCGATGGTTTCGTCATCGCAGGCGGCGCGGGCATGTTAGTGCTCGAAGAGTATGAGCACGCCGTGGCGCGCGGGGCAAAAATCTATGCCGAGATTACAGGCTATGCCGCGACATCAGATGGCTACGATATGGTCGCCCCCTCCGGCGAAGGCGCAGAACGCGCCATGCGTATGGCGCTCGAAGATGCGGCCACGCGCGGCGTGAGCAAAGTCGATTATATCAACCCGCATGCGACCTCGACACCTGTCGGAGACGTCGCCGAAACCAGCGCCATTCACCGCGTCTTTGGCGAGGACGGCCCTTATATCTCGGCCACGAAATGCCTGACAGGTCACAGCCTCGGCGCGGCGGGCGTTCAAGAAGCGATTTACAGCCTCATCATGATGGACCGCGGCTTTGTCGCTCCCTCCATCAATATCACAGAGCTCGATCCTGAATTACCAAAAGTCAACATTGCCCGTAAAATGGTCGAGACGGAGCTCTCCTCTGTCATGTCTAATAGTTTCGGCTTTGGCGGCACCAATGGCAGCGTGATTTTTACAAAAGTCTAACCTTATTGAACGGCCTAAACTTACAGGCCAAGAACAGGATAAAACAATGGCAGAGCAAAACTTCCCCGAAGGTCAATTGATGGCCGGCAAACGCGGCCTCATCATGGGCGTCGCCAATAAAAATTCCATCGCTTGGGCCATTGCCCGTCAGCTTGCCGCGCAAGGCGCAGAGCTGGCCTTTACCTATCAAGGCGATGCCCTGCTCCGCCGCGTGAAACCTCTCGCCGAATCTGTTGGCTCTGAAATCCTCTGCGAATGTGACGTGACCAATGACGAGACGATGGACAGCACCTTTGCGACCCTGAAAGACAAATGGGGCAAAATTGATTTCCTCGTCCATGCCATTGCCTTTGCCGGTAAAGACCAACTAGCGGGCAGCTTTATCGACAACACAACGCGCGAGGGTTTTAAATCCGCGCTCGATATCTCGGCCTATAGCTTTGTCGATGCGGGCCGCCGCGCCGCCGCCATTATGAATGATGGCGGAGCGATGGTCACGCTCACCTATCTCGGCTCTGAACGCGTTATTCCAAATTACAACGTCATGGGAGTGGCTAAAGCCGCGCTTGAGGCCAGCACACGCTATATGGCCGCTGATCTGGGCCCGCGCCAAATCCGCGTCAATGCCATCTCCGCCGGGCCGATTAAAACCCTCGCCGCCGCAGGCATCGGCTCAGGACGCCACATGTTCCGCTTCAACAAAGCCGCCAGCGCCATGCAAGACAATACAGACCCCATGGGCGTAGCTGGCGCCGCTTTATATCTACTCTCAGATCTAGGCCTCTCCTGCACAGGCGAAACCCATCACGTAGATGGCGGCTTCCACGCCATAGGCATGCCCCAAGAAGGGCCATTGCGGGAGAGCATGCCGGACTAATCCATGTCTTGGAAATTCTGGAAGAAAAACAAAGCTGAACCAACCCTATCCGAAGAGGAGGAAGAGGCCCGGTATTCAGCGTGGTATGATAAAAAAACGTCTATTTTTGAATCCGCTATGGGTAAAGAGCACGACATGGTTATCCATGCTATTATTAGCTATGAAATAGGCGGCGCCTTACATGATTATCTTTATCCCAATGGAATTGAGGGGACGGGAGTAGCCACTAAACAGCTCGCAAGATGGGATGGCTCAGGCTCCTCAAATAACAGTTACAAACAATATGAATTTGTGATGTTCACGCGCGAAAATCTTACTGTCGATAACTTATTGAGCAGTGATAGTGAGACGAAAGAACAACGTATATTTAAAAACATTCGTACTTTGATGAATACAATCGCGCCCTATTCTGAGCAAGCTACATTAAATCAATATGAAACGATTGGTTTTCCAGATGAAATGGAACATGTCGCAGGGCGTTTTGTCATCATGGATAAATACAAACCGCAATACTTTGATGAAAATTTCGGCCTCATGCTGATGTTAGAAATATTTGAATCTGAGTTTAATTTCAAACAAGCTAATGGCGGTGACGCATTAATGCAGAAGCTAAAATCAGCAGGACATTACCCATATTCTGACCTCAACCGCGAGCCAGTCGTTTGATTTATAACTTAAGTTATAACTGAGAGAGTATGCCGGTTTAAGCCAGCGTTGAAAATATCAATAATTGGCCCAAGATTAATGAAAATGGGGCGCATAGTCTTATCTGCCAAGGCTTAAGCCTGTCTGCCCACCAAAGCGCATAATTGTGATGCCAGCGCCGCGGGATGAGCATTAGAATAATTGCAGTCATGGCCAGGAAGCCGCCTGCGATTTTAAAGCCGCCCTCATAAACTGTATAGGGCGCAAGGCCCATCATCCCTAACCCCACGATTAATCGTAGAATAAGTTCAGAATAATTAATCAGGTTTGTGCTT
>ENA-ORXM01003866-ORXM01003866.1-marine-metagenome-genome-assembly--contig:-NODE-3866-length-14107-cov-3.758517_pt1 | contig 14107 bp, 15 predicted proteins | sample MGYA00237867_ERZ511480 | MGnify/ENA primary metagenome ERZ511480 (study PRJEB26309, sample SAMN06266103) | marine metagenome | isolation source: Algal blade | place: United Kingdom:Sidmouth, United...
AAGGTGGGTGATCGTATCAAGCAGGGCCAGATGATCGGCCGGGTCGGCGCAACCGGCGGCGCCACTGGCCCGCATTTGCACTGGAGCATGATGTGGAACGCGTCACGCGTTGATCCGCTGTTGATGCTGCCGAAAATTTAACGGCGGAAAGGCTGGCGGAATATGGGCGATCTTTTTGAAAATGACGGGCTGTTGCTATGGCTTACCATTGGCGGCGTTATCATCCTTATCGTCATGCTGTTCGTTATTCGCGCCGGAGTTAAAGCATCGCGTTCCGATGCCTTGATGGCTGCACCGCCGCCGGAGGATTTGAACGATATTGCCGCTGGTGAACGTGTGGCGATCCTGCCTGAACGGCCGGATGTGGTTGTCGAAAACGCGCCGTCGGTATTGAACCCTGATCGGCCAAAGGATGACGCAATAACGGGCGGGCTGAATAAACGGGAGATTGCCCCGGAAACCGGCGCGGAAAAGCCAGCCGACGCGGCTGATATATCGCAGCAGCCATCGCCGTGGGGCGGCGGCGCGAAGATCGGCGATCTTGAAAGCGAGAGCAGCTACACGGACGACGAAATGATGGCGCGGGAAATCAAGGCGATGCTGCTGCAGGACCGGCCCGACCGGGCGATCACGCATGTCATGGCTGCAAAGAAGGTTGACGAGGCGGAAGCGGTTCGGATTGTCGAGGGCTATACCGATCAAGGGCAGGGCTGAGCTGCGAAATGTGCGTGGTCGCTCTGGCGGTTGGCGCGCATCCTGATTGGCGATTGATACTGGCGGGAAACCGGGATGAATTTCATGCCCGGCCCACTGCGCCGCTTGGCCATTGGGGGCAGGGCGCGGACGACGATCACCATATTATCGGCGGCCGCGATCTGCAATCGGGGGGCAGTTGGCTCGGCATATCGCAGCGCGGGCGGCTGGCGGTCGTCACGAATATTCGCGGCGATGCAACGCCCGATTTGCACAAAGAATCGCGCGGGCGGCTGGTTGCTGAATTTCTGCGCGGGCGGGGCGAATTTGCCGCGGTTGAACAGGCGCAGCTTAGCGATTTCAACGGCGTCCATCTGATAACTGTAGATGGCATCGCCGCGCGGCACGGCACCAATCGGCCCGTGCCCGCAATCCGTCAATTGCCCGCCGGAATATATGCGCTGGCCAACGAAGATCAGGACGCCCCGTGTGCGCGGCGTACCCGGTTAAAGGCGCAGCTTTCGGCATGGATTGCCGATGACGTGCGCGATCTTGATGCGCTGTTTGGCGCGCTGCGACAGGGCGCGCAGCCCGGCGACAGCGGACGGCCCAATTTCCTTACCGGCGCAGAATACGGCACCCGGTGCAGCACGATTGTCGCAGTCGATAGCGCAGGGCGGGGGCGCATTTGTGAACGCCGCTTTGGCCCGTCTGGGTCAGCCACTGGAGAGACTGCGCTGACATTCCGCTGGCCGTAGTTTTCTAGGGGCAGGCCGCATTTATCCACAGCTTTTCCATCGGTTGCCCACGGTTATTTTTCCGCTGCGCGCGTGCGTTTGCGATTTTGTAACCGTTTCCGTGCTATCCATCATGGCTATGGAGCAGGGGCAAAACAGTTTCACCAACGGGCAGCAAGCGGCTGGCGCACGCGCGCTGGATGCGGAAGATATCGCAGCGAAAATCCTGCTACGCGAAGTGAGCGATTTTCTACGCGATGGGCAGCCCCGCCACGCAATTGCGCATATCATGGACACAACCGGCGTGGCGCGCGATCAGGCCAGCGCCTTTGTCGCAGAATTACAAAGCGGTGTTTTCGAAGGCTGATCGCGCTTTTTAAGGCTTTCCGTCCGACCACACCGGATTTCCGCTAACACATGGCGGTATCGCGTCTGCGGATCATCATCTCTTCACATTAACCCCGCAACCTTGCGGGCTGCTGTGCGTTGACAGGGCAACATACAGGAGAATTTGATGACCGATAAACGTAGCAATGATCAGGCCCCCGAAGCGGTGAACCGCGAACAGCATGACGAGCCGGGCCAGACACAGACGGTGGCCGAACAGGCAATGGACCGCACAACCGCCGTGCTGGGCGAAAGCGAAAAGCCCAAGGCCAATGCTTACAGCGTGACCGAAAGCGACGCGAAGGATGTGGTCGACCGGATGGAAGAAATGCACGATAGCGGAAAGATCGACAACGGCGCCTATGCTGGCGAGCCGAACCACGACGACAATCGCAGCGAATATGGCAACCGTCCCGACGCCGACCGCACACGTAAGCTGAGCGACGAATAGCGCCGCACTGCCGCCGCGCGCCTATCTCGGCCAAAGTATCACTTTGGCCGAAACTCTTTTACTCCGCCGCTACCCCGGCTGTTTCGAACATATCGGCTTCTTCGAGTGCTTCGGTTAGGCCGCTGTCGTTGGCGGTGGCTTTTTTGCGCTTGTCGAAATTACCCCATACTTCGCCCCATTCGCCGCGGGTGCTGGCCTTGCTGTATTCGGTGGCGCGGGTTTCGAAGAAGTTGGCATGCTCCACTCCGTTGATCAACGGCGCGAGCCACGGCAGCGGGTGATCTTCCACCATATAGACAGGCTGCAAGCCCAGCCCCTGCAACCGCCAATCGGCGATGTAGCGGATATAACGTTTGATCTCTTTGGCCGTCATGCCGGGCACGGGGCCCATTTCGAACGCGAGGTCGATGAAGCGATCCTCAAGCCGCACGACTTTCTGGCAGCAATCGATGATGTCTTCGCGCACCGCCTTTGTCAGGCAGCCGCGTTCCTTGGTAAAGGCGTGGAACAATTTGGTGATGCCTTCGCAATGCAGGCTTTCATCGCGGATTGACCAGCTGACGATTTGCCCCATGCCCTTCATCTTGTTGAAACGCGGAAAATTCATCAGCATGGCGAAACTTGCGAACAGCTGCACGCCTTCGGTGAAGCCGCCAAACATCGCCAGCGTGCGCGCGATATCTTCGTCGCTATCGACGCCGAATTCGTCGAGATAGTTCACCTTGTCGGCCATTTCCTCATATTCCAGAAACGCGCTATATTCGCTTTCGGGCATGCCGATCGTGTCGAGCAGATGCGAATAGGCGGCGATATGCACCGTTTCCATATTGCTGAACGATGTCAGCATCATCTTGATCTCGGTCGGTTTGAACACCATCCCGTATTTTTCGTGGTAGCAATCCTGCACCTCGATATCCGCCTGCGTGAAGAAGCGGAAAATCTGCGTCAGCAGGTTGCGTTCATGCTCGGAAATCTTTTGCGCCCAATCGCGGCAATCCTCACCCAGCGGCACTTCTTCGGGCAGCCAGTGAATCTGCTGCTGGCGCTTCCACATGTCATATGCCCACGGATATTCGAAGGGCTTATAGCTTTTGCGCGATTCTAGAAGTGGCATGCATTTTCTCCGTTATTCATATTTTATATGGGGTTGAACCCATCGATTTATACTGGCCAGCAATCACACGGTATCGCGCATCATCGTCAGCAGCATCGCGCCGGCAAATACCGCCAGCCCGATAAAGCGCATGATCCGCAGCCGCGATTTCGGCACTGCCAGCGGATCGCCGTCACCGATCAATGTCGCCATCACGCCGGGCATCAGCATGAACATCGCCGCAACGATCATCAGAACAATAATGGCGATAATGGTAAGCAAATTATTCGGTCCTTATTGCAGTGTGCCTAACCCGGGATTGCACGGCTTGCTACTGACACGCCAAACATTCGTCATAGTCGGTGGTGCCTGCGGTCGTCATCAGCTCAACCGTTTTGGGATCGAGCGTGTTGTCCGCCTCCACGCCGCCGCCGGCTTCCTTTTCCGTATTGTCACCGCCGGCAAAGCCCGCGCGCTGCATCGATTTGCTGCGCAGATAATAGAGCGATTTCACGCCCAGTTCCCATGCGCGGAAATGCAGCATCAGCAGATCCCATTTTTCAACATCTGCCGGGATAAACAGGTTCAGCGACTGCGCCTGATCAATATAGGGCGTGCGATCCGCCGCCAGTTCGATCAGCCAGCGTTGATCAATTTCAAAGCTGGTTTTGAAGCTGTCCTTCTCCTCGGGCGTCAGGAAATCGAGATGCTGAACCGAGCCGCCTTTTTCAAGGATGCTGTTCCACACATTCGCGCTGTCCTTCGATTTTTCCTGCAGCAGTTTGAGCAGATGCGGGTTCTTCACGATGAAACTGCCCGACAGCGTTTTATGCGTATAGATATTCGCCGGGATCGGTTCGATACATGCGCTCGTGCCGCCGCAGATGATGGAAATCGACGCAGTTGGCGCGATTGCCATCTTGCAGCTGAAACGCTCCATCACGCCCTGATCCTCGGCATCGGGGCAGGGGCCACGCTCGGTGGCGAGCATCATCGACGCCTGATCCACCTGCGCACGGATATGTTTGAAAATCTTCATATTCCAGGATTTCGCCAGCGCACTTTCAAAGCCAAGCCCGCGCGCCTGTAGGAAGCTGTGATAGCCCATAACGCCAAGCCCGACACTGCGTTCGCGCGCCGCCGAATATTTCGCGCGCGCCATTTCATCGGGTGCGCGGTCAATAAAGTCCTGCAAGACATTATCGAGCATGCGCATCACGTCTTCGATGAAGTCTTTCTCGACGCTCCATTCATCCCATTTTTCAAGGTTGAGCGAGGAGAGGCAGCACACGGCCGTACGATCATTGCCCAGATGATCGGTGCCGGTGGGCAGGGTGATTTCGCTGCACAGGTTTGATGTCGATACTTTCAGGCCAAGATCGCGGTGATGCTTTGGCATATTCTGGTTCACCGTGTCAGAAAACACGATATAGGGCTCTCCCGTGGCAAGCCGGGTTTCAACGAGTTTCTGAAACAGGCCGCGCGCATCGACGGTGCTGCGCACTTCGCCGGTCTTGGGCGATTTCAGTTCAAACTCGGCGCCGTCGCGCACGGCTTCCATAAATTCGTCAGTCAGCAATACACCATGGTGCAGGTTCAGCGCCTTACGATTGAAATCGCCTGATGGCTTGCGGATTTCGAGGAATTCCTCAATCTCGGGATGATTGACGTCAAGATAGCAAGCGGCCGATCCGCGGCGCAGCGAACCTTGCGAAATGGCGAGCGTCAGGCTGTCCATCACGCGCACGAACGGAATGATACCGCTGGTCTTGCCATTCAATCCCACCGGCTCACCAATTCCGCGCACGCTGCCCCAATAAGTGCCGATCCCGCCGCCGCGCGATGCCAGCCATACATTTTCATTCCATGTGTTCACAATACCGCCCAGGCTGTCATCCACACTGTTCAGATAGCAGGAGATCGGCAGGCCGCGTCCCGTGCCGCCATTGGACAGCACCGGTGTGGCTGGCATGAACCAAAGCTGCGAGATATAATCATACAGCCGCTGGGCGTGATCGCCATCATCCGCATAGGCAGAGGCAACGCGCGCGAACAGATCCTGAAAGCTTTCGTCGGGCAGCAGATAGCGGTCTTTCAGCGTCTCTTTGCCAAATTCAGTCAGCAGATCATCGCGCGCCTCATCGGTGACAATTTTGAACCGGCGCTCGTTAACCGTCTTGCTGTCGATTTCAGGCGCTTTCTGCGATGCAGCTTCAGCGGGCGCAGCGGTTTTTTCAGTGCGCGGTGCAGTGCGCGATTCTGTGTCGCGCAAATCGCCGTCCGAATTATCTGCAGCCGCATCGCGGTTCGTATCTCTGAAATCCATCATTGTTATTATGTCCCGTTGTCTACTGCTGGCCCGTTGTCTGCTACCGGATCGTGACGGCTGGCAGCTATGCCATCATTGCCGTGATCCGACTTTACCCGTTAGCGACGTTCAATTTGCCATCCAGAACGCTATGCGCCGTTCCAGCTGGTCGAAAGATGCTGCGATGCGGACAATGTCCGTATCGGCAGGCCGACCATCCGGTAGCCCGCGCCTTTCGCCTATGTTCACATCTTGTTCGACTCGAAGGTCAGCCCTTTATCTACCATGTCTGCGCGTTTTTGCTTCCAAAAAATTCGCAGTTTTTCCCCAACTTTTTACCGAAAAGCGTTTTATCCACAGAATCGCTTCCGCAGTGTAAAACACAATCTGTAGAGTTTCCCCCTGTGGGCAACCCCAACCTATAGTGCCTCAATCCTATCGAAACACAAGAGGGTAAATGGAAAATCAACGCTTCAGTTCGCCGCGCTTTTGAATCTGTTCGTCGCAGCAAAGTTTATGGTGCAGTGCAGCGACGCATGGATTTTCTAGGGGCCGCAAATGCGCAAGCGCCAATGCAGAAAATCATGTGTATTTTTGCGGTGTGCTACCATTTGTTCACGATGCGAATTGATGGCGGCAAATCCGCTCCAAATACCGCTGAATGTAAATGCGGCGATTCTGCGCCGTCGGTTACCTCCGATTCACGGTCTCTTGAAGCTGGCATATTGCAGCGTCATGCCTTTTGCGCCATTGGCCATGCACAGCCGAAATATAATCCACGAATGAAGCGGAGCCGATAATGACCGTCCAAATTGCCGAAGCCGATCTGATCGAAACCATCGCCGATGCGCTGCAATATATCAGCTATTACCATCCGATGGATTATATCAAGGCGCTGGGCGCAGCATATGAGGCAGAGCAGGGGCCTGCTGCCAAGGATGCCATTGCGCAAATCCTGACCAACAGCCGCATGTGCGCAGAGGGCCACCGGCCGATCTGTCAGGATACCGGCATCGTGAATGTCTTCGTCAAATGGGGGCAGGAATGTGTGCTGGGCAGCAAGCGCAGCCTGCAGGACGTGATCGACGAAGGCGTGCGTCAGGCGTATAACCACCCGGATAATAAGCTGCGCGCGTCGATCCTCGCCGATCCGGCATTCACGCGGCGTAATACGAAAGATAATACCCCTTGCGTTTTATCCGTCGAAATGGTGCCGGGCAACACAGTTGAAATTGATGTGGCAGCAAAGGGTGGCGGCAGCGAGAATAAATCGAAATTCAAAATGATGAATCCTGCGGACGATATTGTTGAGTGGGTTTTGGAACAGATACCTTCGATGGGGGCAGGATGGTGCCCGCCGGGAATGCTGGGCATCGGGATTGGCGGCACTGCGGAACATTGCATGAAGCTGGCCAAACAATCGCTGATGGACCCGATCGACATGGGCCAATTGAAACAGCGCGGCGCACAATCCGATATTGAACAGCTGCGCATTGATATATTCGATGCGGTCAATGCCACTGGTGTCGGTGCGCAGGGGCTGGGCGGGCTTTCGACTATTCTGGATGTGAAAATATATGACGCGCCGTGCCATGCCGCTGGAAAGCCCGTCGCGATGATCCCCAATTGCGCCGCGACCCGCCATGCGCATGTGACGATTGACGGCAGCGGGCCGGCCTATCTCGATCCGCCGAATCTGGACGAATGGCCCGATGTGAACTGGCAGCCCGACAGTGCGGCGAAGCGTGTAGATCTCGACAATCTGACACCGGAGGAAGTCGCAAGCTGGGACCATGGCGATCGTTTGCTGTTGAACGGCAAAATGCTGACCGGGCGTGATGCGGCGCATAAACGGATCAAGGATATGATTGAAGCGGGCGAGGAATTGCCCTGCGATTTCAAGGGGCGGGCGATCTATTATGTCGGCCCGGTCGATCCGGTTATGGGCGAAATCGTTGGCCCGGCGGGGCCGACGACTGCGACACGGATGGACGTGTTTACCGAGATGATGCTCGATCTCGGCCTGCTCGCCATGATCGGAAAGGCGGAACGCGGGCATGATGCCGTTGAGGTGATTAGCAAATTCAAGGTGGCGTATCTGATGGCGACCGGCGGTGCGGCCTATCTGGTCAGCCGCGCGATTAAGGGCAGTAAGGTCGTTGCGTTTGAAGAACTTGGAATGGAAGCCATATATGAATTCGAGGTTCAGGATATGCCCGTGACAGTCGCGGTCGATTCCGCGGGCAACAATGTCCACAAGTTAGCACCTGCGCATTGGCAGAAGAAAATCGCTGAAGAAGGCTTGCTGAAAGAACCGGCGGAATAGCGGCGCCCTTGGCTTTTACAATATGACCGGCGCTGGCGGCGATCTGATCTGGATTGCATCGTCGCTGCTCGCGGCCCTGTTCCTCACATGGCGTATGGCGGTGCAGCAGCGTATCCGCGCTGAAATGTCGGTTAACGCTGCGGCGCTTTCGCGGTTTTTCTTCGGCTGGCCTATTGCAATCGCGATACTGGCCGGGTTCATGCTGGCCACCGGGCGCAGTGCATTGCCGGAATTATCGGGCGCATTCTGGCTGTTCGCATGGGCCGCCGGATTCGCGCAGATGGTGGCGACAAATCTGATTATCATGTCGTTCGGTCATCGCGGGTTGGTAAGCGGCACCGCTTACATGAAGACCGAGACGATAATTGTCGCGTTGCTCGGCTGGATGTTGCTGGGCGAGGCACTGCCCATACTGGCATGGGCCGGAATCGTGATTGTGACTGCCGGTATCATTATTCTGGCGTCAGATCGCGGGCTGCGCGGGGTGATGCGTTGGTTTGCAGGCTTGGGTAAGCCAGCGGCTATTACGGGGCTGAGCGCGGGGTTTCTTTTTGCGCTTACGGCGATTTTTATCAAATATGCCGCGAACAGCATTCCGCCGGATGAAAGCCGGACTTTCAGCGGCCTGACCGTATTGGTTGCCGTATTGGGGTTTCAGGCGATCATGCAAAGCGCCTATGTCATGCTGCGTGAGCCCGACCAATTCGGTGCCATGCTGCGCCGCTGGCGCGTGACGGCGCAGGTTGGTCTGCTCGCCGCGCTGGCATCGGCGGGCTGGTTCATCGCCTATGCCCACGCGCCGGTTGCGCTGGTCGGCATCCTTGGCCAAACACAGATATTCTACAGCCTGGGGTTTGGCCGCTGGTATTTGAAGGAGCCAGTATCGCGCGATGAATTAACCGGGCTATTGCTCGTCGGGGCAGGCGTGATCCTGACGCTTGTTTCCGGCATTTGATGGCCCGGCAGATATCCGGTATTCATTCATAGTAAAGATAGTCTGGGGCATGGTGCCCGTTCAAATTCACAAGAGGGCCTAAAAAAATGCGCGAATTTTCCAAGCTAATGATTGCGGCTGCGCTGGCCGCCGGAGTGACTGCACCAGCCTATGCCACCTCACCGCTTGAAAAAATGCTGGCGGGCGAATCGGCTCTGCAGGGTGAGCAGTTGGAAAAGGCAATCGAGGCCGCATCGGTCCATCCCTTCGGCAGCAAGCTTAATCCTGTGCGTGCGCATCAGGCCAACGGGCAACGCGCGTATCTGGCGCGGCTACGCTGCGATGACGGCACGGCGCTGCAATTCCGGCGGCGGGGCAACGTCGGTAGGGGGCCATATATGAATATCGTCGATCGATATCAGGTGCGCTGCGGCAAGGACAACGCAACGCTGAATGAAATTTATATGGACTTGTATCACAAAGGCTATGTCGAAAATGCAAGCGTTCCGGGCTATAGCATTGTTGTGGCGAACACCGATGAGGTAGATAAGCCTGCGCCAAAACCGCAGCCACTGCCAGCGCCGCAGCCCGTGCCGCAGACAGTGCCGATTCCGGCACCTGTTAATCCTGCATCAGGACAACAGGCAAACCCTGCCGACGCGACCTGATCGGCGCTGTCCTACCCGCTATTCACGCCGCTCCGCGTATTTAGGGAGCGGGTGCTTGTTGTGCGCGGATTTGCGCTTCCAACTGACGTTGTAGTTCCGGGGGAAGCCCGCCGCCGCCCGCACCGGGAGGGGGGCCGCCTGCTGCGCCGGGCGCGCCGCCCTGCATCGCGCCCATCTGCTTCTGCATTTCCTCAACCTCTTTTTGAGATTTGAAATCAAGCAGTTCAACTTCGAATATCAATACGCTGCCGCCAGGCAGGCCGATTTCGCCGGTTTGCGGATTGACCTGATCTTCCGGCCCATAACCCAGCTCTGGGGGAATCCATAATTTGTATTTCCCGCCGGTTTGCATCATTTTCAACGCTTCTGAAAAACCGGGAACGACGCCGCCAACCGGCATCGGTGCCTGCTCATTTTCATCGAACACGGTGCCGTCGCGCAATGTGCCCTTGTAGGAAATCAGGGCGATATCTTCATCACCGGGCGATTTGCCTTCGCCTTCACGCAGCGTTTTGAAACGCAGCCCGCTGCCGGTTGCTTTCACATTCTCACCGCCATCTATTTCGGCAAGGAAGCTTTCGTTTCCGGAATGTTTCTCGCGGATATCCGCTGTTCCCCAATAGGCCAGCGCGATGCCGCTTAACACAAGCAGGACAATACCTATCCAGTATTTGGCCAAGGCCGAACGTGATGTCGGCGGAATGGGAACGGTGCTAGCGGACATGGATAATTCACCTGCGAAGTTGTGGGTTTCGCCTGCCTCTTAAACTCTATGGCGAATTTCTCAACCAGCAAATAACGCCGCGATTGCCGCGCGCCTAGTGAATAGTGCCAAGAGTGGTTTGCAGTTTCAGCATCACGATCAACCGTTCAATCTGCCGCCACCTGCAAAATGAAATATGGTTGCCCATGTCGCGGCTGGCTTTGGCGCGATTGGCCGCTTCAAAATCAGCGCCTCCGCCATGCTCTGCGATTAAAGCCTCGGCGGCAATTACATCCTTATTTTCAAGATAAAGCGGCAAATACATATGTGACGGGTGCCTTTGCATATTGAGTGTGGTGCTGGTTTCGGTGCGCCCCATCGTCCGGGCGAAAGGCTGTTTAAGGCCGATTATATGCAATATCTGTCAAGGCGCATGGTTACCGAAAGTTTACCTTGCCCAAATGCATTGGCTTCGTGCGCCAAGCGCCTATATAGCATCTATATGGACAATCGCGCACCACAGCAAAATAGCCTTGCCGGCGGTATATTCATTGTCGTCGGACTTGTTCTGGGCATAATTGCCGGGATTATCTTTGGGGAGATATCGCTTGGCCTGATCATTGGTTTTGCCATCGGCGTGGCTGCGGCTATCGCAGTATGGCTGATTGATCGTCAGCGGCAGTTAAAAGAATAGGGGCGCCCGCCAATGTGGAAACATATCCGAAATCTGTCGATTATTGCCATCGTGCTGTTACTGGCGCTTGGCTTCTATCTCTCGCAGCCGGATGTTGCTCAGTTGCCGGAGGAAAAGCTGATCGGTAAGATCGATGTGCTTCCCGTCGCGCGCACGCAGCTTATTCCCACCATGAATGTAGCGGAAGCCACCGGCTGGGCAGACAATAAAATGCCTGTAGCTGCCAGCGGTTTGCAAGTGAGCCGCTTTGCCGACGGGCTGGATCATCCGCGCGCTATTTATGTGCTGCCCAATGGCGATGTTCTGGTGGCAGAGGCGAACCGGCCTAGTGACAGCGGTTCCGGCGGTATCGAGGGAGTTGTGTCAAAATATTTGATGAACAAAGGCGGGGCGAGCGGCGAATCGGCCAATCGTATCACTATACTGCGCGATGCGAATGACGATGGTATCGCGGAAATGAAGGGCGAGTTCATTACGGGGCTGAATTCGCCATTTGGTATGGCGCTGATCAAAGACACTTTGTATGTCGCAAATACCGACGGCGTTCTCGCATTTCCGTATGTTGAGGGTGATACCAAAATTACCGCCGCGGGAAAAAAACTGTTTGATCTGAATGCTGACGGACCGAACCCGCATTGGACACGTAATCTGCTTGCCAGCCCCGATGGCACGAAATTATACATCGCGGTAGGATCGAATAGCAACATCGGCGAAAACGGGATGGATATCGAACGGGGCCGGGCACAGGTTCTGGAATATGATATTGAAAGCCGCAAGATGCGCACCTTTGCCTATGGTCTGCGCAATCCTGTCGGAATGGATTTCAGCGCCAGCGGCGATCTATGGGCCGTGGTGAATGAACGCGATGGCCTGGGCTCGGATCTCGTTCCGGATTATCTGGCGAAGCTGCGCTCGGGCGATGATTTCGGATGGCCGCATCATTATTGGGGCGGCTATACCGATACGCGCGTGAAACCGCTCGAAGAAGAATCGCGGCAATATGAACGGCGGCCGGAATTTGCACTGGCACCGCACACTGCACCGCTTGGGCTGGTATTTGCCAATGGCGCTGGCGACACGGCGGCAAAGCTGGGCAGCGCATTTGCCGATGGCGCATTCGTGGCGCGGCATGGATCGTGGAACCGCGATCCAAAATCGGGTTATGATGTGGTGTTCGTGAAATTTAATGGCGCGCAGCCTGCTGAAAACAAGGTGTTCGACGTGCTAACGGGTTTTCTCGATAAAGAAGAAAATGCGCAGGGCCGCCCCACCATGCTGGCGATAGCGAAAGATGGCGCATTGCTGGTGACTGATGACGTTGGCAACATCGTGTGGCGCGTGACGCAGGCAAAGGCAACGGTCGCAGAGTAAATCGCGGCGCTGATTTGCCGGCGGGCGGGCTAGATGTTCTTTCCGGCACGTCCGGCCAGTTCAACGGCGTAATGCCATGCGATCCGTCCTGATCGTCCGCCTCTGCCATGTGCGAAGGCAAGCGCGTCTTCGGTTTCCCATGCCAGATCGAAATGCGCCACATATGCCGCCACCATTGCCAGCCAAGTTTCCTGATCCGGATACTGAAAGCCCAGCTTTATTCCGAAACGGTCAGCCAGCGCCAGCGCATCATCGCGTTCGTCGCGCCCACCCGGTAAATCGGCATCGTTGCCATGGACGCGCTCCAATATATTGCGCCGGTTTGATGTGACGGCCAGCCGAATGTTCCCGGGCCGTTCCTCCGCCCCGCCTTCGAGCATGGAGCGCAGCGACCGCGCCTCGGCATTGGCACTTTCAAACCCGATATCATCAATGAAGACCAGAAAGCGCCGGTCAGCCTGTGACAGCAGCGTGAATAATTTGGGAAGCGTATCAAGCTGCGCGGCGGGTGCCTCGACCAAAGCAATCGCGGCGCTGTGATCCTGTAACGATGCCACTGCCAATTTCACCAGAGCGGATTTCCCCATGCCGCGCGCACCCCACAGCAGCATATCATGCGCCGCGGCACCATCGGCATGGCGGCGGATATTTTGCATTGCCGCCGCTTTCTGCCGGTCGATGCCGGTGAGTAAGGTAACCGGCAAGGGCGCGAATCCGGACGCAGCGTGCAACGTATCGCCGTCCCACCGATATGCCGCATGCGCTTTGGGATCCGCGGCAGGCGCAGGGGGCGGGGCCATCCGCTCCAGCGCATCGGCGATACGCTCCAATGCCGCGTCGCTCATGCCGACAGCGCGGCTGTATCCAGCGAATATAGCAGGTCTGCCCCGTTCATCGCGCTGTGTTTCAGGCCCGTCGCCTCCGGCACCATCACCTCAAGATAATAGCGGCAGCTGGCAATTTTGGATTTCAGAAAATCGCTGGCACCGCCGCCGTTCGTCTCCGCCTGCGCCGCATCTAGCTGGCGGGCCATCAGCATTCCGGACACTGCGACGGACACCATCGTAGTGAACGGGTAGCTGCCTGCCAGCCGATCATCGATAGACGCGCCGACCATATATTCCAGCACTTCGCCGCATGCGCCCGACAGCTGTTTCAGCGCGGCATGATCCCCCGCTGCCCGGCCAACTTGATCCATCAATTCGCGCAGCGCATCACCGCCGCGCATCCCCAATTTGCGCCCCACAAGGTCCGCCGCCTGAATGCCGTTGGTGCCTTCGTAGATTTGTGTGATTCGGATATCACGATAAAATTGCGCCGCCCCGGTTTCCTCAACATAGCCCATGCCGCCATGCACCTGCACGCCCAGCGACGCGATTTCCTCACCCATATCGGTGCCGTATAGTTTGGCGAGCGGCGTGAGCAGATCAACCATTTCCTGCGCGTCTTCGATGCCCAGCGCAGCCTTATCGACATGCGCAGAAGCGAAATATAAAAGCGCGCGGACCGCCTGCGTCCCCGCTTTCATACGCAGCAGCATACGGCGCACATCGGGGTGATCGTTAATGGGAACAGGATCGCGCGATGGGCCGCCCGCCCGTGCCGATTGCACCCGCTCCTGCGCGAAACTTATCGCCTTTTGCATGGCCCCTTCGGCAATCTGCACACCTTGCAATCCGACATTCAGCCGCGCATTGTTCATCATCGTGAACATCGCCCGCATACCGCCAAATTCCGGGCCA
>ENA-ORXM01003867-ORXM01003867.1-marine-metagenome-genome-assembly--contig:-NODE-3867-length-14102-cov-4.255401_pt1 | contig 14102 bp, 8 predicted proteins | sample MGYA00237867_ERZ511480 | MGnify/ENA primary metagenome ERZ511480 (study PRJEB26309, sample SAMN06266103) | marine metagenome | isolation source: Algal blade | place: United Kingdom:Sidmouth, United...
GCCTTGGAGCGAAGTAAGACTAAACCATAGTCATAAACTACGGCCGATTGTTTCAAATCCTACCATGATTTATTTGGAAGTTGTATAGCTCGATGTATTGAGAATAGGTTCAACGGCACGAAATCTACCTACTACTTCGCTTAGTTTTTCAGGTGACGTAGATGCCAAGTTATTCAGTTCGGTCGGGTCTTTTCTGATATTGTACAGTTCCCATTCCCCGCCATTGAGCCGAACGATTTTGTAATCGCCACTTCTGAACATTCGAAACTTGTCAAGCCCTGAAATGAAATATTCGGGCTCTTGGCGTTGTTCGCCTTTAAAAATAGGAAGCAACGATTTTCCATGTAATGGTAAGCTTGCATAACCGTTTATGGAATCGGGATAGGAAGCACCTAGAATATCAAGAAAAGTAGGGGCGATATCGACGACATGGCCCGGTTGATGGGTTAAGCTATTCGGAGTAATTTGGCCCGGCCAATAGGCGATAAATGGCGTATGGCTTCCCCCTTCGTGGCCACATTGTTTGTACTGTCGGTATGGGGTATTGCCCAAATTGGCCCATGTTGCACGCAGGCTCCAATATGAATTTGCCGGGCCGGGTTGTACATCCTTGATTTTATTCGTGTAAAATGGGCATGAACCGTTGTCGACCATAAAAAGTACTAGCGTATTTTCGAGCTTTCCATTTTCTTTTAATTTGTCAAGTACCCGGCCGATATTTTGATCCATGCGATCGATCATGGCCGCATAAACGGACATCTCTAAATCAAGCGAATCTTTTTCAACATCGGATAGGTCTTCCCAAGGATAGTAGTCCGTATAACTTGGCATTAGCGGTTTTCTAAAAATATTCAGATTTCCCTCTGGTGGACTGAGCTCCGCATTTTTGGGAAGCACTTTTAACTGTTGCATTTTCTGAAACCGTTCTTGTCTTAGCGCATCCCACCCCTTCAAATAGTTGCCCCGATACTTTGCAATATCTTCCGGTCTGGCTTGCAAAGGATAATGCGCCGAATGATAGGGCAGATAAAGAAAAAAGGGGCTGTCTTTTTGAAATGTATCTTCAAGCCAATCGAGGGCATAATCGGTAATAAAGTCCGTTTTGTACATCGGTGACTGACGGTGTGCGATTTCTTCTGGACTTATCTGTTTACCATCCAAATAAAAAGGTCTTTCGAAATTGCCGCTCGGGGGGAGAAAATATTCCGTAGTGGCCCAAAAATAAAAGGACTTATCAAAAACATTTTCAGCACTACAATAATCGGGCACCCATTTATCGAAGTGCTCCTTTCCGCTCATGATATTGGCGTAACCTGCTTTTTTGGTAAGATGCGCTAAATGAACGGCACCGTTGCCCCCGTTATACAGACCGGTCAATAGCGAGGATCGCGTCGGATTGCATTTCGCCATATTATAAAAAGTGGTAAAACGTAGTCCTTGATTAGCAAGAAAATCGATGTTCGGTGTTTGAATCTCGCTCCCATAAGCACCGATATCCGAAATACCGACATCATCGGCCATGATCAAAACGATATTTGGTTTTTGGGAAACCTTAATCGATTTTTCAGAATCGATTTCTGTACAGGCGGATATTAAAAGGAGAATCAATACCCATAAATAGTGCGGATTTAGCGAGGTGAACTCCATAATTTCAGTTTCTATTATTGCGGACTTAAAAGTATAGTCCTATTGAATCTCCTTTGTTTCGATATAGAAATTTCGATCAACCTTAAAGGTGGTAGCGTTCGGGTCGGCAGTCTTGGATTTCCATTCTTGCGTTGGATATAGCCATTCTGGCTTACCGTCTATAAAAACGCGTAATGGCATTTTGAAACCGTCAACAATATTGGTATAGCGATATTTGATGGTATTACCCTCTTCTAATGTATACTCAAAAAGAGGAATTTTTGTCGTTCGTAAATATTGGTCGAAAAAAGCGGTCAAGTCTTTTCCGGACTTTTCACTGATATAATTTTCGATTTGCTTTGTAGTTACGGTTTGGTGATAAAACTCCATGTTCAATCCGCGTAAAATCTGACGCCATTTTTCATCGTCACCGATCAATTGTCGGATAGTATGCAACATATTGGCGCCCTTATAGTACATATCTTTGGAGCCAGAAGTATTCACATCGTATGGGCCAATAATCGGTTTATCGTTCGCGATTTTACTGCGTGTGCCAATGACATAATCTGCCGATGCCTCTTTACCCTCGTAATAATCTAAAAATAGATTCTCCGAATATGCCGTGAAGCTTTCGTGTATCCACATATCCGCAATATCTTTATAGGTGATGTTATTGGCGAACCATTCATGGCCCGCTTCGTGGATGATAATAAAGTCAAACTTTAGGCCCCAGCCGGTTCCGGATAGATCTTTTCCCAGATACCCTTTTTTGTACTGGTTGCCATAGGTGACCGAACTTTGGTGTTCCATACCAAGATAGGGCACTTCTACCAGTTTAAAACCGTCTTTATAAAAAGGGTAGGGGCCAAACCAGTGCTCAAAGGCCTTCATCATTTTTTTTGCGTCCAAAAAATGGTTTTGGGCCTTATCAAAATTTTGGGGAAGCACATAATAGTCCATGGTCAAAGGCCCGCCCGCCCCATTGTAAGTCTCGCCAAAATGGGCGTAGTCCGCAATATTAACGTTTACGCCATAGTTGTTAATCGGACTGCCAACAAACCAATGATAGGTTTTGGTGTTGGCATTTTCTTCGACTTTTCTGAGTCTTCCGTTGGAAACGTCCATCAAATTTTTGGGCACCTCGACGCTAATCGCCATACTGTCTACTTCATCGTACATGTGGTCTTTATTGGGCCACCAGACGCTTGCGCCTAGGCCCTGGCACGAAGTAGCGATAAAATTCTTTCCGGTGTCGTCTTTTTTCCAGGAGAAGCCTCCGTCCCAAGGCGCATTTACGGCCTCTTTCGGGTACCCCGAGTAATGTACCACTACTTCATTAAAATCTCCTTTTTGTTGTTTTTTTTGTAGTTGGATGAAGTGGGCATTTCCGTTCGATTTTATCTGAAGCTCGTTTCCATTTTGGGTCGCTTTTTCAATTGAGAGCGGGGGTTGCAAATCCACCTGAAGCACTTGGTGCGGCTTCAGTACTTTGTAACGGATCGTATTGCTGCCCGATATGAATTTATCATCCGGTTTTACTTCAATGTCTAGATGGTAATAGGTAAGGTCCCACCACTCACGCTCAGAGGTAACACTGCCGCGAAGGCTATCCTGTTTCGTGAATTCTTGACAACGAACAGAGAATATAACGGTAAGTGCTATAAATAGTATTGCGTTTTTCATGTGTGTATTTTTTAAATCAAGGTTTAATCGATTTAATAGGGCCGTGTCACCATCGAATTTAGAGAATGGATTTTCTAGCAATTCTTGAATACGCTATCGTAGAATACCATTTGGAAAAACCACAGGGCTTTCAAACCCATCTTTTCCTACAGCGGAAACTCCAAAGAAAAAGTTATCGATGACCACTCCTTCTAAGGCATATTCGGTAACGTCACCAACATAACGACTATAATCCCAAGTGGGAGAAGTCGTATCCCTCCAATATATTTTGTACCCAACTGCGCCATCTACCTTGCTCCATTCAAATTTTGCCGAAGGGGCTACGATACCACCGATTTTCACTTCTTCAGGTGCCGGTGGTGCCCAGGCGATGGATGCCAAATTAATAGCGTTTACCGCGGTCAACTTTTTTGCGTAGTCAAAATCGACATGTTCAAGTTTATCGCCATAATCGATTCCGTTTTCGGTTCTAATATCTTGATGTTGTTGTGTATAGTTTTCATGGGCTTCCATAATACGAATGCCGGCAAAACCAACATCGTTGAAAGGTCTGTGGTGTCCGCCACGGCCAAAACGGTCCAAGCGATAAATAAGCATGGGGTTCATTTCGGGCATATAGGTTTTTACGGTTTTATGAACATAGCGTGCCAATTGGCGCGAAATGCCATCGACCTCGCCACCATAAAACCTTCTAAGCTTTCGCTCTCGTTCAGACTCCGTTGGGGGCACCGGTTCGGAAAATATCCTAAAATCGGTATTGCTTACGATGCCGTCTACGCCCTTAATATTGCCGATCATGTCATTATTGAGAATTCCAATAATATCCCAGTTGTTTTCTTTGGCATGCTCAGCTAGGCCTTTTCCACCGTAAAGCCCTTGTTCCTCTCCTGATAAGCCTGCGAAAATTATACTATTTTCAAAATCGTATTTTGAAAGTACCCGAGCGGCTTCCATGGTACCTGCCATACCGCTGGCATTATCGTTTGCCCCAGGCGAATCCGACGTATAATTGTTAGGGTCGCTTACCCTCGAATCGATATCGCCGCTCATGATAATATAGCGGTCCGGATATTTAGTACCCCGTTTCACGGCAACTACGTTTACCACCCAAACATCTTTGGTAATACGGTCGTTATCGCCTTTTTTAATCAAATTCTTTTGGTAAAAAACCTCTAGGCAACCATTACAGCTTGCAGCGGTTTTTTCAAATTCTGACTTTATCCATCTTCGAGCCGCCCCGATTCCCCGAGTTTGTGACGTGGTGTCGCTTAGGGTATGCCGTGTGCCGAAATCAGCTAGCTTGGTAATATCGATAGCGATACGTTCTGCCGAAACGGCTTCTATAATATCATAAATACGCTGATCTGTCTGGGAAAAAAGGGTCATTGAACAGAAAAGCACCAAACAAAAAGATAGTTTCCTCATTTATAGTTATTCATGGGTTTCTTATGGATACTTAACAGCCCGAGTATCGGACCGATAGCCAAGATAACAAAAAGAAATGTTGAATCGATACGGTGGGTCAAAAAGGAAAGCAATTCAATGCTAAGAATACTTATGGCAAAACCGAGGCAGTTTACCAATGTCAGGGCGGTACCTTTTAGTTCGCGAGGAACTGCAGACGCCACAAGACTTGAGAATTGTGGGGAATCTGCTGCTACCGTCATTCCCCATAAACCAAAGGCCAAGAGAAATAAATAGGGGGGGAATTGAAATAGTAAAGGCGAAACAAGGCATAACATACCCGATACGGTCAATGCAACTACCGCTACTTTTTTGCTTCCATGCCGAAGTGACATAAGACCGCCCAGAATACAGGAGACACCACCAAGGGCAATGATAACGGTAGCCCAAAAAGATACAGAAATATGGTGACCACCTATGCTATTAAAGGCCTGAAGTGCAAATGGCATGAAGCCCCAAAAAGCATAAAGTTCCCACATATGCCCAAAATAACCGAAGGCCGCCTTTTTGAATCCTCGAATCCTGAACAGTTTAGGACCTGATTTTAAGTCTAATCTTGCACTAGGTTTTCTAAAAGGGCCGTTGGGTACCAAAGCCCATAAAAGTAGACCGCCGATTACCGTAAAAAGAGATGTCGTCTGAATAACCCGTTCGAAACTGCTGCCTATTTCTATGCTTTTTATCAAATATGGGAATGCTTTTCCAAAAACCAATGCACCTACCAGAAAGCCCAAAGCCTTACCGAGTCCCTTTTCATAATAGTCGGCAGCTATTTTCATGCCCACTGGATAGATACCTGCCAAAAAAAAACCGGTTCCGAAGCGAGCGGTCAATAATAGAGTTTTTGATATATTCCCTGCCAACAACACCAGATTACATGATGCAGCTAAAAGGGCACATATTAAAAAAACCCTTGAGGGCGAAAAACGATCGGCAATCATCAAAAGAGCAAAAGTTAACGTACCAACAATGAACCCGAACTGTACCGATGAAAGAATGTAACCGATAAGTTCCGTACCAAAACCAGTACGTATCGCCAATTCGTCAACAACGGAATTGCCCGCAAACCAAACCGAGGTACAGGCAAATTGGGAAAGTATGATAATCGGAAGAATATGGGGCCTTGGCTTCAAGTATATGCTATCGAATAAAAGTGACCTTGGCAATTTTGCCGTTTTCTACCTCGTAAATGGCTACGGCACTGAAACTATTGCCGTTCGCCGTTACGTTTTCTTTATCGATGATTTTATTTCCGATAACAATTCGATTTTTGATCTTGCAATTCAAATCAGGTGTAGATTCAAAAAAATCGGTATAGTTGGCCCTCATTTTTTCCTTTCCGGTATACGAAAGTTCGTTCGGGAAATTAAATACCTGTACGTCATTGGAGTACGTATTTAAAAAGGCCTCGATATCACGGGCATTATAGGCATCAAGTTGATTTTGAACGATTGCTACGGGTGACTGTTCTACTACTAGAGAAAGGTATTTACCGTTCGGGCTTACGGCGATGCGACTGATATGGTTTATGCCTTTTTTTTCCAAGCGGAGAAAACGGTCCCACTCATTTTTGGTTTCGGGGTTAATTTGCATTAATACCTTATTGTTGGCTGCGATGATGAGGTCCTTCCCCAGCCAACAGATATCATCGATATTCTCGAACATTTTAGTGATTTTCTTGACTTCTCCCGTTAGGGGGTTCAAACTTCGTATTTCCCAGACTTCGTTTTCCTTACTGATAAAACTGATCAAATTTGAATTCGGAATTTGATGCAACGACCGGCCTACGTTTTTTTGTATGGTTTTGTGTGTGCCGTCACTAAGGTTGGACACAATCAAATCTAGTCTATCATCTTCAGAAACGGATGAGACGACAATATTCGGATTAAACCAGACATGATAGGCTACTTTCAGGTCTTTCAGTAGCTCGCTGTAGGTACCGTCCCAAACTGAATATTCATATAGCCGTTGGAGCCCCGTGGAATCTAAGCGTATGGCGGATGCCGAATTTTTACCCGGAATTTTTAACGGGGAATATTCACTGCCCTGAGGCGTATCGGTAACCCATGTAGTTCTTTCTGATTCTATATCGTATTTGGCGATATCGGTCTGCCCATTTCTGGTAGACGAAAAAAGAATAGTGTTTCCATCATAAAAAGAGGGCTGGTTGTCGTAACCCTGATTATTCGAGATATTACGTGGATTCACGATTTCAGTCTTTCTATTGACCGTTTTCACATCGAAAAGGTACACTTCCGTATTGGTTTGGCATAAAACTGTACCGCAACACAAAAGCAATAGCATACTGATGAAATTTTTCATATAGCTAGGTTTTGGCAATACAATATCAGTAAATAAAACGACTTAGCAAATCGCGTACGTTTTTGATACTGTCTACATAATAGCGCGCTTGCGTTTTTTGTCGGCCAACTTTTACGGTTATAGATGATTCCGGTAATTCTTGAAACATAAATTCATCGGTCCAATCATCGCCTATGGCGAATACAAAATCATATTCTTCTTCGGCATAAATACGCATAGCCGCCCTACCTTTGTTTACGTTGCTGCTCTTGATTTCCATCACTTTGTTTCCGTTCAGTACACTAAGGTCATCGGTACCGATCAAGCTAGTAAGTACAGTATTGAGCTCATTCGCACGTTTTTGTCCGAAGTCGGGATCGGTATTGCGGTAATGCCAGGCCAGGGAATAATTTTTTTCTTCAATAAAACTACCGGGAGTACGATCGACAAACGATTCCAACACGGGTTGTATTTTTTCCATCCAATCCTTTTTTACGTTTTCGAGCATTCGAAATTCTTCGCCTTCCTGTGAAATCCACACCCCGTGTTCCACGATCATATTGTATTTTTTGGGTAAGAACCACTTTGTAAAGGTTTCTTTATCGCGGCCACTTATCAGGTACATATCGGTATTTTTCTGCTTATCGATGCTATCTAAAAGCGCGTAGAGTTCTTTATCGGGACTAGCTTTTTGAGGATCTTTGTGGAAGCCGGCCAAGGTACCATCATAATCGATGAACAAGAGCCGCCTTTTGGCGGATTTATAGTCCTTCATAATGATATTCATCAAATCAACTGACAATCGCCGCGAAACATAGGTGAAATCCTTTTCCTTTTGGCTCAATAACGAACCCATAAAATCATTGGCCCATTTTTCAACATTATAGCGCTCCAAACGCTTTTGCAGTATTGCATTTCGCTGTTGCTGTTCTTCTTTGGGCATTGTAATGGCCGTTTTTAGGGCATCGGCTATCTGCTCGAAATTATTGGGATTAATCAATAGCGATTCGTTCATTTCATTGGCGGAGCCTGCCATTTCACTTAATATAAGTACGCCGGTCTTATCTGTTCTAGTCGCAATATATTCTTTGGCCACTAAGTTCATGCCGTCTCGAATAGGGGTTAACCAAGCAATATCGCATGACGTATATAAATCGATAAGGTTCTCGAACGGCATGGACCGATAGAAGTACCAGATGGGGGTCCAACTCACTGTTGAGAATTCTCCATTTATACGTCCGACAAGCTCATCGATTTCCTTTTTTAACAATTGGTATTGTGGTACGTTGGAGCGGGAGGGTACCGCAAGAATAATCAAACGCACTTTTTCCTTGTATTGCGGATACTTGTTCAGAAAATATTCAAAGGCATTCAGTCTTTTGGCGATACCTTTCGTATAATCCAACCTATCGATGGAAAGGAAGAATTTCGCGTCGGGATCCGCTTCCTTATGATTGTTTAGGCGTTGTAGCAACTCTGACTGTTTTTCAGGGCTGTGCTTGTCACTTTTCTTAGCCGCTTCACTGAATTTTTTATAATCAATGCCCATTGGAAAAGAGTCGACCTTGATTACACGATCTTCCAAATAAATATCGTTGAAACTAACCTCCAGCCCTAAAAGCCTTCTGACCGAACTCAAAAAATGACGTTCGTAATCGTAGGTGTGAAAACCGATAAGGTCTGACCCTAGAAGCCCATACAGTATTTCTTCACGCCAGGGCAGGGTGCGGAAGATTTCAAAAGATGGGAAGGGAATGTGTAGAAAAAAACCGATTGAAATATCAGGTTTCTTTTCGCGTACCAATTGTGGAACGAGCATCAATTGATAATCATGTACCCAAATGGTATCGTTTTCGTCGGCAGCTTCAAGAATGGCGTCGGCAAACTTTTGGTTTACCGCTTTATAGGTATTCCAACTGTCGAGTTCGAACTCCGAGTATTCCAAAAAATAATGGAACAGCGGCCAAATGGTTCGGTTACTAAAACCGTAATAAAATCCATCGACTTCATCGGAATTCAAATTCACTTTTGAAGAGCCATGCTCCGCCAAGGCCTTATCAATTTTTGGTGCCAGTTCCTCGGGAATTTCCTCATCGGTCAGACCGCTCCACCCTATCCAAAGACTATCACCGCCCGAATGTACCGATTTCATGCCTGTTGCCAAGCCGCCAACGCTAGGAACTGCGGTAATATTTCCATTGCTGATTTGCAATTGAACTGGAAGTCTATTTGAGATTATGATAGTTTTACCCATAAAACGTAGATTTTGCTTTGATTTGAAGTTTATTTCTCTAAATTTCGTGAAAAAGAAGGGCATTAGCAATTGTAAGCTCAGATGAATCAAGAATTGTGGTGAAACAGGGCCATTGCTGCTATAGAAAAATAGGGCTCTGAACGCTTAAGTTGAACCAACCTTGCTTCGGTAGCAAGGTCTTTTAATTAAATAGAACCATTAATGGATAATTTGGATTACGGAATAATAGGGAATTGTAGAAGTGCGGCTTTGGTGTCGAAAACGGGTAGTATCGATTGGTGTTGTTTACCCGAGTTCGATTCCTCATCGGTTTTTGCCAAACTCTTGGACGAGGAGATTGGCGGCAGCTTCGAAATTCTTGTTGATGATTCCTACACCATCAAACAGCGCTATAAGAAACATACAGCCGTTTTGATTACCCATTTTTCAGATGGGGAGAATAGTTTCGAAATACGTGACTTCATGCCTCGCTACCGTAAAGAGGGAGGTGGTTATAATGCTCCCCCGGAAGTGGTTCGTTTTATCAAATATATTTCAGGTAGGCCAAAATTCAGGATCAATTATGATCCCAAGCTAGAATATGCAAAAGGAAAGACCGAAACTTTTGTCAAAAAGAATTTTGTGGTAAGCCTTACCAAAGGCGAAAAGTTCGATACTTTTTTCCTCTATACCTCTTTCAACAAAAATGCGGTCGTTGAAGGCCGTGAATTGGAATTGACCGACGACGGTTTCTTTTTGCTCGGGTATAACGAAAAGATATTCAAGCCTACTACCAGAAAAGTGTACACCGAATTGGAACGAACTAAAGTGTACTGGCTAAATTGGAGCAGTAAGACCCCAACGTATAAAAAATACAATTCGCAGATAAGCCGTAGTGCCGTTACCTTAAAGCTTTTGAGCTACGATAAAACCGGGGCGGTCTTGGCGGCGGCAACTACTTCTTTGCCCGAGACCATAGGTGAAGTGCGTAACTGGGACTATCGTTTCTGTTGGATTCGCGACGCCTCTATGGTAATTAAAGTTGTTGGTGAATTGGGACATAAAAACGTGGCACGAAGATATTTGCAATTTATAGTCGATTTGATTCCCGATAAGGATGAGAAGCTGCAGATTATGTATGGTATCAACCGAGAAAAGAAACTGACCGAAAAAACCCTTGAACACCTTAGCGGGTATAAAGGTTCAAAACCGGTGAGGGTCGGTAATGCAGCATATAAACAAAAGCAAAATGATATTTATGGAATTTTGATGGATGTCATTTATGAGCAATTGTACCAGTATTCGAACGATATCGAAAATGGGGAAGAGCTTTGGGGCATTACCAAGGGAATAGTTTGGATAGTTTCAAACCACTGGAAAGAAGCGGATAAGGGCATTTGGGAGTTTCGTGCCGAAGACCGTCATTTTACCTTTTCGAAAGTATTGTGCTGGGTAGCGGTCGATCGCGCTATCAAGGTTGCCCGTATCCTTAGAAAAACCAGAAAGCTTGAAAAATGGACGCAGCTCGAACAAGATATCAAAAAAGACATCCATGAAAATGCATGGAATGCCGAGGTGGGTGCTTTTACCCAATCTTACGGTTCAAAAGATTTGGATGCATCCGTACTACTTATGGAATCTTACGGATTCATTCATGCGAAAATGCCAAAATTTATTAGTACCGTTAAAGCCATTGAAAAAGAATTAAGCAACGATGGATTGTTATACCGCTATAAGAATGAAGACGATTTTGGGTTGCCCTCATCTTCCTTTACCATCTGTACATTTTGGTTCATCAATAGTCTCTTTAAAATTGGCGAGGAAGAAAAAGCAATGAAACACTTTGATAGGCTATTAACTTACAGTAACCATTTAGGTTTATTTAGTGAAGACATTGATTTTAAAACAAAAAGGCTGTTAGGAAACTTTCCACAAGCTTATTCTCACCTGGCCCTGATTCAATGCGCAATCAACTTTTCCAACAAAGAAGGTGAAGAACAAGTTCTGGATGCTATGCGAGAATAATTATCTAATTCATAAAAAAAACCGTTCACTTGTTGCGAACGGTTCCTCCTTCTGTCTCAGATATTATCTGAATTAGTCAAAGGTATATGCATTATCCGCAGCAACTTTATCTGCAATCTGTGTGCGCAAAGCTGCAACGTTCGGGTTGTTGGTATATTTTGTAAACCGCTTAAGGCCCATCAGCATCATTCGTTGCTCGTCACCTTCGGCAAAGGAAATAATGGCTTCCTTTCCTTTTTGAATTACGGTCTCCGTAGCATTGTACAGATATAATCGCGACATGGCTATTTGGATTTCTTGCGCGTCTTCGCCAAACCGTTTTGCATTTTTCTCGGTTCTTAAAACGGTACTTTCGGCCATATAGATTTCTATGAGAATATCAGCTGCCGCCAACATCAATTGCTGGTGTTTTTCCAGTTCGGCCCCGAACTTCTGTACCGCACTACCGGCTACCATCAGGAACACCTTCTTTAAACGGGCAATCAAATCTTTTTCCTCTGCGAAAAGTTCTGAAAAGTCCGGCGTGTCAAAGGAGGGGATTCCCATTAATTCTTCACCCACGGCAGTAGCGGGGCCTAACAAATCTACGTGACCTTTCATGGCTTTTTTAACCAACATCCCCACGGCCAACATCCGGTTGATTTCGTTAGTGCCTTCGTAGATTCGTGCGATTCGCGCGTCTCTCCAAGACTTCTCCATCGGCGCATCGGCACTATAGCCCATACCGCCATAGATTTGAACACCTTCATCTGCCGTATTTTGAATATCTTCTGAAACAGCTACTTTCAATATTGAACACTCAATAGCATATTCCTCAACTCCTTTTAATTCCGCTTCTTGATGCGAATTGCCGCTCTCACGTCTAATCGCAATTCTATCCTCAATATTTTTTGCAGCGCGATAACAGGCCGAGTCACCGGCATAGGCACTAGTAGCCATGTTTGCGATTTTCGCCTTGATAGCTCCAAAATTAATGATGGGCGTTTTAAACTGAATTCGTTCATTGGCATATTTGACGGCTTCGTTGATTACCCGACGTTGCGCTTCCAAACCGGCAGCGGCTAGTTTAATACGGCCAACATTTAAAGCGTTCATGGCAATCTTGAATCCATCCCCACGTCCGGCAAGCATATTCTCTACCGGTACTTTAGTTTCGTTAAAGAAGACTTGTCGCGTAGAGGAAGAATGAATACCCAGTTTCTTTTCCTCCGGGTTCATGGATATTCCGTTTTCAGGATCGTTTTCTACAATAAAGCCTGTTATATTTTTATCGTCTTCGATTCGTGCAAAGACAATAAACAGATTACAGAAACCTGCGTTGGAAATCCACATTTTTTGACCCGTGATGGAATAATGCTTTCCGTCTTCGGATAGAACTGCTTTTGTTTTTCCGGAGTTGGCATCTGATCCTGCTCCGGGTTCGGTAAGGCAATAGGCGCCAAACCATTCACCGGAAGCCAGTTTAGGAACATACTTTTGTTTCTGCTCCTCGGTTCCGTAAAGTGTAATCGGCATTGTACCGATACCGGTATGTGCACCAAAGGCGGTACTGAAAGACCCTGTAGCTCCCGAGATGTAGTCGCAGACCAACATCGTAGAAACGAAGCCCATTCCCATGCCACCATACTCTTCAGGTACGGCAATGCTTAATAATCCGAGTTCTCCGGCTTTCCGCATGCATTCCTCTGTGTAGGCATAGTCTTTTTTCTCGAAACGCTCCCAGTGCGCCCAAAGTTCTCGGTCAACGAATTCTTTGGTGCTTTCGCGCATCATTTGTTGCTCTTCGTTCAAATCTTCTAAAGTGAAGACATCTTCGCAGTTCGTTTCTTTTACCAAAAACTGCCCACCTCGGATCAGTTCGTCTTTTTGCATTGTATCTGTACTCATAATTTTTCTAATATTTAAGAAGCAAGAGTCAAGAACCAAGACTAATTATTTAGCCCATCTCGAATTCCTGGAATTATTTTACATTTTTCTTTTTAATTGAGAAATTCATAAATCCCTGCGGCACCTTGACCGGTGCCTACACACATGGTTACCATACCATACTTACCCTGCATGTTTCTTTTTCGCATTTCATCGAACAGCTGCACCGATAGTTTGGCTCCGGTGCATCCCAATGGATGCCCTAGCGCTATTGCGCCACCGTTTACGTTCACAATGTCTTTATCTAAATTGAGTTCCCGAATTACGGCAAGCGATTGCGAAGCAAAGGCTTCGTTCAGTTCTATCAGTTCAATATCTTCCTGTTTTAAGCCGGCTTGTTTTAAAGCCTTTGGAACGGCAGCTACGGGACCGATACCCATGATACGTGGTGGAACCCCTGCTGCTGCATAATTGACCAATCTTGCGATGGGTTCCATATTCAGCTCTTTGACCATTTCTTCGCTCATGACCATTACGAATGCGGCACCATCGCTCATTTGCGATGAGTTACCTGCAGTAACACTTCCACCTGCAGCAAAAACCGGACGGAGTTTATTCAATACTTCTACCGAAGTTCCCTTTCGTGGTCCTTCGTCCTTGGTAACGGTATATTTTTTTACAGCCTTTTTTCCGTTTTCATCGACATAGGTCTGTTCGACTTCAATAGGAACGATTTGGTCTTGAAACCGATCTTCCGATTGTGCTTTTAAGGCTTTCATATGGGAGTTATAGGCAAATTCATCTTGGTCTTCGCGAGAAACCTTGTACTCGTTCGCTACTGCTTCGGCTGTATTTCCCATTCCCCAATAATAGTCTTCATGGCCCGATTTAGCCAGGTCATAAT
>ENA-ORXM01003868-ORXM01003868.1-marine-metagenome-genome-assembly--contig:-NODE-3868-length-14102-cov-3.952585_pt1 | contig 14102 bp, 13 predicted proteins | sample MGYA00237867_ERZ511480 | MGnify/ENA primary metagenome ERZ511480 (study PRJEB26309, sample SAMN06266103) | marine metagenome | isolation source: Algal blade | place: United Kingdom:Sidmouth, United...
AGATTATAAAAATAGAAAAAAGCTATATTAAACCGAGTTTGATAGTGGTATGAAATAAGGGGGAAAGGTCAACAATTCTAATTACATTAATGACTTTTTTTATTCAAACTGGTTACGGAAAGTCTAAATCTAGTATAAGTTGTGACTATCTTGGACCGAGTCCTAAATCGCCATCTATGGACTTTAGGATCGATAACGGCTTTCATATCAACTTAAAAAAAGGATTGATTGTAGTCAAAGGAGGAACTGTATTAAATCCTTGGATAAGTGAAGCAAATACTTTTTATTATTCTATAAGAAAAATCGATCAAGGCATCATCACTGCCAGCCTAGAGGACATGTCGCCAAGATTGCCAAACAACCATCGAGCATGGGGAACATGGCAAGACCGAAGATACAAAGTAGGTTTACAGTTCTATTATAAAAGCCTTTTAAAAAGCGGACCTGTCGTGAGATTTGGTAGATTTTTTCAGGGGTATCAAAATGAGATAGAAACCAAAAACTATCAAATACAATTAAGTCTTTGCAACCGAGGTTGATAAACTAATATTTATGAGGGTTTAGAATCTCTAAGCTCTCATTGACGCCAAATGAGTTCTAAACGCGACCTATTATTCTTAACCTAAATTTCTAATTACTTACTGTTCACAAAAATGTTCCCATCACCTTTCCATCACTTGTAACATCGCAAGAAACATTAAAGATTATTTGCATCTAGTTTAAATAAAGAGAGGTAGGGACCCATAAGAGGTTTGCGCTTCCGGGGGTTCGAATCCCTCGTTCTCCGCCATTTAAATTTAACTTGAATATCTTTTTACCCTTTAGGAGTAATATGAAAACTTTACTAATTATTGTATTCTTGTTTTTTAGCTGTGCTCGGCATGATGCCAATATTATTACTGTTAATAAAAACCCGAAGCTTTTAGAAGAAACTATAAGTGAAGAAGAAGATACTTGGACTCGACCTAATAATTGTCGAGAAAACATAAAAACAGTCGTTTGTGTTGTAGATGCTTTTAGTGATAATGAAGATGCTTTTAAATGGCAGCAAGGAGCATTGCAGAGAAAGTGTACTGGTGGTGAAGACAAATATATTACAGAGCTTGAAAAAGTTTATGATAATTACCCGCCAGAATTTCAGAAAATGTTTTGCTCGTTTAGAAAAATATTTATAGAGAAAGAATTAACATCTACTGCTTATGCTTCAGTAGTTAAATATGAAAGCGGTAAGCTTGCCAATGGCATGTTTATGGGAATTCGAAAAGCAATTATTGATAACGGGATGGACTATGCTTTTTGGTCTTCTTGGAAAGAACAATTAAATTATGGTGGAAGTAATAAAGAGTATAAAGTTAGTGAAGAGCTTCCGATGTATTATTTTGAACCCAATAATGACTTAAATGATTTCTTATACGTTGTGATCTCTCATGAATTTGGACACTTTTTTGATACTCCTAATAATGTAAATGTATTAGAAAATGAAAAAGAATGTGAAAAGAAAAAATGGAAAAATTGTAAACTAAAATCTGGATGGCCAGAATTTAGCTGGAAGAATTCTTCAATTGTGAAAGAAAAATATGATTTTAACTTCAGACACCGATTATGTTTTTATAGATGTTCCGAAAAGCTTAATATTGGGGCGGTCAATGCTATTTATCCAGGACTATCTAATACTAACTTTATCTCAACTTATGGAGCAACAAACCCGTGGGATGACTTTGCAGAAGCTCTAGCTTATTGGGTAGCGGATAAATACTTGAATGCTCAATCCCATATATTACTAAAAAATGGATACAAGTTTGATATAATGAGCCACCTTCATTCTAATTTATTAAAGGAAAAAGTGGATTTCATCGAGGATTTAATGAATAGTCCTGACCTGAAATATCCATAGAGGTAGTATAACTTCATTAATATAGTCACCTTTTGATGTTAATAAAATGTATTTGGACTTAAGGGTAATAAATCATAATTTTCTATAAAACTAGTCTTAAGCCCAGCTAAACACCTAATAGGTGAGCGTTTCTATTAAATTGATCTTCAATATTGATTCAACTAGTATTTAGTATGGTCAAGGAGGATTCATGTTATATAAAATCGCAATTTTATTTTCTTTAAGTCTATTTTCTCAATCTTCATTACAACAATTAAGTAATTTTAAACTAAATAGAAATATTGGCTATAATGATGTTTGGGGATACACAGATTCAAACGGTAAAGAATATGCACTTTTAGGAGTTCAAGACGGTACTTCAGTTATTGATGTATCAAACCCTTCAAACTTAGTAGAGATTGGTTTTGTTAAGTCACCAGCAAGTAGTACATGGAAGGACATTAAAACTTTTAAGCATTATGCATATGTAGTAATAGATAGATATACAAGTGTAGGGCTTCAAATTATAGATTTAAGTAAACTTCCAGAGTCTATAAGTTTAGTTAAAGAATATTCTCACTTTAAACAATCTCATAATATTTATATAGATGTTGAAAAAGAATTGTTATTTGCTCAAGGAGCAAGGGGAGCCGTAGGGGTTTATAGTTTAAAAGATCCTACGGAGCCAGAGTTTCTGTCATCGTTTGGTGTTGAATGTCATGATATCTACGCTCGAGATAATTTAATATACGTTTCTGAAGGTGGTCATGGAACGATTGGTATTTTTGACTATAGCGACCCTAAGAACGTTAAATTGGTTAAAAGATTTGAGATTCCTAGAGCTGGATATGTTCACAATGCATGGTTAACTAAAGACAGTAATTATTTAATGACAACTGAAGAAAACACCGGAAAAACAATGAAGCTTTGGGATATTTCAAATCTTGAAGATGTTACAATGACTTCTGAAATAATTGCACCTAATAAATTAGCTCATAATATTCATATCAAAGGAGATTATGCCTATGTCTCTCACTATGGATCAGGTTTAAGAATTTATGATTTAAGCAATCCAAATTCTTTGAGTGAAGTTGCTTATTTTCAGAAAACAGTTGATACTCCATCAGGATTTGTAAGTGCTTGGGGTGCTTATCCGTTCTTTAAATCAGGAACAATTTTAATTTCAGATATTGAGGATGGATTATTTGTTGTTACTCATGAGAGTGCTAGAGAGACAAAATGAAATTTTTATTAAGCATCTTAGTAATATTTTCTAGTTCTATTTTTGCAATGGAATTAATCCCAAAGATGACTTTAATGGGAGTAAATGGAAACTCACCTGTTGCTGGTGAGCCATTAAAATTAGAAATAAAATTCTCAGGACATCATCACACTCATAAAATGTTTATGCGGATGCATGAAAAAATGATGCATTTAATTATAATTAGCGAAGATCTTGAGAGGTTTTCGCACGTTCATCCGGTTTATGATAAAAAAACTGGTAAGTTTAGCCTGACTTTGAATGCCAAACATGTTGATCCAGATAATAAAGATGCAGAATATGCCATGGATAAACCTGGAAAGTATTTTTTATTCTTTGAAACGATGCCAATGACTATGGATAATGATGAACCCCCAGTAATGAGAATGGATAAATTATCATTTGAATTTGAAGAACGTAGCTATAAAACACTTGTAAAAAAAACATCCAACAGTGTAGTTAAATATTTTGATAAAAATTGGAATGAAACCTTTGAGGAGAGTAAGTTTAAAATAAGCTTTTCATATGAAAATTTTGATTTTTGTGACTTTTATAAGCCTAAATTCTATTTTCATATAGAGGAATTACTCGAAAGTGGTGAATATGTTGGAATTGAAAAACAGTCATTATCTAAGTGGCTAGGAATGGGTGGTCATGGAATTTTAATTAATAATGATGGAATAGCTATTGAGGAGAAGTCTCTTTTTCATTTACATGGTTTTTTACCCATGAGTACTCCAGGATTTTTTACACTTCCTTTTCATTCTCACAATAATAAGTTATCACGAGGGAATTATAAAATTTGGGGACAATTTAAAATTGGTGATGCAGTTAGAACTATCGACTTTAGTTTTTATTATGACTTCCCTGAAATTGATGAAAGTTTCTATTTTTCAAAAAATCTTTGTTTCCACCGAGAATAAAAAAATGTTTTTAATGAACTAGATAACTTAGCTAGAACAGCTGGCTCCACCGAGAACGCAAAACTTCGCACAATACTCATGATTTAGAAATACCTTTTTGTCGCTCTTAACAAGTGAATGACCTAATTCAAACTGTTCATCATAAGCAAGTAATGTACATGGGAGAACTACTGGCGTTTGGTGATTTTTTCTTTTAACGATCATTCTCTCTGTAGAGCACATCATTGACTTTGGAGAGACATTTAGAATATCCCAGCATTTTGTTGTGATTTCTGGTACGTCTTCTTGGGAAATCATTTCTGGAAAAATAATAAGATTGTCGGAGGTTATTTTTAAATTAATATCATGGTCCACAAAAAGTCCCCTATAACCATTAATCGCCTCTTGATTGCTTTCATGAATCAATGATCTTCCGGCTATAGATACTTCAAAGTTATTGTCACTTAGCCACTTGATATTTTCTAAAGTTTTAAGAAAAGTCTTTTCCCCTCGTTCTTTCTCGTGAACTTTTAAAGTGTAATGATCAAGAGAAACTCTCATTTTTAAATTTTCTTGGTATTTTTTATTAAGTTCTACTAAAGAGTCCTTATGACGGTTTATAACATTAAAAGCATTAGTAAGAACGATTGTCTTAAAACCTTGAGATAAGACTAGATCTAGGATCTGAATCATTTGCGGATTTAAGAAAGGTTCTCCTCCTGTGAAATTAATATATTCTGTTGGAAGCTCATGAAGCTTAATCTCTTCTAGGTAGATACTTACGTCACTTGTAGTAATATAAGAAAGTCGATCGTTGGTTGGAGAAGACTCTATATAACAATTCTCACATTTAAGGTTACATCTAGTGCCAGTATTAAACCAAAGAGACTTAAGTTCAGTTAAAGAGACAGATGCTCTTTTTTCTCCCTTGAGAGTTAGTTCAGGATTGGAAAATTTTTTATCCATTTCTAACAACAACCGATATCAGTACTAGTGTTTGGAGAAGCGGCACTCTCGCTAAATGGCATATCTCCACCACAGCCAGTAAATATTCCATAATGAGTATCCCAATTACCAATAAATTCAAAGCTATCTGAGAACCGAGTATCATTTAACATTCTGTAGGTATTTCCGCAGACTTCTTTTACTTTTCCTTTGAAAAATCTGTGATGATCATCAAGGTCAAAAAACTTTTCAGAGTTTTTAATATTTCCTTTATAAATAACTGCCTGGCCAAAATCTTCACATCTGTATTCGAGTTTAGGTATTTTAAATAATCTAGCAGTTACAGAATAGAAATTATATCCTTGAAGTTGTTTTTGAATTTTTGCATTTTCAATAGTAACTGGCTTTACCTCTACAACTCTTGGATCATTAAAACCAACCTCTTTAGATAAATCAATAAAATCATTCCAATATAAAGAACCAGATAAACATTCACCATAAAGAACAGGGTCGTTTTGTAATTTTTCAGGTATTCTTCTATCAACATAAATATCAGAAAAATACATTTCACCGCCTTCTTTCAAAAGGTCATATGAAGACTTTAAGACACTGAGTTTATTTTTTGCTAAGTTAATAACGCAATTTGAGACAATGATATCGAAGTAATCATTTTTTAAGTCTAGATTTTGAAGTTGTTCAATGTTTCCTTTTAAAAACTGGACATTGTTTTTTGAAAAATTAAATTTGTCTTGGTGATAGGTAAGATGTTTATTAGCAACTTCTAGTTGCTCGTCGGTTATATCTACACCAATAACTTCTCCATTTTCTCCAACAAGCTGAGATAATAGATAACAGTCTCTTCCAGATCCAGACCCTAAATCTAAGATCTTAGCACTTTCAATTTGGTGAGGGATTGCAATTCCACATCCATAATACTTAGCAAGTACTTCATCGTGAACATTTGATAAGCCTTTTTTAATATAATCAGGGATATCAGTAATAGTGCAACAAGCATTCGTCTTTAAATCATTGGTATGCTGAAGCTCTTTTCCATAATAATCTTGAACTGATTGGTGAACATTTTCCATAATTCCTCCCTATTTGTGCCCTATAATAGTATTTTTAAAAGAAACTCACAAAAATGCGACATGCAAAAAAAGCAATTAAAGTTGGCAAAAAGTAAAAAAGTCGTGGTCTATATGATTCTGAGCTAGTTATAGGTAAGTACTTGAAATAATAACAATAAATTAAGATTTTCATAAACCGACCGATTTAGTTGGGTAAACTTTATTTAACAACCAACTCCAGGAGGATTAATGAGGTACGTGAGTTTGGTGACGACATTATTTTTAGCAACTCAACTATTCATTAGTTGTGCCAAGAGTCCTGTCTCATCTTTAAGAAATTCCTTTAGTGATACTTCCAGTCTTGATCCAGATGATAAAGATAACTACCAAAAAGAATTATGTAAAAAATATGGCTATTGTCCACCAGGCGAAGATGATGGAAGCAGTGATGGTGGAGATGATGATGGTGGAGGTACAGGTGGATCTGATGGAGGAGATGATCCCATTGATGATGGAGATGGTTGTACCACTGGAAATCATACAGTAGGAGATATTGCGACCGGCGGACATTGCGGAAAAGGAAAACTTATTCCTATTACTTTTATCTTTGTAGGTTCTAGTTCGAAAACTTTAAGTCAAGACCCACAAGCTGATGCTCAGGAAGCATTAGATAAGATGAATGAGCTATTTAAATACCAAGGTCATGAATACATTCAATTTAAAATAAAAGAAGCGATAGAAGTCACTGATGACCAATATCATAATACAAGTTGTAATACTCTTAGTAGCGTTTCAAGCAAATATAGTTCAACTGACTCTATGGTGATGTTATTTGTTAATGATCTTCAAGGAGGCTGTGCTGGAGTTTCATGGTTATGGGTTTTTCCAACTGATTCATTTTCAGTAACGATGGCAGAATATAAGTATCCGTTTGAGCAAAACAGCTTCACAGTTGTAACTCATGAGTTTGCACATAGTTTTGGATTACATCATACGGGAAATGAATACAGTGGATCTGTCCCAACAACAGGACTTAAAACATTTAATCAAATACTTGATATGGGTGGACGAAACTCTAGAAGGTGTTCAGATGAATTTAAATATTTCATAGACCCTCAAGCAAGAAATACAAGTGCCTCGGCAGGAGGACTCAATTGGAACTCTTATCATAATACTATGTATCCATCATTTGGTGGGCAGCCAGATAATGGTTTTTTTACCAGTGGTTATGATTATGCAATGAGTTGGGCTTTTTCTTGTTGGTATGGTTTTGCGGTCAAAGATCTTTAAATTTTTTAAGAAGGCCTGGATAAAAGTCTAGGCCTAATCAGAATTAGCGACACTTCTTTGTTTTTCTTTTTCAATAATATCATAGAAAAACATGTTTCTTTTAATTAGCTTCACATATTTTCTGGTTTCATTAAAAGGTATGTGTTCAATGTTTATTAAAGGGTTTTTATTAGTAAGGTAAGTTTTTTTCCATTTATCGATTCTTCTCTCACCTGCATTATAGGCGGATAGCATTTCCATAATATTTTTATCGTACCTATCATTTAATTCAAGAAGATAAGATATACCCAGTTTGATATTTTTAGAATAATTTAATAGTTCATTCTTTTTAACTTTCTTATCAAATCTTTTTGCAGTGTAAGGCATCAACTGCATCAGTCCCATCGCTCCTACCGGAGATAGTGCTGAAGGGTTAAAGCTAGATTCTTGCCTCATCAGAGATAAGACTAGCTTGTGATCTATGGCTATCGTTAGCTTTTTAATATCTGTTTTGTAGGGTGAGGGAAAAAGAGTTAGTAAAATTTCTTTATCATATTCTAAATCACCAGACTCCAGTTCTTCATAAAACAATCTAAAGGTTGGAAGGAAAAGTCCATACTCTTGAAGCTTTACACTTGCAAGCTTTGAGTAGGCCTTATATTGATCAATAGTCTTTTGATTTTTTAATTCTGCAACTTCTTTGTAGAACAAAGTATTAATATTATGGTTGGAAAAGATCTGTGCTCTTTCTAGGTTCTTAGAAAAATTTTTACTAAATTTTATATATTCTGTATCTGTGAAGGAAATTGTTGGTGGTTTTAGATAATAATCGATTGCTTGCTTATGTAGAAATTTATTTAAAGTTTTTAATTCCTTAGTAGCAACACTGGCATAGTACGATATAGGGTTTGACTTAACTATACCTAGCAATAGCTTTTGAATTTTAATCTCTTCCAATTCACCTATGAGACTTTGGCTGATCCAATATTGAAGCTTAGACGGAAAAGATGTGTAGTTTGATAATAATCCATTTTGCTTAATAAAAGAGTGAGCGTTTTTCTTATTTCCATCGAGGTTGAAACTCCAGAGATAATAAAAATAGTAATCATTTCTTAGCTCAGAAATAGCGGAATAATTAATTTGCAAATAATCTAGTAGCGTTCTTATTTCTTTGGTTTTTTTATTTCTTCCTAAAAATGAAGAAAAATAAAACATTTCTTTTATTGATTTTGGGTTATTTAGAAATAGAGCGTTTTTTTGAATGTATTTGAAAATTTTGTCAAAATGGGACGAAAATCTATTATTAAATTCTTTTTTCCCTCCAAGATTATATAAAGGTTTAATTAATTTCTTTAATGATTTTAACTTATTTCTTTTTTTAGAATATGAGTTAAATCCATAGACATTATAAACAGATTTGAATCTCTGGTCTGTTAGAAATGCTTTTGAAAAATCTTTTGAAGGAAGGTTTGTAGTTTTTAGATACTTCTCAAGAAGTGATGTGTAAAGCAGTTGTCCAGCTTGAGTTGTGATAACTTTTTCGAGAAATTTTCTCTCTTTTTCTCCAGCTTTGTGTGAGAAAATAGAACTTTGTTTAGAAAATAGAATTGTCGTGTTTTTTATATCTTCTTTTTTTAAACGAAAAAGATTTTTCTTGATATGTAAGGCACATTTTTTTTCAATATCTTCGTTTAGAAAGTTAAGTCCTTGATTTTCAACTTGTGAAAAATTGAGACAAATATCCTTTATGTGAGAGAATTTTTTAGAAGTGGTAAAACTAGATAATGTAAGTAGCCATGATTTATAATCTTCAAAAAGTGGATTTTTCTCTAGGTCACTAATTGCTTTGCTGATTGTTCTTGAGTTGAGTTTATCTAAGTTTATATTATAAAGCTTAGATAAACCTATATAGAAATTCTTAGACGAGCCTAAGCTTGCACAAGAAAAAATAAAACAAAATAAAATACAGATCTTTTTCAATAGAATCTAAGCCTCCATGCTTTCTCAGTCTATATTTTATCAAATATTTTGAGTTTTTGTACTTGGTTCTTAATTATGTGCCCTTCATCCTGTACATCGCTTGGAAGCTTGCTAAATACCTGATCAATTTGCTTTGTAATTTTTTTGATTTCTTCATCTCTTTCTAGGAGCTTCTGGTCAACGGCAGTAATCAGCTCTGCTGTGTCAAAGAAGAAATCACCATCTCGAAATGTAGTATTAGTATTTTTTTTACCACTTAAAGTATTTCTTAATATATTTTTAATTTTGACCATTGGACCGGCAATTTTATGAGTAAAAATAAGTAGTCCAAAAAATTGAATGCATATAAAAAGAAGTAAAATAATTATTTGATAAATAACAAGGTTTCTTAGAAATGGTTGAAATGATCCTGGTGGTAAACTTAATGCTAGAAGATGGCTTTTGGTAGCAGAGATTATAACTATATCAAGTAAAATGAAAAATATCGCAGTTGTAGCACATATAACGGCAGTCGTTCGGATTTGAAACGCAGGGTCAATTATTAGATATTTTCTTTTATAATTCTTTTTGGCCATATTCGTAATCTTGGATAATTTTATATAGTATACGCTATATAAATTATTAAAACAGAGGGAAAAGTTATGATGAATATTGAGTTGTTAAAAGAACAAATCGCTCAAGTGATTAATCCAGTTTCTGGGAAAACCCTTCAAGATGAGTCAAGAATTCAATCAGTGAATATAAATAACGATGAATTATTAGTTGAGTATAAAAGAGATGGAATTGAGCTTAAGGATAAAAAAATACTAGAAAGTGAGATTTTATCTAAACTCGATAAGCACATAGATACAAACAAGGTAATTCTAAAGTCTATTTCAGCACAAAAGGAAAAAGTTAAACCTTCGGGAGTTCCAAACCCTGCAGGAATGGCTGCAAAAAAAAGAATGAATGGTGTAAAGAAAATAATAGCTATCGGCTCAGGTAAGGGTGGGGTAGGTAAGTCTACCTTGACTGTGAACCTTGCTATGACTTTAAAAAATGCTGGCAAAAAAGTTGGAATAATAGATGCTGATATTTATGGCCCAAGTATTCCAATGACTCTTGGAATGATGGGTGCGCAACCTCTAGCAAATGACGATAATAAAATGTTGCCCCTAGAGGCCCATGGAATAAAGTTTATAAGTTTTGGATTATTTATTGATACAGAGGCTCCTGTTATATGGCGAGGACCAATGCTTGGGAAGGTTTTGAATCAATTTTTCTTTGATGTAGAGTGGGGAGAATTAGATGTGATTTTAATTGATCTTCCGCCAGGCACTGGAGACGTTCAACTCTCTATGGTTCAAAAAATTGAAACCGATGGTGCTATTATTGTTTCTACTCCTCAAGATCTTGCATTCTTAGATGCAAGAAGAGCTCTTGAAATGTTTAAGAAAATGGAATTACCTGTTCTTGGTATAGTTGAGAATATGAGCTCATTTATTTGTGACGGTTGCGATAAAGAACATTTTATTTTTGGAAACTCAAGTCTTAAGAAGACAAGTGAATCCTTGGATATAAAGTTTTTAGGCTCAATTCCAATGAAGCATAGTATTGCTAGTGCTGGGGATAGTGGAACGCCAGTTATGGCAGAGAAGAACTTGGATAAAAGTATTTCAGATTCTTATGAATTAGTAGTAAAATCATTATTAGAAAAGATTAATATCTAGCAAAGAGAGAACTTATGAAAGATCAAAAATACAATGATGGTGAGTTAGTAGAGTTAAAGTTAAATATTGATAAGCAGACTGTAGATAATTTAAACATTATGTCTCAGACCTCAGGTTTGAGCCCAGCTGACATCATAGTAATAGCATTGAAGAGATATGAATCATCTCATGCTGATTATATGAAAGTTGTTCCTACTTTAGGGTAGAAACGTATACTAAAAACTAGTCATTTATTTTCACCTGTCTAAATTTTATACACTAATTTTAAACATTGCCTTCTAAGCGCCTGTAAACTCGTCGAAATCTTTGGCACGGCTCTTGCTTATTAGTTATACGAACTTAACTATTTTTTTAGCAAGGTATAACATGAAAGACTTAACATTAAATTACTCAAAAAGAATGATTATTCTCACTTTAGGAGTCTTCCTAATCTCTGGAATTTATAATGCTTTATTTATAGACTTTGGTGTAGAGACTTCGGCGTTTGATAATTATCAATTTAAATTAAAAAAGACAAACAATGTAATAACAAAGAAGAGAAAAACTTATTCTAGCAAAAGAGTGGTTACCAATAAAGGGTACTCTAAGAGAAGAAAGGCAATAGTTAAAAAAGCTGTAGTAAATTCGAGGGCTGAAATATCTAGCTCGAATCAAAAAGCTCACATAACACATGAATTAAACTTAAATTTGAAAGAATTCTTTAATCCTAACTTGTATAAGAAAGTTTTAAAAGCTGACCAAGCTAGCGGATCTTTAGCTGCAAGAGATGGTGTTATCGAAACATTTGAAGTTTCTTTACCTAATGGAGAAGAAATAGTTGGACAGTTTTCTGAAATGAATGGAAACGTATTTACATATGATCATGAAGGTCATTTATACTCAGGTCTAATATACCAATCTGGAAACAGTGCTTATTCAGTTACTCTTGTGAATGGACCATTTAAAGGAAGTAAAATGAAGTTCGTAGCTGATAGTAGTAATGAGAACTACGGAAGAAGTTTAAGTAATGAAGAAGATAGTTACGAGCAAATGCTTAAGAATGAGAAAAAAGAATTAGGAAAACTCGAGAGAGAAAGAATACAAGCAGATAACTTTCCACAAAAAGATGAAAGAGAAGAAAAAGAATATAAAGAAGAAGAAAGAGCATAAAAAAGCCCATCATAAAGACGGGCTTATTAGTTTTTAATTTTATTAGGAATTATTGCTTATATGTTAAAGTTAAGTCTTGCCCAACTTCAAGCATATCTGGATTATTAAGATTATTTAGAAGTGCAATTTCCTTCCAACTTCTTGAATCTCCATAAACTTTATAAGCAATAGAAGCTAGGTTTTCACCGGGCTTAACTCTATACTTTTTAATAACTCCTGGATTTTCATCATAGAAAGATTTCATCTGAGGATCATTAGGATCAATAATAGATTTATAAGTTATTCTTTTACCAGGCTTAATACTACTTACACTGGCTATGTTTCTACCCAGCTCATTAACTCTTGAAGGATCTCCAAAGATAGTTTGAGCGATAACTTCCGGAGTCTTATCACAACTTCTTACGTAGTAATATCTATTGTGACCAGATCTAGAATTTGGAGTGTAAACTGGCTTAGAAGCTACAATTTTACTATATTTTTTCTCTGGAACAGGTCTTCCTTCACAAACACCTAAACCACATTCTTCATTAAGAGCAAGTCTATCAACGAAGTCTACATAGTCTGTACTATAAGGTTGTTGTTCACATGAATTTGTATAAGCAATAACTTCATTTGTTGCATAAGTTGTTGCTTCAGCCGGTACATAAGTTGTTGTTTCAACTGGAATATAATTATCAACTCCAGCAATTCCTTTACCCTCAACACTTGTTTCATAGACTTGCTGAACTGGTGCAGTCACAATTTCTTGAGAAGTAAGACCGGTTTCAACCATTGAGCCATCAGCAACTATCGTTGAAGTTGCTTCCTCGAAGTTATCAAGAGATAAGTTTTCATCAGAAGATGCTATTGAAGAGTCATTTTCATTGATTACTGTATTGGCTGCAATCGTTTCAGAATCAAACTCTGAATCACTACTTGCTATTTCAAAATCACTGTCACTATCATTGAACTCATCGTCCCAATTATCTTCATCATTAAAGTTTTCTTCGTCTTCAAGAAGGGCGACCTCAACATCATCATCATTTTCTAAAGAATCAGTCCCTTGGCCATCAATTGATAAATCCACATCTGAGTTAAAGTCTTCTGATATCTCATCAAAGTCTCCTGAGTCTGTAGATGTTGCTACAGTAGAAGTTTCGAAATCTGAAACACTAGTATCTTCTTCAAAGTCATCTAAAGATACATCCTCAATTCCTTCAGTATCTACAATTTCGACTTTTCCATCTTCACTTCCCTCGATAAAAGTAACATCATCGTCAATTGAGAAGTTTGAATCTTCGCTTAATTCATCATCAATGTTTGAGCAACTGATGGTAAATGCTAGCATCAAATAAAATAGGTGTTTCAATTTTGCCTCCTAGTAAAATCTTTTGAAAACTTATCGATTAATAATAAACAATTAATTAGTATGACTCAGTGCAAGGAATACTTTTCCCGGGGAATATTCTTCAAGCTAAAAATTTTTCTCTGAATATCCGACCGAGAAAATGAGACATTAGTTGTCTGAAACATTGTTAATGTTTTAGAAATGCGAATAAAGTTATATACTTAGTGAAGATAAAAATGAGGGAGAGAATATGAATATTTTTGTTTGCGTAAAACAAGTACCTGACACTGAGACTAAGGTACAACCAACTGGTGATGGAAACTTTATTGAAACAAGTTCTATTAAATGGATTATGAATCCATATGATGAGTTTGCTGTAGAACAAGCATTAGTTGTGAAAGCTGCAAATCCAGATAGTACTGTTACAGTTTTAAGAGTTGGTGGTGTTAAAGATACTGAGGCGCTAAGAACTGCTATGGCCATGGGAGCAGATGAATCTTTTTTAGTAGATGCTCCAGATCATTTGGATTCATATATGACAGCCAAGGCTCTAAAAGGTGCAATTGATAAATCAGGAAAGTCAGCGGATTTAATTTTTTGTGGAAAGCAAGCCATTGACA
>ENA-ORXM01003869-ORXM01003869.1-marine-metagenome-genome-assembly--contig:-NODE-3869-length-14096-cov-4.167059_pt1 | contig 14096 bp, 24 predicted proteins | sample MGYA00237867_ERZ511480 | MGnify/ENA primary metagenome ERZ511480 (study PRJEB26309, sample SAMN06266103) | marine metagenome | isolation source: Algal blade | place: United Kingdom:Sidmouth, United...
TCATTATAGCTTGGAGAAAAAAATCCAGCAAACCGCTTCTTCCGGGAAGAAGAGCGTTATTAAAACGTGGTCAAGAGCATCGATGATAACACCTGATTTTGTAGGTCAGACTATAGCTGTTCACAATGGAAGGCAGTTTGTTCCTGTTTTCGTTACAGAGAATATGGTAGGTCATAAATTAGGCGAATTTTCTCCAACAAGATCTTTTAGGGGTCATGCGGGAGCCAAGAACAAAGGTAAAAAGTAAGCTATGGGAGTTCGAAAAAAACAGATGGCCGAAAGAATTAAGGCCGAGAAAAAACAGATAGCGTTCGCCAAGTTGAACAACTGTCCTACATCGCCTAGAAAAATGCGTTTGGTAGCTGATCTTGTAAGAGGTGTAAAGGTTGAAAAAGCTTTAGCTATTTTGCGTTTTAATCCAAAAGAGGCTTCTCGTAAGATAGAGAAGTTGTTGCTTTCTGCGTTGGCAAACTGGCAATCCAAGAATGAGGATGCTAGTGTAGAGGATGCGGATCTTTTTGTAAAGGAAATCCGTGTTGATGGAGGTAGTATGTTAAAAAGATTGCGTCCAGCTCCACAGGGTAGAGCGCATAGAATTAGAAAACGTTCCAACCATGTTACATTGGTTTTGGGGTCTAATAATAATATAGAAAGCTAGAATGGGACAGAAAACAAATCCGATAGGAAATCGTCTAGGAATTATCAGGGGATGGGAATCTAACTGGTACGGTGGAAACGATTATGGAGATAAGCTAGCTGAAGACGATAAGATACGTAAGTATATTCATGCGCGTTTAGCGAAAGCCAGCGTTTCAAGAGTAATTATCGAACGTACCTTAAAGTTGATAACAATAACTGTGACAACTGCAAGACCTGGTATTATTATAGGTAAAGGTGGTCAAGAGGTAGATAAGCTAAAGGAAGAGCTTAAGAAAATCACGAATAAAGAGGTTCAGATCAATATTTATGAGATCAAAAGACCTGAACTTGATGCAAATTTGGTAGCGGCAAGTGTTGCTCGTCAAATTGAAAGCAGAATTTCATTTAGAAGAGCTATTAAAATGGCTATTGCTGCGGCAATGAGAATGAATGCTGAGGGTATTAAGATTCAGATTTCAGGTCGTTTGAACGGAGCAGAGATGGCGCGTTCGGAATCTTATAAAGATGGTCGTATTCCATTGTCTACTTTCCGTGCAGATATCGATTATGCTTTACATGAAGCACAAACGACTTACGGTAAGTTAGGGATAAAGGTTTGGATCATGAAAGGTGAAGTGTACGGCAAACGTGAATTGTCTCCGTTAGTGGGAATGACCAAGGGTCAATCTTCAAAGGGTGGTGATAAACGTGATGGCGGAAGAAAGCAACGTCGTAGAAAGTAATTTTTTAAAGAAGTAAACAATGTTACAACCTAAAAGAACCAAGTTTCGTAAGATGCAAAAGGGCCGCATGAAAGGCAATGCGGGTAGAGGATTTCAATTATCAAATGGAATGTTCGGCATTAAAACTTTGGATTCAAAATTTATAACGTCACGTCAGATCGAGGCTGCTCGTATCGCGGCTACTAGATATATGAAAAGGCAAGGCCAGTTATGGATAAAGATATTTCCGGACAAGCCTATAACCAAAAAACCTCTTGAGGTTCGTATGGGTAAGGGTAAGGGTGCTCCTGAGTATTTCGTTGCTGCCGTGAAGCCTGGAAGAGTTTTATTTGAAGTTGCTGGTGTACCTATAGATGTTGCTAAAGAAGCATTAAGGTTGGCAGCGCAAAAGTTACCTGTACAAACAAAATTTATTGTTGCACGTGACTACGTTGATCAAGATTTAATCTAAGTTGTACCATGAAAAACAAAGAAATTAAAGAACTGTCTACAGAAGAACTTAAGCAAAAGCTTGCTGAGTTTAAAAAGGAGTCTGCGAACCTTAAGATAGCGCATTTTGTAACGCCTCTTGAGAATCCACTTCTAATCAGAAAGACAAGAAGAACGGTAGCTAGATTAGCAACGGAATTAACTAATAGGGAAAACCAATAACTGGTTCTGCTTTATGGAAGAAAAAAGAAACTTAAGAAAAGAGAGGATAGGGGTTGTAACCAGTAACAAAATGGAGAAATCCATTGTTGTGGCAGAGGTAAAGCGAGTAAAGCACCCTATGTACGGTAAGTTCGTTTTAAAGACGAAAAAATACGTTGCACATGATGAAAAGAATGACTGCAATGAAGGTGATACCGTTAAGATAATGGAGACGCGCCCGTTGAGTAAGACTAAAACTTGGCGTTTAGTAGAAATCTTAGAAAGAGCTAAATAATATGTTACAGCAAGAATCAAGATTAAAGGTAGCGGATAACACTGGGGCAAAAGAAGTTTTGACCATTCGTGTTCTTGGGGGAACCAAGAGAAGATACGCTTCCATCGGAGATAAGATCGTTGTTACCGTTAAAGAGGCTACGCCAAATGGTGGTATTAAAAAAGGTGCGGTATCTACGGCGGTAGTTGTAAGAACAAAGAAAGAAGTTAGAAGACCAGATGGTTCATACATTCGTTTCGATGACAATGCCTGTGTATTGTTAAATCCAACGGGAGAAATGAGAGGAACCCGTGTTTTCGGTCCGGTTGCCCGCGAATTACGCGACAAGCAATTCATGAAAATTGTTTCATTGGCCCCTGAGGTACTTTAATATTAGAGCAAGCATGAAAAAGTTGAAAATTAAAACGGGAGATACGGTTCGTATCATTGCAGGAGACCATAAAGGTACTGAAGGCAAGGTTATGACTGTAAACCGTGAAAAGAACAAAGCTATCGTTGAAGGTGCTAACATGGTTTCTAAACATCAGAAGCCAAGTGCGCAAAATCCTCAAGGTGGTATCGTTAAAAAAGAAGCTCCTATCCATATATCTAATCTTGCGCTTATTGATGCAAAATCAGGTGAGACTACAAGAGTAGGGTACGAGGTTAGAGACGGGAAGAAAGTCCGGTTATCTAAGAAATCCAATGAAGTAATATAAGTTATGGCTTACGTTTCAAGGTTAAAGAAAGAATACGGTGAGCGTATTGTAAATGCGCTCAAAGAAGAGTTTGGTTACAAAAATGTAATGCAAGTACCAAAACTTCAGAAGATAGTTGTGAGTAGAGGTGTAGGTGCCGCTGTTGCAGATAAGAAACTTATCGATCATGCGGTAGATGAATTGACTAATATTACTGGTCAAAGAGCTGTTGCTACATTATCTAAGAAGGATGTTGCGGCGTTTAAGTTGCGTAAAGGCATGCCAATTGGTGCTAAAGTAACTTTACGTGGTGAGCGTATGTACGAATTTTTAGATCGATTAATTACAAGTGCATTGCCACGAGTTCGTGATTTTCAAGGGATTAAAGCTACAGGCTTTGATGGTCGTGGAAATTATAGCCTTGGTGTTACGGAGCAAATAATTTTTCCTGAAATCAATATTGATAAAATCAATAGAATTGACGGAATGGATATTACCTTTGTAACTACGGCCGAAACGGACAAAGAAGCAAAATCATTATTAACGGAATTAGGATTACCTTTTAAAAAGAAGTAGTATGGCTAAAGAATCAATGAAGGCCCGTGAGCGCAAAAGGGCAAAGACTGTTGCTAAATATGCCGAGAAAAGAAAAGCTTTAAAAGAGGCTGGAGATTACGAAGCGTTGCAAAAGTTGCCAAGAAATGCATCTCCTGTTCGTATGCACAATCGTTGTAAATTAACAGGTAGACCAAAAGGATATATGAGAACTTTTGGTATCTCTAGGGTTATGTTCAGAGAGATGGCCAATAAAGGTCTTATACCAGGTGTTAAAAAAGCAAGCTGGTAATAAAATTGAATAACTGGTTTCAGGTTTGTTATTAAGAACGAAAACCGTTACCGAATTATATACAGATGGTTACAGATACTATAGCAGATTATCTAACGAGAGTTAGAAATGCCAGCAGAGCTGGTCACAGAGTCGTAGAAATTCCTTCTTCCAAAGTGAAGAAAGAAATGACTAAAATATTGTTCGATCAGGGCTATATTTTAAGCTACAAGTTCGAAGAGGACAAAGTTCAAGGTTCTATTAAGATAGCTTTGAAATATGACAAGGCAACTAAAGAGCCTGTTATCAAAAAAATCCAGAGAATCAGTAAGCCAGGTTTACGTAAGTATGCCGGAGCTGAAAATCTGCCTAGAGTCTTAAATGGCCTAGGAATAGCGATAGTATCTACCTCTCATGGGGTAATGACTAGCAAGCAGGCAAAAAATGAGAATGTAGGTGGCGAGGTGCTTTGCTACGTATATTAATAGAATAAATAGTAAGAAATGTCAAGAATTGGTAATAATCCGGTAGCTATTCCTGAAGGGGTTACTGTTGAGGTAAAGGATAACGAGGTTGTCGTAAAAGGCAAGTTGGGTGAACTTACCCAAGAGTTTTCTGCCGTCGAGATAAAAAATGAAGAGAACCAGGTTTGGGTAACCAGACCGTCGGATTCTAAAGAGCATAAGGCGAAGCATGGTCTTTATCGTGCTCTGGTTAAGAATATGATTGAGGGTGTTTCTAAAGGTTGGACTAAAGAATTAGAGCTTGTAGGTGTAGGTTACCGTGCTAGTAATCAAGGTCAAAAATTAGATATCGCCTTAGGGTTTTCTCACAATATAGTTATAGATATAGCTCCAGAAGTTAAGGTTGAAACTGTATCTGAGAAAGGAAAGAATCCAATTATAAAATTGACATCTTTCGACAAACAACTAGTGGGGCAAATTGCCGCTAAAATACGTGGGTTCCGTAAGCCTGAGCCTTATAAAGGAAAAGGTGTTAAGTTTGTTGGCGAGCAATTAAGAAGAAAAGCAGGTAAATCAGCTTAATAGTATATCATGGGATTATCAACAAGCGAAAGAAAGCAGAGAATACGGAGAAGAATCAGAAAGGTTTCCACTGGAACAGCGGAAAGACCTAGATTGTCGGTTTTTAGAAGTAATAAAGAAATTTATGCTCAAGTTATAGATGATAAAAAAGGAGTCACTTTGGCTTTTGTATCGTCTAGAGACAAAGATTTGGCAAAGGAAAAAGGTACTAAGATAGAAATTGCTAACCTTGTAGGTAAGTCAATTGCTGCTAAGTGCAAAGAAGCAGGTATTGAAAAAGTTGCTTTTGATAGAGGTGGTAATCTTTACCACGGAAGAGTGAAATCTTTGGCTGATGGCGCAAGGGAAGCAGGACTTAATTTTTAAATAATAGTATGTACCAGAAATATAAAAACGTAGAGACCGTTAAACCCGGTGGATTAGATCTTAAAGATAGGTTGGTAGGTATACAACGTGTTACCAAGGTTACTAAAGGTGGTAGAGCTTTTGGTTTTTCAGCTATAGTTGTTGTAGGTGATGAAAGCGGAGTAGTTGGTCACGGTTTAGGAAAATCTAAGGAGGTAGCAACGGCTATTGCTAAAGCTATTGAAGACGCTAAAAAGAATTTAATTCGTATTCCTTTGAATAAGGCTACATTGCCTCATGAGCAAAAAGGGAAATTTGGAGGCGCTCGTGTATATATTCAACCGGCATCTCACGGTACCGGGGTTATTGCAGGTGGTGCCGTAAGAGCGGTATTAGAGGCAGTGGGTGTGCATGATGTACTTTCTAAGTCCCAAGGTTCATCTAATCCTCATAACGTTGTAAAAGCTACTTTTGATGCGCTTTTACAGTTGAGGGATGCAAGAACCGTGGCAAGCCAAAGAGGTGTGTCTCTTGAAAAAGTTTTTAAAGGTTAAGTAGAAATATTATGGCAAAGAAAATTCTGGTAAAACAGTTAAAGAGCAGCATCAAAAGACCACAGAACCAAAAGCGTACATTATCTGCTTTAGGTCTAAAAAAAATCGGTCAAGTAGTAGAGCATGATGCCACGCCGAATATCCTCGGTATGATAGCTAAAGTTGAACATTTGGTTTCCTTTGAGGAGGCTTAAATAGCATATTATAATGAATTTAAGTAATCTAAAGCCGGCAGAAGGTTCTACCAATAGAGCTGGCAAAAGAATAGGTAGAGGTCAAGGGTCTGGAAAAGGTGGTACTGCCGCTAGAGGACACAAAGGTGCCAAGTCTAGATCTGGTTATTCTAAGAAAGTTGGTTTTGAAGGTGGTCAGATGCCACTACAGAGACGTGTGCCTAAATTTGGTTTTACAAACATAAACCGAGTGGAATATCAGGGTATTAACGTTGAAAGGTTGCAAGAGTTAGTTGATAACAAAAAAGTTAAAGATGCTATTACTTTTGAAACTTTAGTAGAAAACGGTTTGGCCAAAAGTAAAGACCTGGTAAAAATATTAGGTGGTGGAGAATTGAAAGCTTCACTAAAAGTTTCAGCGCATAAATTTACAGCAAGTGCTAAAGCGGCCATTGAAGCTGCTGGTGGAGAAGCAATAAATTTATAAGCATAACTGACCATGAAGAAATTTTTCGAGACCATATCCAATATTTGGAAGATAGACGAACTAAGGAATAGAATTTTACTAACCCTTGGTTTGTTATTGGTATACCGTTTTGGTTGTCAAATTGTTCTTCCAGGTATTGATTCTACACAATTATCTCAACTAGCCTCGAGTACTGATTCTGGTATTTTTGGACTATTGAATGCTTTTACCGGTGGTGCTTTTGCTAATGCATCAATATTTGCGTTAGGCATTATGCCTTATATTTCGGCATCTATTGTTGTACAACTTATGAGTATTGCCATTCCTTATCTACAGAAGTTGGATAAAGAAGGTGAGAGTGGTAGAAAAACGAAGAATCAGATTACACGTTGGTTAACTATTGGTATCTGTGTTGTACAGGCACCAGCTTATTTATATGGTTTAGAGGCTTTTGGAGTTCAAGATAGTGCCTTTGTTTTGGGTAAAGGTTTGGATTTCATGGTTCCTGCAGTTATTATCTTGGTTACGGGTTGTGTATTTGCCATGTGGTTAGGAGAGAAAATTACCGATAAAGGTATTGGTAATGGAATCTCATTATTAATTATGATAGGTATTATAGCAACTATGCCTCAATCTTTCGTGCAGGAATTTATCTCTAGAACTGTCGATAATAATGGTGGCTTAATGTTTATCTTGATAGAAATAATACTTTGGTTCTTGGTAATCTTAGCTAGTATTCTATTGGTGATGGCTACACGTCAAATACCTGTGCAGTATGCAAGAAGAACGGCTTCTGGTGGATATGAAAAGAATATAATGGGTTCTAGACAATACATACCATTAAAGCTTAATGCTTCGGGTGTAATGCCTATTATATTTGCTCAAGCAATTATGTTTGCTCCAAGTTTAATTGGAAAAACGTTTAATAGCAGCGCAGCAGGTCAGTGGATGGAAGTTCAGTTTCAGGATATATTTGGTTTAGCTTACAATGTGTTGTTCGGTTTATTGATAATTATTTTCACATATTTCTATACAGCTATTACTGTACCGACCAATAAAATGGCAGATGATTTAAAAAGAAGTGGTGGTTTTATACCGGGTATTAGACCGGGCAAAGAGACTGGAGACTTTTTAGATAAAATAATGTCTTTGATAACGTTGCCAGGTTCCGTATTTTTGGCGCTTTTAGCAGTTTTACCTGCTATTGTGGTAAAATTGATGGATATTCAAGCAGGTTGGGCAATGTTCTATGGGGGTACATCACTTTTAATTATGGTAGGTGTAGCTATTGATACAGTACAACAGGTAAATGCTTATTTGTTGAATAGACATTATGACGGGTTGATGAAATCTGGGAAAAATAGAAAAGTCGCATAAGTATGGCTAAACAAGCAGCAATAGAACAAGATGGGTCTATAATTGAAGCATTGTCAAACGCAATGTTTAGAGTTGAGTTAGAAAATGGGCATGTAGTAACGGCTCACATTTCAGGAAAGATGCGTATGCATTACATTAAATTACTTCCTGGAGATAAAGTGAAATTGGAAATGAGTCCTTATGACCTATCCAAAGCCAGAATTACATATAGATATTAGTAATACGATAGAAGAATAAGAACGATGAAAGTTAGAGCATCAGTTAAGAAAAGAAGTGCCGACTGCAAGATTGTACGCAGAAAAGGCAGGTTGTACGTAATCAACAAAAAGAATCCTAGATTTAAACAAAGACAAGGATAATTATGGCAAGAATTGCAGGTATAGACATACCAAAACAGAAAAGGGGCGTAATTGCATTGACCTATATTTTTGGTGTCGGTAGAAGTAGGGCTAAAGAGATTTTAGAGAAGGCCCAAGTGAGTGAAGATACAAAAGTGTCTGATTGGAACGATGAGGAGATTGGTCGTATCAGGGATGCCGTTTCTTCTTTTACAATAGAAGGTGAGTTGCGTTCTGAGACACAGCTTAATATTAAGCGTCTAATGGATATTGGTTGTTACCGTGGTATCCGTCATAGATCAGGTCTTCCTCTTAGAGGACAACGTACGAAGAATAACTCTAGGACGAGAAAAGGAAAAAGAAAAACGGTAGCCAACAAGAAGAAGGCAACTAAATAATAAGTAGGTTATTATGGCAAAGGCAACTACAAAAGCAGGTGCAAAAGCGGCAAAGAAGCGTAAAGTAATCGTTGATTCGGTTGGAGAGGCTCACGTAACTGCATCTTTTAATAATATTATAATTTCCCTTACCAATAAAAAAGGAGATGTCATTTCATGGTCATCTGCTGGAAAAATGGGTTTTAGGGGTTCTAAGAAAAATACTCCTTATGCTGCACAGGTTGCTGCTGAAGAGTGTTCTAAAACTGCTCATGAAGCTGGTTTAAGAAAAGTAAAGGTTTATGTAAAGGGACCTGGAAATGGAAGAGAATCCGCCATTCGTGCCGTTCATAATTCTGGTATAGAAGTTACCGAGATTATTGATGTTACACCTATGCCGCATAATGGTTGTCGTCCTCCAAAAAGAAGAAGAGTTTAATTAATTACTAATATTTCACAGAAGTGTTGTTAACGATTATCGAAGGATAAGCCTTAATTCATAATCACACTTCTAAATTTAAGAAAATGGCAAGATATACAGGACCAAAGAGTAAAATCGCACGTAAATTCGGCGAAGCAATTTTCGGAGATGATAAGTCTTTTGAAAAGAAAAATTACCCTCCAGGGCAACATGGTAACGCAAGACGTAGAGGTAAAAAGTCTGAGTACTCAGTACAGTTAATGGAAAAGCAGAAAGCTAAGTACACCTACGGTATTTTGGAAAAGCAATTTAGAAATATCTTCTCTACTGCTAAGAGAAAAGAAGGTGTTACTGGTGAGGTATTACTTCAATTATGTGAATCACGTTTGGATAACGTAGTTTTCCGCATGGGAATTTCTCCTTCAAGAAGAGGGGCAAGACAATTGGTATCACACAGACACATTACAGTAAACGGAGAATTGGTTAACATACCTTCTTATTCACTAAAAGCAGGTGATGTTGTAGGAGTTCGTGAAAAATCTAAATCTCTACAATCTATACAAGATTCACTTGCTGCTAACAGTAAAGTGTACGAATGGATTACTTGGAATTCAGAAAAGAAAGAAGGAGCTTTTGTAACTGTTCCTGAAAGACTTCAAATTCCAGAGAATATCAAAGAACAATTAATAGTTGAGCTTTACTCTAAATAATAAAGAACACTAAGTCATATGGCATTATTTAATTTTCAGAAACCCGATAAAGTAATAATGATCGATTCTTCGGATTTCGAAGGAAAGTTCGAATTTCGTCCTTTAGAGCCCGGTTATGGATTGACTGTTGGGAACGCACTTAGAAGAGTGTTGCTTTCTTCATTGGAAGGACATGCTATTACCTCTTTGAGAATGGATGGTGTAGAGCATGAATTTTCGGTTGTTTCTGGCATAGTAGAAGATGTTACAGAAATAATATTGAATCTTAAGCAAGTACGCTTTAAGAAACAAATAGAAGATTCTGAAGCAGAAGTAGTTTCAATTTCCGTAAGTGGAAAAGAGCAATTGACTGCTGGTGATTTTCAGAAATTTATTTCTGGTTACCAAGTGTTGAATCCGGATTTGGTTATCTGTAATATGGATTCTAAAGTTAACATCAATATGGAAATAGTTATCGATAAAGGTCGTGGCTATGTTCCTGCTGATGAGAACAAGAAATCCAATGCTGCTTTAGGTACTATAGCTATTGATTCTATCTTTACACCTATAAAGAATGTAAAATATAGTATTGAAAACTTTCGTGTAGAGCAAAAAACGGATTATGAAAAATTGGTTTTCGAAATTGTAACCGATGGTTCAATTCATCCTAAAGATGCTTTAACCGAAGGTGCTAAGGTTTTGATTCACCACTTTATGTTGTTTTCTGATGAGCGTATCACTTTAGAGGCAGATGAAATAGCTCAAACTGAAACTTACGATGAAGAGTCGTTGCATATGCGTCAGTTGTTGAAAACGAAATTGGTAGATATGGATCTTTCCGTACGTGCCTTGAACTGTTTGAAAGCAGCGGAAGTAGATACTTTGGGAGATTTGGTTTCTTTCAATAAGAATGACTTGATGAAATTTAGAAATTTCGGTAAGAAGTCATTAACAGAATTAGAAGAATTGGTTATCAATAAGGGGCTTAGCTTCGGGATGGACCTTTCGAAATATAAATTAGATAAAGATTAATCGATATTTCTTACACGAAGGGAAATTCCCTGGGATTGGAGAAATACATTAGAATAAGATAATGAGACACGGTAAAAAAGTCAATCATTTAGGACGTAAAACAGCGCACAGAAAGGCGATGTTAGCCAATATGGCCTGTTCATTGATTGAACACAAAAGAATTAATACAACTGTAGCTAAAGCTAAGGCTTTAAAACAATTTGTTGAGCCTTTGATTACAAAATCAAAAGCAGAAAATAATGTTTCCGCTGAGAAGGGAACACATAACAGACGTATTGTTTTCAAAAACCTAAGAGATAAGTTTGCAGTTAATGAGTTGTTCAGTACTGTAGCGGAAAAGGTAGCTGATAGACCAGGAGGTTATACCAGGATAATTAAGCTTGGTAATCGTTTGGGAGATAATGCTGACATGGCAATGATCGAGCTGGTTGATTTTAACGAACTATATAACGCTGGTAAAGCCAAAAAGAAAACTACTAGAAGAAGTAGAAGAGGTGGTAAAAGCGAAGTAGAAGCTACTAAAGAGGCTAAGACTCCACCTGTGGTTGCCGAGGATTCTGAAAAAGGGTCTCAAAAAGATATCGAAACAAAAGCAGACGATTCAGAAGAATAAGATGTTGATATTTAATAATATTTTGGAAAAGGATAAACTTTATAGTTTATCCTTTTTTTATGTTTATTTGTGAAATTAAAAAAAAGAACAAACGTATGAAGTATCAATCCCGAAAGAAAGCATTGTTATTGTTGGCCGATGGCACCATATTTTATGGTAAATCCGTTGGTGATAAAGATGGAACGGCATTTGGAGAGGTTTGCTTTAATACCGGAATGACCGGTTACCAAGAAATTTTTACGGACCCGTCATACTTCGGTCAGATTATGGTAACCACAAATGCCCATATAGGGAATTACGGTACTGTGGCAGAAGAAGCGGAGTCTGATTCAATTAAAATCTCTGGTCTGGTATGTAGAAATTTCAGTTATAATTATTCTAGGCCGAGAGCAGATAAGAGTTTGGAGAATTTTTTGGAAGATAATAATCTCTTTGCAATATCCGATGTTGATACTCGTGCATTGGTAGGATATATTAGAGATAACGGAGCAATGAATGCTGTGATTACTACAGATGTTGATGATATCGAGGGTTTGAAAGCCAAGTTGGCGAAAGTACCAAGTATGGAGGGTCTAGAATTGGCTTCTAGTGTTTCTACGACAGGGGCTTATTTCTTTGGAGATGAAAAGGCACCAGTGAAAATTGCAGCGTTAGATATTGGAATTAAAAAGAATATTTTGAGAAACCTTGAAAAAAGAGGTGGATACGTAAAAGTCTTTCCTTACAATACTTCATTTGAAGAAATGGAAGCTTGGGGAGCTGATGGATATTTTATTTCTAATGGACCTGGAGATCCAGAACCTCTATCTGATGCTATTCAGACCGCAAAAGGAATGATTGCTAGCGGGAAACCAGTTTTTGGTATTTGTCTTGGTCATCAAGTTATAGCATTGGCTAACGGAGTTTCTACCTTTAAGATGCACAACGGCCACAGAGGAATAAACCATCCAATTTTAAACTTATTGACTGGGAAAGGTGAGATTACTTCTCAAAATCATGGTTTTGCTGTGAATAAAGAGGAAACTGAATCAAATGAAAATTTGGAAATCACCCATGTTCATTTAAATGATGAAACGGTTGCTGGTATCCGAATGAAGGGCAAAGATGTGTTTTCGGTTCAATATCACCCAGAAGCAAGTGCGGGACCACATGATGCAGAATATTTATTCGATCAATTCTTTGATTTGATTGAGAAAAATGCAACAGCAATGGCATAAGGTTAAGTTATTGTTATAATTACGGTAATATAGTTGCGCCGTACCATGCATTACTTTCACGGTTTTGTATATTTGCAGCTAGCAAAATTTAAGAGAATTCCAAACTTAAAATTATATTTATGAGTATCATACTAAGTGTACATGCACGTCAGATTTTAGATTCAAGAGGAAACCCTACGGTAGAAGTAGACGTTATTACCGAAAATGGAGTAATGGGTCGTGCTGCTGTTCCTTCAGGAGCATCAACAGGAGAACATGAAGCAGTAGAACTTCGTGATGGAGATAAGACCTTTATGGGAAAAGGTGTTCTTAAAGCGGTAGAAAATGTAAACACGATAATTGCTGAGGAAATCTTGGGAATGTCTGTTTTTGAGCAAAATCTTCTGGATCAAGTAATGATTGACTTAGATGGTACGGCAAATAAATCAAAACTAGGAGCAAATGCTATTTTAGGAGTTTCATTGGCAGCGGCTAAAGCGGCAGCTAACGAATTGGGTATGTCTTTATTCCGTTATGTTGGTGGGGTAAGCGCAAATACATTGCCAGTCCCTATGATGAATATCATTAATGGTGGATCGCATTCTGATGCGCCTATTGCTTTTCAGGAATTTATGATAATGCCGGTTAAGGCTAAAAGTTTTTCTCATGCCATGCAAATGGGAACTGAAATCTTCCATAACCTAAAAAAAGTATTACATGATAGAGGCTTAAGTACAGCAGTAGGTGATGAAGGTGGATTTGCACCAAACTTAGCTGGTGGTACTGAAGATGCTCTTGATACTATCGCTAAAGCTGTAGAGAATGCAGGTTATAAACTAGGTGATGAGATAATGATTGCCCTGGATTGCGCTTCTGCCGAATTTTACGTAGATGGCAAATATGACTACACTAAATTTGAAGGTGACAAAGGAGTGATAAGAACTTCTGAAGAGCAAGCTCAGTATTTGGCGGAATTAAGTGCTAAATATCCTATCATTTCTATTGAAGATGGTATGGATGAGAATGATTGGGATGGTTGGAAATCACTGACCGATAAAATTGGTGATAAAGTTCAATTGGTAGGAGATGATCTTTTTGTTACCAACGTTGAACGTTTGTCAAAAGGTATAGATAATGGTATTGCAAATTCTATCTTGATCAAAGTAAATCAGATTGGAACACTTACCGAAACAATTGCAGCTGTAAACATGGCGAAAAATGCAGGATATACTTCTGTAATGAGTCATAGATCAGGTGAAACTGAAGATAATACCATTGCTGATTTGGCCGTAGCGTTAAATACAGGTCAAATTAAAACCGGTTCTGCTTCAAGATCGGATCGTATGGCCAAGTACAACCAATTACTTCGTATTGAAGAAGAATTGGGCGAAACAGCCTATTATCCTCAGGATAAAGCATTTAAGATTAAATAGTGAATTAAAGCTTATTAGTAAAATTGAAAAACTGGCCTTTCTTTCGATATTTTTCGAATCAGAAGGCCTTTTTTTTTGCAGTAATCACAAAGATTACCTACCTTTTTAACAAACTTCTAACCAATGCCTCACATGAATAATTTTCTTTTTGTAGCTGCTGAAAATGATGGGATAGCTAACTGTAAAGCAGGAGGCATGGGTGATGTTGTGCGAGATGTACCAAGGC
>ENA-ORXM01003870-ORXM01003870.1-marine-metagenome-genome-assembly--contig:-NODE-3870-length-14096-cov-3.461873_pt1 | contig 14096 bp, 12 predicted proteins | sample MGYA00237867_ERZ511480 | MGnify/ENA primary metagenome ERZ511480 (study PRJEB26309, sample SAMN06266103) | marine metagenome | isolation source: Algal blade | place: United Kingdom:Sidmouth, United...
GCGGTCATATTCGCCAATTGTAAGGGAGTAACATTGACTTCTCCCTGTCCAATGGCGTTGGAATATGTCGTAGTGGCCGACCATCGTTTGTCTCCCTTGCCGTACCATTTGTTGTACAGTTCCGTGCTCGGAACACTGCCAGGTCTTCCCGTATACAGGTCGGAACCTAAATAGGAGCCTAGGCCAAAACTTCTTACGTGTTTTTCCCAAGCGTCCATGGCTTGAGCATTTGAAGAGAATTGTTCAAAAATCTTTTTATAGGTTCCAACAAAATAGGCATTGCATGATTTATAGATACCATCGTTAAGTCTTCTTGTGCCCCCGCCGCAATGACATCCTTTTTTACTCCTTCCTATATAAAAGCCATGATGACATGTAAATGCGGTTGATGGAGTTATAGCCCCTTCTTGTAATGCAATTAATGCGTTAATTGCCTTAAAAGGTGAACCAGGACTTTTTTCGAAAGAAATAGACCTATCAAAAGTAGGCTTGGCAATAGAATCGTTGTAAAGCTGAGTATAGTTTTTAGAACGTTTTCTTCCGACTAATAGTGATGGGTCATAGGTGGGTCCAGATATCATGGTCAAAATTTCACCAGAAGAAGGCTCGATGGCTACTATGCCACCCCACTTTCCATGCATTAACAGCTCACCATACTCTTGAAGTTCTTTATCAATTGTAATGGTAATCTCTTTTCCTTGAACTGGTTCTACATCAAGAATTCCATCTTTGTATTTTCCAATATCTCTATTAAATCGATCCTTTTGGATGTATTGTATCCCTTTTCTGCCTCTTAGGGTATCTTCATAAACACTTTCGACACCTGTTCTGCCAGTCAATTCCCCTTGGACATAATTGGGGTTTTTAGCTAAATCTCGCTCATTTACTTCACTTATGAAGCCAAGCACATTGGCGGCGGAATTTGTGTCATAATACCGAAGTGTTCTCTTTTGTATATAAAAACCTGGAAACCTTCGCATTTTTTCTTGCAGCCGTGCATAGTCTTCTTTGGAAAGCTGATGCACAATTACCGAAGGTAAACGTGGAGAGTAAATACGAGCTTTTTTCAGTCTTTTTATAAAATTATCCTTTTGCATGTTGAGAAGTCCACAGAATTCTAGAGTGTCTAAGGTCTTTACTTCTCTTGGTATAACCATTACATCATAGGCTGGGTCATTACCAACTAACAGCTTACCATGCCTATCAAAAATATATCCGCGCTCTGGATAGTCATAAATAGCTTTGATAGCTGGGTCCTCCAAAACTTGATCAGGAGAAAAACTAAATATTTGCAAATACGAGAGTCTGCCAATAAAAGTTATTCCGATAAGAATGATAATCGATGAAAGTAGAATTTTTTTCATTATTCTTTTCTAACACTAAAGAGTGAGCTAAATAGTAAACAAAGCAACAAAGATGCTAAGCTAATAGAAATTACTTTTTTCAAAATTAGCAGCAAATTGGCGAAACTAAAAATTTCTAATGTAAAGAAAACCAAATGATGCACTACTATTAATAACGCTAAAAATGTAAATTGTTGTACATAGGTGGCGTTACCGAGTTTAAAGCTTTGAAATTCATAATTTACCCCAAATACAAAACGCATAATCGCCGGTCTTAAATAGGCTATGGTAACCGTTGAAGCGGCGTTGATGGCCATGGTATCTGAAAAGAAATCAATGCACATACCGAGTAAAAAACTAAGGCCTATAAAAGTGGCTCTGTTTTGTTTAATAGGATACCAATATAAAAACAGGATATAAACCATTGGGTTAATAAACCCAAAGAAGTTAAGCCTGTTAAATACAAGTACTTGAACTAACACTAATAGTGCAAAACGAATAACATTTATAAAATAGTAATTGCTAATCATTAGAATCAGTTTTTTCTTGTAGTTCGAGAACTTCTTCACGATTTTTATTAAAAACGATATACACGTTTTTAACATTCGTCATGTCGTTAAATAGAGCCACATCAATTCGCCAAAAACTTTTTGAATTGTCTAAATCAAATTGTTTTATTGTTCCGATGGGAATGTCTTCAGGAAAAATACTGCTCATTGCACCAGTAACTACGGTATCGCCAATAACTAAGGGCACAAGCCTAGGTATATCAACCAATTGAACCGTATTGTAATTTTCAGCATTCCATACGAGGGAACCAAAGTGATTCGTATTCTTAAGTTTAGCATTGATATTTGATCTATCGTTCAAAATACTTTGAACCGTTGCATTTCGGTTTGAAACGTTTTCAACAATACCCAAAATACCCTCTGGCGTAATTACACCCATGTCTGGTTTTACGCTATCTTTTAAACCTTTATTAATGGTAATATAATTGCGTTGGTTTGCATAGCTATTTTTGATAACCTGACCCGAGGTAATTGTGTAGCTCATTCGCATAGAATCTAACGCTATAGAAACGGAGTCTTTTCTATTGAATAACAAAAATCGGAGTCTTTGATTCTCTTTTACTAAATTTTGATTTTCTTTTTTTAGATCAAAATAGGAGGTAATACTAAATGAGGTTTCATAGATGTTACCAGTTATCCAGCTTGAGGAATTGAAAAAAGTTGACTGATGATATGAATGCGATTGAATGGTAAAACCAATAGCAACAATCATCAAAAAGATATATAGAAGAAAATTCTTATACCTTAATACAAAGTTGATAATCTGCTGCATGCACTTTTTGTTTTATGTGGCCTTAAATGCGTAATGGGCCTATAAAATGTAGGATAAAAAAACCTGACTATTTCAGTAAAAGTAATTACTTAATCAAGATACTTTTATATCGATCTAAATTTTTCAAAGCAATACCTGTACCACGCACAACCGCTCTTAATGGGTCTTCCGCTATGTATACGGGTAAATCAGTTTTTTGAGATAATCTTCGGTCTAAGCCACGTAACATTGAGCCACCACCTGCTAGGTAAATACCTGTGTTGTAAATATCCGCAGCCAGTTCTGGAGGAGTCTGCGATAGCGTTTCCATTACAGCATCTTCAACGCGAAGAATAGACTTATCCAAAGCTTTTGCTATTTCTCGGTATGAGATTTGAACTTGTTTCGGTTTTCCGGTCAACAAATCACGGCCTTGAACTGATTTTTCATCAGGGGGCGTTTGTAGATCTTCAGTTGCCGAGCCAATCTCAATTTTAATATTCTCGGCGGTACTTTCTCCAACATATAAGTTATGTTGAGTACGCATGTAGTATATGATGTCATTCGTGAAAACATCACCTGCAATCTTTACTGATTTATCGCAGACAATGCCACCCAATGCAATAACTGCAATTTCGGTAGTACCACCACCTATATCAACAATCATATTTCCTTTGGGCTGCATAATATCTAATCCAATACCAATTGCTGCTGCCATTGGTTCGTGAATTAAATAAACTTCTTTACCGTTAACACGTTCAGCAGATTCTTTTACGGCTCTCATTTCCACTTCTGTAATTCCCGATGGAATACATATTACCATACGTAAAGCCGGCGGAAACCACTTTTTCTTTAACGCAGGAATATTCTTAATGAACATATTGATCATCTTTTCAGATGCATCAAAATCTGCGATTACCCCGTCTTTCAAAGGTCTAATAGTTTTTATGTTTTCGTGGGTCTTGCCTTGCATCATGTTGGCCTCTTTCCCAACAGCAATTATTTTACCTGAAATACGATCTCTAGCAACAATCGATGGACTGTCGACAACTACTTTGTCATTGTGAATAATAAGGGTGTTCGCGGTACCTAAATCGATCGCGATTTCCTCGGTCAAGAAATCAAAAAATCCCATTTTTAATTCGTTTGGTTATGTTTCATGTATGCGTGGGGTGCATTTCATCGACAAAAGTAGTAAAATAAGCTACTCTTTCATGTTTTATGTTGTGAATTTATAGCTATACGTCGTCAAACAGCCAAGAGATGAAGCCTACGACCACAAAAATAAAAATATCCTTGTTTTTTAATGCTTAAAATGACGTGTGCCCGTCATCACCATGGCGACATCATTTTCATCACAATAATCAATACTTAATTGATCTTTAATTGATCCTCCTGGTTGTATTACCGACGAGATCCCACTTTTATGTGCGATTTCTACACAATCGGGGAAAGGAAAAAATGCATCACTAGCCATTACTGCGCCTTCAAGGTCAAAATTGAATGACTTTGCTTTATGAATGGCTTGGTTTAAGGCATCTACACGAGAAGTTTGCCCGGTACCACTTGCGCACAGTTGTTTATTTTTTGCAAGTACAATGGTATTTGACTTGGTATGCTTACATAATTTAGAGGCGAAAATTAAATCTTCAATTTCGTTTTCAGAAGGTGATTTTTTTGTTGCTGTTTTCAGGTCAGCAACCGTATCTGTTTTATGGTCTTTTTCTTGTAGAAGCATTCCATTTAGACAAGTGCGAACAATCATTTCAGGCATTGCTACTTCTTTCTGGATAAGAATAATTCGATTCTTCTTGCCTTTTAGAACCTCTAGAGCATCAGCAGCATAGCTAGGCGCTATCACCACTTCACAGAATAATTTGTGTATTTCTTCCGCGGTTGCTTTGTCAATTTCTTTATTACTGATTAAAACTCCACCAAAAGCTGAAACCGGATCTCCTGCAAGAGCATCTACATAAGCTTGATGCAAATTATCTCTTTGAGCTAAGCCACAAGCATTGTTATGTTTTAGAATTGCGAACGTAGGACCTTCATTTTTGAATTCGAGCATTAAATTTACTGCGGCATCAACGTCTAGTAAATTATTATACGAAAGTTCTTTACCATGTAATTTTGAGAACATGGCATCGAAATCTCCGAAAAAGAATCCTTTTTGATGTGGGTTTTCACCATATCGCAATACTTTACCGTTGGTTTCGCTCACCTTGAGGGCTGCTAAATCATGATTCTTATTAAAGTAATTAAAAATGGCAGTATCATAATGCGAAGACACATTGAAAGATTTTGCAGCAAAACGCTTACGGTCTTCCAAAGTAGTGCTGCCATCTCCATTAGAAATTAATTTGAGCACTTCACTATAGTCTTCCATGGAAGAAACACAAAGCACATCTTTATAATTTTTTGCAGCTGCACGAATTAAGGATATTCCCCCGATATCAATTTTTTCTATAATGTCTTGCTCTGACGCTCCGCTTGCAACCGTTTTTTCAAAAGGATATAAATCAACAATCACGATATCTAATTGAGGAATTTCGAACTCTTCAAGCTGGGCTAAATCACCATCATGGTCTTGACGGTTTAAGATGCCACCAAAAACCTTTGGGTGTAATGTTTTTACACGACCTCCGAGAATAGAAGGGTAGCTCGTTACTTCTTCAACCGGCACAACATCAATGCCTAAATCTTTGATAAACTTTTCTGTTCCCCCGGTGGAATAGATAGTAATGCCGAGTTCTTCAAATTTGCGAACTATAGGTTCTAATCCGTCTTTATGAAAAACTGAAATTAAGGCTGAGGTAGCTTTTTTGATGCTCATTTTTTGCGTGCTAATTGTTAGGTTTCGTAAGCAAGCAAAATTACTTTTTTTGAAAGGAAGAAATTGGTGAGGTTATCAACAATACGGTTAAAGTTTTGAACGATTTAAGGTAATATTTCGGCTACCTTTTCATTTACAAACTCTAAAAATCGTTCATCTGCGCTTGTAAAAGGATCTGGTGTGTTGGAATCAATGTCAATTTGACCAACGTTTTCTCCTTTGACAAACAATGGAACAACAATCTCAGCTTTAACTGTAATACTACAAGCAATATAGTTGTCTTGAGCTTTCACATCGGGCACCACAAAGTTTTTATTAGAAACAGCAACCTGACCGCATATACCTTTTCCGAAAGGAATAATGGCATGGTCAGTAGGTTCACCAGCATAAGGCCCCAGTTTTAATTCTTCTTTATCTCCATTTTTAAAATAAAAGCCTACCCAGTCATAATGAGTAATATTTTGTTTTAATACATCACATATATTTTGCAGTTTTTCATTGGTAGTCAAAGTAGGGTTTGTGCTTATAGCGATTACTTGGGTTTTTAGTGTGTCAAACATGCCAAAATTTTTGAGTAAAAATAAGTTTTTGTAAGATAGTTTTGAATGTATGAAATAAAAAAAAGGGACGTCGTAACAACGTCCCTTTTAAAATTATTTAGATGATAGAGAATTTACGGCTGAATTTTAACATCGAATACAATGAAATCGTTGTTATTGAAACCAGCTTCAATTTCAGTTATTTTGATTACTCCTTTTTTTCCATAATTATCTACGAATTCAATTACATCGCCAACTGCAAGGTTAGTGATCTTCTGATCAGTTGATTTGATAATAACATCAAGTTCACCAGACAATGCAATAATATCAAAATCAGCTGCCACAAAAGTAGAGGTTGAAAAATAGGTTTCGTTCAACGTTTCGTTCTCAGCGTCTTCCTCATCATCACCGGGTTCAAGTCCTTCAACAGGAAAACCAAAAGATTCATTAAAAGTTGAAGTTGAGGCAAAAGAGGCATTTTCATTTACTGAAACTCCAGATGCACCAAAGTAGTAGCCAAAATCCCAAAAAGCTCTGAATTCAGGACCTTCATTAATTCTATACACTTCTTTGTTTAGTAAAGAGAAGAATGATTCTGTTGTGCCATCAGCTGCGGGCGCGAATAACTTGATCCCTGTAAATTCTCTAACCTCCGCTGCAGGGTTAGTGCCAGTACCTACCGTTACTATAATAGTTCCGGCACCTAAAGCTAATCGTTTTTCAATATCACGAAAATCACCTTTTCCTCTTGTTGTCCAAAATGTATATACAATTTGACCATTGTCGATATCCGGCACAGGAAGCTCGAAGGTAAAATCAATTTCTTTTTTAGTAGCACCATCTAAATCAATTGATCCGTCGTTATTAAGTACTTTATCTAAATCGTCACTATCTAAAGCAAAACTATTGAAAGGCATATCTCCTTGACCCGATACGTTTTGAGTAATGTACATTCTTCGTTGCGTAGTAGCATCAGACGTAAAGACAATTCTACCAGGTACCGTCGCACCGACTTCACCACTTGCAGAAGCCGTTGTAATATTACTACTAGGATCTGCCTCATTGAAAACTATAGTGGCAACCTCTGGTTCGTCGTTGCCATCGTCTCCGCCAGTTTCATCACCAGGAAGCGGGGTGTCAAAAATTGACCCGTCATCAGAGCTACAACTCGCTACAAAGAAGGCCATGGTAAATACTAAAAATCCGTATTTCAGACTTGATGTTAAATTTTTTTTCATAATTGGGGTATTGTGTTTCATAGATAAAATATTAATAATCTTCGATGAACTACCATTTCATAACAGTTCTTTATCTTAACTACTAAAAATGAAATATAGTATAATGCGCTACGTGATTTTTTCCTGTATATACCAACCTGATACAAGAGCACTACGAATGAAGCATAAACTATGAAACCAAAAATTTCGTTAATTATAAAGAGTTATGAACTTAAAAATTTGATTATTTCGTATTTTTACACCGATGAAAAGTATAGCTTTTAAAATCACATCTTTGGTAATGGCAATATTGCTTTTGCTTTCCACTACTTCTTGGAAGGTTGAAAAGCACTACTGTATGGGTCACCTTATGGATGTAGCATTATTTGCTGATGTTGATACTTGTGGCATGAATATGTTTTTTGTAAACAATGCTGAAACTCTTGAAGAGCGAGAAAATTCTTGTTGTAATGATGAAGTTATTTTTGTTGAAGGTCAAGATGATTTGAAACTTTCTTTTAATGATTTAGAAACCAATCAGCAGTATTTTCTAATTACATTTAACAATACTTATAATAGCTTATTTCGAGCTCAAACGGTGCAATTTGTTCCCCATGAGCAGTATCCTCCACCTAAACTAATCAAGGACATTCAGTTACTTGATGAAGTATATTTAATCTGATTTTATTTTTATTCCCATCGCAATGGGGTCTAGTTTCTTTTAGTAAATGGTTTAAAAGAGACACGATTGGTATTTGAAAATGCCAAAAAGGATTTCTGAAAAGAGATGAAAATAAAATAGTATTCATGAAACGTACCTATACGATTGCAGGAATGACCTGTAACAACTGTCTAATAGCTGTTAATGAAGCTTTGTCGAAGATTGATGGAGTGAGAAAGGTTGCTGTTGATTTAGACAAAGCCGAAGCTGAAATTGCTATGGCATTTTATATTCCACTTCCTATTTTTGAAGCAGCTTTACCAAAAAAATATAGTATTTCTGAAAAAGTAAATCACCAATCTGAAATGGTAATAAGCAGTTCTGATGAAGCATCAAAATTGCAGCAATTAAAACCACTCTTGTTAATTTTTCTATATCTATTTGGAGCAGTCATTTTGATAAATCATAATGACTGGAATACAGGAGCAGCCATGCTTGATTTCATGGGTCTTTTTTATATTGTATTTAGTTTTTTCAAACTGCTTGATTTAAAAGGTTTTCCTGACACTTTTCGAATGTATGATCCGTTGGCAAATTTGATTCCAGCCTATGGGTGGGTATATCCTTTTATTGAACTGTCTCTTGGGCTCATGTTCTTAATGCGATTTCAAGTTACTATTGCCCTTTTTACAACGATCATTGTTCTAGGCGTTACTACCATTGGAGTGAGTAAAACCTTGCTCAACAAGAAGCGTATTCGTTGTGCCTGTCTGGGTACGGCATTAAAGCTACCCATGACTGAAGCTACTTTTATAGAAAACGCAATTATGTTGGTGATGGCTCTAGTTATGTTGCTTAGTAGTTTGAGCGCCTAGGTTTCAAAGATTATAAGTCTTCTCTAAAAAAAAAAGATGAAACAATATATATATGTGTTAATCGGCTTACTTCCTTTTACTTGCTTCTCGCAAGAAAAGATTGAAGGTATGATTATGGAAGCCAATTCAGAAAATAGGCATACAGGGCTTTCTGGTGCTAATGTCTACTGGATGAACTCACAAATAGGAACAATCACCAATGATGAGGGGTTATTCAGTATTCCATATTCTAAAGAATATAACCAACTGGTAATTAGCTATGTCGGATTTAAATCAGATACACTCACTATCAATGAACCTAAAATGGTACATCATTCACTTCAACCTGCTAACGAATTAGATGAAGTAGTGATAGAACAGCAAAGGGATGCGGTTCAAAAGGCGTATTACAGCGCTCAAAATGTAATTACAGTAAATAGTGCAGAATTACTTAAAGCAGCATGTTGTAATCTTTCAGAAAGTTTTGAAACCAATCCTGCAATTGATGTCAATTTTTCTGATGCGCTTACCGGCACCAAACAGATTCAAATGCTTGGGCTTACGAGTCCATATTTATTGATAACACAAGAAAATATTCCGATGGTTCGCGGGGCATCTCAGGCATTTGGTTTGACATTCACACCAGGCACTTGGGTAGAAAGTATTCAAATTACTAAAGGGGCGGGTAGTGTAGTCAATGGTTATGAAAGTATCTCTGGGCAAATAAACGCTGAGTTAGTAAAACCTTTGACCGATAAGGCATTGTTCGTAAACGGATATTACAATGTAAATGGTCGTATGGAATTGAATACTCATGTCAATCGTAAATTAAACGATAACTGGAGTACAGGTTTGTATATTCATGGAAATGCAAGAACTCAAAAAGAGGATAATAATACGGATGGTTTTTTAGATGCACCGCTTGCAAACCAAATCAATATCATGAATCGGTGGCAATATCAAAATGCCCAGACTGGTTGGGTGAGTTTTCTGAATATTCGATTTTTGAATGATGAAAAGCAGGTTGGACAAGTCGATTTTAATCCTGATACGCAAAATGCCATTAGAGGATTTGGAAACACTAGTTCGCTCAGCGGAACCGAATTGTGGGGAAGTGAAATAGCTACACGGCGTTTTGATTCATCGGTAAAGCTAGGTTACGTTTTTCCTGAATTGCCATATCAGAGTTTTGGTTTTCAGGCTTCCTATAGTAATCATGATCAAGAATCATATTTCGGATTAAAACGATACGACATCAATCATGAAAGTGTATATTCTAATTTGATTTTTAATTCTATAATCGGAGATACGCAAAGTAAGTTAAAAACCGGATTGACCTTTGCATACGATGGGTATGAAGAGTTGGTAAATACTACTGATTTTTCTAGGGATGATGCTTCTGTTGGGGCCTTCTTTGAATATAGCTATGACAATTTAGAAAAATTAAGTTTGACTGCTGGTCTTCGTTTGGATACGCACAACAGACTTGGCACCTTCATTACACCTCGTTTACATATCAGATATTCACCTTGGGAAAAAGGAAGTCTTAGGGCTTCTTTCGGAAGAGGAAAAAGAGCGGCAAATATTTTTGCCGAAAATCAGCAATTATTTGCAACAGCGCGGCAAATTCAAATTTTAGATGACGAAGGAACTATTTACGGTCTTGACCCAGAAGATGCTTGGAATTATGGTGTAAGCTTTTTGCAAGGCTTTACGTTTTTAGAGAGGCCAGGTAATGTGACCCTTGATTTTTATCAGACAAATTTTAAAAATCAGATTGTTGTTGATTGGGAAAACCCTCGTGCGATATCTCTCTATAATTTAGATGGAAAAAGCATTGCAAGTAGTTTTCAGTTTGAAGTAAACCACGAAATTTTACCGCAATTAGAACTTCGAACCGCCTATAAATTCTATGATGTGAATACTGATTATCGTTCTGGAAATTTGCAGAAACCCCTGCTCGCACAGCATCGATTTTTTGCTAATTTAGGTTATGAAACTACACTCACAGAAAAAGAAGGTCAATGGAAATTTGACTATACCTTGCATACATTAGGGAAACAGCGTTTGCCAAATACAGATGTTAATCCGCTAGAATATCGTTTAGGTGATTTTGCAGATGGGTATAGTTTGATGAATGCTCAAGTCACCAAAGTTTTCTCAAAGAAATTAGAGGTTTATTTAGGAGGTGAAAATTTGAGTAATTTTAGACAAAACAATCCTGTTTTGAGTGCAGAAAATCCGTTTGGCGCAAATTTTGATACTAGTATTGTATTCGCACCTATTATGGGAAGAATGTTTTACGGCGGGTTTCGATATAAAATATAACAACTAAAATAATAATATGAAAAAAGTAATTACGGTAATAGCTTTACTATTTTTTGCTTCAACTGCCTTGGCACAAGAGAAGAATAAGAAACTAAACATGGAAGTCGATGGCGTATGCGAAATGTGTAAACTGCGTATAGAAAAAGCTGCATTAGGAGTAAAAGGTGTAAAGTATGCCCTCTGGGATATACCTTCTCATCAATTGTCATTGATTATAGATGAGCGCAAGACAGACCCTATGAAGATTAAGACTGCCCTGGTTGATGTTGGTCATGACACCAAAGAATTAAAGGCAACTGAAGAAGCTTATAAGAAGGTAATGCCTTGTTGTAAGTATCGTGATGAGCAGGTAGTAGAAGATCATCAGAACTAATTAATACTCTCTTTCTGTAAGGAAGGTCTAGTTTATCTTACTAAATCCGTATCTCTTTGAAAAAGAAATGATACGGATTCTTTTATTTAGCCTATTGCTTTTAGGCTGTAAGCATGGTCTTGCCCAAACATGCTGTTCAGGCGGTGTGCCCTTATCTAATAACTTGGGTTTACCCAATGAAGGAAAAGGTTCTTTTTTATTGGGGCTCAATTACGACTATAATAATCTGAATACTTTAAAGGCGGGCTCTAGTATTTTGGATGATGATTCAAGAAAGCGAATTACTAATTCAATTTTGTTGAATATGGGTTATGCCTTTTCAGATCGATTTTCTTTTGAAGCACTTTTTACTTGGGTCAATCAAACGCGAACTATTTCACAATTCGGCAATGAAAATTTTTCTGAGACTTCCGGATTGGGAGATGCTGTGTTTTTAGTAAAATTAGCTATTCCAGATATTTTAGGTTCTAATACCGTCTTAAATTTAGGTATTGGTACAAAGGCTCCTTTTGGAAAATCTGATTTGACAACCGAAGAGGGTTTTCAGCTTACTGCAGATTTACAACCTGGTAGTGGAGCATGGGATGTATTGGGATGGTTGTCCATTTCAAAAAAACTAGATTTTAGACCATCAGCTACGATTTCAGGAAGCCTTACCTATCGTGCAACTGGAGCAAATAATTCCTATCTTAACAATGCTGCGGTCTATGAATTCGGAAATGTTTTGCAAACTAACTTTGGTTATACCGACCAATTTTTCATATTCAATACTATCTTTAATTCTGTGTTAATTTTTAAATATAGAAAGGCCTTTGATGATCGAATTGATGTTTCAGAAGTTCCGAATACCGGGGGCGAATGGATTTTTATTCGTCCAGAGTTGGGTGTGCAGTTAACACCAGCTATCTCATTCAATTCAAGGCTTGAAATTCCTACGTACAGTTATGTTGAGGGAACACAGTTGACGCCAACCATAAGATTTACCGCTGGTGTGACCATTAAATTAAAAAAGAATACATTAAACGCTATAAATTAATGACTATGAAAAAGAAATTATTTTTAATGGGTTTTGTTTTTTTGCTTTGCTCTTGTAGTAAATCAAGTACCCAAACCATAACTACTCAAGGTGATGAAGTAGGAATGGAAGACACCGAAAATACATCTACTGTATGGAGTATTCCAGTTTCAGAGGTTTTAGATGGTGGTCCGGGGCGTGATGGTATTCCTGCTTTGGAAAATCCTTCGATGGTAAGCGCAGAAAACGCTTCTGTCTTATTTGATGGTGATTTAGTACTAGGTTACAAAAATGGAGATGATATCAGGGCATATCAACACATTGTTTTAGACTGGCATGAAATTGTAAATGATAATATTGGTGATGTTTCTTTGGCTATCACTTATTGCCCTCTTACAGGCACAGGTATTGGTTGGAACAGGGTGATTGATGATCAGGAAACTACTTTTGGTGTATCTGGTCTGTTATATCAAACAAATCTTATACCTTTTGATAGAGCTACAAAAAGTAACTGGTCACAGCTACTAAATGAATCAGTCAATGGAAGCCTTGAGGGTAAAAAAGCAGACCTCATTCAATTGGTCGAGACTGATTGGAGGACCTGGAAAACGATGTACCCTACTACGCGAATTATTAATATAAATGATACAGGGTTTTCTAGAACGTATGGAGTTTATCCATATGTTGATTATAGAACTAACGACAATACATTTTTGTTTCCCACTCCTAAAGATTCCAGATTACCTCTCAAACAACGTGTTCATGCCATAGTTAATGGTGACGTCGCAAAAGTATTTCAATTTTCAGATTTTGATAGCACACCCGTTATCAAAGATGTCTTTGAAGGAAAAAATTATGCGGTTATAGGCAACGCAAATTTTATAATCTCTTTTGAGCTAGAAGGGGCTGATAGAAATTTAGAATTTGACTATGTTTTCGAAGGTTCTTCAGATATTTTGGTGGAAGACAATCAAGGTACACAATGGAATGTTTTTGGGGAAGCCATTTCTGGACCTAGACAAGGAGAGCGACTAAAAGCGTCGCATTCTTTCATGGGGTATTGGTTTTCCATTCCAGCTTTTTATGTAACTGAAATTTATGCGAATAGTAATTAACTACTAGTTGTTTGAATAGAATTAAAAAACCGCGCTTGAAATTTCAAGTGCGGTTTTTTAATAACATGTTCTCGTAGCGGTTGGTTTACGACTACATCATACCAGGCATTCCACCGCCATGCGCGTGACCACCACCGCCACCAGCAGGAGCTTCTTCTTTAATATCAGTCAAAGCACATTCTGTAGTTAAGATCATACCAGCAACCGAAGCAGCATTTTCCAAAGCCACACGAGTAACTTTTTTAGGATCGATGATACCAGCTTTCAACATATCAACATATTTTTCAGATTTGGCATCATAACCAAAATCACCTTTTCCGTCAAGAATTTTAGCGACTACTACAGATCCCTCTCCACCAGCATTTCCAACAATAGTACGCAATGGAGCCTCGATGGCTCTTGCTACAATCTGTAGCCCTGTTTCTTCATCGTCATTTTCTGCATTTATTTTACCAAGTACTGACTTAGCACGTAATAGGGCAACACCTCCACCAGCAA
>ENA-ORXM01003871-ORXM01003871.1-marine-metagenome-genome-assembly--contig:-NODE-3871-length-14090-cov-3.373938_pt1 | contig 14090 bp, 11 predicted proteins | sample MGYA00237867_ERZ511480 | MGnify/ENA primary metagenome ERZ511480 (study PRJEB26309, sample SAMN06266103) | marine metagenome | isolation source: Algal blade | place: United Kingdom:Sidmouth, United...
ATCCTCTATTGGGTATTCGCCGCATTCGGCGGGGTTGCCGCATATCAGATTGCAGCTGGCATATTCGTCTGGCTCACGGGATGCACAGTTGCCGCCATTGCGCGCGATTTTGTGCGCCCTCTGCCCGGTCTGGCCGCTGGCGCCGCGTATATATTGTTGCCGCAGACATTGGCGGGCGGCGGCGGGCAATCGCCGATATACTATAATTTGTTCGTGGCGCTCGCGGCGTTTTGGTGCATTGAAGCTACGCGATCCGACACCATACGCGGTATCATTCCCCGCGCTTTGGCGGCTATGCTGCTGTGCGGGCTGGCCATTACCGTAAAACCGACAGCAATAATCGAGGGCATATTCTTCGGCGCGTGGCTCTGCTGGATATTGTGGCGCATAGACCCGCGGCCGGCGCCCTGGGTGTCCCGTGCGCTCATGCTCGCCGCGGCTGGCGCGGTGCCAACGCTAGCGATCTTTGCCTATTTCGCCGCGACCGGGCATTTCGCTACCTATTGGTTCGCTTCGGTGGAATCGATCTTCCTTACCGCACCGCTGACCGCAAACGAGATATGGAAGAATGGCAGATGGCTGCTGATTGTAATGGTTCCGTTACTTGCAGCCTCGGCAGGCGGGATGGTTCTTCTGCACCGAAACCCGGCGATTGCTAAGGATATGCGCATATTTATCACGCTATGGATCGCAGCAGCGTTGGGCGGGTTTTTCATCGTTCCCAACTTTTACGATCACTACGCCTTGCCCTTGCTTGCCCCCTTATGTGTAACAGCCGCGCTGTTCTTTCAGCGCAGGCCAGCCGGTGCCGCGCTGTTCGCTATGATCGCGATCTGGTCGCTGTATATATCCGGCTATCCCCGCGCGCATTATGTGAAAGAGGCCAACGCAGGCTTTGCCAATGCGCAGCGGATGATCGGTGATAATATCGGCAATGGCTGCCTGTTCGTTTATGATGCGACCCCTGCCCTGTATCGCGAGCATTCGTTATGTCTGCCTACCAAACTTATCTTTCCCCGGCATCTATCGGCCATGAAGGAAGCGCGCTCTACCATCGCTGAGCCTGTTGCTGAAATGGACCGCATTTTCGCGCAGGACATCACGGTGGTCGCAGTGGCAAGCGAGCCATCAGTGTGGCGGTTTAACTCCCAAACACGGGCCAAGCTGCACACCAAGCTGGCAGAGGCCTATTATTTGGTAGGCACCGCCCGGATCATGAAAAACTCCGGCCAGCAGCAAATCGAAATCTGGGCGCGTAATCCCGGGCGGCATCGTGACGCGGGCCGCAAACCCGGTGCGCGATGACCTTGCCGGTGCGTAACCGCGCCAACAGGGCTTATCCTGCAAAACAGCCGTACGGATCTTACCGGTTTGTTTACCAATATCGATTACTTCCTTTGATGCATATATAATTAGCGTGAGAAGTGGAGCTGTATTGCTGTGAGTGCATTTGGCAAAAAGAGTGGAATTGGCGGCGGCAAAGCTGCATTCGGTGTAGCGCGCCCCATGAAAGGCGGCAGCAGCGACAATAACACGGATTCGTCCGCAGAGGAGAAACCGGTTTCGGCGGATGACGCCGGGGGCGAACAATTCCCCAGCATTTCGTCTGTCGAGCTACCCGGCGAAGCGGCTGCTGTACCTGCGGCCCCCGACGCGATGTCGCGACTGACCGAACGATCATCAGCCGTTGCAGAGGAACAAAAAGGCCCCGAAGGCTTTGAAGCGTCTGTTCACAAAATCAAGGAGCAGGTACTTCCCCGCTTGCTGGAACGCGTCGATCCAGAGGCAGCCGCGACGCTGACCAAGGACGAGCTGACCGAGGAATTCCGGCCGATCATTCTGGAAGTGCTCGCCGAATTGAAATTTACGCTAAACCGGCGCGAACAGTTTGCGCTTGAAAAAGTGCTCGTTGACGAGCTGCTTGGATTTGGCCCGCTGGAGGAATTGCTCGGCGATCCGGATATTTCCGATATTATGGTCAATGGTCCGCAGCAGACATATATTGAAAAAGGCGGCAAGCTGGTTATCGCGCCGATTCAATTCCGCGATGAAGAGCATCTGTTTCAGATAGCCCAGCGTATTGTGAACCAGGTTGGCCGCCGCGTTGACCAGACAACCCCGCTCGCCGATGCCCGTTTGAAAGATGGTTCACGTGTGAACGTCATTGTGCCGCCGCTGTCGCTGCGCGGCACTGCGATTTCCATTCGTAAATTCTCCGAAAAGCCGATCACCATTGATATGCTGAAAGGCTTTGGTTCGATGGACGACCGTATGTCAACGGTGCTGAAAATTGCAGGTGCCTGCCGCATGAATATCGTTATTTCCGGCGGTACAGGTTCGGGTAAAACCACCATGCTCAACGCCTTGTCGAAAATGATTGATCCCGGCGAACGTGTGCTGACGATTGAGGATGCGGCCGAGCTTCGATTGCAACAGCCGCATTGGCTGCCGCTGGAAACGCGTCCGCCAAACCTTGAAGGGCAAGGCGCGATTACGATTGGCGATCTTGTTAAAAACGCCCTGCGTATGCGACCTGACCGCATCATTCTGGGCGAGATTCGCGGCGCGGAATGTTTTGATTTGCTGGCCGCTATGAACACGGGCCATGATGGTTCGATGTGTACGCTTCACGCCAATAATCCGCGCGAATGCCTTGGCCGTATGGAAAATATGATTTTGATGGGCGACATCAAAATTCCCAAAGAAGCCATCTCGCGCCAGATCGCGGAATCGGTTGATCTGATCGTTCAGGTAAAACGTCTGCGCGATGGTTCGCGTCGCACCACCCAGATAACCGAGGTGATCGGGATGGAAGGCGAAGTGATCGTGACGCAGGATCTGTTCAAATTCGAATATCGTGACGAAGATGCCGACGGCAAAATCAGCGGCGAATATGTCGCTGGCGGCGTGCGGCCCTATACGCTGGAAAAAGCGCGTCAATTCGGATTTGATCAGCCGTTTCTGGAAGCATGTCTGTAACTGCCTGCCGCGCCGTCACCCGCGTTGCAGCGCGATTGCATACAGCACCGATATGAAACACGCGATGCCCGCCAATACGGTTATCGTTGTCCATGGCATGAAACCCACCGCTTCAATCCGCGCGCGTTTCTGCCGTTTCCTGTCCGCGATACCCGCACCCACGGCCAGCGCCGCCGACAGCAGCGCGCTAATCCATAATATGTGATCCTGCAGATAGAATATGTCGAGCAGTGGCATTGCGCGTCTGTGCGGGCGCAATATGCGATGGTCAAGCCTGCGATTATAGCCTAGGCCCGCGGCTTCATGGCTGCCGACGAAACCCCCGTATTGCCCCCGAAAACAAATACTGTTCTTGGCTTGGCCATGCGGCTGTGTGCCGTGGCATCGCTCGCCATGATGTTCATGTTTGTGAAGTTGGCAGCAGCGCAAGGTGTGCATGTGGTCGAATCATTATTCTGGCGGCAACTTACCGGGGTGCCGGTGGTGCTGATCTGGCTATGGTCGGTCGGCGGATTGGGTGACATTCGCACGCGGCGCCCGGTTATGCACGGTATCCGCATGATCCTTGGCATTTCATCGATGCTGCTGAATTATCTGGCAATGACGTTGCTGCCAATGGCGGAGGCATCGACGATCGGATTTGCAGTCCCGATATTCGCCACCGTTCTGGCCGCGCTGTTGCTGCGTGAACCAACCGGATTTTTCCGGTGGGCCGCGATTGTCGTGGGCTTTGCCGGGGTGTTGCTCGCCATCCAGCCGGGTTCAGGCAATATCGATACCACCGGCGCGACGGTGGCGCTGATCGGCGCGTTGATGACTGCGGGCGTCACCATACAAATACGGCACATGGCGTTAAGCGAGCCGGCAGGCGCGATCATATTCTGGTTCAGCCTGCTGTCGATGTTACCGCTGGGTATCGCAATGTATTTCTTCGGCAGCTTTCACAGCGGCGTTGCCATCTGGTATATTGCCGGGCTTAGCCTGGCAGGCGCGCTGGCACAGATATTTATCACGCTGTCGCTAAAATTCGCGCCTGTCGCCGCGGCGTTATCGATGGATTATACAGCGTTGGTCTGGTCGGTCGCGCTAGGCTATCTGGTGTTTGCGGATATTCCGGGGCGTTCTGTTCTGATCGGCGCGCCAGTGATTATCGTTGCCGGGCTAATCCTTCTATGGCGGGAACATTACCGGTCGGTCCAGCGCGCGCGTGCCGCTGACATTCAGAACTAACCGGTCTTGATAACCTCGCCAAACATGCGCCGGTTTTTCAATGCGGGTATCTGTCCGCGCACTTCTTTCAACCTGTCCAGATCAATCCGGGCAAAGCCAACCCCCTCGCCCTGCTGCATATCGAGCAGCACCTCGCCCCATGGATCGACGACCAACGAATGGCCATAGGTTGTGCGGCCATCCTCGTGATCGCCACATTGCGCAGCCGCCACCGCGAATGATTGTGTTTCGATGGCGCGCGCGCGGATCAGGCTGTGCCAGTGCGCCTCTCCGGTGGGTTTGGTAAACGCTGCCGGTACCGCCGCTATGTCCATGCCAGATTTCGCCAGCGCGGTATATAATTCAGAAAATCGCAGGTCATAACAAATCGTTAGCCCCATCGATCCAAACGGTGTCTTCACGATGACGGGATTGCCGCCCGGCGCGTAAGCCTTTGATTCATGCCAGGATTCGCCTGTTGATAAATCTACATCGAACAGGTGGATCTTGTCATAGCGCGCAACAATCTTGCCGCCCCCTGAAATCATAATGCTGCGATTGACCCAGCGATCCTCAGCCGGATCATCGGGGAGAGCTGGCAGGCCTATCTGTAGCCAAATCCCGTGGCGTAGCGCCAGATCGCATAGCTGCTGCACAAAGACATTCTCGTCTTCCCGCACGATATGGCGCGCGGCGCGGCGGCGGTTGCTGTCGAGCAACAGCGCCATTTCCGGCGCGAAATAGCAATGCGCTTTCGATTGGGCTGCCTCTTCGACGCCCGCCGCAATCTTTTGGTAATTTTGCGCCGGATCTGTTCCGCTGCACATTTGATGCACCGCTATGTTCACTTTGGCCATAAGGGCTGCTATAACTAATGACAGTCGAACGGTCGTGTGGAAAATGCAACACAACAGAAAATATTGAAATTTTTACAACTTCACCCGACAAACTTCTTGATAATTATGCAACCCTATGGCAGTTGGACCCTTAACAGGACAACACTACTAAACAGGAGCATCCAGATGCGTTTAATTAAAGTTTCAACAGCAGCTATTGTTGCGGCCACATTGGCCTCTGCACCGGTTGTTGCCCAGTCCACTTCCAGCGTTAAGCGCGCGGCACCAGCCAGCGTTAGCGAAAGCAAAGCAAAAGGTTCCGGCATAATCCTCGGCATTGCTGCAGCAGCAGCTATCATTGCTGGTATCGTTATCGCAGCTGGTAACGAAGATGATGAGCCTAATAGCCCTTGAGCTAAAGCTTCATACAATTTTACGGAAAAAGCGGCTTTCATGCCGCTTTTTTTGTGTCCGTGATCGCGGTCTTTAAGAAAAAAAAGGCTCACAATTTTTTCATCATTCGGCGGTAAGTTGGTTACTGACTGATTTAGCATTCCTGGGGACGGTTTTACGATGGATTCTGCAACAGCGCAAAATATTCTGGTGACGGGCGGCGCAGGGTATATCGGCAGCCATGCCGTATTGGCGCTGATAGCCGCCGGGCATACTCCAGTGGTTATAGACAATCTGGTAACCGGCTTTCGCTGGGCTGTTCCGCCGCAGGTTTCCTTTATTGAAGGGGATGTGGCGGACGAGGCGCTGGTCGCGCAAAGCATTGCTGAACATAAAATAGATGCGATCATGCATTTCGCCGGATCGGTCGTTGTGCCTGAATCGGTTGAAGATCCGTTGAAATATTATCGCAACAATACCGCAGCGACGCGCAGCTTGATCGACGCTGCCATATCATCTGGCGTCCGCCATTTCATATTTTCGTCCACTGCGGCGACCTACGGTATTCCCGATGAAACGCCAGTGCGCGAAGATACGCCGCAACGCCCGATCAATCCCTATGGCACATCGAAGCTGATGTCAGAGTTGATGCTGGATGATGTCGCTGCGGCACATGATTTTAATTACTGCGCGCTGCGCTATTTCAATGTTGCCGGTGCCGATCCTCAAGGCCGCACGGGCCAATCCACCGCCGGCGCAACGCATCTTATCAAGGTGGCTGTCGAGGCTGCGCTGGGCAAACGCGATGAAGTGGGCATATTCGGAACCGATTTCGATACGCCCGACGGCACCGGAGTACGCGACTACATCCATGTTAGCGATTTGGCCGATGCGCATGTGCTGGCGCTGGATGCGCTGCGTGCCGCACCGGAGAAAAGCTACCGGCTGAATTGCGGCTACGGCCATGGCTATTCCGTAGTGCAAGTGCTCGATGCGGTGGACCGTGTGACCGGCAATCGCATCCAGCGGCGTATGGAAGGCCGCCGTGCGGGCGACCCCGATCAGTTGATTTCGGACAATGCGGCCATAACCCGCGAATTTGGATGGCAGCCGAAATATAACGATCTTGACCTGATCGTCACGCATGCCCTGCAATGGGAAGCCGAACTGGAACGCCGCGGTTAACTGAGCCCGGATCTGCGCCGCGACCCGCGCCCTTGCGCTTTACGCCGCTGCGCCCCATATCGCGCAGCATGAACGATAGCAATCACGGCAATTCAACAACCTGGTATGGAACCACCATCATGTCTGTGCGCACCGGCGGCAAAGTCGTCATCGCGGGCGATGGGCAGGTTTCGATGGGGCAAACCGTAATGAAGCCAAATGCGCGAAAGGTGCGCAGTTTGCATGATGGCAGCGTAATCGGCGGGTTTGCTGGTGCAACGGCCGATGCATTCACCTTGTTTGAACGGCTGGAGAAAAAGCTGGAGGCGCATCGCGGCAAATTGATGCGCGCTGCGGTTGAAATGACGAAGGATTGGCGGACCGATAAATATCTCCGCAATCTGGAGGCGATGATGATCGTGGCAGACAAGGACGTCACGTTGATCCTTACCGGCAATGGTGATGTGCTCGAACCGTTGAATGGCGTTGCTGCCATCGGATCGGGCGGAAATTTCGCGCTGTCGGCTGCGCGCGCGTTGGTCGATTATGAAAAAGACGCCGAGACGCTCGCCCGCAAAGCGATGGCAGTTGCCGCAGAAATCTGCGTCTACACCAATGATCAGCTGACAATCGAAACATTAGACGCCAGCAATTAACCCACAGGATTATATGAGCCAGAACCTAACTCCCAAGGCGATTGTCGCTGCATTGGACGAACATATTGTCGGGCAGCATGATGCCAAACGCGCTGTCGCTGTTGCGTTGCGCAATCGGTGGCGGCGGCAACGTTTGCCGGAGGAATTGCGCGACGAAGTAACGCCGAAAAACATACTGATGATCGGCCCCACGGGTTGCGGTAAGACAGAGATAAGCCGCCGTCTGGCCAAGCTGGCCGATGCGCCTTTCGTAAAGATCGAAGCCACCAAATTTACCGAGGTCGGCTATGTCGGCCGCGATGTTGAACAGATTGCCCGTGATTTGGCCGAGGAGGCCATCCGGCTCGAAAAAGACCGCAGGCGCGAACATGTGCGCGAAGCTGCTGAAGAATCTGCCATGGACCGCCTGCTAAAGCCGCTGGCGGGTGACACCGCGAGCGAGGCCACGCGCGAGGCATTTCGCCAGCGTATCCGCGACCGGCATATGGACGATATCGAGGTGGAGATCGAGGTTGCAGACAGCCCCGGCACGCCGATGGAAATCCCCGGCATGGGCGGTCAGGTCGGCATGATAAATCTGTCCGATATGATGGGCAGCGCCTTTGGCAAAAGCGGTTTGAAAAAACGCAAGATGAAGGTGCCCGACGCTTGGGAAAAAGTGGTCGAGGAGGAAGTTGAAAAGCGGCTGGATCAGGATGATGTCGCGCGGGCGGCGCTGGCCGATGCCGAATCAAACGGCATTGTGTTTCTTGACGAGATTGACAAGATCGCGGTAAATAATGATCGCGGCGGATCGGTTAGCCGGGAGGGCGTTCAGCGTGATCTGCTCCCGCTGATTGAGGGCACAACCGTCGCCACCAAATATGGGCCGATGAAAACGGACCATGTTTTGTTCATTGCATCAGGCGCGTTTCACATATCAAAACCGAGTGACATGCTGCCGGAATTGCAGGGCCGCCTGCCCATTCGCGTCGAGCTTCGCGCGCTGGAACATGAAGATTTCGTCCGGATCCTTTCAGAAACAAAAGCCAATTTGCCGCAGCAATATGCAGCCTTGCTCGGCACCGAGGATGTGACGCTGGAATTTACGGACGAGGCCATCGACGCGATCGCGCGTATCGCCGTTGACGTGAATGATGCAGTCGAAAATATCGGTGCGCGCCGTTTGCAGACCGTGATGGAAAAGCTGATCGAGAATATCAGTTTCAATGCCGAGGACCAAGGCGGCCAAACGCATAAAATTGACGCGGAATATGTGCAAAGCCAGCTTAGTGATATCGCGCAGGATGCCGATCTGTCCAAATATGTGCTATAGAACCGTCGCATAGCCGCGTCCCCGTTTTTGGGAACCGGTAGACGGAGAAAATAAAATGCCGACAGGCGGATGCCATTGCGGCGCGATAAGATTTGAAGTCAGCGGCGAATGTGAACATTGCGCCTTGTGCCACTGCGATGATTGCCGACGGTCTTCAGGCGCGCCGATGGTGGGGTGGATCGCCTTCAAAAGTAATTTGGCGAAGCTGACACAGGGCAGCCCCGCGGAATATGCCAGCTCAGCAGACGGTCGCCGCCGATTTTGCGGTATCTGCGGGACGGGGTTGTTTTTCATGAATGAGGAAGTTTTGCCGGGTCTGATCGATGTTCAACTCGCCACTTTCGACGATCCTGCTGCATTCACTTCGGCAGCGCATATCCAGACCGCAGACCGGCTCCACTGGATGGAGACAGCGCATGAATTGCCGCAGTTCGAACGCTACCCCGGCTAGGCTGATCAAGTTCGGCCGGCGTTAACGCGACCCGATCGCCGCCGCATTCTTGCTGTCAACAATGCCACCGCCCGCATCGTCAGCTTTGCCTTCGCGCCCGTCCGGCATAACAGTCATGCGCCACGCATTTCCCGGTACGAAATATTTCTGCGCCAGCGCCTGAATCCGCGCAGGGGTCGCGGCTTTATAGTCGGACAGCAACCGGCCAAGTGCGGCAAAGCGCCGCCGATCATAGGTTGCGCCTTTAATCTCGTTCACCCAAAACGTGTTGCCCGTCGAAATCCGCTCAATCACCTGCACCAGCGGTTCGGTCGCTCTGCTGAGTTCATCGGCACTTACCGGATTGGCAGCGAGATCCGCAGCAACCTGTTCGCTGAACCGGAAAAACCGATCAACATCCTTGGGTTGGACAAGGCTAAGCGCAATCAGATAGCCGCCGCTATCAAATTCGATTGGCCAGTAATTTGACATATTCGGGCTGTAGCTCGCAGCCTGCTCTGCGCGGAATTTTTCAAAAAGACGGTCGCGGAAAATTGCGGCCAACACATCCAGCTCGCGCGATTCGCTGACATCACCGATACCGCCGCCGGTTGGCCAAGCAATTGTGGCAGCGGCCTGATCCGCCGGGCCATTATGCGTGCGTTGCACAGGTACGTCGCGCCCTTTCGGAAATGCAATCTGCGCAGCGCCTGGCGGAACCGCAGCAGGCTTGCGCGGCTTCATGGCGCCAAAGCTGTTTGCCAGCGCGGTCACCGCATCGTCGCGCGCAAAATCACCAATCAGGATGATTTCCACCGGACCGCTTTTCAGTAAGGGCTTCCAGAACCGTTTCAACTTGCGGTCGGATATATTTGCGGCGTCCGACGGGGTTGGCGTTTTCCACCGCGCATCACCGCCGCGCAACAAAAATTCCAGATCGCGTTGCAAAACAGCGTTGGCCGACATCTCATAGCTGTCATATCCCGATTTCACGAAGGCTTTGGCCCGTGCCAGTGGTGCCTTGTCCCAGCCGGGATGCTCCATCTTCGTCGCAATCAAACGCAGCTGATCGGCCAGATCGGCAGTGCTCGTCGTCGCCGAATATTCGAACGCGTCGTTGGCCACACCGAAATTCAGCTGCAAACGCCGGCCATTGGCCAGCTGCTCAATCTGCGTCTGATTAAACTTGCCGATGCCGTTTTCATTGATGATTATCGGCCCTGTCCATAACAAATCGGCATTGGCGGGCGACACCGCCTGATAGCCTTTTCCGAAACGAACTAGCATTCGTATCTGGCCGCTTTCCGCATCATTTGGCCAAAGCAGCGCGCGCGCACCATTGCGGAATTTGACGAGCTCCATATTGAACGCATTGGGCACTGACGGCGATGCGATGACTTCGCCCGGCCGCCCCAGTCTTGGCAGATCGTCAAACGAAATTTCTTTCTGCGCCAAGCGGGCATCGGAATTGCCCTTCACTGTTGCTGCGAGAGCGTTGGCAAGCCGGGCCTCACCATCGGCAACTGGCGCGCGTGTGGAGAGGAATATGCGCACCGCATCGGCCTTGAACAGCCGCTTGGTCGCATCATGCAGGCGTTGCGGCGTTAACAAGCCCTGCATATTTTCAAACACATCGACGACGGTTTGCGGCGCAGCGACTGTTTCGCGAATATCGACGGCACGGACAATTTCATCCGCCTGCTTTGCCGCCGCTTCAAAAGGATAGCTGTCGAGCATCGTCTGCAATGTGCGTGAAAACAGCATACGTTCGCGTTCGATATCGGCAGCAGAAGGCGGCGTTGCCACTGCATCGGCAATCGTAGCGCGCACGTCTTTAATGGCTGCCTCCCAATCGCTGGCCACAGGGCTGAGCGATACGGTGGTCAGATCGGCGGAACGCGAGATATCGTCCTGCGATACTTCGGCATATAGAAAACTTGCACCGCTGCGGGCCTGTGCTGCAAGCCGCCGGTTGATTATGTTGGTCGCCAGCAAATCAATCAATAACTGCTGATTATAGACGATCGTGTCGTCCACTTTGTGCCAAGGGCGCAGATAGCCGATATTTGCCGTAACGGGCAGGTTCGGATCAACATAGACCATAGCCCTGTCATCCTGCGGCTCCGGCTGGCCAAAACTGGGCTGCACCTCTGGTTCGCCCTCCGATTGCCACTGGCCGAAATGTTTGCGTATCGACGCTTCCAATATCGGCGCATCAACATCGCCTGCGATAACGATCACGGTTTTGTCCGGCCGGTACCAGCGTTTGTGGAACGCCGCCAACCCTTCGACGGTTGCTGCGTTCAACGTTTTGGGTGTGCCAATCGGGGATCGCTCTGCCAATGGCTGGCCAGCGAAGAAATGCGACCGCAGGCTATCGCCCATTTCGCGCGCAGGGCCGCTGCTTTCGCGCATTTCGGCAAGGACGATCTGGCGCTCCGCAGCCAGCGCCTTTGCATCGATATTTGGCGCGCGCATCATCCCCGACAGGATCTTCATCGATTCATCGAATTTCTGCGGGGAGCTGTTCGGCAGATCTAGCTTGTAGACAGTTTGTGTCGGGGAAGTCAGCGCGTTGCTGTCACTGCCGAAGGTAACGCCGAACCGCTGCCAGATGCGTTTGGATTCGCCGTCCGGCACATATTCCGAACCCCGAAAAGAAAGATGCTCCAGAAGATGCGCGTATCCGCGCTCTTCCTTACGTTCATACAGCGATCCTGCGTCGATGCGCACGCGGATGGCGACCTGCCCGGCCGGCACCTGGTTTTTCTTCACCGCATATTTCAGGCCATTGGGAAGTTCGCCAAATGTCCAGCTGTCATCAACCGGAACGTCGCTGCCTTCATACAGCCACGGCAGGTCGGCCGCCGGTGCCGCGCTGCCCGGTTTCGCTTCGGTTAATACCGCGCGGTCCGGCGTTGCCGCTGGCTGCACAGCGGACCGGGCAGTCGCTGACGTTTCGGTATTCGCTAAAGCAGGCGCAAATCCGGTTGCGAGCAGCAGCAATGAACCGGCGGTACCGGCGATAAATTTATACATGCGCAGATAACTGCCCTTCCGATGCTTTCTAATCACTGAATGGAGGGGTTAAATACCGCCATCGAACGTATCATAGCCCAGCCCGGCCAACCCGTCCTCCAATGCCTTCACGCAGCTGGCCAGCATTTCTGGATCGGTTGCCCGGCACACGAAATTCGCGCCGACCCGGCCCTCCCTGAAAAACGGATAGCTGCCGATCTGGCATCCGGGATGATCCTTTTCGGTTTTTGCCAGATGATCGGAAACTTCGCTCTCGGCTACCCAGCACCCGATCTGATGCGATAGCAATTGCTCGCCTCCCTCCAGCGTGCCCGTTAGTGCATCGAGCATCCCGGCGGTGATATGCGGAACGCCGGCCATGATAAATATATTGTCCTTGCGAATGCCCGGTGCGCCGGACATCCGGTTGGGGATCAGTTCCGCGCCATCGGGCGTGCGGGCCATGCGCAGCCGTGCAGGCGTTATCCCGCCGCGTGTTTCGTAATATTCGTGCAGCGTTTTGCTGGCTTCCGGATGTACGATCACCTCCACCCCCAGCGCCGCCGATATTGCATCGACCGTAATATCATCATGCGTTGGCCCGATCCCGCCAGTGGTGAAAAGATAATCGTTGCGTTCGCGCAGGATATTCACTGCCTCCTTGATCGCTGCCATATCGTCGGCAATCACGCGTACTTCCATAAGGCGGATCCCCTGAATATTCAGCCACAGGGCAATCTGGCTGATATTTTTGTCCTGCGTGCGGCCGGACAGGATCTCGTCACCGATGATGATGAGCGCGGCTGTGTAAATTTTCTTTGTCATGCCAAACTGCCTAGCCGCAAATAGTCCCCTCGCAAAGTGGCCATAATGCGTATATATGATCGCCATGGATAAATATGTTTCTGTTTCACCGGAAGAAGCGGCGCAAAGCCGCGATGGCGTCATTAAACTGCACGGGGATGAAGGCTTTGCCGGCATGCGCAAGGCAGGCCGCCTCGCCGCGCAAATTCTGGACGAGTTGACCGCGCATGTCGTGCCGGGGGTAAGCACACAGGAGATAGACGATATCGTCCGCGCCATGACGCTGGCAGGCGGCGGCGTACCAGCGACACTGGGCTATCGCGGCTATACGCACAGCTGCTGCACCAGTATCAATCACGTAATTTGTCATGGCATTCCATCTGACAAGAAATTGAAAGAAGGCGATATTGTCAATATTGACGTAACGCCGATTGTTGATGGATGGCACGGCGATACCAGCCGCATGTTTCTTGTCGGGAAGACGCCGGTGAAGGCGCAGAAACTGGTCGAAATTACGTATGAATGCATGATGCTCGGCATAGCCGCTGTAAAGCCGGGCGCGCGGCTTGGCGATATTGGTCATGCGATTCAAAGCCATGCGGAGGCCAGCCGCTACGGCGTTGTGCGCGAATTTTGCGGCCATGGGTTGGGGCGCCTGTTCCATGATTCGCCGGAGATTATTCACGCGGCGCGCCCCGGCACCGGGCCAGAGCTGCGTGCTGGCATGATCTTCACGATCGAACCGATGATCAATATCGGCAAAGCAGCAGGCAAGGTTTTGGAAGATGGCTGGACCGCTGTAACCCGCGATCGCAGCCTGTCAGCGCAGTTTGAACATAGCATCGGCATAACCGACAACGGCGTGGAGATTTTCACAGAAAGCCCAAAGGGTTTGCACAAGCCTCCTTACTAAACAAGCGGCCTTAAATGGGTGATGGCAGCCGCCGGTCTGGATCGTAAACGCTTATCCGGTGCGGCAATTCATCGCCCCAATTCCACAGCACGAGATTTACCGCGTTGCTATGAATAGCCGGCACAAAGCTGGGAACCAGAATACCGGCAGCACCCTTTGCGATCAGCTGGCGCGCGGCGCGCTGCGATGGGGCGATCCGGCCCTTTGTCTGGAAGGAAAGCCACCCGCAGCCGACATCACTTGGCGCTATACCCGCTACCTCACATGCCTCAATCGTCATCAAATCGACGATATCGGTGCAGTCAACATCATATTCGCACAGCGTGAGCGGCATCATCCGATGCGCAAAGCCCTGCGTGCATTCCGCGAGCGC
>ENA-ORXM01003872-ORXM01003872.1-marine-metagenome-genome-assembly--contig:-NODE-3872-length-14086-cov-3.485188_pt1 | contig 14086 bp, 2 predicted proteins | sample MGYA00237867_ERZ511480 | MGnify/ENA primary metagenome ERZ511480 (study PRJEB26309, sample SAMN06266103) | marine metagenome | isolation source: Algal blade | place: United Kingdom:Sidmouth, United...
TAGTATCAAATGCAAGAGAAGATTTCCCACTACCACTTACCCCTGTAATAACGACCATTTGGTTACGTGGAATGCGCAAATCTATATTTTGAAGATTGTGCTCCTTGGCACCAAAAATTTGTATAAATTCCTGAGAATTTTCCATTGTTTAATTTAGAATCAAGACTTTCAAAAATGTTAAAGTATACACCTAAAACAGTAATAGATGTAAAATAGTTGTTGGGTGGTATATTTATTGATGCATTTGCACAGTACCAATAAAATAGTATATTTGCCCAAAACTATCCCAAATGATAACACAATGATAGAGATAAACTCCCAATTATTCTAATTGTTTTTAAAGATTCTGTACACAATCAGTAGGCTACAAGTCAGATTTTTTTTTGCAATGAAATTACACCTTTGCAAAGGTTTTGAGATATAGCAGACTTAATATATAAATATGAACTTTTTTTTGACACGTAATTTTTATTTCTTTATAATCACATTTTTTGTTCTTTCCTTAACAACAAGTTGTAGTAAAGAATTAGTAGAACCTGAAAACAAAATTACAACAAAAGACGATGCAAGAATTGGTAGTACAATTGACCAAGCTTTATTAAACTACATTGATACTGTTCCAGGAGTTACCTTGTTAGATCAACAAACTTACCCTGCTATTTATAATTATATCAATCAAGTTAGTCTATCCATTAATGGTTCTACTTCTTTTTTAACCTTGGGGGCTAATCAACCAGGAACATCCTACATTAATTACACCCCCACCATTCGAGTAATTCACAAGGATGGAAATACTGGTGCCTTTGTTTTACCTGGTGGCTATATATACTTGTACAAGGATTTTTTAAAAAGTATTAGCTACGAAGCTCAATTTGCACCTATTTTAGCCCACTTAATGGCTTGCTCAAAAAATCGTTATGATATAGAAAAACTAGAAGCTCGCTTTTCTACTAATTTTTTACTAGATCTAGCTTTAGGTGGTACGATCAATGGTGGCTCTGGTGCTGATATATGTACCATATTAAGTGCTTTAGAGGATGAACCTTACTCAGCTAGTGTCGTTGACATTTTAGACAAAGAAGCAGAAAAGGCAGTTTGTGAATTAAGTTACGACGTGCAGACTTATTCAGATTGGTTTACCCACCAAAGAAATGGTAATATTAAATGGTGTCAACAATTTCCTCGTTCCTCCTCCTTAGAAGATTACGCTTCGCATTTATTTTATGCCGTGAAAGATTCTTTGTCTTGTGGTGGGGAAATTGATGAAGGGGGCTATCCTCAATTTAAAAGCTTGCTAAACTAAAGCCTAGCTTTGTCCAACACTATATCTACACAACAGTTATTTTTTACGCTATTAGGAATTAGCTTATGCTCAATTAGCTTATTTTCCTTCATGGCTTATCAAACAGATTCTCCAAGTTTTATTAATGCTGTTGAACTACTATTGGGGGAACATACACAACCAGATCGTTTGTTTCGACGAAGCAAGCCTTTAAGTCTTATTTTACCAGCCTTTTTATATTCATTGTTCAATGTCCCGATCCAATATGGATTTTTAATTCAGCAGTTTTTAGCTTACTGGTTGAGTGCTATTTTTTTGTATAAAATAGTTGCCTTTGTTTCCTCCAAAGAATCACTTGCTTACTTAGCAATGCTTGCTTATATTCTATGTCAACCAATGGCTATTTATGGTTTGGCTATCTTAACAGATAGTTTAGGTTGGTGTTGGATGCTCATAGGTGTCTGGATGAGTTTAAAAATGTTCTCTTTTGCTCAATCATCCTTTTCTTATTTAGCAATTTTAGGCATTTTCATTGGTTTAGGTTTCTTTATCAAGGAATCTATTATTATCACTGGTATCTTTACTTTTTTCTTGGTATTACTTCATCCTCAATATACACTCAAAACGAAGCTATTCAGCTATTCTATTATTGGAAGTTTCTTTTTGGCAACCTTTTTTATAGGCAATTATCTAATAGATTTCTTTTGGGGTATTTCTATTTTTGATTGGATTAAATTTGGACAAAGTGATCCGCCTCCTTTTTCTTGGAATAGTTTTATCACACAAAGTTATCATACTATAGACTTATATTGGTTTCTTTTTATAATTGGTTTGATCAAGTCTGTTTCCTCTCTAAAATGGACACGTATTCACTATGCTTTATTGTTAACCTTTATTTCTGGTTGGTGCTTATTGCCTTTGTTTTGGCCCTACCTTTATGATAGAATTTTGTTTATGATGGTTCCATTTATGATGTTATGGATTGCAATTGGAGCAACATACTTTAAATCCTTTGCACTACCTCTTATTTTATTTGCAGGATTCACCAATCTTTTGGTGACGTTTTTTATTTATAAATATCAAGTCTCAAATTTAATTCTACTTAGTGCCCTTACTTTTAGTCTGCTCCTGCTTCTTACTCTTTTTTTGAAAAATAAAACACAAGTCTAAAACCCTTCATTCTTTTGCTCAATAGTCCGTGCATAAAATTCATTTAATTGACTTTCAGTAGATTAACCAAATCATGCCAAGGTTTCTGCATCCTTTTGGATTTTTTAACCAGCAAAACGCTATAACAGAGCGAGCAATTGCTTTACTATCATTACTTTCTCTAATTTTTATCTTCTTCTGTAAGAAAATTTCGTTGTTCTAAGTAACACTAAAACAAAAAAAAGCTAGACTGAAAATTCAGCCTAGCTCTTATTCCTAAAAAAAGATTTATTCTATTTGATAACGATTAATTTTCGTTGAGCGTAAGCTCTATTATCATCACTATTAATAATAAAGAAATACGCACCGTCCACCAATCGATCTGCATTTATTGTAAATTTCTCTGTTCCAGTAGTTGTCATACCTGTTTGTAAGACCCGTCCTGTTACATCAACCAAACGCCAGTTGTACTCGCCTTCTAATGCTTTGTCAAACTCAACATTAAACAAGTCACTTGATGGATTTGGGTAAACATTCAAGTCAAAGATTTCTGTCGCCAAATCATCTTCCAACTTGATTGTATTGATACTCCTATATCGATTCAAGTCCTGTGTGGTAGCTGCTTGGTAAACCTCTCTAACATTATCATTCGCATTTTGTAAAAAGACAATTACCTCCAACTGCGTCTCATTCACAGGTACTTGTTGTCCTAGTGTAGAGATTGTAAGATTCTCTGCAATGGATTGTTGCTCTCCCAACTGCCAACCATTGGTTTTTCTAGTTCCTCCATTATTCGGTAACATCTTACGGAACACACTAAGCATATGTGAATTTCCAACATAAGTGAAACTATCTTGAATGACAGCCACTCTTGTAGTGTAGGTAATACTAGAGTCTTTTTCAGCCAAAGCTTCTACTGTTGCCGTTGTTGACAGTACGCCATTTACAATGGTTACAGGAGTAGCAATTTGTATATCAAAATCAGGAAATTGAAGCATGTCATAGTCTAAATGCCATTGATTCAATGATTCAGAAAGTCCATCACCAATTGTACGACCATCGATAAAGATATTGTTAGGTTTTGCAGAGTACTGGTAGCTACGAGCATCCAAATCAGGTTTATTCGTCGAATAGATAGGGTCAATTCCTAAGTTTCGATCTTCTGTTTGATATTGAATTAAGATTACATCTAAGCCATTATAAGTATTAAAAATCTTATTATAAACCGATCCATTAATAACTGATGACGTTATGCTATTGTCATTGTCATCGACATAATCAACATGATCAAAATGCTCTACTAATACATTTCTGGTACGTTCTCCTATCCAAACATTGTCAAAAGCAACCCCTTTATAACTATTAGCTGGGTCAATTACTGTTTGTGAAGATGATCCAAAAGCAATACGGAAACGAATATCTCGCTGACCTTTAAATTGATCCAAACGTAAACGTGCACTTTCTGCACCATTACTACGTCCTGTCCAACCAGAAGGGAAGATAGAGCTTAATTGATTACCAGGTCTTCCTAAAACAAAGTCAGATTGATACCAATCAATTCCTTCCCCAACATTTCCAACTAATTCCCATTCATTATTAGCATTATTATAAAACTCTAATACTGCTCCATCAATTCCTGGTAATACATCTCTCCACAAATCAAATGCAATCATTGGACGTTGAGAAGCTGTAAAGTCAAAACAAGGACTATAAACCCAAGCCGATTGGCTGACCTCATAATTAGGTATAGCTGCCATTGTAACCCAGAATCCATCTGAGTTGTTAATGTGATTACTAGTTAAACTATTCTCATGCGTCCAGACATTACTAGGGGTAACACTAATTGGTTGATCATCATACCAATCCCCTGTACCACTATTAAAGTCTTCAAAGTAGTCCGCTGCTAAATCATAGTATGGAGACACAATTAATGGCTTCGTAATACTAGCAGGACAGCTCCCTTGATTTTCAACATTCATGGTTACATTATAAGTCCCGTTAGTCGTGTACTGATGCATAATATCTGGTATTGTGATTGCTGAGGTATCTAATGGTGAATTCGTTAGAATACCATTACCTTCAAAATCCCACCAAATTCTCGTAATCGAATCAATACCTGCCTCTAAATTGTTAGCAGTACCATCAAATGTAATATCCATTTGTGCACAACCTCCATAAACGGTAAAGTCTATTTCAGGTGCATTAAATAGGTACAACCAGATCGTATCTTGATTTTCACACAGTGTCGCTGTATCAGTATAATGATACGTCACTAATCGAGGACCTGCTAATGAATTCAAGTTAAGGTAGAAGCTATTCTGAATACTAGTCAATGCCAAATTATCTGTAAAGTAACCTCCAATTGGCGCAATCAACAATTGTCTTAAATCGTATAAGCCTACTTGGCGACAAAACGTATCTTGAGCTGCTGGATCAAAGGTAATTCTTGGATAAGGTCTCACTTCAAAGGTATCGTACGCTTCTCCCCTACATCCACGAGTATCTGTAAACGTATAATATGTTGGATAAACTGCTGTTGTTTGACCTGGTCCAACCATTAATGCTGGATCAATCCAGTAGAAACTACTATCAATTTGAGTAGAATTAATCGACAAATATCCTGACCCAACACTAAAGGCTGGGAATGCTAAGAATATACTTGCTGGTTCATTTTCACAATAGTAAGGTAGTAAACCTTGGAAGTATACTTCTGGTACACTATCAATTCGTACACTATCATAAATTGAACTAGAGCAGAGTCCAAAAGCAGGACTAGCAGTATAACTATAACTAACATTTACTTGGTTATATCCATCCGCAGTATAAGGATAAAGTGAATCAAACAACTGAATAAAGTTCGGTAACTGTACTCCAGCTGTATCTGTTGCGGTAAATTGTCCTTCATTAATTAAGGTATCAGCATACATAATTTGTCCCATAGATCCTCCCACAACATGGTTAATGGCAACTACTTGGAATGAATCTGCATTCAAACAAAGGCTATCTGGCAAATTCATAAAGGTTAAATCAGGTAAAGCATGCACTCTTGTTGTAAATCGAGTCGTATCTGCACAACCTGTTGTTGTGTTATAAATGTATTCAATCGTTACATCTCCAGTGTGTCCCATATCTATTTCTGCGGAATCTGGATAGAAGAGGGCAGCTCCTGCCCCAGCAGCTCCATTTCGAACGCCTGAACCGTAGAAGACACCATTAGTAATAATTGTTCCTGAGGCGATTGGGAATGGACTCACATTTAATATTGTTGAGTCAGCATTCACACAATGTCCATTTCCAAATGGATCCAAAGAACTAGAAATAAACATACTATCTAACAAACGTACAATACTTATTGTATCGTGTACAATTTCAAAACAACCATTATTGTCTTCAAAACGATAAGATACGATATCCGTACCTGTCGTATTTATTTGATAATTCACAGGGAAATCTGCCGTATCAAGTACCGCTAAACCTACTGGAACTAAATTGGTTCCCATTATACTTGTAAATTCACCTCCTAATGGAGAACCTGTTATTAATAAGGTAGGCTCATTTTCACAATAGGTCAGTGGTAAATCAGTAAAGCTAACAATTGGTGCAGTATCTACTGTAATAGGGAAAACCAAACTATCTTGGCAACCTCTAACATCTGTGTAAATATACTTCACTTCTACATTTCCTGCATCAACTGCCAATGGATTAAATTGATATAAAGAATCCAATACATTATGAACTCCTGGTCCATTCATGTAACCAATTCCTGCTAAAGAACAGTTATCTAGCGTCATATCTCTCATTCTCACATTATCCAGTCTCAAAGAGCGACCAAATGCAGTTGTAACACTACGGAATCCTAAATTATAAGGACCTGTTGCAAAACCAGCCAATGTATCGTGATAATGTTCTACAACATAACGAACATAAGTTTGATCATTATTAATAGCAGGTTGAAAATCTAATTGAGTTCCCATTGATGCAGGATTAGAAGTGGATCCAATAGCCACTACTAAAGAAGCATCGCAGAATCCAGAACAAGTTGGATCTAGTTCTCCTGCACGAACCATATAAGTCAACCTATATCTATGACCTGCTACCAAGTTTAGTGTTTGAGTCGTCAACCAAGAGTCATTTAGCACTTGACTTGTATCAATAAATGCGGCTCCACCTGTACCACCTTGTGGCAATGAAGTTGCCCCTGTCCAATTCTTTCCTCCAAAGTTATAAGTTGAATTCCAACTTGGCGGAATCCCAGAGTTGAATTTCTCATCCAAAATCACATGCCCTGAAGCTGCATATACAGGACAACCAGGTGTAGGTCCTACTTCAAGGTTTACAATTGTATCATTAGCACAGTATTGATTGTCCAAACCAGGTGTCATTGTTAATGCTGGTAATGCATGAACTGTAAAAGTATCTATTGCTGAAGCAGAACACACAAAAGTATCTGTTGCTTGTATATAAGTATATAATTGTTGTAACTCAACTACGTGAATCCCTGGATCTAAAGGATCTGGTCCAAACACATAAGAAGGTTGTGGTACACCACCAATACTCCAAATAGCAGTATCTGGCGGTAATACATTATGTGTAATCAGTACATTTGGATCTGTATCACAGAACTCATCCAAACCATTGGCTGTAGCAAAAGCAGGATTCAATCCTCTACCAATTGTTACACTCATTGTATCTGAATTATTACAAGCTGCACCATTTAATACATAAACTAAATCATAAGTAGTCGTTGCATTTTCCAGATTATTAACATCATAAGGATTAATAACACTATTAAATAATGTGTCTCCAAACTGATATTGATTCGTTCCTCCATACAACATAAAGAGTCCACCTCCAAAGGCATTACTAGATGGGCTTCCAGCTAATAAGTGTAAGGTATTTTCTTGACAGTAAAAAGGAGAAACAATGGTACCTACAATATTTACTGGAGTCAAATCTTCAATATAAATTGGCTTGATAATCTGAGCGACGACATATTCTAGGGTATCAAAATCAATTGGAGTACCCATAACATCTAGTGTATCCTCATCTCTGTAGAAACCATATTCTATAATTAAAGTATCATAATTTCCCACTACTAATGTAGGGTCGTAAGTATAAGTTTCAGATCCTACATTGGTATTTCCTGGTACTACTCCTAAACCTGTTACACTAATAATATTTAATTCATCTGTATAAGAAGCAACAGATGTACTTGGTGGATAGGTAATAGTTGGTGCTCCGTAAGGGAACACAGCAATTTCTCTAGCAAAAGGAGTCGTTCCATAATTGCGACAAATCGTATCTGGCATCGGAATAGGTGTTGGCGCAGGTATTACTACGATGCTATCTTCTACCGAATTGATACAATCACCACTTTGGATTCTATACGTTAAGGCATGTGATCCTACTCCTGCATTAGCTGGCAAGAAGTCCGTTGGATTTCCAGCTGGATTAGTAAAACTACCACTAAACGTACTCGTATACAAAGGCTGTTTGTTAGGACGAGCTGCATAAGGTGTTGTTTGAGTTACTAAGTTTGTCAGCAGTTCTTTCGTTTGAGATACGGAAATTGTATTGAACTGTACGTCTGTTAAACGGACATCCTTTACCTCCATACGCATAGATACCGTATCGTCATCTGGACATAAATTCCCATTGGTATAGGTCTCTGTATAACTATAATAAATATCTACTTCTTGATTTCCGTCCACATAAGCCGCTTGATTAAATTGTTGAGAATATAAGGTATCTCCAACAAAGGCTCCAGTAATTCTTGCGCCTGATGCTACTGATTCCGCATAAAAAGAACCTCCAGTAGGACTACCAAATAAAGTTAATCCTTCGCCATTCGAACAAAGCATATTTGGTAAACCTGTGAAACTTAGGTCGGTATTGTGTATGAGTACAAATGAGGTAAAGGTGTCCTCCCTTGTATTTGTCATACTATCTATTATCCCTTCTAACCTTAAATAAGAAGCATAAGCATCCCCTGGTACTGTAAAGGTAATATTCGTATTCCATCGAATATTAGTACCAAAGGTATCAGGAGTACTAACTACACTAGTTAAAGTCAATGGTTGATAATTACCATCTGCATCAAACGCAAAAACAGAATCTACAGGATAATCTAAATTAACAATATTAATAACTAAATCATCCCCCACACAAGCTTCATAAGCAACAGAAGCTGGATTAAGATTAGTGACAGATATAGCTGCTGGTGGTAGTACTTCTAAGACACTTTGCGATGTAAATGCACAGCCTTGTGTATTATAATGATAAGTAATTAAATGATACCCTGATAAGGTATCGTTTGGTGTAAAGTAATTACTATCGATACCAGATAGGCCTGGATTACATGGTTGTACTCCACCACAATTTAATGCACCACTAAATGGTGTATTTGTAAAATACCCAAAATCACCTCCTGACAATGAATCAGTTCTAATACTGTCTGGTATCAACCAAAAATTCAAGTTAATTGGTGTTCCGTTAGAGACTAGTGGTGTTCCCGTACCTAAGCCTGTTGAATCTCCTAATAAAGTTAAGTCTAAAGCAAAACTATCTGGTGGATTTACTTCACGAATGTTAATAACTGAGGAAGTATCTACACAACCATCCCCTGTAGTTATTTCTAAGTGATACTCACCATAAGTACTTGTCACAAATTGATAATTACTTGCTCCATTAATTGGATTTAAAGTACGCAACCATCTATAAGCACAGCCCGCACAATTTGCTCGATCAGCATGTTCCAAGGTGACAGATTGACCATTACAAATACTGGTGTCGGTTGTGTTGGCTTCAGAGTCTAGGGTTCCTATTGCATCAGCAATGTTAACAGGGTTAGAAAAAGCTGAACAACCATCATCGGTCACTTCTACAATATATAAACCTGCTCCACTAGCCCCAGTATTGGTAGTATAATTTGTTGTTGTACCATTTGGTATTATGATTGTACTTCCTTCACTCCACTCATAAGTACAGCTTGAACATGCAGGTGCTACCTCTACTTCTAAATAAGCAGTACCTGTAGGTGTACAAATTGCTGTAGTAGTCACAGAGTTTGGATTAGGAGTTGCTCTGGAACTTAATGTTGGATAAATATTAACCGCTCTCAGTACTAGTAAATTAGATATAGACTTACACCCTAATGGATTCGTTACTTCTACTGTATAAACTCCTGCATTATCTCCTGGGAACGTATTAGATGCTGCTCCTGATGTTACATTTGAGTAACCTGTTACAGGGGTATTATTTAAGAATAAAGTATGAGTATATGTTCCTGGTCGATTTTCATTTGGAGTAGCTAATAGTGTTTCTCCTACTCCATTACAAATCACTAAATCTGGAACTCCTCCAGAACTATCTAATCCTAATGAAACATTATAAGAACCATTATTAATTGTTAATATTGCGGAGGTATCGGAACATCCATTAGGATAATTAACGGCAATTTGATAATCTCCTGTATCTATTACACTATTTACAATATGAAAAGTATCATTTACAGCTCCTAAAACAGGAACGCTATCTTTCAACCAACTATATGAACAACCAATACAGCTTTGTGTTACTAAAATTGCATCTCGACCATCACAAACGACAGAGGAAGAGGAAGAAATTGCAGGTGTAAATACAGAGTTAACAGTTATATTTACTGTATCTGAATTTTCAGAACAGCCATTATTAGTTATAACTGCATAATAATTATCTGTAATACTTACATTGTTGTAATTATAACCTAAGGTTGAATTGGCTGAAACTGATATTCCATCATCGTTAAACCACTCATAAGAACAGCCCGAGCAAAGAGAAACAGAAAGCTTTCCTAATTCACCAGGACAAACAGTTGGTGTACTTGTTGTTGCATTAGGTTTTGATAATGAAGTAGAGGTTAAGTTTATTACTCCTGTTTGCTCTACACATAAGTTATAATTTGTCACTTCTGCATAATAACTCCCTGCTGAATCTGCGGAATAAATAGATCCTGTTGCTCCTGGTATTAAAATACCATTTCTAAACCACTGATATCGCCAACCTGCAACTAAAGGAGTAGAAACATCAACTGTTTCACCTCTACAGATCACGAAACCTGAATTAGTGATACTTGGGATAAAAGAAGCAGAATTCACTGTAAATGAAGGAGACTCCTCTATACAACCATTAGTATAAGTAACATGTACTTGATAACTTCCTGTATTGTAAGCTTGATATAAAGAATCTATAGCACCTCCTATCGGTAAAAAAGTAGAACCAGCTCCTCCGTTCCAATACCATTGGTATTGCAGTCCTACCCCCGATCCTGTGAATAGAGTAGCATATTGACCTCCACAAATAGAATCTGTTGTTCCATTAATAGATGGGATTGTTAAATTAGTTTCTGATACAGAGACCTGTGCTGTATTATAATAACAGCCCTGAGCATTTATCACTTGAGCATAATAATTCCCTGTGTCACTAGTTGTATGCGTCTGTCCAGAAGGAAGGATAGATCCTGAAGAAACATCTATCCATTGATAGGAACAACCAACACAAGGAGCTACTTCTAAAGTGACAGCATTACCTGAACAAATCTGTGAAGGATTAGCTACTGCTGAGGCATTAAAGCCATCTGCTGCATCGATTACAACTGCCAATTCTGATATTTTCCTACAACCATTCTGATCCTCCACAAGAGCATAATAACCTCCTTGATTATTTAAATAAATACTAGGAGTAGTTGCACCTGTGTTCCATTGGAAGTCAGAACTAGTACAAGTTGTACAATTAACAATTAAAGAATCACTTTCTCCTACACATAAATAAATGGGATCAGCAGTCGTAACTGGACTATTGTCACTACGCCTTGTTAAACCCACAACTGGTAGTGTATTTACCCCAATTTCTCTTTCTATGATATCTCGACAACGATAGTTTTCACCATGCCTTAAAGTTAATGTTGTTGTAAAACTACTTGTAGAAGGTCCTATAATATAGGATTCAAATTGAGAACCATTTATTGTGTTATCATTTTCATTAGTTCCAGGAAGTGAACTTCGCCATTCATATCTTAAATCTCCTAGACAATCTGTACATCTTGCTTGTGATAGTAACGTTTCATTAACACATATACTAGTATCGTTACCGAATGATCGGTCTGTAGGATAATATTCAATATTTGGTCTAGACACATAAAAAGTATGGTACAATGTAATAACCAAATCACTATTCTCATCAAATACCTCCACACTTCTAGTCACTGTATCTGGTGTCAATGTGGAAGTTTGAATAGTTAAATCTTGAGTGGTTTCACCTGAACTCCAAAGGAATGTTGGTGTATAATCAGATCCTCCCATAAAAACAGATAATATTATCTCTCCTCCTTCACAGACATAGTTATAATCATAGAAATCTCCTACAAATCCATTAAACTGATTAAAATTTGGTGAAACATTATTTATCCTAGCTCGTAATCTAGGTTCTTCACAGTTAATAATTTCAAATCTATTAAAATCAACCTCTTCTCTACAATTTGTATTAATATCAGTAACACGAATCGTTAAATCTACCCCTGGATCTACTGCTGTCGTGTTACTGTCCAATGTAAATATTTGGAAAGTGCCTGTTCTTGGAGTAATAGTTCCAGTTTCATGCCACGAGTTATCCATATCACTAATAAAAGTATTATAGGTATAATTAGTATAAGTAGACGTATTACTACCGTAATTATAAAAATATAAATTATATGGTCTATCATTACAAATTTTTGCAGGGGCATACCCCCCTCCTAAACTAGGAGCTGGATCAATGCTAACTATTCCTGTATTATCTTCATCTTTACATCCACTTCCACCAGGTATAGTTGAGACAAGATAATAAGTTTCATTATCAATAGGATTATGTGTTGTCTGAAGATTACTACCACATGGTGGACTAGTACAATCGAATACAGAAACTCCTGTAGTTGGATCTCCTCTAAATACTTCATAATGATGCGCACTGTTATACCCTGTTATATTCAATCGCATAGGTATATTCGAGCATAAAGTTGAATTGATTGCAACCGCTGTAACATTAGGAGCCGTTACATTATCTAGGTCAATTGTACCAACACCTCTACAACCTCTATCTCCTGTGACAACAACATCATAAGTTGTCGTAGCATTTCCAATGTTATTTGTTTCAGCAGGGTTTGTTGATCCTGAGACGAGTGTCGTAGGTCCTGTTGCTGTCCAACTATAAGTTGCAGGAGATGCACAGTCAGCACAAACAGCATCTATCTCTACAGATGTTCCCTCACATCCATCTATAGATGTGCCACTAGCATTTGTAATGGTTCCTGTTCCATCTGCCGGATAAGTGAAACCAACCACCGCATCTTGCATATTTACTGTTATAGAATCTAAATTTTCACACCCATTAGCTCCTAACACTGTAAGGGTATAAGTTGATACACCAACATTAGTATTCGTAAACGTTACGACATTACTTGTTGAATTTGGTGTATTTACAATATATGCTGTTCCTCCTCCATTTAATGCTCCTCCTCCTGACACTCCAACCGCAGTTCCTCCTCCAGGATAATCAACAGTCCATGTTAATCTTTCAAAAAAATCGCTACCAGTAATCCTACAAGGCGACTGATAATCAATTGGAGTACCATCTGTTTGGACTACATTTGGAGCAGCAGCATTAGATTGGTTGACGGTATAGTGAGCAGGATCATAGGTTGTACCTGTACAAACAGCTGGTTTAATTTGTAACTCTTGTCCTGTACAGATTGTTTCTCCATCTGCAGATGTTGTAGATCCTGTAAAGTCTACCTCACCAAAATTGTGAAAAATTTCAACTCCAGGTAGATCTTTAACCATTAATTGATCTAACGATTCAGCAGAAGTTGCTGCACAACCTGTAGAATTGGTAACAGTCACTTGAAGATCATATCGACCTGGTTCAGGCAATGTTGTTCCTCCTCCTAAAGTGATTGTTGAGGTATTATTAATGGCTCCTGTTGTAACGTTAGTAGGAATAGTTGCATAACTATTAGCTCCTATTTTATATTCCCAATTGTATGTAGCTCCAACACAATCTGTACAGACAACTTCAAGATCTTTTGTCTGGTTTGTACACATATCATCATTCGTATTTCCGCCTCCAAATGTTATGAGACTCAAGGATGGTGTTAATTCTCTAGTAACTTCTATGGTAGCTTCATCTATACAAGTAATTGAGGAAGCGACTGTGCCATGTAATACTGTTGTTCTTAATGAGAAATCTGATGTTCCTGTTGAGACAGGAGTGATTGCATTAACTCTCGCCACAGGCACCACATAAGTTGGGCTAGTTGCACCACTAATAGCACCACCATTCTCATACCACTGATAAGATATTAAAGGTCGGTTGGGGGGTACTGTAGATATACTCGCACAATTGGTACAACTTGGATTCAAATCTAAAGTCTGATCAGTACATGCTATTGTAGAGGTTCCTGCAAATTCTGGATGTGCTAAGGGTAGTACATTAAAGGAATACGTTTGATTAGTACCTCCTACAGCTGTACAAGTTGTTCCTTTATCAGAAATATCAACAACACGTGTAGGTCCTGCTGTGCCTGTAAATTCTACGGTTCGTGTGACCCCACAACTTGGATTAGTATCTCCAGGGAGTCCTTGA
>ENA-ORXM01003874-ORXM01003874.1-marine-metagenome-genome-assembly--contig:-NODE-3874-length-14082-cov-15.768583_pt1 | contig 14082 bp, 7 predicted proteins | sample MGYA00237867_ERZ511480 | MGnify/ENA primary metagenome ERZ511480 (study PRJEB26309, sample SAMN06266103) | marine metagenome | isolation source: Algal blade | place: United Kingdom:Sidmouth, United...
GAATCTTCTTTTTTATCATCAGTAAAAAGATCGGGTTGCTCTGCTTTCTTTTCTTCTATGATCTTTTCTATGACTCGTTTGTTTCGTTCTATGGTGATGTCACTGATCTTTTTGTAGCCTGCTTTAAATGCAACATGGTCTTCTTCAATTCTCTCAGGAATTTGGACTATGATAAATTTCCTATGATTGTCAGTTTGAGAGTTTAGAGAATATACGCTTTCGCCAGTTGTGCCTGCACCTGCAAAAAAATCTAGAACTAAATCATTTTCATCTGTACTCAATTCAATGCATCTCTTTATTAATTCAACAGGTTTAGGAAAATCAAATTCTCCATCAAACCCTAATAATTTGAAATCTATTGTACCTGTTTCGGTTAGGAATTTATTATCATTCCAAATAGATTTAGCTTTATATGTAGTCTTTCGGTATTTTTCGTAGACTCCATAACTCCCATCTTGTTTTTGTTTTCCTACAACATTACTTTTAAGGGTATCTATTTGATTGTTGTTTTTGAATTTTTCTTTTCCCCATCGCCAACAGGACTCTATTCCTTTGGAATTGAATGGTTCTATTTTTTCAGTATAGCTTCCCTCTTTAGTAAGTGATATCTTGAAAAATCCATCTTTATCTGAATTTGCAGGATCAAGATAAATCGAATAGAATAAATTAGGACGATTATGTTTTCCAAATTTTGGATTCCTGTTTCTTAATTCACGGATATTAAATTTACCAATGTCATCTTCAAGATTAAGATCACTATTTTCCTCTCCTTTTTCAAGTTCTTTCAAATCACCCTCTGTGCTTTTAGTATAGACAAGTATATACTCGTGAGTCTTAGCAATTTGATTATATGTTTGCCCTCTACTATTTGCTCGCACAATCAATTGCGAATAGAAGTTCTCTTCACCGAAAACTAAATCAGCTAATTTTCTTAAATGATATATCTCTGCATCATCCATTGATATAAAGATTACTCCATCTTTTCTTAGTAGTTGTCTGGCAAGGAGAAGTCTGCTATATAACATGTTTAGCCAGTTACTATGAAACCTACCATCACTTTCAGAATTCGTGTCAATTTTTACACCTTTTTCAAGAGTCTCAATATCTTCCCAATAATCTTTTTTGTCTGATTTCCATACATCAGTATATACAAAATCTTTGTCCTTGTTATAAGGGGGGTCTATATAGATACACTTTACTTTTTCTCTGTAAGCTTTACTCAATAGTTTAAGTACCGCTAAGTTTTCACCTTCTATGATAATATTTTCGGAGGTTTCAGGATTGACGCTTCTATCTTCATCATAGACAAGGGTAGCATCTGTTGGTGTGAAGGCTTCTCTTTTTGCTTTGCTTTTACCAAACCATCTGAATTCATATCGCTCAGTTTCATTGACCAATTCTGGGTCCACTACTTTTTTGAGTTCATTGATATTCAGCTTGCCTTCATTCGTGAATATGTCAGGCATTATTTCTTTCAGTTTTGCCAGTCGTTCTGCATTATGATCTGGAGACAATGGCATTTTATCTTTTATACTGTCCATTTTAGTTGGCGATTATTGTGTTAATGGTTTGGGTGGCTTGCCCTTTGAAGTGTTGATATTCCTTTACAGGAGCTTTATAATGAACATCTATCCCAATGGTATCAAAATGTTTGATGGCACATTGAATTTTGTAAAGTTCACTTTCTTTAAGTGCTTTTTTGTCATTAATGTCGTTCGTTCCTTTGGTTTCTATGACGAAGTAAAATTCACTCTCTTCACCATCTTTGAGACTTTTACGTTTCATTACTAATCCAAAGTCTGGATTGTATGTACCTATAGGAGTGTCTATTTTATAATAAGATGGTAATTTCAAAAAGCAAATGACTTCATCATCCCTCTCTGCGGCAATTGCAAAGTTTCTTTCGGGACTACTACCTCTATCTATCAGCACTTTATTGAATACGCCTCTATTAGGTGTGTCTACATAGTCCCTATCGCTTATATTCTTGACAAAATCCTCGAAGTCAAATGGGAAATTCTCGTTCGTCAGATGATAGTCCAATCCTCTGACCATTTCTTCCAATTCGATATTTTTGATGAGTGCTATGGATTGATGGATGTACTTAGGTGGATTTTTTACAAAATCATCGTGGTTAGTGATACCAGAAATAATTTTGTACAGCGTCGTATAACCCAAACCAGTTTCTTCACTAATTTCTTCTACAATGTCTAATGGTGAGAATTTGGCTTTTTGCTTATAGCTTTCTGAACCTTCAAATCGATCTTCAATGCCTTCTTCTGTAATAGACCCAATCGTACGGCTTGTAACCTCTACTTCATAATCAGCGATGGATATAGCATTGAGAGATTGTATACTTCTTGCTATCAAAGCATCTTCATCGAAGCTTATGGAATAATCTGTTTTCTTCGATAGCGATTTCCAAAATCTCTTGAAAGCCTCATTTATAACTGCCGATTTGTTTCTTTTGAAATTGACTTTGTTTTGAGCTTCCCCTTTATGAGTATGTGTCATTCCTGCCCCCGCATTAGGGTTGCCATAGACTTCTTTAATTTCTTCTTGATATTGTGTCACGAAAGTTTCGTAGGACTCGTTAGGTATAACAGTAAGTTGGTTAATCCGATCTTCATCCGCTACTTCGGCTTTGTCATAAACTCTCTGTCCTTTTGAATTCACTGATATACGTAACCCTCGTCCTATTTCTTGTCTCTTCTTTATTTCTGAGTAAGAGGTATTTAAGGTTGCAATATTGAATATATTCGGATTGTCCCATCCAACCCCAAGTGCTGAATGCGAAAAGATGAATTCAATTTTATTGGCTACTTCGTCACCATAGTTTAGTAATCCCACTTTATCCTTAAGTATTGCATCAAAAACATCTTTGTTTTTTCGCATTGACGATTCACTGTCTGTAAATTCACCCTTGCCTGTTTGTGCAAAATAAAATCCTTGAATGTCATTTATATGTTCTGCCGTAGGAATTATTCCGTCATTAAATTCTGGATAAATCTTCTTATATTTCTCAATGAAAATATTCTTAATGATTGGATTATCGCTTACATAGTTCGCCACTTTATCGATGAATAGTAGAGAAAGACATTTAATTCCTTTAGCTGCTAATATTTGCTTTTTGGTAAAATGTCGAATGATGAGCCATTCAATTTGCAGTGACCAAACACTTTGAATATTACCTGCTGCTTGTTTCTCAAGTATCTCTGTACCATTAGAGAATGAGACAGACCATTTCTGAGTTCTAAGACTTTTATTAATTCTTGTTACAGTATAATTGATGTAGCTTGGATTGTTTGTTTCCTTACCGAGATTGTCTCCAACTTTAAGCCATTTTGTGTTTTTGAATTCAATCTTACCGCTCTTTGCCTGTACCCAAGCTTTTATTTTTGCCTTTGGATCGCCTTTGCCATTTTGAGTTTCGGATAGCTCAAGTTTTAATGTTGCTTCGTCGTTTTTTTCCGTGACTGTTAGAACTTCTATTTTTTTAACAAGACCTTGTTTGTAGCTATCATAGGGAGTTAATCTATAGATTAGATTCTTCTTGACTTTATGAGTGGCAGAAAATCTAATTTTGAATAATGGATTGAGTTTAGCAATCTGATTTACTGAATTTTCAGTATCCATTCCTTCTTGCGGTTCATCCATTATGATGATTGGATTGGTTCTTCCTATGGCTTCAATAAATGGGATGTTGGCGAATAAATCTTCCCTTTTTGCCTGATTTAATATTTTATCCTCAGAGTTAAATGACGCCAAGGTCATAATCATTATCTGGGGATGTTGTTCTTCTATGAAGTTAGTTACATAGTTCAGCTTTTTGCTGCTGTACTCAAAATACTGTGGTGTGAAGCCATATTGTTTTTCAAGTTGTCCTTTGAATGAATCTAATGCATTTATTACTCCTTGCCTAATTGCAACAGAAGGAACAAGGATAATGAATTTCGTAAATCCATAATGTTTGTATAACTCATAGATAGATTTCAGATAAACGAGGGTTTTACCCGTTCCTGTTTCCATTTCGATTGTCAACTCCTGTTCCTCAATTATTGCCGCTATATCTTTATCTATTCCATTTACTTCAGTAATTCCAGTAATGTTCTTGATCGTTTCTTCTATAGTTAGATTGCTATAGTTTGATCTAATTCCATCACTACAAGCATTATCGAAACTATTCTTATCGTTGCCTTCAAATACCTTGACAATAGAGCTGATTGCATTCTCTTGATAATCTAATTTCTCTAACTGTATTTCCATCTCTTTCTTCACGCTTGAGTTTTTTGATACTTGATTTTCTCTTCCGCTACTTTCATAGCTTCTAATCCAAGCTCTTCACCATTGACTTGATATACCAATTTGTCACTTAACCAAGCGAGAACAACTTCGTTCTTGTTCTCTACATAGAAATTAGAAAGTGATTCTACCTGTTCTTTAGTTGGCATCCGTTCATCCCTTTCTATTTTGCTTAATATAGTTGGATCGATAGACAGTGTTGCTCCTACTTCTCGAAGTAATAAATTCCTCTGTTCTCGTAATTCTCTTAAAGTTTCACCAATTGATTTCATCTGCCATTATTTGACTTGACAATATTTGGCGAATATAGTAAAACTTGTGGGATATTTTAATGCGGGTGGGAGAAAGAGCAATGTATGCCTTAGCACTCTTTGCTTTTTTGTGGGTGGGATTCTTCCTCACTTGTAGGTAACGGATAATGATAAGAGTAGTAGTGACGAAGGAGCTATTACTTCTTATCTATTGTTATGTGTTTTTTTCATTCAATCCACTCAATGTAATCTGGATTTGATTCATAAATTTCCCTTAAAGCACTTTTAATCTTGCTTTCACTTTGACTAAGAGTAATAACTAATGTATCTATCGCCCTTGTCATAGGTATTAAAGCCCATAAATACACAAATCTATTGCGGGTCTCGTTAAATGATTCAAGTGCTAATTCATTTGTTTCTTCTTTTTTGTAAGTATCTATTTTGTATTTTATGAAATCATCAAAATTTAGATTAACGACAGTCCAGCCTTCTAATCCTCTGCATGATTCATATTGTAACAGCCTATGTGAATCTAAGTCAACAACGTACTCAGTTCTTAGTTCGGCACTCGTACCATCCCATAGTTTAATTCCTTGATTTTCATATTTGTTGAGATTCTTAAATCTTCTATCCTTAACGGTCTTATTGTAATCATTTGTTCTTTCATATGATTCAACTAAAGAGGGTGGAACTAAGAACATCATCTCATAAGCAGAGTTTCCATTTTTCATACAGTTCTGGTATTCTCGGTTATGAAGGCTTTGGTCATATTCTTTAGATGTTATAATAATTTTGCCTCCAATCAATTCGGGCTTAGGTTCCAGATTCCAACGAACGTTTAGTTTATCCGCTAAATTGTTAACAAAATTTACCAGATTAACTTTTTGTCTCAAACCTTTCTTCTCGCTTGTTTTACGAAAATCAACTGTAGGTTTTAATGCTCTTGTCCAACTACACTTACTCTGAGACCTAATTAATTGGTCGACACCATCAGCAATAACTATTTTGTTTTTCCCAAATATTTTAAAAACAAGTTCTTTCTCTAACTCTCCCCAATCTTGCGATTCATCAATGAGAAGATAGTCCCAACCCACTTGCTCGAACCGTGATTGCATCAAATCTGATATTTCCTTTTCCCCTATAAGGTTTAAATCTAAATATTCTTTTAGTGTTGTAAGATGATGATTGTAGTCTTGTATGAAGTTAAGTAAATACTTTTTTTTCCGTTTTGTTTCCTTAATAAATTCACTAAGTTCAAATCCAACTACAATTTCGTAGAAGAATTTATGAAGAGTTGAGATGTTGACAGTATAACTATCTATACCATCTGGAATCTCAGCCAAGGCTAAGGTTCTTTTAATATCACTTACCAATGCATGATTATATGTAAGAATCAAACTTCTGGATCCATGTTGATTTGCAAGATCACAAGCTATTGTCAATAGTTTTATTGTTTTGCCTGTTCCTGCTCTTCCAGAAATTATTATTAATTTCTCTCCAATGGCTTGTGCATACTTTTGATTTTTTAATAATTTGCTTGTAATTTTTGCAATCTTTTTCCTTGTGAGTTCACCTGATCCGTCTCTTACTTTCTTGAATAAATCAAAAATCCTATCTATTTCGTCAAAATCAATATTCTGATTTCTTCTCAAACAATTGAATGAGCTGTATCCTTTTAATTTTTGACTGTTCTTATCCTTAGAAGTCCATGGAATAGATTGAACACAAGCCAATTGCATAAGAAACCTAAAACTAAATTTGCTTGGAAGGTAATTGTGTTTGTCGTGAACGTTTGAATTATCACCTAATAATCCTTTAATTGATTCCCAGTTCACATTTCTTAGCCAAATGAAATTACAGACATATGGAGAGAAATTGATTCTATCTTTGAAGTAATTAGTAAGAGAGTATTTTTGATTTTCACTTTGTGTCGTTACATCAGACCTTTTGTTATTATACTTAACTGACAAAGTAAGACCATCAAGTCTAACGTCACTTACTCTGTGTTTTTTTGTTTCAAATACAAAGCAAAAATCATTGATGAAGACGGTTCGCATTTTTTGCTCAATTTCTCCATCTGGTGAATTACTTTTGGTTTTTAATTCTGCCCTTAGTTTTTCAAATTTTCCAATAGCAATTAGATCTATATCTTTAGTTGCTTGCCCAAAAAGTGTTGCATTGCAGAGAATAAGAATTTCTCCATTAACATTGCTGTTTCTGAATTCAGATTCAAAAATTTCTTTTAACGCAAGGGCATCTTTGTGCTCACTTGTTTCCTTATTGCCCTTTATATTTATTCTTACTCCCATTTTTTTAATTACACATAACGGATTATGCATATCCAGAGTGCTGACGAAGGAAGCATTCTGTGATTATGCGGTGTTAGCTGGAGTTGTTTTATGTTAGATACTTGCAGTTTGTTCTTGTGTTTAAAAAATCTTGAATTTTTGAGTATGTATATAAGTCATCACAACCAATCTTAAAAGTACCGTAGGAACTATAATTAACATCTATGTGATCCAGTGGATGTATATTCCCATTTTGTAATGTTTCGTCATGGTCGAATCTGACATAAGCAGGTTCACTTAATAACAATTCATTTAATATGTTTATCCCAATGGCGGTTTCATTATTTTCTTCAGAACCAATATTCAGGAAGCTAGGATTACTTGTAAATGAATCGCTTTGTAATATGGATAATGTTGAAGAAATAGCCATATTATCTAAGTCTTGTTCCAAACTTGTATACATTTTAGTTATTTCATTATCTATGCTTTCTATATGAAGTGGAAATGAGAAACTAACAATTTTTGTTGGTGTTTCGATAAAAATTCTTCTCATTTTATCAATTACAAGGTATAAATTGAAATGGCTTAATCCTTCTTCTAAATTATTAAGTAATAAAATTCTGGAGGTTTTAAGTAATGATATTAAATATTGATGCTTTGAACGAATTGGAATTAGTAATTCTGTTGCTTGAAAATCATATAGATTTCTTTTTAGGACTTTCATATTTATTTCAACTTTAAATACTTAGTTGTGTCTTTCACAAAATTTATTAGTGTTTCCTCATCCGCTTCAATCATTTCCATCTCTTGCGATATAGCTAAATATTTATCAATATGTTTCAAATCTATTCTCATTAGTTTAAGCACTTTGCTCATAAGATCGTAATGAGATATTTTTTTGTACTCATATTCAAACGTAGTATTAATATTTTCTTTTTCTTCTGGTGACGGTTCATTAATAATCATTCTTTTGTTATCAATTATTTCTTTGAGACCATCATGTACTTGTTGTTCAAAACCAAAGAAACTGTCTTCTGGATAAATTAGATACGTCCTTATAAATGATCTACTAATCATGGTATAAAGTGAATTTCTATAGCTTGGGTTTCTTGTGACGTTTTTTGTAATACATATAACAAAAGGAAACTCTAAACCTTTGACATTATTCCTATTGCTTATAAGAATGGAATTTGGGATTTTTGTTTTAGTTTCATATGCTTTATTTACATTGCACCTTAGAAAATGTCGGATATTTACTTCAATTTGATCTGCTAACTGATAAATCGATTTTGAACTATCTAATAGTATTATTCCTATATCAGATGGAGTAATAGTATTATTTTCTGCTTTTAATTCTTCAATAATATCGACGACCTTTTTGGGAATATTTGACTGTTCTGAGATAAGCCGAATACTTTCAAAATCAGGGTCCATGTCCTCAAATCTTTTTAACGGCTGTCTTGATAATATTACTTTATTATTGTCTTTTTCTACTTCGTAACCGCAGTCAATCCATTCTTTCTCTTCTAGCCAACGTAATTTAGGATTCTCAAAGAGACCCATGCCAAGTGCATGAGCAAACATTAATGTCTTTGGATCTGTTCTGTAACATTTTCCCAGTAAATAATCTGGCTCAATGCTACTTGAAATTTCTTTATCAAATATGCTTTGAAAAATATCACCTGCTAGATAAATATTCTCTTTTGTAACCAATTTTGCTAAGGCTATAAATTCCTCTGGGAAATCTTGACTTTCGTCAATTAATATATAATCAAATGCATAGATGAAATTGAGAGCATTAAACTTTGAATTAATTTCATCTATTGCTAATCTACAAACTTCTGAGAATGGAACCGAGTAAGTAAACCTTCTGAAGGTAAGACCATAGACTGAACAAATGTATCTGTATGCACCTGAGTCACTGTCTTTCAAAGACCCCCATGCATTTCGACACCATAACCTTTTTTCCCATTCGATTTGTTGTTCAACTTTCATGAAATTGAAAAACTCAGGTATTCGATTTCTTATATTATGTGCTAATATTTTATTATGACAGGTAAAGAATATTCTTGATTCTTTATTGGTAGTATATAGTTCTTTAAGTTTATGAAGTAGTAGCTCAGTTTTGCCTGTGCCTGATAGTCCTTGTATTCTGATGATTTTATCATTAGTTTGTTCATAAACAAATCTGGTTTGATCACCATCAAATAACTGTATTTTCTGTTTTACCTTATCTAAGAGTGTTTCTGGTATTTCCGCTTTTACTCTTTCAATATCATTTATACTCCCTGTGAATAAGGATATTATCAGTTCATTAAGTTTCCTGTCCTGGGGAGAATCTAATTTAATTGATTCTAAGAATGAATTTACATTTTGGATTGTAGAATAGGAACAAATGTTTACTACTTTATCTCTCCATCTTCGAGGTCTTCCAATTACATTTTTGTACAGATATTTATCTGATATTGAACCTATGTCTTCTAGTACATCTTCATAATAATCTTCGAATCCCTCTTCGTTTTCATCAAAATCTATAAATGATATTTTATAATCGGATGATAGAAGTATTAACGCGTTTGAATATCCATATGAGTATTTCTCATCTCCTAATGGTTTATTGATTAAGTAGAACTGAACTTTATTATTGTCCGAAAAGTTTCGGATGTCGGTTATAAACTGATTGTTAGAATGATTTTGATCAGCTTGTAAGAAAAAGTAACTTGTCATCTTATGTTTATTTCTTTATTTTAATTCCAGCTAACGGATCTTGATACCCTGCGTCTCTCACGATAGTGAGATATGCTGTGGTATCTATTGTTATCAGCTTTTTTCAAGATACTCCATTTCAGTTTTTTGAATTCTTTCCATCAAATATCTGAACATCATATGATCTCTTTTGTCCTCACAGTGCATCATAATTTCTTCAGCATCTCGCATTAAAGTTCTAATTTCATCGTGGAACATGTTATTTGGCATTTTACGCCTGGATACCTTTAGTTTTTCAAGTTTGTTTATTATCCGCTCATATTCAATTGACGAGATTGATCCTCTTGAATTACCTCTTTTGTTTTCAATCATTGAAATTTCCATCATTCTTCGCATATCATTTAATTGAGACTGCAAAACATCCATCGCCAAAGCATCTTTCGAGTCTCCTTCAATTGTTGGAATACTCGCTGGATTACTCAGAGCCATTAGTCTAACTATGGAGTTAATGTTTCCTTGTTTCCCCTCTGCCGCCTTGGTTGCATTAATTGCTTCAGTCAATTCAGATTGAGTTTTAAGAACATCATGATACTTCATACTTTTTGAATATTCTAAGTATCTGAGTGGCCCAATGTCAAAAATTTTAGGAGTACCTTTTTCTTGTATTAGCACAACTGGTTTATCAAACGCTTGCCGTATTCCCAATTCGAAAAGGACATTAGGATTTCTTGTGCTTAAATCACATACTGCAATTGGTGCATCAATTAGTTTCTTTAAAATATCCAAGTGAATAAAATTGGTTTCTTTAACTTCATCAGCTCTTGACGAGACGAATTCTGTTTTAGATACTGCGGGTTTGATTATGTCCTCATAAACTCTACCAAAGTGACCTTTGTCATAACCATCGACATCACTTATTGGCATTATTATGAAACAATCTTTATTTTCTTTCTTAGCCATATTTTTTTAGTTTTAATTGCTGATAACTACCATATATACGTAACTCCTACTAACAGTTACATATACATCTCTTATAACCACAACTAAATATAGTCGTAATAGTAAGATTATAGAAGCAATAGAAAATAAATAACTCAAATTCAGAATTTGATGTCACAGTATTGAACCTCCAAAGCCAAGTTGTATTTCAACGCAACAACATCACCGAAGACTTAATTATTGAAGATCTTCATAGGGGCCAATATTTTCTAAGTATATATTCTAATGGGCAACTATTATCTAAGCATATAATCATCTTATAGAGTTATACTAAATGCATTTAAGCGCTGGATCAATTGTTATTTGATAGTTATTAAGTCTTGAAAAATTTATTGCTTGATAAATATGGTTTGCTTAGTCGCAGATTCATCCCCCATTATTAATAAATAACTTCCTGGATCCAAAGAACCGATATCAATTAGTCCTGAAGTATGTCCAGTATTTATCAACTGGCCACTTAGACTATATATAGAGTACTGAGGAGAGTGATCGATTTCGAACAAATTATTATTACATATATTCAAGAATTCACTTGCTGGATTGGGTGCCACAATTAATTCATTATCATCCTGCAATGGATCTTCTACATATAGCAACCTACTTGAAAACAATTGTCTACCGTATATGGGATCTATAGCAAGAAAATAGGTAACCTCTTCTCTTTCTTCTACATATGCTTCATTGTCACCTTTAATATTCTCTAAAGGGATTAATTGATTTAGATCATTCATTAGAAAAAGTAAATCACCAGTATATAGAAAACCAGCATCATGGTATCTTGAGAAAGAAGAACTGCCAACCCATCCTACATCCAAATATTCTTCAACCAAGGTTACTTGTGTAAACTTCTCATCAACATTGTACACATATAATTTGCTATACGGATTAAAACCTGAACTCATTAACAAAAACCCCTCACCATTAGATTCAAAATAATCGATTACACTATACTCTTGAACCTCCTCAGGTAATTTTCCATACTCCTTTGTATGACCATTAAAAAAAGTAATTACTCTACCATCTACACCACTCTCATTGAAGAAAAATACATTTTCTGAAGTAGAACGATCCGAAAAACTTCTTCCATATTCTAATTTAAACTGGAAAACATTCGAGCCATCGTAATATATTTTTTCTTCTCTATCTCCCATTAATAGATAATCACCAGATTTGTCGAAAACAAAAGACTCAAAGCCAATCTTTGTATTTGATGAAAGTTGAGTAACCTATTCATCTACACCGATGCTGACAAAAGCACTATCTGCATAGACTATCAATTGATCATTAAAGACTACCAAATTGGGGCGAAATGAGGAAAACCCTGGCTTATAATTCTCTAAAATTAACTTGTAGTTATAACCATCAGTGGAATATAAACTATCATCGCCAGCAAAATATATATTACCATTATAAGAAAATAAATTAGTAGAATATAGAGATGTAGGATGATCATCAAGAAGGATTATTTCTTCTGTATTTTTATTATATCTATATATTTCACCACGGAGACCTTCAACCAAAACAAAATCTTTTGAGACAACAAAATGTTCAACATCATTGCCGAAAAAGGACAGCGTATCAAGCTCATCCAAATTAGCTTCTTCTACTAATCTCTGACCATCGTAACTATATATTCTTTTAGGTTCATCCTGGACAAAAACAATTTTATCATCCTGTATATTTATTGGTTGATAGTCTACTTCTTGAATGTCTGCAATCGGAAAAATAGAATCAAGAATATCTCCATTTAACTTATAAAGATTCGGTCCAATGAGATAAATATCGTTCTGGAACTTAAAGATCGAAGCTTCACTATCAAGGCCGCTGGTTGTGGGGTCGAGATCTTGATTTACACTCCCTTGTCTTGTTGAGATATCAATATCAAATAAAGTTTGATATTCTCTACTATCATAACTATAAGCTGCTAAAAAATTTGAGCCAAATTTTGCAAAACCAACAGTATAAGTCCAGTCTATTTTGAATGTCCCAGAAATACTGTCAATAGTCATATTTTCCAAATCTATAAGTTCAAACTTATCAGAAAAATCATTTTGGTAGGAAGTTTCGAAAGGGTTTAGAATATATCTGTTGTCTATAATCTCGAACTTACTTTTCCAATAATAATTGGTAGGGCGGATAAAGTGATCACCTGTATTCAAGTCAAGGATAAATAGATCATCATCTAATAAGGCCGTTAATACACCGTTGGTAATTTTTACCCGCGATGCATATACAAAATCACCATCCAGATCAAAACGAAATGTATTTTTTAAGTCAAAATTTGATCTATTATAATACTGAATAATGCAGCTATTTCTTGAGGAACTAATAAGTACTAAATCATTATTGTCTATGATTGGACAATTCGTAGAACCTATACTTTCTAACTTGACATTCGCTACTGGTTCGCTCTTACGATCTGTCTTATCATAGCTATATAACTCACCGATATTGTTAAAGTAATATATACTGCTGTCAGCTTGGGCAGGATATTGACTAAATGTCATATCGTAACCAACAGAATCAGTTTTATTGGTGATGAAGTTATGGAAATATATCGTTGTGGTTTGAGATTGAGAATCAAATTTTTTATCATAATAAACGTCACCATAAAGATGAAAAGTTGAATTGTCTATCTCATATATCTTTCCTCCAAATTCGTAAATTATACCTCTAAAGTCTGATTGAGCTAAATTTTTGATACTAACAGGAATTCTGTTTTCTGAAGAATTAATTAGGTTAGTAAAACTTGAAAAATAGTATCCATCTGGCAATGGCGCCGAACTGATAACATCATTGACGAAGTCATAATCCACTATATCTCTGGCTGTCGCAAAAACAAGATAGTTGTTCATAAATTCGAAATCACCTCTCTGGTCGTAGAGCCCCTGAAAATTATGAGTATGCAATAACACTTTATTACTTTGATCTATTAGTTGATAGACAGAAAGCTGATTACTTTGATCCACTGTCAGGAAGTAGTTTACGTCATCGTAAGTTCTCAGATAATGATCATTATTTGTCCCCTCAGAAATAAAATTTGTGATTCGCTCCTGACTGAATAACGAACAACATAGACCAATATGAAAAAGGAGAATGACAATTCGACTCATAATTGTTTTACTTTAAAATTAATAACTAAACAGGTGGTATTATAAACTATTATATAGCTGATGGCACAAGTAATTAAAGCACTTAGTATCTACAATAACAATCGTCGAATATGAAAATATTCAGTGCATCTGCAGGTTAAGAACAGATGAACTGTGATTAACCTCTGTTAACTAATTTTGCAATAAAATCTTGAAAAAAATCAAATTTTGAGCTTTCTAACTAACTCATTTGTTCGAATGAATGCTATAGGAATGGCACGATGTCACAATCGTCTCTGTAGGCGATACCTCAAAGTGTATAGACGCATTCTCTAAATCCTTCAAAAATCAACAACATTTGATTTAGATTTACTGAATAGGGCAGATAGGCTGCACGGTAAAACCTTTATTTGTATAAACAAAAGCAAATAATAATGAAAGAAC
>ENA-ORXM01003875-ORXM01003875.1-marine-metagenome-genome-assembly--contig:-NODE-3875-length-14077-cov-27.798000_pt1 | contig 14077 bp, 9 predicted proteins | sample MGYA00237867_ERZ511480 | MGnify/ENA primary metagenome ERZ511480 (study PRJEB26309, sample SAMN06266103) | marine metagenome | isolation source: Algal blade | place: United Kingdom:Sidmouth, United...
CAAGTTATTATCAGTATCTTCTAATGCAATAATATCCCAGTAATAAGTAGATAATTTTAACTCTACACCATTTGGGCCTGTTTTATAGAATTTTATTCTGGAACTTAAAATATCAAAAGACCACAGGCCTGATGAACTTGGAAATAATCCAAGTGTAGTCCATGAGGCTTTACTTAAACTGTTTTCTACAATATAGTTTCCATCATGATTAATAATATACTTAACTGAATATTCTTCAGTAGTTCCATCATCGTGGATATAAGTTTTTGCTCCGATTACTTCCCAAGTTCCAATAATATCTTCGTCTATTGATGTTCCGCCGTTATCACAAGAGAAGATATGAAGGAATAGAATGCATATTAAAATGGGCTTTAGTGAAATTAAATATTTTATCATAATTAACAATATTTAGTAAATTTCCTGAGACAAGTTTCTATAACCAGCTAATTCTCGCTTGACTGCACCCTCGCCATCTGATACTCCCGTGTGGCGACGAAGTATATAAATATACCTATAAATAATAAGGTAATCATCCTATAATAAGCACCAAAAATTATAAAACCTATTGACAGTACCCGACCTACATTAGCGGCAATGATAGTTGCTTTGCGACGAGACATTTTCATACTAAGAAGTGCTCGTAGTATTCTGCCACCATCCATTGGGTAAGCTGGAAAAAGATTAAATACAAATAGAATTGTATTCATCATAGCGATAAGAAAGATAAATCCTACGGGGTCAGTGAGTACTTCTATACTTTCTTTCTCACGTAAGAAAAAATCTTCTGTCTCCATAGCATAAAGCACTCCGAAGAAAATAAGCGCTAAAAACAGATTAACAAATGGCCCTGCGAATGCAACTAACAATTCCTGAACAGGTCGTTGTGGCATACCCTCTAATCTGGCTATGCCGCCTATAGGAGTTATAATAATATCTCTTGTCTTGATATGGAATCGTCTTGCCATAAGGGCATGTCCATACTCATGCATAATTACTAATACAAAAAGTATGACCACGAAAAGCGAAAGTAACATACTCGTCGTGAGGTCCATCTTATGCTTTAAGACTATGCTAGCTATAATCAATATTGTAAATAAAAATGTCCAATGTATCTTAATAGGTATACCGGCTATTGTAGCGACTTTAAGCATGTGTTTGTTTCCTATCATTTAGAAGTTACGCTTGTATCAAATCTTTTATACATAAAAAACATAACGAAAGCTGTAAGTAATAGGATGACACCCATCACTCTATAACCGTAGATAATATTATTAGACATATGAAAGAATGGTATCGTGAATATGCCTAAGAGGATAATTCTCAATATTATATGTGCCTGAAAAAATACGCTTCCTGCTCTACCAAAAAACTGATTAGGTACATTTCTGAATAGATAGGTTATCCTCGATATTCTGCAGCCCGCATTACATATACCGACGAGTAACATCATAGCGAAAAACAATAGCACAGATTGATTAACAGAGAGGTAGAGGTAAGCACCACTTATAATTAATGTAAGTGTGATAACGACTGCTGGCAGAGATATTTTTCTCATAAGAAACCCTATACTCAGCCCAATAAATATTGCACCCATAGAATAGGCCATCTTAGCATTGGCATAGACGTCACCACTTTCTTGGAGATGATTTCTTACGTAGTTAGCACCCATATAGAAGGTATCCATCAGCACCATAGTGAAAACCATAAATGATAATATCCCAAACCACAGTATAGACTTATTGCCATTCAGGTATCTCAAGCCTGTCTTAATTCTCGTAATTACATTTCCTATCTCTGCAGTTCTTTTACGGAGTGGCACATAACTTATAAAGCTGATTATACTAAATGCAACAAAGTAAGTTATCCCGTCGAGTAATATGATATTCTGTATTGCCCACGGCTTAAGATCAAAACCAATGTTAATAGCCATCCCAAAAATATCCATCTGCCCATTAGTAGCACCTTCTAATAAGAGTGTAGCTCCTGCTCCTGCAGTTATGGTTGTAATCTGACCTATCACCTCAAGTAGAGATGTCATCTTAGCATAGTTCTCAGGAGGTGTTATCTCTTGTACAAATGCGTACAGGCAAGGGTAATGCATATTATAATTCAAGAATGTAATGATGAATATGGAAGCCACTAAGATCATAGATAAGCCACCATTCCATATCCCAAATACACCGAATGAAATAATTATTATTCCTATACACGATGTCAATACTTGGAATATTTTCTTGCGGTCATACTTATCCACTACAGTACCACTCCATGGCACCCAGAACATAGATAACACATTAGTGATGATGTATACGATACCGAAATATCTAAGCGAATCCATCTGAGCAAAATACCAAGGTATCGCTATCATCGTCATACCTTGAGCGATACCAGATATTGCATTGGCGATGAATAATAAAATGATAGCCTTTGTATTCAATGGAGTGTATTAAGTCAGGAGGATATATTCGTATCACTATAATGGAGGACTTCCATCAATGTTGCAAAATAGACATATTTATTAGCAAATGATTTATCCATCAATTCTATAAAGATAGATAGGCGTTCTAGCTTCCTGGCTTCGTACATACCCAATGATGGAAAAGTAAGTTGTATCGCATAACTCGTTACCTCTTCTGGATTAGGATTTATAATTCTTCTGACATCGGCAGCGAGGACAACTTTACCATCTATGACCTTAGTGAGGATACTCTGTATCTCTGCAAGCCAAGGTTCGATAATCTCTCGATCTAACTGTAAGGTCAGGTTAAGCACGTAATTATTAAGCATCATTCTCTTATTACTGTACGTTATCTCCTCTTAATATACGGTAGCGCTTTCTCGCTTCTACTGCATAGGTACTATTAGAAAAATCTATAAATAATTTCTCGTATAATTCTTTCGCTTTTTCAAGATCCTCAAGATAGAATTCATATATCTCTGCAGCAGCAAATAATGAATTATCAGCTCTGATCTCTTCTACATAATTTTCATAGACATCAGTGTATAGTTCTAATGCCTTATTGTAATCTCGCAACTTAAGGTGGAGATTAGCTTTCTGATATTTGATATCATCTTCTAAGCCATGCTCAGGATATATCTCCATGATAGAATCTAACTTAGCAAATGATGCATCATACTTATTCTGTACAGTCAATAATTCTGCTTCAGAGAACATCTTCAACGGTACATCAGTCGTATCTAAACCCATATTATCCATAATGAATATAGACATGTCTATGGCATCATTAGATATCAATCTTGATGTTGCTGCCTTAAGTATACTGAACTGTTCTTGTGCCCACTCAAAGTTGCCAGCATAGTAGAATAATTTTGCATTTTTAAATCTGGCTACCTCACCTAAATATTCTTCTTTGAATGCTTTCTCTACTTGAGAGTATAGCAATGTCGACTCCCATATATCTCCTTGCATCAGATAATAATCAGCCAGTGATATCTTACTATTAGCTCTTACGTATCGGCCTACACTCTGTAGCTCAACAAGATCCTTAAGTACTTTTATAGCTCCGTCTAAATCATTCATGTACAATGCTAAGAAGTCCGCATATTCTTTGACTATGTATTCCGTTCTTGCATTGACACCAAATTCTTCTATAAATATCTCATACTCCCTCTGGAGGGAATCCAGATCTGATGATGTGTAACTGAGATTCTTAGTTATCTGCTTTCTCTTACTCTGTAGTATCTGCCTCTTAGAATCGATGTACAGATCACTATTGATACTTTTATTCTGTGTCACATACTCGAATGCCTTAATCGCTGTGTCATAATCTCCTGCCGTATAAGCGATATCTCCTATGTTCTTAACACGAGATCCATCTTCTTCATATTTTCTATCCATAGCACGAGCTTGCCTAAGCGCATTCTTATACTCACTCTTCTCTACATAGACCCACTCAAGTAATTCTGGATAGACAACATTATCTGGCTCCTCTTGTATCTTCTCGTAGAGTTGCCTGCGCAGTTCTTCTTTATTTTCTTGGGTTACCAGATGTCTCTGGAAGTATGTCTTAAATCTATCAAGTCGCTTAATATCCATATTAGAAGCGAGGATATAGTACTTGATCATTTCCTTAGTCTCTCCCTTCTGCTGGTAGATATTAGCCATACTGTTAGCGAACTGTCTATCATTACCCAATAATTGGCCTCCTTTCTTAAATACTTCTATGGCTTGATCATATCTTGCTAATCGATGAAATGAATTTCCAAGTTTGTTAATGATATTGACATCCGGTGGGAGGTTTTCTATAGCAAGATCAAATTGTTCCTTAGCTTCATCATCTCGGAATTGTCTCTCCAGTAGGTTGCCATAAGTTACGTATAATTGCATGTAGTCAGGATGCTTCTTAATTTCACTCTTCACTTCGGATTCCGCTTTCTCATAGTCCTCCATCGCTATAAGTGCTTCTATATACTTCTGAAAATAGTAATCGCTATTTTGATTCTTGTCGAATAGCTTTTTTAGAATAACAGCAGCTTTCTCGTACTCACCGGATTGGAAGTATTGATGTGCTAATCGTGAGTCCTGCCCAGTTAGAATAACTGAACTCATCAATAAAAACAGAAACACTAAAAAATTCTTCATGTGTCTAAAAATTTGTAAAAGTCATAGTGGTAATACCTTTATCGTAATGATTAATCATTTCCTTGGGTATTAATTATATCCACTTATAGACGTTTCATTAACTTATCTTATAATTCATTAACGCCATGTGAGCTCTATTGATTTCATATTAGTAAAAAAACTGATCCTACTTCTAAGACGATGTGTTGTAAAGTCTTCTACAAGATGAGGATATATAATGACTTATACCCATTATAATTAAGATATGTAAATCAATATTATATGTAAAGAACTGGCTATAAAAGGGAAAGGCCACAACAGGTTATGTCGTGGCCGTTCAGATTATTTTAAAAGCTTGGTCTTTATTCAAGACCTGCGTAAATATAGAAACTCTGTTCGTTATTTCATGTATTCTCAGTAATTAATTGAGTGATATTGCCACTAATTAGACTTATTAGTCAGACCTCTATACTTTTCACTGATATCTAGATACTTAGTCTTAAATTCTGATATCTGATTGACAAGATTAGCTTTAAGAATTTCATCACCTTTCCTTAATTCTTCTAACTTACGAGACTGATCTTTAATACTTTCTGTAGTTTTCTTCAATTCTGCATATTCATGGTGTGTATCATAATGCTTCTTCTCCCAGTATTTTATATCGGCTTCTAATTTTGCGATCTTAGCTTTAGAAGCTCTCGTATTTCTTTTTACTTCATTGATCTTTTCTATCTGCTCCAGCTGACTTTCATACTTAAACTTATAATCAGATGAAGATTTTATATATCTATTAAGTTTTGACTTCAATTCTTTTATCTCTTTTTCGACTTTTTGCTTATCAGATTTCCAGTTGAGCATATCTGCCATATCAGTCTTGTACTTAGCTCTCTGCTGACTTAAGTCCTTATCTAACTTCTCGTTAATACGTGTCAGTCTTTGTACTTCGTTATCGAGTAGTTTTTTCTCTTTATCAAATGCAGCATCAGCTTGAGAACTTAATCGCTTGCTTTCTGTAAGATTATCTTCTAACTGAAGTTTTTCTCTCTTCAAGTTATCCAAGCTCACTTTATAATCATCAGCTTTCTTTTTCTGCTGCTCGAACTGCATTCTTTCATTCTTCACCTTTTTCTGAAGATCAGAATTTGATTTTTCTGCTACTTTATATTTTGACTCCCAGTCTACTTTCTTGTTCTTTCGTAATAATTGACTGATCAACCATCCTAATAACATAAAGCCTATCGCTGCTAATATTCCCGCCAAATAAGTTATTGTCCACATAATAGTCCCGTATAAGTTTTAATTGTCAAATGATTATACTTCAATATTAAAACATAATCCACAATTAAGACTGTAATTATGAGAATATGTAACTGCTTAATATTGAGATATGAAGATAAATCAATATTTGTATAGTAAAATCGATACTCTTATCAATTATTTCCCCCATTCGCGTAGAATGATAAAAAGGTATGTAGCATAAGCCTTCTAAGTCGTTGTCAATCAAGATACCGTCTTGTGAAGAGCTGAGCTTAGATTTGCCAGGTTTTTAAAACCTGTTAAATCTTGCTTGATACATTTACACGATAGACTTTCCAAGGAAACATGATCCCTTGAAGGATATAATACTTGTTAAGCGTTGGCTATGTCTACGCTTGAGTGATATCAAATCTTAGATTTGAAAATGCTGCTGTGAAAAGAGTTGATATTACAATCATTCCACAACAAACTTACGACTGTACTTATGTCCTTGATCATTAATAGCAGTTACTACATACATTCCTGGATCATAGGCTGCCACGTCTAATATTATAGTATGCTTTGCATTATCCGACCTATAACTATCCATAAGTTGACCTTGTATATTACGTATTGATAATTGTAATCTTTCATCTAAACTCTGAGTAATAAAAAGCTTATCATTCTTGACAGGGTTAGGATATATTACTATACTATTCTGATCGTCTTCTGTTAAATTTATAGATGATACTAAAGTTGTGTCTAGTATGCCATCTTTGTCTACTTTAAGTATTATCGTTCTTATCCATGGTAAGAGACTTTCGTCCAAAGCATCAAAATGTGCAGAAGAACCAACCGCTATATATCCCCCATCACTGGTTGCTGTAATATCGTGAAAGGCTTCTTGCAATCGAGGCCCTTCTCTATAACTGTATGTATGCATCCACAGACTGTCTCCATCATATGACAACTTAGCGATAGCTGCTCGTGAGATAATCGTATCCTCTGAAGGCGTCTGATAAGATTCTGCACCTGCAATCACGTATCCATCCTTTTGACTTGACTCTACGATGCTATGCCACTTGCCCCATCCACTTACATTATTGATACTGTTACTTATATAGCTTGTCCATAGATAATTTCCCTCACTATCAAACTTTACCACGCCTTGTAAATTTCTTGCATCTCGACTTGATCCTCCAGGTGAATGTTGAGCTCCTGTCACTACAATATTATCTTCACCATCTATAGCCATCCCTTTACCCAATCGGAAATTTGGATTATCGGTATAACTTAATGTACTTCTTATGAGATTAAGGTCAGTGTCTAAAAAGTATAAGTAGGTCGTATCCTTTGTAGCGTTCAGTGGTCGTTCTGAATTTAATGTTGCAACTACAAATTCACCTTTACTATTTTTCCTAATACCAAGAGCACTTTGATCTTTTAGCTCAGAGCCATTTGTGAATATTCTGTTTCTATTTCCTATTTCAAATACAGCTGCGTTCGTTTCAATTCCTTCATCATCCAATACTTCGACTCCTGCAATAAGTGTTAAGGAATCAATAGGGCTAAATTCAAAACTCCAAAAACTTAAATTCTTATTAAATATATTGTTGGTTCTAAACCTTTCAATTGACTTATCTACATTAACTTCATTGGTTAGTGTATTATAAACGACAATATCAGTCGTTGAAAGACCTCTACCTACCATGTAATATTTGTTATCAAAAAGCACTGAGTGATTAGTCTGTGATAAAATAGGGACAGTATCATTTCGTAAAGTAAATATTTCATCTATTTCACCATTCAAATCATATTTAGATACAAATGCTGTCCAACGACCTATTTCTTGATCAAAATATTGTCCGCTTACTAAATATTGTTTATTAATAGTATCCTCAAGAACATGAAATCCTGCATTCGGCTCATCGTCTTCTAAGGCAATCTGTTCTTTAAACCCTTGTTGACTTAAACAATTATAAGTTATCAGTAAGTATAATACAAAGATTGAATTTCTCACGATCTAAATTTATTAAAAGAGCCGATACTAAATCATATCGGCTCTTAAAATTAAAGGTTTAATCTCTTATCACATGTATTTTATTTGAATCTATCAAATTACCCATGGAATCTGACAGCTGATATATGTATACACTTGTTAAGCGTTGGCTGTGCCTACGCTTGAGTGATATCAAATCTTAGATTTGAGAATGCTTCGTCCGCGTTCGGCGTAGAATGACGAAGAGCATTGTAGCATAAGTCTTATACGTCTCGCTGTGTCATCAAGATTCTGTCTTGAAAAGAGCTAAACTCAGATTTGACAGGTTTCTAAAACCTGGTAAATCTTGCTTGACAGTTCAGCTCAAGGGATCATATTCACTTCATAAGCCTGATAAGCGTTGTTATCAAGACTAAGATTTTTTAACAATGCCTTTGTCACAATTTATTCAAACATCCGACTAAAAACTGTACTTCTGCTTTTTTATTATAATTTCTCACAAAGCCAAGTTGACAATCCCCTTTAATAGATGCATCGGCAGATCCTGCGAAACCGTCGTTACAATTGACAGAAACTTTGGCATAAATCAATTTCTCGTCATTAAATTTCACCTCACTCACCTTAAAATCTATTTTCTTAGTCAAAAGAAAATTTCTATAATAGTCAATAGAGTCCTGATTCCACAATTCATTTAATCGGACATCTATAAATTCATCTTTACCCTCATGAATACTTGATTTCTTACATCCTAATAAAGGAATAATAGAAACTAGTACAATTATAAATTTTGTCATAACAGATACTTTAAGTTAAAAATGAATTGCCTTCCCCCAACCAATCGATTTGTTGTCACTTTGTAATTTGTTTGAAAATCTATTGATGGTATACCTGCATTATCTAATATATTAAAAATTACAAAATTAAAGGATAATGGTCCTTTTGGATCATACAGTAACTCAGTACTCAATAATGAAAATCGCGTCCTACTATAATCAGTGACTTTATAAGACATCCTCATTATGAGATTGTTTAAAATTTTAATCTTTGTACCAAGAGACAAATTCCAATTAAAAAATGAAACAGGCTCTGAACTGTTAATAGAATATCCATTATGAAAAATCTGATATTCCAAAAAGTAGTTGATTTTAGACCTCAAACTACTCTTCCATTTTAACTTAAAATTTTTTGATTGATTTCTGTTTAGGATACTGAAGTTTTCTGTATAAGTGAGATAATCTAATAATGAATAAGTGACTTCTATATCCAATTTATGTGATAACCTACGAAAGTATGCGTCAAATTTAAGGCTAAGAGTATAACGGTCATTTGAAGTTGGAAGCAAAACAAAATCTTTTAATATTAAATTATCTTTAAAAATATAATTTGGACCAATGAGTTGGTCTATACTATTGTAATCAACACTAAGTGACAAACTCTGCATCTTCCTTACAAAGTCTCTACTGAGCGATAAACTAACATTCTTATTGTCTGCCATTATAACCTCATCATAATTATAATTATAAAAAGTAGTTTCATTCAATGGCATTGGAAAAGGAGAAAAGAAAATCGAACTTTGATATATTGTCTTTCTACTCGCATTAAAATTAATGCCATTTAAACCATTCTTATAGATACTAAAAATTGAGAAATTGAGATTATTTATTTGATTTCCATCCATAGGCCTATCTGAAAAACTATTGCCTATTATAAATTTCAGCTGTAAGCTTTCAGACATATAAGTATTATTAAAACTTATCTCATTTATACTCCCAAACAATTGATGATTAAATACATCGAAAGCAGTCTGATCGATGCTCGAATTCATGACATTCTGGTAGCTTCGGTTTTCTATTGAAACAGTGCTCACCATATTCCTTATTGGTTTTACAACATATTGCAATATTATAGATTGAATACCATATTTCTTATCATTATACAATCCTAATTCATCATATGAATAGAGAACATCATCAATAAAATAATCAAAGGCTTGATCATCACTTAAGCGTGTATTTTCAGAAAGATTATTTATTCTCTTGCTCCAATTAAATACAAGTCCTTGATTCTCTGACACTCTTGCTGCCATAGATATTAAGAATTGATGATTCACTACTTTATTGTTAAGCGATTTTGAGAATAGATTATTACTCGGATTATTTAATGTCAATAAATCATTGGCTTTGGTTATTGATATATCAAAATCACACAGAAGCTGAACCGATTCACCCAAGAGTCCATCATAGGAAAATAAATTATGCAATGTCTTATCCCTACTGAAGCCATCTCTTTTTATGATATAATTAGGCTGCAGAGTATCTAATGATGTCCAATCTTGTTGTGTTCGATAATCTGAAGTATGATCACTCAAGGTAGTATTAATGCTTAGCTTATGGTGATCACTAATTTTAAATAGGCTATTTTGATTTATATTATAAGTCTTAGAAGGGTTGATATATCCGAAATTATCGAAATAGGTATAGTAGCGAGATCGTCCTAAAGAGTTCTGTACAATTTTATTTTGACTCAATGGCAAACTGATTAATAAGCTTGAGTTTCGGTTCTGATGGTTGTGTATATTTGTATTGGCTAATACTCCGTTGGTAATAAAACCGTTTACTAAAAATTTAAGTTTTTTATTTATTCCTATCAATACTAACTCAGATTGCGTTGATAACTTTTGGTCTAAGCCTATTGCTGCATTGCCAGATATCTTATTTTTATAGAGGCTATCGGTCTCTATGTTTATCGCATAATTATTAGATTTTTCAAAAGTCCTAAGAATAAGGTTCTCAGAGTAATTGCCTATGATTTCTATATTTTTGGCTATGTTCTGAGAGACATATCTTGTGAGTGAACTATAATCTTCTCCTGTTAGATTGTCACCATCCAATAACACTGATTTGACTCTATTATTATTGTAATAAATATCCCCGTTCTTGCGATCCACTTGCATTCCTGGCAAGTTATCAATAAGGTCTTCTAATCTATCATTGATTGAGTCGCGATATGTTTTTGCTTCAAACTTCTTTTCTACTTTAGAGCCAAACAATTCACGCTTAGCGACAACTTCTATATCTGTTAACTTAAATTGTAAGCTTGTATCTACTGACGGAATTAAGAATATACTTAGATTAGATTCCAAAGGCAGATTGTTTTCTGTCAAGTAACCTATTTTTGCAGCTTTAAGTTTAACATTTGATATGGAATCAACTTTCATTTCAAATGAACCATTTATATCCGAAATATAAAATGAAAGTATTTTTTCTGTTTGCGCTTGCGATAAACTTATGATAGCTCCAGATATAGGCTTATCATTATATATGTCTTTTAATACTCCAGATATAATATGCTGAGAAAATCCACTTATATATATTTGACAAAATATGCCTAATAGAAATATTCTTAACATTCTATTTTTCATAGATCAATTCCAGTGGATAATAATCTACGGCTTCAATTTTAAAATCATCTACTGTCTCAGATTCTGCAATTGAAGCATTAATCCAATGTTCTGACATAGTTGCATAAGCATTCCTAAATTCTGACAACTTTACCACTTTGCCTTTTTTGATAGAAAACTTAGTGTTCTCTTTTTTATCTGACTCATATGAACTGATAATCTCTGTCGCTTTGAAACTATACCTTCCAGAATCATCCTTAGCTTCGATAATGAGGCCAGGCAAATTATAAAATTTCCATGGTCCATCAGAAATAGGTATCTCTGGAGCATACCATATTTCATAATTTCTACCTCTGAATAAAGAAGTCGCCATGAAGCATTGATAGCCTTCTATTACCTTAGATTCATCATGTAACTCCCATTCAATTACTGGCAAAGCTTCCTCCGAAATAAAAATATCAGACATTACAATCTCACGCATAGAAATGGTTTTTGCTTTATAATCTTTGAAGATTTGATTACCATACTTGTCTAGTGATAACACATCTTGATCTCCATTCTCGGAGATAATCTCACCCGGATAGCTACCTACATTAGACACATACAACGACCAATGTTCACCTACATATAGAGCAGCTGTGGTTTTCATACTTATCAGTCTAGGGGTTTGTACTATCTCATAGATTACTTTTGTCAGCTTATATGACTGAGCTTCACATAATTGGCTAAAGAAAAATAGGAATAGTAAGATTCGCATAATTAATTTCTTTTATTAGTTGAAATGCTGAGTTGAAGAAGTACATTCTTCAACTCAGCAAAAATTTAACTCTTATACTCTATCAGAAATACCCAAATGTTCAAATCTTCTATTGACCTTCCCTTTTAAATCCATACTAGCACTACCCATTATTCTGAAAAATTTACCCCTTAGCTTACTAACTTCGGTTCTATTATTTTTTGGATATCGTCAACTATCTCACAGATAATTAAGTACATTCTTGCTAACCTCATCACCATATTCATACAGAAAGTAGCAAAATCTATTGCTTTAATATACTCTTTTTCTGACATATGCATTCCGATTGATGCTTCAATATTTGGCTTATTCTGAGTGCACTTGCATTTGAAAAATCCACATTCACAGCTGCATTCACCTGCACCAGTACAATGCATAATGCCGCAATTAGCTCCACAATCGTCATCCAAAGCTGACTTTACATATTCCGGAAACTGAATTTCGTTGGTATCCTGAATAATTCATTTTTAAAGTTTTTGCTCCTTCAGTTACGAAGAAAATAACTCCTACTTCCATCTTTAGATAGCGCATGGTTCAGAATATTCTTGCGCCTGATATTATTTAAATATGAGAAGTCATATATTTGTACCCTCACTTAGCGGTGATAGTGGAGGGTTCCATCTGATGCATCAGTATGTGGACTCTCTATTTTTTTATATCATATTTATATCTGTGCCATATGGCATATGATATCCAATAAAACTTAGGGTTGCTTTATGAAGTGAGGCTTGTTAATAGTTCTTGACTAATGAAACAATTAAGAAAGCTGTGAGGCTTGTTAAAATTGTTCTTGACTAATGAAACAATTAAATAGGCTCTTGGTAAATATACCCCCCCACGTCTACTTATCCAAATATTTTAATTCATATAATTATTGATCATAGGATGATCTGTCTTAGTCGACCTTTCAAGGGACCATATTCCTTATGATGTATAATCAGATTATGTATTAGTAATAATTAAACTTTCGGCGTATAATGACGAAGAGCATTGTAGCACTAGTCTTCTACGTCGCTGTGTCATCAAGATTCTGTCTTGAAAAGAGCTAAACTCAGATTTGCCAAGTTTCTAAAACTTGATAAATCTTGCTTGACACAGATCAACTAATCCTAAAGGCTTTCCGTCGGTACGCCACCAAAAACACATCCGTTGCTGTTGGTGTTCCCGCAGACAGCTATCAGGACACAATCAAATCAACTTAAACTTAATAGGCAGGGTAAACTGGACATTGACGGCTCGACCTCGTTGCTTTCCTGGAGTCCATCTTTCCTTCATGTTATTCATCATTCGTACAACACGTTCGGCTTCTTGACCACATTGCATTCCTACATCTCTTACGATCTTGATATCAGATACCATACCTTCCTTATCAACTACAAATCTTACAATCACCGTACCCTCATTTCTATATTCTTTATCCATCTGAGGATACTTAATATTCTTATAGATAAATGACATCAGATTTTGCTCTGCACAAGTTCTCTTTTCTTCTCTGGTACCTAATATATCTTCGCATCCAGGAAATCGTGGCATCTGCTCTGGTATTAATACTATCTCGTCTTCATCGGGTCTATCTACAATCTGCGGAGCCATGGCTTTAGTCTTTTGTATCATAGAATCTACATCATAATTATCTGTGGATGTATCAGCTATATCTGTAAAGTCTTCTACAACTAATTTTTCCTTAAGAATCTTTACAGGAATTATCTTAGCTGTGGGTGTAGGGATTTTGATTTCTTGCTTTTCCTCAGGTGGTGGCGGTAAAGTTATCTCTTTAGGCTTCTGCCATGTTTGTGGGATAATTACAGGCTCATCAGGAAAAACATTATTCATAACATAGTCGTAAGGCTGATGCTTTATCGAAAGATTAATCATCGCATAAAAAATAGATAATCCTGATATGATACCTATTAGATAATGCGGCATAGAGAAATCTACTGATCGACTGAGGATATGATCCCAATACTTACTCAATAATACATACAATGATATCGCAACAGAAATAGCTAAGGTGATGTATGAGACTTCTGCAATGTTAAGTGAGAATATTAATATGGTCATAGC
>ENA-ORXM01003876-ORXM01003876.1-marine-metagenome-genome-assembly--contig:-NODE-3876-length-14068-cov-3.052891_pt1 | contig 14068 bp, 6 predicted proteins | sample MGYA00237867_ERZ511480 | MGnify/ENA primary metagenome ERZ511480 (study PRJEB26309, sample SAMN06266103) | marine metagenome | isolation source: Algal blade | place: United Kingdom:Sidmouth, United...
TAAATAAATTCTGTTTTTATCGATACGATTGTTTGCAATGATGGTGTCAAGCAATTGTGCGACCGCTTTGGTATCCCACCACTTCTTTTTATGCGGGTTTTGTGGTGCCAAAATCAAGAAAGGAAACTTTTTACCACGAGCGATAAGCTTAGGAGGCCCATTACGCTTGACCGCGACCAAACTATCGCCAGACTCTCCTCCTCCGTGCAGAAAGAGCAGTAAAGGAAATTTTTCTTCTTTATCGCTATCATACCCTTCCGGATAGTATAAATAATAACTGAACTTTTCTTTGGTAACCGTTTCTTGTTCCGCATCAATCAGTCGGGACTCCGGTTGGGCCGCACAGCTTTGAAAAACGAAAATTAAAATTAAGACCCAAGATTTTTGTAGCATAAATAGTAAAATGACTTTTAGAGACTGTTTTGAAGCATAGCGTATTGTTGTTGGAAAAATACGAATAAAATAGAAATAGCCACGAAAATAAAAGGATGCCGTTTCGGGCATCCTTTTTCAAAATAGTCTAGGTATATAGAATATTATCTATAGAGCGTAAAATGCCCTACATAGCGAATTTCGCGATCGTCATTCTGATTAACGACATACCAGTAATCTCCCGATGGCAGTTCCTTACCTTCGTACATACCGTCCCATTTGCTGACCTTGTCTAAACGGGCCACTACTCTACCGTAACGATCATAAATGATTACTTCAATATCTGGGAAAAACTCCCTATTATTAGGTGCCCAAAAATCGTTTTCATTATCACCGTTAGGGGTAAAGAAATTTGGTAAATCTAACATTCCGGTGAACTCAAAAGGTATCACGGCCACTGCCACGCAACCGTTCTGATCAACGACGCGTATCTCAACCGAACCACTTTCATTCGTAGTAAATATGCCTTCGCTACCATAAGATTCACCATCGAAAAAGAATTCATAGCCTCCGAAGCCTCCTTCCGCAGTAGCGGTAATCTCGTTCGGCCCGGTCTTTTCGGCATTCAAGGTCAATGGGTCATATGCTTCCATCGTGAACTCAACCGAATTAGTACAACCGTTCTCATGATAGATATACGCGATATAGTCTCCCGCTGGTAAATCGCCCCATGTACTTTCTGTTGTTGCCAAAGCCGTAACGGCATCAGAAGGATCTACGGGATTCAATGCAAACAATAGGTCGGGTAAAAGGCTAGCATCTTGAACTTGAACGGAAGCCGTGCTATTCGGAAAAATACCCTCACAACCATATTGCACTATCGGTTCGGCGGTCAGGTCGACTCCTATTTCGATAGGTATCAAGACATTGGTTTCACACAGATTGGCATCTTGAACAAAAATAATATAGCTTTCGCCCCCGATGAGATTGTCGAAGAATAGATTATCGTTACGTACAAAAACTTCGCTGCCATCAGAATTCGGACCGACCAATCTTGTCTCAAAGTATTCCACCGAGGTAGTTGCATCCAAGAAAGGTGTACCGCCAATAACCGTTATTTGTGCGGTGCCATCGGCAAAATTAATACAGGTTTCCGGGGTCGTGGTAAAATCCGTTACGACCAACTCGTCGGGTTCGGTTACGATAATCTCGAAAGTTTGCGGACATCCCTCGGCATCTTGCGCCAATACTGTGTAAGTAGGATTGCTAGGTGTATTCGCGGCTAAATCCATAAATGTATATGTCATCGGATTATCCGGATCCGAGAAAAGCTCGCTCAAATTAGGCTCACTGGCAAATTTCACAAGTCCGGGTGTAGCGCTTGTTACGTTCATGGTTATCGAACCATCGGTTTCACCAAAGCAAGTGGTAGGGGTCGAACTTTCTACAATGGTCACCATTTCTGCCGGATCGATAACAAACGGTCCTTCTACAAGTCCACAATTTTGGCGACTTATGACCGATATCCAATAGCTTCCGGGATCTAAATTTTCAAAAGTACCGAAATCCTGCATTGTCCGATTTTCATAAGTTGCCATTGATTCTGCAACGAAAGCATCGGCACCTGGATCGGAACTATAGATTCGAAATTCATATACACCCGTACCACCGTTCGCTATGGCCTCGATTCTTCCATCGATTTCACCGGCGCATGACTCACTGTAAGTTGGGGAAGTGGGATCCAAAAATAACGGATCTGCATCGGTAATAGTAATACCATTGGTCTTACGCGCCTGACACGAACTCGAACCACCTACTTTTCGTACTTCAAAACGGTAAGCTTCCCCAATATTACCAGGTATACCGGTCTTAACGGGCAATCCGTTCGCATCTGTTTCGTCCACGGGTTCCCACGGAATGATACTCGGATCGGTATATAGCGGATGACCCATGGGATAAATTCTTCGATACTCATACGTACCACCTTGTGGATTATTAACACGAACCATCATAGTAGCAATATTGCCACAAGCAGGAACAGAGGTCTGAATCAATGCAGGATTAATCGGTGGCGGCGGTATCACCTGAATTGGAATCGTAAAAGACTCACAATTTAATGTGGATACCACTTCTACGGCATACCAACCCCCAGGAATAACACCGGAGGTTCCCGCGAATTCTGGAGAGCCTTGTTGCCCAGTAGTTGATATGATATTAGCGGGGTCGGTAAGGTCTAAGCTACCTGGATCCATAGGATCTAAATTCGTTGGGTCTATAGTTAACAAACGGTATTGATAACCGCCTCCAGGAACACCACCAATAGCACCAGGCGTATTTGTACCGGGCTCTACGGCTACGATTATGGCATCGTTTCCTTGCGGACATTCGAGCTCATGGGTTATAATTGCCTCAGCCTGAACCGGAGGGACTGCCGTAAGCTCTATCTCCTCAAAATGAATACATTCCTCAATATCGCGAACGGTTACCCTATAGTTACCGCTCGAAAGACCCGTAAATCGATTGTTGTTTCCATTGGCCGCAAAAGTCGCATAAGATGGATTGCTATGTGGCGCGAAGCCACTACCCACAGGATTTTCATATTCCAACATATACTCGTAAGGAGAACTGTCCCATCCACCAACGGTAGTGGCAACGATTTCTCCTAAGTCATTATTACAGCCTACTCGGCCTACTTCATCTAAGTCGGTAATCCGTAGTTGCTCACTTGGTGTTTGTATCGTACTGACATTACTGAAGACATCACACCCAGCAACGGTCTTATTCTGTTCTCGAATAACCACACGTAGGTTACCACCAGCAAGCCCATTTATAGTCGTTGGGTTACCATCGGTAGCTATCGTTATCGTTCCGGTGGAATTACCCGCCACAGGGGTGCCAAAAGCTCCTCCGGCAAACCCGGGATCTGAGGCATCATATACCCAGTAATCGTATACTTCGGAAAAGCCTGTTAGACTCGCAAGATTCGTAATCTCGATATTTAGGATACCATCGGCGGCATTTAAGCAACCGATAGGTTCGTTCTGGCTGATGATGACGGTAGGCAAAACAGGAGCTGCAACTACATAAGCCGCTATAGGATAAGTACATCCACCGACATCTTCCACCTCTAAACGATACTCTCCTGCAACCATCGGCAAATCGAAAATTATATTAGTTCCGCTTGGTTGTGCATTATCCCCCACAGGAGATACGGAAGAGCCTTGACCGCGAACGATAAAGTTCGTAGTACCCGTAACCTCAACACGAATGCGTTCTGGATTCTCACAGTCCATGGCGCGTTCCTGAAAAATTGTCGCCGTGACATCGTTGGGGGCCAATACTGTAACATCATCGTTAAACTCGCAACCGTTGGCATCAATAGCATAAATCGTAATAACTTGATCGACACCTGTGTCCACAATTTCGAAATCGGGACTTGCTTGATAACTATCCGCCAAGTTGATTTTATAGCCATACGGTGCGCCATTGCCTATGTTTGCACCGACTATAGCGGCACTAACAATAGTGGTACTATATTGGTTCGAAGCCGGGTTACAGACCAAGGTACCAGCAGTAACATCGATTTCGAATGGTGGAGGCTCATTGATAATAACTTCCTCCCTATCAAAGCAATTTCTATCGGTCACTACTTCGACTACATAAGTGCCAGGAGACAAATTATCAAAAGCACCAGAAATTCCTGTATCGATACGGGTTGTAAAATCATAGTTCGCATGCATCGAAGCAAGGTCGCTGCTGTATAGATTATATTCTTTTATACCGTCTATATCGGTACCGCCCACAAGGGAAACAGCTATACTACCATCATTAAGACCGTTACAGCTTACATCGCTTTCTCCCGTATCATCGATATCTGGTTGCGTAGGTGCCGTTCTCACGATATCGTCAACCAAGAAAGTACAATTATTAGTACCATCATCTACTTGGTTATCGGTAACCTCTACTTGATAATCTCCCGGAGGTATGTTTGGAAATATTCCATCATTGTCCGGATCGGTAATGTTTACTGCATTCGTGAAAATATCCGTTCCCGTAAGTACATACGTGAAATCGCCACTACCTCCATCAGCAGTTATTGTAATTATACCGTCGGGATTCTCGCAATTAGGTTCCGTACTAAAATTGCCAGAGGCAGAAAGTACTTGGTATACTTCCGCTACGTCATCTACATCACAACCATTGGCATCAATAACATTTACAGGATATGAACCTATGTTATTTACCGTAAATACAGCTTGGGTAGGAGTACCCGCAGTGTAAACGGGCGTTTGGCTGATACCGTTCAGGGTAAAAGTAGGAGTATCAATATCGCCAAGTACTTCTACAGTAATCGTAAAACCACCCGGTGGTGTAGTTGTGTTACACTGATTATTTACACTGATGGTCGGTGCCGGTAAATCAGGATTTAGCTGTACGACTGCTGCGGAAATTCGATACGCACAATCATTGGCATCTTTTACCCAAATGTCGTAATCGGTACCCGGTGCTAAGGAACCTGGTAAAGAGACCGTTGATGCATCCGTAAAATCATCGTCAGGAGTACCCGGTGTCGATGTACCATCATCATCAACAGGAGTACCTGCAGGTACGTATGCATAAAGATAAGGACTACCTACGGCATAAGGCGTTCCGCCGCTGCCACGTACCGTTAACTGGCCCAGCGCATTACAATTGGCATTTTGGTTGTCGATAATGTCTACTCTTGGTGCACTTAGAATAGCTTCTCCTTCATCTCCGTCACTACAACTTGGTACTGCCGAATCGACGACAGAAACCCCGTAGCGCCCTGAAGGTACGGTTAAGGCCGTGGCCAAAGTAGTTAAGGGAGAACCGGTAACGTTATATACGATAGTGCCGGTATCTAAGTTTGTAATTACTATGTCGAAAGGTGCCGTACCTGTTGTAATATCATAATTTACACCAACATCGCCATTTCTACAAGTGGCATTGTCAACAATTAAATCAACGTTGATATTCGGCCCATCTGGTAATGTAATCACCTCTTCATAAGTACACCCTGTTGATATATCACGTACTTCTACCGTATAAGAGACTCCGAAAAGTAAATTATTGAAACAGTGTGAAACCGGTGGTCCTGGAGGGCCATTTGGCGTTTCCCATAACGAAACTGGATCTGTAACTAATCGTATTTCATAATTACCCGAACCGTTAACAATGTCGACACATACCGTTGTTCCACCGGGCGTACAATTAACTGGTGGTGGTGGGTAATTGGGGATGATATCCAAATCTACAGTACTAATCGTCAGTGGTTCGATATCCCTACATCCTCTAGAATCTAAAACAATAACTTGATAATTTCCGGGGATAAGGCTTGCATCGGTAATGTTCAACGGCAAGTCACCGGGAGCGACATTGTTCTGGGTTACAAACGGATTTCCAAAATTATCCTCAATAATAATGGTATAATTCGGAACACCGGGAGATATCATCGGATCAATGGTTACCCCACCGGAAAGATCACCTGAAGAACAAGTGGCATCTATAGGCGTAATACTGGCATCAGGCGCTGGCGTCGGATCGTCTACAACAGTTACCGCCACTAAGGCTGTAACACAATTTCTATCGTCTTTTACCACATACTCATAGTTTCCAGCGGCTAATCCCGAATACACGGTCTGTGTAGAGAATGAATAAGTCGTTCCGGGGGTTAAATCAGGAACGATATTAGGATCCAGAGGATTGTCTCGCAACTCCCCAGCCGGCGCGAACACTACCTCAAACGGGGGTACCCCAGAGGAAACCGTAGGTATAATTTCTACAAATCCACTATTTGGATCTGCACAACTGGGCCCTACGATACGGTGTGTTGCCGCAATATTGGTCGGTTCTACAAAGGTTAGAATTTCCGAGGTGTTAGAGCAGCCGTTAGAATCGGAAACCGTTACGCGATAATCCCCATGATTACCCAAAGGAACTGTATAATTAAAGTTTCCTGAAGGTAATTGAACTCCATTATGACCCGCAACGGGTGCAAACGGGGTAGGTGATACATCACGATATTCAATAGTATATGACGTAGCTGCAAGATTAGAAATATCTCCACCGGTTATATCAATTTCCATTTCTCCATCGCCTCCACAAGGAATTTCACTAACAATAGCAAGATTCGCCTGAACTTGGGGAGGTATTGTTATCGGTGCGGTTTGGGCAATACATCCATTACCATCAACGACGTCTATGGTATAAGTACCCGGCACTAAATTCGTAAATGTGAACGTACCTGCCGTTCCCGGGGTCTGCAACGGACCGCCATTAATGCGATATTCGTGCGTTGCCAAAGCAGCGGCAACCTCGGTAGGCGGGGTAGCTGTACCCATTGTAGAGGAGACGGTTATTTCGGCATCGTTGGCCGCAGAATAACAATAATCTGCACTGTCAAAAGTAATGCTCGGGGGTACTACAGTTGTCAAGTCAAACGTATTCGAAGCACGGCATCCTTCCGAATCGATAACCGTTAAAGTGTACGTACCAGGTTCCGTCAGTCCACCGAATGTTCTTCCTGTCTTTGGCCCTTGCGTTCTTCCGTCGCTAGGTGGCCATTCCAATTCATAACGGTAGCCCGGAAAACCACCTACAGCGTTGGCCTGAACCCTTCCGATATTGTTATTTTGACAGCTCATATCGGTGACATTTGGTGTAACGCTCAAAACAGTCGCCGCCTCGATTACATCAAAAGAAGCCGTTGAGGTACAATTGGTATCGTTATCGGTTACCGTAATCTCGTAAGTACCCTGACCTAGTCCCGTAATCGGTATTTCTAAGTCACTACTGGTTCCACTTGCAGGTAAGGCAGGTGTCGTGGAGGGGCTTGTCGGCCCTGTAATCGTATAATCATAATCCGTGGCAAAACCATCTATAAGAAATGCCCCATTGCCATCGGTAGCTCCCGGGCATACTCTTCTGTCACCACCTGACCTTACACGAGCCCTTATCGAACTTACACCTCCGGTTGTAAAACTTGCGGGGTAAACACAACCATCAGTATCGGTAATCTCGAACTGATACGAGGTATCTAATTGTAAACCATTAAAAACATTGCTGGCCTGTGCAGGTGGTAAAGGCGTTACAGGGTTTGATGCAACCACCTCATATTGACTTACCGGAAAACCTCCTGGCAACACATCGATGGTTACCCTGCTTGTTCCAGTAGCACAATCTAAATTATCTTGTGTGAAATTTATAGATGTCGGAGGAACAGGTTCAGCTATCGTAATCGGGCCTAAAGCCTGATAACAACCAGCATCGTCCCTGACATAGGGAATATAGGTTGAACCGGGGGTCAATCCGTTAAAATTCGTGCCTGACTGGTAAGTGATATTATCGATACTATATTCATAACCCGACCCCGAACCACCACTGGCCGGTGTAAAATCAATAATTCCTTCACCGTTTGCGCAGGTATAGTCCTGGGTCAAAGAAGCAGAACCCGAAAGCCCACCTGCAGAAGTAACCGTAACAGGAGGCAAAGACAAAATACACGTAAATGCACCCTGAGAATATCTAACTTCCACAATATTATAGGTTCCGTCGGCGACCGGAATGACCGGAGAAGTCGTAAACGGATCACCCGCATTGTTGGTGGCCCTAAACTCTAAATTAAAGCCCATGGGGTCATTGACCGTAAATTCCACTTTTCCACCGCCATTTGTACAGGTCCCGATTATATCGGCCGCAGTAACATCCGGCGGGTCTAGTTCTGCCACGTATTCGGACTTTTCTACAGTACAGCCTTGGTCATCGGTAATGAAAAATGTATATGTTCCCTCGCTTGTTACCGTATAGGAGCTGGTACCCGAAAAGAAACCTGGGCCCGAATCACCACCATCACTAACCGTATAGCTATAATTTCCCGACCCACCCGAGGGCGTCACATCGATATCGACACTTCCAATATTCGGGTTAGTACACCCAAAACTCATTCCATTGGTATCGGTTACCACTGTTATTGGGCTCAAACCTACACCTACAGTAATCGGGTCGCCATTAGTATCGGTATATTGTATCGGTGCGGGAATGCCATTCGGTATATCCTCCTTGCAATCATTGGTCTCGACTTTGACCGCATAGGTACCTTCACTGACCGTATTAAAACTATGGGTATTACTAGAAATCGTAGAAGTAAACTCTATTTCTGCACCACTATCATCAAGCAAGGTATAAACATATGGGCCAGGAACTTCTGGGTTCACGGTTACATCAATACTACCGGTCTCTCCACTACAAACGGGATTTGTAAAGGTAACACCGATTTCAATGTCAACCTGCTCTATTTCGATAACCTCATATAAGTATTCACATACCTGACCCGAAATATTCAATCGAGCCTGTACTTGATAAGAACCAGGGCCTAGATCAGAAAAAATCGAAGAAGATTGATAGGTACTATAAGGGTTGGCACCTTCGCGAATACGAAATTGATAACTGTTCGGAAGACCTGTTATCTCTATACGTCCTGGATTGTTACAGACAAAATCTTTTTTGGTATAGGTCTGGGTAATAGTACTTTTTATAACTTCAAAATAATAGGGTACCCCATCGACTAAAACTCGATATTCCGCACCAGTTGAACTAGGAATATCGGTAGCTACAAGATTAAAAGATGGATCAGGCGATACTTGCGTATAATTTGAACCAACAGTATTTGGACATGCCTGATTTGTATTTGGTGGTACGCCCGTAAGTCTTTCCCAGGAAACCATACCATAAGGGCCACCTGATAGGGTTATATTTCTATCATCTGAATCGCCGCAAAGAATAAAACGTGCTATCGTAGCACCATCGTTCGTACAATTTACCTGATCATCGGCACCCTGTATAATCGTCATAAACATCGGGGCAGCGGCAAAAGCGTTTGACTGACTATGCTTAAGTGTACTTTCGGTAAGTTTAGGGTTCGCTTCGGTAGTTTCTACTTCATCAATCGAAACGGCTTCTTTTATGGCCGTTGCCACTTCTGAAAATAGGGTCACTACTTTTGGGTTCGCTATGGCTGTGGTACCGACTATTGAAAAGGTCAGAAACAATAAGGCATACAGAATTTGCCGTGGTTTTCTTGGGAGCATAGGTTAAGTCGTATTTGGTCAAGAATATATGCGATTTGGGAGCTGTATATTCTGTGTGTAATTATTTAAACTTATAAATTCTCTTTATATTTAACCCCTACGGGCATACTTTAATATTATACTTTAACGTGAAACCATGAAAAATAGTGTACTTCTTATTTGTCTAATCGCTGCGTCGTTCAATCTATCATGCGCTCAAGACACTATAAATCAGGTAGATAAACCTGAAAAAACACCATTTACTGCAGAATTATTGATCGATGAAATGTCCGTTCCCTGGGGTATGGCGTTTTTACCGGACGGCAGCATGCTGGTGACCGAAAAATCAGGTGATTTTATCCATTTTAAAGATGGGCAAAAAACCAAAATTTCGAATGTGCCCGAAGTCTACACACGAGGACAGGGTGGATTATTGGATGTTGAGGCGCACCCGAACTACCAAAATAACGGCTGGGTCTATATTTCGTATGCCTCCGAAGAGGGCGAAGGTAAAGGCGGACATACTGCCTTAATGCGTGCAAAATTGAAAGATAACGCATTGGTAGATAATGAATTACTCTATAAAGCCGGACCAAATACGACAAAGGGACAGCATTTTGGATCTCGTATCGTATTTGACAACGATGGCTACTTATTTTTATCGATCGGTGAAAGAGGTGCGCGTGATGAAAATCCACAAGATATCACCCGGGACGGTGGAAAAATATACCGATTTTTTGATGATGGAAAAATTCCCGACGACAACCCCTTCGTTGGTACCGATGGGGCGAAAACGGCTATTTACAGTTATGGCCATAGAAACCCGCAAGGTTTGGCCAAACACCCACAAACAGGGGAGATTTGGGACAATGAACATGGCCCTAAAGGTGGAGATGAAATCAATATTGTGAAAGCCGGTGCGAATTTTGGCTGGCCGGTTATTACATACGGTGTCAATTACAGCGGTACAATAATAACGGATGAAACCGAAAAGGAAGGTATGGAACAACCAATACATTATTGGTTACCCAGTATAGCGCCTAGCGGCATGGCTTTTGTAACCTCAGAAAACTATGGCGACTGGAAAGGCAACGTTTTGGTCGGTTCTTTAAAATTCCAATATTTGGAACTCCTTTCGATGGATGGAAACAAGGTGATAAAACGTGAAAAATTCATGGAGGACATTGGCCGCGTGCGTGATGTAAAAGAAGGTCCTGATGGCATGATTTATGTCGCCGTTGAAGGTAAAGGAATATATAAGTTAGTTCCGACTCCCTAATCCCCAAATGGGGAACTGTTCTTATTTCAGGTTTCAATATTAATCAAATGGTATGGCTCCTCCCCTCAGATGAGTGGAGATGGCGGCCCTTGGCAAACGGAGGGGTTGAACGCGCAAGCCATGGGATTTTGTCGTAATTTGGGAAATTGGACAACCTTTCCCGATTTAATCTCCCCGTCCGCCGTAGAAGGACACCCCCTTTAAAAAAAGGGGAGATTAAAAAACTAGATTCCCGCCTTTACGGGAATGAAAAGAAACTATTTTATTCATGAAAACATTCCTCCTAATCTATCTCACAGCTATTATAGCGCTAGCCGTTTTTCTTTTCCAAGACCCAGAACTTGAAGAAAGTATGCAACGTGGCAGCGAGATATATGCCGATTTCTGCGTGACTTGTCATCTGACGGAGGGCGAAGGCGTTGCGAACACATTTCCGCCTTTGGCAAAAGCCGATTATTTAATGGAAAATCGTGATGCCAGTATACGCGGTGTCAAATATGGTCAGCAAATCGAAATTGTGGTCAACGGTGTTACTTACAACACTGCCATGCCCGACCCAGGGCTAGAAGATGATGAGATTGCCGATGTAATGAACTACGTGATGAATTCATGGGGAAATTCTTCTGAAGAAATGGTGACCTTGGAAGAGGTTGAAGGAATACAAAAAAACTAGCTACCAAAGATTTACTGGATCCTTTCATTGCGAACTCAATTGCCATAGGCAAAACTGAATGTTGCCGTCTGTTGACACGCCTAACAAATTTAACAGATTGCCACGCTCCGCTGGCAATGACCATTTCAATTAAATCCCCGCATCCAAAGCGGCCTTTACAGATCCATACTTTTTCAAAAGTTTTTCGGCCTCGGCATATTCAATTCCCAATCCTTCGCAAACATAGCGCACTCCCCTATCGACGAGTTTATCATTGCTCAATTGCATATTCACCATCTTATTGCCTTTGACCCTTCCTATTTTTATCATCAAGGCCGTTGAAATCATGTTCAATGCCAATTTCTGCGAAGTACCGCTTTTCATACGGGTGCTTCCCGTAACAAATTCAGGTCCCACGTTCATTGCAATGGGTATATCGGCTGACATGGCCAAAGGGGAACCCGGATTATTGGTTATGCCCGCCGTAAGCAAACCATGCTTCTTAGCTTCATCTATTCCTCCCAAAACATAAGGGGTAGTACCTGAAGCGGCTATGCCGACAACCACATCAAGATTGGTTATTTCGTGAACCATTAAATCTTTCCATGCCTGTCGGGTATCATCTTCGGCATGTTCCACCGATTTTCGAATTGCTGTATCTCCTCCGGCAATAAGTCCGATAACACGGGTATGTGGCATACCATATGTTGGCGGAATTTCAGAGGCATCCAGAATACCAAGTCTTCCACTGGTACCGGCACCGATATAAAACAAACGGCCTCCTTTTTCAAATCTTTCTGCCAAAGCATCGACCAGTTTCGTAATTTGAGGAATAGCCAAAGAAACTGCATCGGCTACCTTCTTATCTTCTTCATTCATCTTTTGAAGAATTGATGCAGTATCCAATTGTTCTAAATGATCATGATTGGACGGAGTCTCGGTAATTTTAGTGTAGTTCATAGCCGTTTCTGGTTTCTGGTTTCTGGTTTCTGGTTTCTGGTTTCTGGTTTCTGGTTTCTGGTTTCTGGTTTCTGGTTTCTGGTTTCAAAATTATCTTTTCTAAACTCCTAAACTAAAAAACTCCTAAACTTTTTTTGCCCAATCCCCCAAATCCTGAATCGGGGAAACTTGAACTTAAATTTACAACAACCGAATATCGTGGTTCCGAAAAGGATTTAAAAGCTCGTCTTCTGGAGCCAACTCCGTAATCATAGTATTAATAGCGTTAATATCACAGGTTTTGTACCGATGTTGCGAATTCAATTTTTCGGAAATGGACAAAAGCACCGTTTTTTTCGAGCATTTTATAACTGCTTTTTTGACCTGCACAATATCCCAATCGAACTCCGTAAGGCCATAGTATGAGTCAACGTAGCCCGTACCGATAAAACTATAATCTACCTTGATTTCAGAAAGATTGTGTATGGCATTGGCACCAATGGTAGTCTGTGATTCGTTTGAAACCTGACCTCCCACAATTATTACAGTTACTTTTGGTTTAGTCAACAATTCCATAGCCACTGGCAGACTATGTGTAAAGCATGTCAGTTCGATATTTGATGGAATCAGTCTGGCAAGTTCAGAACACGTGGTGCCCCCATCGACAAAAATTACTCCACCCTCTTTTAGTAATACCAAAGCCTTTTCAGCGATTCTACTTTTTTGTTCTAATTTATAAATGTTATTATTCCGGGTGCTGTTCGTTGTAAAACCCAAAGAAATTGCTCCCCCATGTACCTTGCGTAATTTGTTCTCGGTATCCAGTTCTTTAACATCGCGTCTAATGGTATCTATCGACACATCTAAAGTTTCGGCGATATCGGTCAATAGTATTCTATTGTGGAGTTCTACTTCACTTAGAATTGTTTGCTGCCTTTCTTCTTTCAACATGCTTTTTTATTGAATACAATTGTTACAATATCCAAAGATATAAAATTATAATCGAATGCGGTTTTTTACAGTTTTCAAATTAATAATATATTAAAAAAGCAAAAAAAAGCAAAAAACAGCAAAATAGGAAGCAAAAAACAGCATTATATTATTTTATTGCATACATTTGCAAGATTCAAATTCGTAAAAATGATAGCACCTTTGACCATGAAATTAAAAGAAACAGGAACCGATATCAGCTTTAAACCAGTCGGCCAATTTGAAGAGACGCGTTTTGAGAAAATTCATAACGTGATTTTTTCCGATTCCAACCAGGCATCCATTAAGGTTGCTCAAGAAATTGCGGCCCTAATTCGTAAAAAGCAAGCTTCGAACAAAACATGTGTTCTGGGCCTCGCCACGGGATCTTCGCCTATCAGGGTCTACGAAGAACTCGTACGAATGCACATTGAAGAAGACTTGAGTTTTTCGAATGTAGTCACTTTCAATCTCGATGAGTATTTGCCCATGGAGAAAGATAACCGCCAAAGTTATTGGTACTTCATGCACGAACATCTATTCAACCACATTGATATCCCGTCGGAAAATATTCATGTTCCCGATGGCACCATAGCTGGTGAAAACGTTATCGAATACTGTTTGGCTTACGAAAAGACAATCAAAAACTTTGGCGGACTCGATTTTCAGCTACTGGGCATAGGTCGAACAGGTCATATCGGATTTAATGAACCGGGATCACACTATAATTCAGGCACTCGTGTCATCACCCTAGACCATATCACACGCGTC
>ENA-ORXM01003879-ORXM01003879.1-marine-metagenome-genome-assembly--contig:-NODE-3879-length-14062-cov-3.690955_pt1 | contig 14062 bp, 11 predicted proteins | sample MGYA00237867_ERZ511480 | MGnify/ENA primary metagenome ERZ511480 (study PRJEB26309, sample SAMN06266103) | marine metagenome | isolation source: Algal blade | place: United Kingdom:Sidmouth, United...
GCTGCTCGACGAAGGTGTTGCCGCCCATGAGGTTGTAGACACCGATGATGGCCGAGGCACCGATGCCGATCCAGACGATCATGCCGCAGGTGGATAGTGTCTGGATGGCGGCGTCGAGCAGCATGCGCAGGGTCAGCTCTCCGCGCAGGAGCGTCGCCAGCACCACGCCCACGACGCCGAGGCCCGCCGCTTCGGTCACCGAGGCGATGCCGCCGTAGATCGAGCCGAGCACGATGATGATGACGCCGATCGGCAGGGACAGCCCGACGAGTAGGCGCGGGAGGCTCATCGAGACGCGATCCTCCTCGGTCGGCAGCGGCGCGAGGTGCGGCTGCAGCCTCGCGCGGATCAGCACGTAGGCGACGTAGAAGGCCGCGAGCATGAACCCAGGCGTGAAGGAGGCGGCGAAGAGATCGGAGATCGAGACGTTGGCGATCAACCCGTAGATGATGAGCACGATCGAGGGCGGGATCATCGTGCCGAGCGCACCGCCCGCGCAGCACACGCCGATGGCGAGCGACTTGTCGTAGCCGAGCCTGAGCATCTGCGGCAGCGCGAGCAGCCCGAGCAGCACGACCTCGCCGCCGATGATCCCGCTCATCGCGGCCATCATCACCGCGACGAAGAGCGTCTGCACACCGAGCGCGCCGCGCATGCGGCTGCCGATCAGCTTCATCGCGTCGAACAGATCGCGTGCTATTCCCGAGCGATCGAGCACCGAGGCCATCAGCACGAACATCGGCACGGCGACGAACACGTAGGAGGTGACGAAGGAGTAGATACGGCTCGTGATCAGCGGCACGGACATCGGCCCGAACCAGCCGAGCGCGAAGAACAGCGCGACCAGGAGCGTGACGAAGGCGAGCGGCATACCCGTCACGAGCAGCCCGATCAGCATCGCGAGCATCAGGGCCGAGGCCCGCTCGATGCCGAGCCCCTTGAGGGACCCGAAGAACTCGAGCTCCATCTCAGCCGTCCTCGCGCCTCGCGCGGCGCGCCGCGCGCAGCGTGTTGACGATGTGGATGACGAACTGCACCGCCATCGCGACGACGACGACGAACAGCAGTCCCTTGATGAGCGCCGGGTAGGGCGCGTCGAACGCGGAGCCCGAGGTCTCGAGCTTGATCTCGCCGCTACCCGCGGCGAACCATGAACGCTCGACCGTCGCCCAGGCGGCGTAGGCGAAGAAGAGGACGGAAATCAGCCCGATGGTCGAGATCACGACGTCGAACCAGCGCCGTACCGCCTCCGATACCGCCTCGTAGATCAGCACGACGCGGATGTGCTTGTCGTGCGCGAGCGCGTAGAGACCGCCGAACAGGAAACCGACCGCGCAGAGGAAGGTGGTCGTCTCGTGTGCCCAGCGCGTGGGCGCGTGGAACACGTAGCGCGAGACGATCTCGTAGAGGACGATCGCCGTCGAGATCAGGAAGAAGGTGGCGACGACCCGTCCCAGGGCGTCGACGACGCGGCCGAAACGACCGGAGATGGCCGGCGGCTTGGGCATCTCGCGGCGCATCGCGAGCGCCTCCCTGTCCGCCGCGGCATCCTCGGAGGTCGCGTCCAACTCGGTCTCGCCCATTCTTCAGCCCTCCCGCGCCTGAAGAGCGGTCGGCGGTTTCGTCGAGCCGCCGACCGCACCGATGTCGATGTCTCTACTCGGTGGCGATCAGACCTTCGGACTCGAGGTAGGCGGTCAGCGTGTCGTAGACCTTCTGGGCGTTCTCCGACTGGGCGGCCACTTCTTCCCACTGTTCGGCCGCGATCGCGCGGAAGCGGGCACGGTCCTCCTCCGGCCAATCGGTGATCGTCACCTCGCCACCGGCCCGAGCCTCCTCGACGGCCGCGAGGTCCTTCTCCTTCAGCGCCGCGACCTGCTCGCGCGAGAATTCCCTCACCGACTCGGTGATGATGTTCTGCGTTTCCTCGTCGAGCGAATCCCACTTCGCCTTGTTCATCGAGATCTCTAGCAACGGCATGGAGTGGAAACCGGGGTAGACCGGGTTGCTGGCGATATCGTGCAGGCCCTGCGCGTGATTGGTCGAGAACACCGAGAAGTCGGCCGCCTCGACCACGCCCTTGTCGAGCGAGGTGAAGACCTCGGAGGAAGGCAGCGCGACGGGCGAGGCACCGGCGGCCTCGAAGACCTTCTGCACTAGCCCTTCGGGCGCGCGCATCTTCAGCCCCTTCAGGTCATCCACACCGTTCAGCGGCTTCTTGGAGACGAATGCCTCGAGCCCGGGTGTCGAGGGCCCGATGAAGTGCAGACCGTACGGCTCGTAGAGCTCGCGCATCAGCTCCGCTCCGCCCCCGTTCTCGAAGAAGCCGAACATCTCCTCGGGATCGCCGTAGGCGCCGACCGGATTGCCGATGAGAGAGAAGGCGGCATCCTTGCCCGCGAAGTAGGACGAGTCGGTCAGGTGACCGTCGAGAATGCCCGCCCCGACCGCGTCGAGCGTCTCGTTGTACTCGACCACCGAGCCCACCGGCAGCAGCTCGATCGAGACCTTGCCGCCGGTCCTCTCGGCAAGCGAGTCGGCCCATTCCTTCTGCAGCACGAAGTTGGGGTTGCCTGCCTGGTCGGACGACTGGAACTTGAGCTGCATCTCCTGCGCGTGAGCGGACAGCGAAAGCAGCGTGGCGGCGGCGACGCCGAACGACGCCATGATGTGCTTGATCGATGACACTTCCTCGATTCCTCCTCGTTGAGCTCCGTTGATCGAGCTCTATTGAATGGCTGGTGAATGTCGGGTGAATGGCTGGGGGGATGGGGAAGCCTCCGAGACGGTGATCGACGGGCGAGTTTCAGGCGGACGATCGGACGGTCGAGATCGCTCGCCCGATCGACCGGTACGCACACGTATGCCCCGCGACCGTCTCGGAATGCTTTCACCGGCATCGTGACCGGATGGACCAGATACCCTGCCGGAATTGTCAGATTGACAGAACGGCGAGACACGCTTGACGGAAAGGCGAGACACGGCGTTCCCGGTCGGACGCGTCGCGCGAACCCCGGGCCGGGGCGCGGCGAGTCGTCCGTGTTCGTCCCGCCGACATCGGTGCGGCTCGGCACGGCCGAACGCGACGATGAATCGTGCCTAGTGGTTGACACACTGGTTCCATTCAAGACAAGATCGAGTCGTCCGCTGGTTCGTCCGGCAGACAAGTACCGCTAGCTGTCGCCCCCGGAGAGCCTTTGTCCTCCCCCGATTTCGTGCTCGAACACGCCCCACAGCTGCGCGAGTCGGTCCGCCGTGACAGCGTCAGCGCCATCGTGGCGGACAAGCTCGCCGGCATGATCGCCGCCGGCACGCTCCAGGTCGGCGACGTGCTGCCGAGCGAGCGCGAGCTCGCGGCGGCGCTGGCGGTGAGCCGTCAGTCGGTGCGCGGCGGCATCGCCAGGCTCGTCGCGCTCGGCGTGCTGGCCGTCTCCCAGGGGGCGCGTACCCGTGTCGTGTCGACCGACTCGCTACCGGAGCCCGGGCGGGCGGGACGGGCGCAGGAGGTCAACCGCTACGACCTCGAGGACATCCATCGCGCACGACTCTCGGTCGAGCGCGCGCTCGTCGGTGACGCCGCCGAGAACGTCGACGAGACGACGATGAACGCTCTTCACGCATCACTCGAGGCCCAGGCCGAGGCGCTCGAAGACCCGGTGCGCTTCATCATCCTCGATCGCGAGTTCCACCGCACCGTCTACCGCGCCGGTGGCAACCCCGTGCTCGCCGATTTCGTCACCGATCTCTATGCCTACATGATGGCTCATCGTCGGCGCGCGATCGCCGAACCGGGGGCTATCGCGCGAAGCCACGAGGATCACCGGGCGATCGTCATCGCGCTCGCGCGCGCCGACCGCGCCGCCGCCATGCGGGCGATGCACCGGCACATCGAACGCATTCACTCGACCACGCGCGCGCTGCTGGAGCGGGACGGGGCGCGTATGCGGGCTTGAAGCGCTCGCGCGGCGCGGTCGAGCCGAACCGGTGCGGATCTTCCGGACCGTCACGATCCATCCGAACGAGGGAGAACGAGGATGCACAAGACGAGAATGCACAAGAGAAGCTTCATCAAGGGCGTCGCGGCGATCGCCGTGGCCGTCTCGACCGGCTTCGGCGGCGCCGTCGCCACCGCGCAGGACGACGGCGAGATCGTGTACCTGACCCCCGGGCTCGACCTGCCCTTCTGGCGCTACCTGTCCAAGGGCGTCGAGTCGGCCGCGACCGAGGCCGGCTACGGCTACCAGGCGCTCGACTCGAGGAACAACGCGCAGACGCAGCTGCAGAACGCCCAGGACGCGATCGCGCGGGGCGTCTCCGGCATCGTCATCTCGCCGACCGACTCCTCGACCGCGCCGAGCGTGATCCAGCAGGCCGAACGCGCCGGCATTCCGGTCGTCATCGCCGACATCGGCACCGACTCGGGGGACTACGTCTCCTACATCGGCTCGGACAACTACGAGGGCGCGAAGGGCGTCGGCGAGGCGCTCGCCGCGGCGCTCGAGGAGAAGGAGTGGGCGGGTGAGCCGGTCGGACTCGTGACCATCTCTCAGGCGCGTCAGAACGGCCAAGCGCGCACCAAGGGTTTCATGGACGGACTCGGCGAGTCCGGCTGGACGGGCGAGCAGGCGGACCTTCAACAGATGCAGGCCTACACCGCCGACGAGACCTTCAAGTTCACCCAGGACATGCTCACCGCCAACCCCGGCATGCGCGGCATGTTCGTCCAGACCGATTCCCCGGCGATCGGCGCGATGCGGGCGATCAAGGCCGCGCGCAAGGGCGGCGAAGTGCTGCTCGCCGCCTTCGACGGGATCCCCGAGTTCATCCCGCTGCTCGAGTCCGGCGAGCTCGTCGCCTCGGGCATGCAGCAGCCCTACCTCATGGGCCAGGAGTCGGGCCGCGCGATGGTCGCGCACCTCGCCGGAGAGACACCGGAGAAGGAGATCGTGGTGCCGATCCTCGTCGTCACCTCGGAGAACCTCGGCGAGGTGTTGCCGACGGTCAAGGAGACCGTGTTCGCCAACGAGGTCGAGTAAGGCGGTGGAGCCGCTGCTCGTCGCGCGCGGCGTGACCAAGTCCTTCGGCGGCACGCTCGCGCTGTCGGGGGCGGACCTCACGCTGCGCAGCGGCGAGATCCACGCGCTGCTCGGGGCGAACGGAGCGGGGAAGTCCACGCTCTCGAAGGTGATCTCCGGGCACCACCGCGCGAGCGGCGGCGAGGTGCGTCTGCGGGATCGCGCGGTGGACTTTCGCTCCACGCGCGAGGCGATGAACGCCGGGATCGGCATCGTCATGCAGGAGACCTCGCTCGCGCCGGATCTCTCAGTGCTCGAGAACATCTTCCTGCCCGAGCTCGGCACACCGGGAAGGCTCTCGTTTCGGCGGCTGCGCGCTCGCGCCGAGCGCATCCTCGAGGAGCTGTGGGTGGCCGAGACGCTGCCTCTGGACGCCGAGGTGGGCAGGCTGTCGGCCGCGCAGCGCCAGCTCGTGGAGATCGCCAAGGCGCTCGCCGGCGACGCCGAGCTGATCGTCTTCGACGAACCGACCACCTCGCTCAGCCCGAGCGAGGTGGAGCACCTGTTCGACATCATGGGAGCGCTTCGTGAATCGAACCGAGCGCTCGTGTTCGTCTCCCACCGGCTCGAGGAGGTGTTCGCGATCTCCGATCGCGTCACGGTGCTCCGCGAGGGGGCGACCGTCGGTGACGATGTCGAGACCGCCTCGCTCGATCAGGGAACGCTGATCCGGATGATGGTCGGACGCGATCTCGGGGAGATCTACGCCGCGCCGCAGGCGCGGGCACCGAACGCGGACACCGCCCCCGTGTTCGAGGTCGCCGGTCTCGCCTCGGCGCCGCTCGTCCGGGACATCTCCTTCGCGGTGCACCCGGGGGAGATCCTCGGTCTCGGCGGGCTCGTCGGCGCCGGTCGCTCCGAGGCGCTCGAGGCGATCTTCGGGCTGCGCGATCGCCAGGGCGGCACGATGACGTTGAACGGACGCGCTGTCTCCTTCCGCCGTCCGGTCGAGGCGATGCGGGCGGGGGTCGGGTTCGTGCCCGAGGACCGGCGCACGCAGAACATCGTGCCGGACCTGTCGGTGCGCGAGAACCTCCTGCTCGCGCACACCGGAGCGAGGCGCCTGCCCGGCCTCGGCTACCGCTCGCGACGCGCGCGCATCGAGGCTTTGTTCGAGGCGCTGGACCTGCCGATCCATCGGCTCGACGACCCGAGCATGCTCGACTTCTCCGGCGGTCAGCAGCAGAAGATCATCATCGCGCGCTGGCTGCTGCTCGAGCCGCGCCTCCTGCTACTCGACGAACCGACCAAGGGCGTCGACATCGGCACGCGCCAGGCGATCTACCGGATCCTTCGCGACATCGCCGCCGAGGGCGTCGGCATCGTCGTCGTGTCATCGGACTTCGAGGAGTTGCTCGGCGTCTCCGATCGCATCGTCGTCGTCAGCGACGGCAGCTCGATCGCGGACCTCCCGAGCGGAGCGCTCGACGAGGAGAAGCTGACGCTGCTCGCCGCGCCGCGCACCTCCATGGCGCGAACCACTAACCTGCTCGAGCGTCTCGCGCACGAGCACGGCGGCGCCGCCTTCTGGATCCTGCCGGACGCGGCGCGGCTGGTCTGTCTCGGCGCGTTCGTCGCCGACCCCGCCGCCGACCCGGGCTTCGGAGCGGGCGAGGCCGCGGCCTTCGCCGACACGCGCGTGGCGGTCGGGCTCGGGACGGGCTGCGGCGACGCGAACGGCACGACCGCCGACGGTTTCGTTCCGGAGCCGGACGGCTCGCTCGCGACTCTAGTGGTACCGGTCACGAACCGCCGCGGCCACGACATGGGTCGTATCGGCGTCGTCGTCCCCGGCGCGGGCGAGCCGGAGGCCGCCCGGCGCATCGCCGACGCCGTCCACGCCCTGCACGCACCCGACACCGACAAGGAGGCCGCATGAACGCCACCGGCGCCGGAGGGAACGCTCCGGCCGGCGCGGGCGCCTCCCCCGGGGCGTCGAAGGCACCGTCCGGCCGCCCGCTCGGATCGCGTCTGATCGGGAGCCTCGAGGTGCGCATGCTGCTGCTCGCGCTCGCGATCGCGGTCACGCTCTCCTTCGCCTCGCCCTACTTCCTGACCAAGGCGAACATCTTCAACCTGCTCGATCAGTCGGTGGTCGTCGGGCTGGTCGCCATCGGCATGACCTTCGTGATCCTCACCGGCGGGATCGATCTCTCGGTCGGCTCGGTGGCGGGGCTCTCCGGCATCGTTCTCGGACTGGCCCTGAAGGAGTTCCCGATCCCTGTGGCAATCGCGATGGCGGTCGGCTGCGGGGCACTGATCGGGCTGTTCTCGGGCATCCTGATCGCCCGCTTCGGGCTCGCCGCCTTCGTCGTCACGCTCGGCGTCATGGCGATCGCGCGGAGCCTGGCCTACATCGTGTCGGGTCAGACCGCGGTGTCGGGTCTTCCCTCGGAGCTCTCGAGCATCGTCTTCACGACGTTCGCGGGGATACCGGCGAACGTGCTGTTCCTCGGCGCGACGTACCTGCTCGCCTGGGCCTACCTGACCTACACCAAGGGTGGACGCACGATCTACGCGATCGGCTCGAACGCGGAGGCCGCGCGCGCGGCGGGACTGCCGACGTTGTTCTACTCGGTGCTGCCCTACGTCGTCTCCGGCGCGTTCGCGGCCGTGGCGATCACCTTCTCGACCGCGCAGCTCCTGTCGGCCGACCCGCTCGCGGGTAATCTGCTCGAGCTCGACGCGATCGCCGCGGTCGTCATCGGCGGGGCGAGCCTCTATGGCGGGCGCGGCTCGATCGTCGGTACGCTGATCGGCGTGCTGATCATGGTGATGATCAGAAACGGGCTGAACCTGCTCGGCGTGTCGCCGTTCTGGCAGGGATCGGCCATCGGCGGGATCATCATTCTGGCGCTCCTGGTCGAGCGCCTCGTCAGCGCGCGCACGAGCGCTCGCGCCTGAACGGAAACGCCACGCACGCGGGAGGACCCATGCAAGCGCCTTCGAGGAACGTTCGTCTGTACGGCACCGAGCAGCCGCCGGCCGAGCCGCGAGTGCTGCGCGCCGGGCCGCTGTCCGCCGAGCTCGACGCGGGCAATCTCCGTCACGTGCGGGTGAACGGGGTCGAGGCGATCCGCGCGGTCTCCTTCATCGTGCGCGACCGCGACTGGGGCACCTACGAGCCGGAGGTGTCGGCGCTCGAGATCGAGGAGGGCGAGGAGCGCTTCGAGGTCACCTACCGGGCCGTCGCGCGCGAGGGGGCGCGAAGCTTCGAGTACCGCGCGCGCATCGTCGGCACGCCCGAGCGGCTCGAGTTCGCGGCGAGCGGCGAGGCGCCGTCCGGCTTCGAGACCAACCGCACCGGTTTCGTGGTGCTGCACCCGATCCGTGGGGTCGCGGGCGAGCCCGTGCGCATCGAGCGCGTCGACGGCGGTGTCGAGGACGGGCGCTTCCCCGAGGCGGTCGATCCGCTGCAGCCGATGATGGAGCTGCGCGCGCTGACTCACGAGCCGCTGCCGGGTGTCTCCGTCGAGTGCCGCATGGAGGGCGACACCTACGAGATGGAGGACCAGCGGAACTGGACCGACGCCTCCTACAAGACCTACGTGCGCCCGCTCGCGCGGCCCTGGCCCTACGAGCTTCCCGCCGGCGAAACGCTCGAGCAACGGATCGTGCTGACGGTGAGCGGGTCCGGGACGGCGGCGGCGAGCGGCGGGGGCGGCGAGGCGATCGCGATCGCCGAGGGGCGAGAGGGTGCCGCGCTCCCGGCCTTCGGCATCGGGCTCGACGCCGCCGATCCCACGCCCGACGCCGCCACCACCGAGTCGCTCGCCGCGCTCGGCGCGTCCCACGCCCGCTGCCGTCACGACCCGCGCCGCGGCGACGACGCCGACTCGCTCGCGGGGCTCGTCTCCTTGGCGGTGCGGCTCGGCGCGGTGCCCGAGCTCGAGGCCGCGATCGTCGAGGTCGAGGGCTACGCGGCCGAGCTCGACGCGCTCGCGCGCGACGCGAGCGACTTCGAGGCGCCGTTCGAGACGGTCTTCGTCTCCCCCGCGGCCGACACTCGCGGCACGCTGCCCGGCAGCGAATGGCCCCCGGCCGCCCCGCTCGAGGGACTCTATGAGCACGCGCGGCGCGCGTTTCCCGAGGCGCGCGTCGGCGGCGGCACCTTCGCCTTCTTCACCGAGCTCAACCGCAAGCGCCCGCCGCTCGAGGCGCTCGACACGGTCGGCTTCACGACCTCGGCACTGGTTCACGCCGGCGACGACGCGACCGCGATGGAGAACCTCGAGGCCGTGCCCGCCGTGGTCGAGACCGCGAAGACGATCGCCGGTGGACTGCCGCTGTCGATCGGCCCGAGCGCGATCGGCATGCGGCTGAACCCCTACGGCGACGCGCCGGCGGAGAACCCCGACAACGTGCGTCAGGCGATGAACCGGAGCGATCCGCGCCAGCGAGGGCTGTTCGGCGCCGCGTGGCTGGTCGGTTACGCCGCGGCCGCCGCCGTGGAGGGGGTCGAAGCGATCACGCTCGGCAACGCCACCGGTGCGCGCGGCGTCGTGCACGTGCCGAGCGACGATCCGGCACCCTGGTACGACGAGGCCGGCGGGCTCTACCCGCAATACCACGTGCTGCGCGCGCTCGCCGCCTGGCGCGGGCGGCCGCGGCGCGCGCTCGCGAGCGCCGACCCGACCGCCGTCGCCACGATCGGCTGCGACATCGACGGCACGACGGAGCTGCTCGTCGCGAACCTCACCGCCGCGCCCGTCGAGATCGAGCTACCGCGCCCCGCGAGCGCGCTCCGCACGCTCGACGCCGACACCTTCGAGGTGGCCGCTTCGACCCCGTCGCTGCTCGATCCGGACGGCACCGAGAGCGCGACGGGATCGACGCTCGGGCTCGACGCCTTCGGCGTCGTGCGCGTCCGTCTCGCCTCGTCCGCGTGAACCGCCCGTCGATCGGACACGATCGCGTCGTCGAGTGTCCCGAGCGCGAACGCCGCCGGGACGATCGAGGAGCACGCGCCCGCGACCGGCCGGCACGCTCGAGACCCGTCACCGAAGGAGGGAGAGAAGCATGAAGGTACTGATCATCGGAGCGGCCGGAATGCTCGGCGCCAAGCTCGCCGCGCGCATCGCCGACGCGGGCGAGCTCGGCGGACGCACCGTCGAGCACCTCGCCCTGGTCGATGTCGTCGAGCCGCCCGTGCCGTCGGGCTGGGAAGGGCGCGCGCGCGCGGAGGTGGCCGATCTCTCCGCCGCCGGCACCGCCGAGCGGCTGCTCGAGCCACGACCGGAGCTGATCTTCCACCTCGCCGCGATCGTCTCGGGCGAGGCCGAGACGGATCTCGAGAAGGGCTACCGAATCAACCTCGGCGGTACCCAGGCGCTGCTCGAGGCGATACGCCTCGCCCACGAGGCGGACACCGATTACGTCCCGCGCCTCGTCTACAGCTCCTCGATCGCGGTCTTCGGCGCGCCCTTTCCGGACGCGATCGACGACGACTTCCAGCAGGCGCCGCTGACGAGCTACGGGGCGCAGAAGCTCATGGGTGAGCTGCTGGTGTCGGACTACACCCGCAAGGGCATCCTCGACGGGATCGGACTCCGGCTGCCGACGATCTGCGTGCGACCGGGGCGGCCGAACGCGGCGGCCTCGGGCTTCTTCTCGAACATCATCCGCGAGCCCGCGCACGGCAAGGAGGCGGTGCTGCCGGTGCCCGAGACGGTACGTCACTGGTTCGCGAGCCCTCGCTCGGCGGTGGGCTTTCTCGTGCACGCGGCGACCCTCGACGGCGAGGCGGTGGGTCCGCGGCGAAACCTGAACCTTCCCGGGCTCTCGGCGACGGTGGGCGAGCAGATCGAGTCGCTCGGGCGCGTGGTCGGCGCGGACGCGGTGAAGTTGATCCGGCACGAGCCCGACCCCGCGATCATGTCGATCGTGGGCAACTGGGCCGAGCGGCTCGCGCCGGCGCGGGCCGCGGCGCTCGGCTTCGAGGCCGAGTCGAGCTTCGACGAGATCGTGCGGGTCTATCTCGAGGACGACGCGGCGAGCTACCCGGGTTGAGCGGCGACACCGCGTGTCGACAGACACGTCCAAGCAGTCCTTTCACCTCGGGGGAGAAACCCGACGAGACCCAGGAGAACACGATGAGACGCATCACGAAGACGGTATCGGCGGCGGTGGTCGCCCTGACGGCAGCGGCGGGCGCGGTGGCGCAGGATACGGCCTACCCCGAGCCGCAGCGTGCCAACCACGTCATCGAGCACTTCGAGTTCGAGACGGGCGAGGTGCTGCCCGAGATGAACGTCAGCTATCTCACCATCGGCGATCCCGCCAACCCGCCGGTGCTGATCACCCACGGCACGACCGGTCAGGCGACCTCGATGCTCGGCGAGAATTTCGCGGGCAACCTCTACGGCCCGGGCCAGCCTCTCGATGCCGAGAAGTACTTCCTGATACTCGTCGACGCGATCGGCGCGGGCGAGAGCTCCAAACCGTCCGACGGACTGCGGGCGAGCTTCCCCGAGCACACGCTGATGGACATGGTCAACGCGCAGAAGATGCTGCTCGAGGACGGTCTCGGTATCGACAGGCTGCACGTGAAGATCGGATTCTCCATGGGCGGCATGCTGACGTGGACATGGCTCACCGAGTACCCCGACTTCATGGACGGGGGCGTACCCATCGCCTCCTTTCCCGGCGCCATGTCCGGGCGCAACTGGATGATGCGGCGGATGGTGATCGATGCGGTGCGCGACGATCCGGCCTGGAACGACGGCAACTACGAGGAGCAGCCGCCGATGCTCCGCTACATGAGCACGTGGTTCGGGCTCGCGACCTCCGGCGGGAACCTTCGCCTGCAGACGCTCGGCGAAACGAACGAGATGGCCAGCGCCTACGTCGACGAGCGCAAGGCGAGCCAGGAGGTCGGCGACGCGAACGACGTGATGTACATGTGGAACGCCTCGCGAAACTTCGACCCGACCCCGAAGCTCGGTGACATCGAGGCCCGAGTGTTGCTGATCATCAGCGAGGACGACGAGCGCAACCCGGTCGAGCTGCCGATGCTCGAGGAGGGGATGGGCAAGGTTCCGAACGGCGAGGTCTACATCGTGCCCGAGAGCGACGAGACGACCGGCCACGGCACGACCTACAACGCGAGCTACTACGCCGAGCCGCTGGCCGAGTTCCTGAAGGGGCTACCGAACGCGCCCGACTGAAACCCGTCCTAACTCTTCTTCTTCACCACGAAGTGATAGATCGCCAGGCCCACGGCGACGATCAGCAGGATGTTGATCAACCCCCCGATGGTGAACTTCAGCACCGTGGCGATGAGCCACAGCACGATCAGCGCCGCGATGATGAGCCAGATGTTCGGCATCTTGAGCAGGTGTCTGTTGTCTAGAGGCGTTGATCGTGTAGCCGGTCCGGTGCGAACGGGCGGCATGCCGTCGGACGATCACTGTGCGGGCACGGCACGCCGGCCGGGACGGCTCTGCACTATTTTCCCGCCCACATCCCCTGCCTCGCGTGCCGCCGTCCCACCCCCGGCCGAGCGGCGCGAGACCGTCGGCGCCCGAACCGCGGCCTCCGAGCGGGCCGGAGGCCGCGGCACCGATCGCGTTCACGCCAATCCGAGCATCCGGCGCACGCGTCGTCCGCACTGGACATCGTGGCGCCGGTTATCAGCGAGCCTCCAGACTGGAGAATCACTCGTGACGCCCATCGAAGGGCGATCGGTAGGACACCCCGCGACGCTCGCGGCCGCCCTGCTCGCTTCTCTCGTCGTCGCGCTGGCAGTCCGGCCTGCCACGGCCGACGAGGGAGCGGCGGGATCGACGCCTGCCGAGGCGACCGCTGACCCCACGATCTGGCCTTCGCCCGAATGGCCGCTGGCCCGCAACGAGGCGCACGAGCGGCGCATCGACGGGCTACTCGGCGAAATGACGATCGAGGAGAAGGTCGGCCAGATCCTGCAGGGCGATATCTCCACGCTTACGCCGGACGACGTGCGGGACTACCACCTCGGTGCGGTGCTCAGCGGCGGCAACAGCGGCCCCTACGGCGACGACAAGGCACCGCCGGCGCGCTGGCTCGAGCTCGCCGACGAGCTGATCAGCGTCGCGCCCGAGTTCGCCGAGGGCTGGAACAAGCGCGCCGAGGCCTTCTTCATGCTCGATCGCTACGGGGCGGCGATGGCCGATATCGAACAGGTGCTGATCCTCGAGCCGCGCCATTTCGGCGCCTGGGCCGGGCTCGGCCTGTTGATGGAGGCGATGGATCTCGACCAGGGCGCGCTGCGCGCCTTCCGCAGGGCCACCGAAATCTACCCGGCCGAGAAGAACGTCGCGGGCGCCATCGAACGGCTGGAGCTGCAGACGGGCGGGCGGACGCTCTAGCCTTGGCACGCATCGCGGCCGTGCTGGGGCCGACCAATACCGGCAAGACGCATTACGCGATCGAGCGCATGCTGGCGCATCGCACCGGGGTGATCGGCCTGCCGCTGCGCCTGCTGGCGCGCGAGATCTACGACCGCATCGTCGCCGTCCGCGGCCCCTCGGTCGTCGCTCTGGTCACCGGCGAGGAGCGGATCGTGCCGCCGCGCACGGCCTACTGGGTCTGCACCGTCGAGGCGATGCCGCAGGGCCTCGGCGCCGATTTCGTCGCCATGGACGAAATCCAGCTCTGCGCCGATCCCGAGCGCGGCCACGTCTTCACCGACCGCCTGCTGCACATGCGCGGCCTGCACGAGACGCTGTTCCTCGGCTCCGACACGATGCGCCCCGCCATCGCCCGGCTGGTGCCGGAAGCGCAGCTGCAGCGACGCGAGCGGTTCAGCGAACTCACCTACACCGGCACGAGGAAGATCAGCCGCATGCCCGGCCGGAGCGCCATCGTCGGGTTCTCGGTCGACAGTGTTTATGCCGTGGCCGAGCTTTTGCGCCGCCAGAAAGGCGGGGCCGCTGTGGTGATGGGCGCGCTTAGTCCACGAACGCGGAATGCACAGGTCGACATGTATCAGAACGGTGACGTCGATTACC